>OLVX01000234.1_pt1 | contig 57078 bp, 74 predicted proteins | sample 1673271 | NCBI WGS metagenome assembly OLVX01 (sample SAMEA3178939, study PRJEB25190) | human gut metagenome | biome: human gut; feature: human-associated habitat; material: faeces | place: Austria | collected 2013
AACTACCAGTGCCACATACCGACGTACTCAAACCCACGAGTCACAAAGTTTTTCTACGGAATTACTGGAACCCAAAGAACTAACAGCAAACATTTGGCACATACATCCGAAAAAACAGTGCTGCCCACCAAAAAGACAGCTCTCTCCACACCTCCGCAATCTTACAATAAAAACCAGAGTTTTGTTTCACATATTGTTCGGAAGTTTCATTTTCGTGTGCTTGATGCTAATCAATTTGGACTTCCAGTAATTTATCCGGAAAAGTTTTGCAGGAATTGGGTACAAATGCGCAAGTATCAGGCATGTGTCTTTTACATGCCGATACTTCTGCGGATTTGTCCAAGCGGGAGCGCCCACTAACTGCAAACTTTTCCGGATAAATTACGGAACCCAAAGGAATATCAACAAATTCTTTGCACAAATCCCCCACAATATGCTATACTAATATCTATCAATAAACGGACCTTGGTCCCTACATATACAGAAAGGAAAGACTATGACAATCAATCCGGGAATGTTAATTTTCTGTCTGTTGGATTCATCAATTGCCTTTCTCCTTGTTTTCTTCGTATCCCGTGCGAAATTCGGGGGCGAAAAAAGTATGCTTGCCAGAGTAATTAGTGCCATCCTCGGCACACTGGTTTTTATCGTTCACTTTGGTGTACTGATTTGGTTTAACACAGAGCCTGTTACAATTAGTGCCGCCGGCAAAGCAGTCGTTTATGCTGCGCCAATTGTATTAAGTATTCTGATGATTATACTGACCTTACTTTCTCAGCCACCGAAAAAGACAAGCGAAGAGGAAACGAAAGAATCCGAGAACGACACCGAAGAAACCGCAACGGCAGAAACAAATGAAGGAACGGCAGCCAAATAATCAGCTATGCCGTTCCTTTTTTGTTGTTTTGTAGCAATTTCAGAAATTTTCTACATATACTTCTTCAAATGTTTTTTCTTAATCTTTGAGATGTTGCAGGCAAATATAATCGCCACAACTTTTTTCTTGCTGTTTAAGTAAAAACGGATTCGATACTTGCCATAAACTGCGTCACCATAAGTTTTTACTTTGTTTTTCTTAAGACCTTTCATTTTACTAAATGGATCTTTTGATGTACATTTTTTCCAAGTCAACTCGCCATAAGCTTTTTGAACCTTTGTCCTGGATGCACCAATTTTAACACCGCGGGCTGTTGCTTTTTTCTTACTTCCGCCCTTCCACTGCCCATTCCATGCATAACCATGGTTGTAGCCATAACGCTGACAGAAATTCACAAAGTTCTCTGAATTAAATTTACTGAAATCTTTCTTTGCCATTTTTGCAACAACCGTAATTTCGCAGGTTTTTGTGATGCCGTCAACTGCTGCCGTAATTACCGTTTTACCTTTTTTGAGTGCTTTAATTTTTCCGGTTTCATCCACCTTGGCAATTTTTTCATTGGCACTTGTCCAGGTAACTGTTGAAGTCGTTCCCGTTATCACAGGCTGTAATTTTTTTCCTACCATTAAAACCGCTGATTTTCTGCTTATCGCAATTTTGGTCACATCTACCGGCTCCGGCGTAACCGTTGGCTCTGTACTTGGTTCAACACTTGGAGATGCCGATGGTGTCACCGTAGGCGTCGGTGTTGGCTCTCCAATTTCAGTCGGTGGAGTTTGTCCACTTCCATTTTCCTCCGCACGGGCAGGAATGGCATATCCTGTCCACAATCCAATCACTAAAGATGCACTTACGATTGCGCTTACAATTCTTTTTCTACTCTTTTGCATTGTCTTTTGCCCCTTTCCAATTCTACGATTTTTATTTTATCCTTATCATTGTATCATAATTGAAAACTGTGTCAAATGTATTCCATCACAAAATTTAGCTCTGCAATATTTAGTCTAACTCAACAGCGCCGGTATAAAGCTGATAATATCTTCCTCTTTTTGCCAGCAGTTCTTCGTGTGTTCCACGCTCAATAATCTCGCCCTGCTCCAATACCATAATGCAGTCAGCATTACGAACGGTAGATAATCGGTGGGCAATTACAAATGTTGTACGGTTTTTCATCAAGCGCTCCATTCCGTGGTCAATATGCATTTCGGTACGGGTATCGACAGAACTTGTTGCCTCATCCAGCACAAGAATCGGTGCCAGTGATAAAGCTGCACGGGCAATGTTCAAAAGCTGGCGCTGTCCCTGACTTAAGTTTGTTCCATCTCCCTCAAGTACGGTATCGTAACCATCCTCAAGACGCATGATAAACGAATGGGCACTTGCCGTTTTCGCAGCCTGCTCTACTTCCTCATCCGATGCATCCGGTCTTCCGTAGCGGATATTTTCACGCACGGTTCCACTGAACAAATGCGTATCCTGTAAAACCATCGCAATATTTTCACGGAGCGAACGGCGTTTATATTTTTTCACATCAATGCCGTCAATTGTAATTATTCCTTCCTGAATATCATAAAAACGATTCAGTAAGTTTGTAATGGTCGTCTTTCCGGCACCGGTAGAACCAACAAATGCCACTTTCTGTCCGGCATGAGCATACAGGTTGATATCTTTTAAAATAACTTTATTTTCATCATAGCCAAAGTTTACGTGCTCCATAACCACTTCGCCCTTGACATCTTTCATTTCAATGGCATCGTCATCATCGGCTTCTTCCACATCCGCATCCATTACCGTAAATACACGCTCTGCACCGGCAAGTGCCGAGAAAATCGTATTTACCTGCATGGAGATTTCATTAATCGGACGGCTGAACTGTCTGGAATAATTGACAAATACCGTCAGACCGCCGACGGAAAGTCTTCCGAAATAACAAAGCAGACCACCAATTGCTGCCGTCAGACCATAGCAGACCTGACCGATATTTCCCATGACCGGTCCCATAATGCCGCCAAAAAACTGTGCTTTAATTTGTTTTTCGCGAAGGTCATTGTTCAAATCTACAAATTCTTCCACTGCCTTGTCCTCGTGGCAAAAAACTTTTACAACTTTCTGTCCGGTAACAGTCTCTTCGATGTAACCATTCAAATCACCAAGGGCACTCTGCTGTTCACGGTAATAACGGGAACTTCTTTTGGCAATACTTCCACCTGCCTTAACCATAACAGGAACCATGACAATGGTAAGAAGGGCAAGCCAGATATTTAAACAAATCATGATAATGGTTGTTCCAATAATACTGATTGCACCGGAAATCAACTGGATAACCGTATTATTTAACAACTCACCAATCATATCAATATCATTGGTAAACCGGCTCATAATATCTCCGGTTGCATTTGTGTCAAAATAGCGAACCGGCATATCCTGCAAATGGTCGAACAAATCTTTACGGATACGAATCAGCGCACGCTGGGAAACACCAATCATGATACGCTGCTGCAAATAGTTTGCAAGCACTCCGACGCCGTAAATAACCAACATGGTAAGTACACCTTTCAAAAGTGTCCATGTACCATCTGCCAGCACTGTACTAAAATCTAAATTTTTATTTTTCAAAGAAGCAACTTGTAACGCCGTTTTGCCAAGCTGGTCAACAATCGGTTTTAACATATAAGAACCGGCTAATGTTGCTCCACTGAACACAAGCACAAAGACAAGTGCCAGTACAACAAGCATCTTATCTTTTCCCATATATTCAAGAAGTCTTTTAATGGTAGCACGTGATTCTTTTGGCTTGCCACCCATCATATGTCTCGGGCCACCCGGTCCATGTTTTGGTCCCGGTCCCATGCCGCCATGTGGCTGATTTTTTGCCTGACTCATCCTGCCACCTCCTCTTTACTTCTCTGTGAATAATAAATTTCCTGATATGTTTCACAGGATTCTAATAATTCCTTGTGCGTTCCCTGTCCAACAATCTGTCCTTCATCCATAACAAGAATCCGGTCAGCATCCTCAACAGAAGAAATACGCTGCGCAATAATAAATTTTGTTGTGTCTTTTAAAGTCGTTGAAAAACTCTTCCGAATTTGTGCCTCAGTCGCTGTATCTACCGCACTGGTACTGTCATCTAAAATAAGGATTTTCGGTTTCTTAAGCAGTGCTCTTGCAATACAAAGACGCTGTTTTTGTCCACCGGAAACATTGACACCACCCTGTCCAAGTTCACGGTCATATCCATCTGCGAACTCACTGACAAAGCCATCGGCCTGTGCTGCCTTTGCAGCCTCTTTCACCTGTTCATCCGTTGCCTCTTCATCGCCCCAGCGAAGATTTTCCATAATACTGCCGGAAAACAGCGTATTTTTCTGAAGCACCATCGCAACGCCGTCACGCAGATGATTCAGCGAATACTCTTTTACATTCACGCCATCTACTAACACTTCCCCTTCATCACAGTCATATAGACGTGGAATCAGCTGCACAAGAGAACTTTTTCCGGAACCTGTCGAGCCGATGATACCAACCACTTCGCCCGGTTTCGCTGTAAAATTAATATTCTGCAAAACATTTTTCTTATGTTTTTTATAATAACGGAAGCAGACATTTTTAAATTCGATTTCACCGGATGTTACCAAGCGGTCTTTCTCAGATGCATTGTCATCATTTAAGTCAATGTCCGTATCTAACACTTCCAAAATACGATGAGAAGATGCCATCGCACGAGAACCCTGGATCATAATCATGGAAACCATCATAAGCGACATCAGAATCTGCGTTACATAAGTAGTAAATGCTGTAAGGTTTCCAACCGGCATATCGCCAATCAAAATCTGCTGACCGCCAAACCAGACAACTGCCATAACCGTAAGGTTCATTGCTAATGTCATAATCGGCATTGTGAGAATTACAACCTTCATCGCACGAAGTGTTTTATCTTTTAATTCGTTGTTCGCACGGTCAAAGGTCTCTTTTTCAAAATCATCACGCACAAAAGATTTTACAACACGCTGGTTTGTGATATTTTCCTGGATTCTTGAATTGAGTCCGTCAATCTTTGTCTGCATCACGTCAAACCGCGGAAATGCAGTCTTCATAACAAACGCAAGTGCAATAATCAAAACCGGAATTACGACACAGAAAACCAGTGCCAGTTTCGCATTCATAAGAAATGCCATAATCAAACCACCAATTAACATACCAGGTGCACGCAAAAGCATACGAAGTCCCATACTCAGGACATTCTGAATGTTCGTAATATCATTTGTTAATCGTGTTACTAAAGAACCGGTTGAAAATTTTTCAATATTGGCAAAGGAAAATTTCTGCACTTTGGCAAACACATCTCTTCGCAAATCACCGGCAAAATTTACAGATGCCTTTACCGCAAAATAAGCACCAAGCACGCCACCCATCATCATAAGAAGAGCCGTTCCAATCATAGCTGCTCCTATCCCAATAATGTAAGCAGGTCCTTTTGCTGCCACCGTAACATCCTGCCCACATCCATAGTTAATAATCATAGACATTAATTTCGGCAGAATAATTTCGCCAAGCACTTCCACAATCATAAAGATTGGTCCAAGGATAAATGCTGACTTATAAGGAATTACATACTTTTTATACTGTTTCATTTTGTCCCTCCATCGCTGCATTTTTTAATCGTTCCATATTTTCGTAAATACGGTCAAAGTAATCACATAACTGTTCTTTTTCGCTTTCTGAGAATCCCACATACATTTGTTCATCTAACATATCAAAAAAGTCACAGCTTTCTTCTACCAATTTCCGCCCCTTTTCCGTCAATTCCACAAAATTGCGTCGGTTATCTTCTTCACGCATCTTTTGTGTAATGTATTCGGACTTTTTCAGCGCCTTCAGTGCAACGGCAACTGTCGCCGGTGAAATTTCTAAAAATTTAGCAAGTTCTACCTGCGATGCAAATGAATGTTTCGCAAGCGTCATCAGAAGACGATGTTGTGCTCTGTGAATCCCGGTTCCTTCCAGATTACACTCCAACATCCTGCGATGCATCTGATTCATCACAATCATGCGGTGCGTAATATCACGGGAACGAATCTTCTTTTTTTTCTGTTCCTGCAAAGTTTTTCACCTCCAAATCATTCTATATCTAATCAATAGCCATTTAATCATTAGTATACAAACTGTTAGCATCTTAATGTTTATACCAGATTTTCGTGCCAATGTCAATAACAAATGAAACTTTTCACATATTGTTCATAAAATATACTAATCTATGTCTAACGAGGATTTTTTTATGGAGTATGGCAAATTAAATATACACGTTGTGTCGGATAACTCAGGCTTTCCGATTCCTGATGCCACCGTGCAGATTACCTCAGAAAACGAACCGGAAAACATTATAGAGGAAGCTGTCACCAATAACGTGGGACAGTTAAATGACATTGAACTTGCCGCACCGCCGGTGGATTACAGCATGACCCCTTCTGCAAACAAACCGTATTCGGAATACACCATCACCATCTCCGCTTCCGGTTTTGAATCGGTCGAAATTAATGGAGCAGAAATTTTTTCCGGTGAGACAGCCATTCAGAACGCTTCTCTGCTTCCTCTTGCCACAGGCGAAACCGACAGTGCGGAACTTTTTGTCATTCCTGACCATACACTATGGGGCGATTACCCGCCAAAAATACCGGAAAGTGAAATCAAAACGGTGGAAGAAACCGGAGAAATTGTATTAAGCCGTGTTGTCATCCCGGAATATGTTGTTGTCCATGATGGTCCCCCATCAGACACCCGTGCCAAAAATTACTATGTCAAATACCGCGACTACATCAAAAATGTTGCAAGTAGTGAAATTTATTCCACCTGGCCGGAAGCAACCATCCGCGCCAATATCCTTGCAATCCAGTCATTTACCTTAAACCGTGTTTACACCGAGTGGTATCGAAATAAAGGAAAAGATTTCACAATCACTTCCTCCACCGCCTACGACCACAAATTTGTTCCGGGGCGCAATATTTTTGAAAGTATATCCGCTATTGTGGATGAAATTTTCAGCGAATATCTTTCAAGACCAAATGTAGAGCAGCCAATTCTTACTCAGTACTGTGATGGAAAAAATGTCAGCTGTCCAAATTGGCTCAGTGTATTCTATAGGGTATATAATTTGATTCTAAAAATATTTAATAAGAAAGAGAAGCTGCTTTTATCCCAAGCAACTTCTCTTCTTCAATAATTCGTTTTTCATTCCTTGATATAGATTTCACACATTAAATAAACACTATATTTCATCATTTTTTTCCCATTATATACACTATAATTCGTTCTAACTGTCTTTTAGTAATAGTCATGTTAAATACATTATTATTAACTATAATTTTTTCCTATTGACAAGTACAATAATAACTGTATAATAATATTATAATAGATTTATTTTAATATTCATAAAGGGGGTGAAATTAATGAAAGATGATAAAATTTCCGCAACAGACTTAGAACGTGAAATCTTTGAAAAAGAAGAAATTCGTGTTGTTATTCGTTGTCCAAAAAATGAACAATTTTCCGATTATAACTACGAGAGGAAATCAGCAGCAACCACAAGCATTAATGATTGGTATAACAAAAGATTAAAGCCTATTTTAGGTGAATATGATGCTGATATTATTGATGGTTATGGAACACATCCACACGGTCGAACCGGAATAGAAAACGTCAGAACCAGTTACACCCAAAAAAATTAACCTCTGTAGAGGAAGAACAGGTGGTTCAGACTCCCTGAACCACCTGTTCTTTTAAATTTCCTTGACTTTTTTCAAACTAACCCACTGCCACTTTCCATCCTTTTTGTTCAGCAGCCTTCCCCAAGCTCCGACAACTTTGGAAATCTTTAAAACTTCTCCATGTTTAACACTTCCAATCTTGTTATCTTTTTTTACGCCTTTTGATGACCGGATAGCTGCCGTAATTACAACTTTCGCTTTGTACTGATAATTATTTACGATTTTACTGTGCAGGTGCTTCCACTTTTTATTATTGCTTCCAATCATTGGCTTAGGACATTCTTTGCCATTCACATCCCAATGACGAATGATTGTTTTCGCATTTGGACATTTCTTTTGGATATACTGCACAAGTTCTCGAACTGCAAGCATCTGGTCCCAACCTACATTTTTTAAGCAATCGCACATCTCAATAGATACGCTGTTTGCATTTGTACACATTTTATAATAGGATGCGGCTCCTTTTTTAGCAGTGTAGAAATGACCAACAGCCCAGGCGATACGTTCCATCGGTATTGATTGCCATACCTCCCCTTTCTTGTCCACAAAAAAGTGTGCTCCAGCTTCTCGCGTATTTCCTGTGGCATAAAACAATGCATTGTTCTTGGCTGTATCGCCTTTGTTGCCTGTAAAATGTAAAACGATGTACTTTATGCTTTTTAAATCTCGCACCCCTCCATAACTAATTGACTTCGCTAACTTTTTATTAATATTCATACTATCTACCTTCCTTTACCATATTCATGACAGCAGAAATCCCTGCAGCTATAGCTGCTCCTCCAATGGACACTATCCATGTGCGCCATTCAGACAATTCAAACTTTCCGCTACAAAGACCGGTCGTTATCGTTCCAACCGCTGCCTGTGCAAATGTGCGCGTGGCGCGCTGCAACCATTCGTTTTCACGATATTTTTTAACTACATAATTCTTCAGTTTCCTTACCATGATTATTTTTCCTCCTGTTCTTCTACCTCTTCTGGCATGGCCAAAAGAGTTGTGTATAACTTTGTTGCTACATCGTTTCCACCCAAGTTATGATACGCTTTATACGCTTTTCGAAGCGATTCTTTTGCATAAATCGGACAGTGCTTCCGGTCCTGGTACTTGTTGTAGTTGCCAACAATATTTTCTCTCAAAAGACTCTGAACGCCCTCTGCAATGGCTTCATTTTTGGCACGCTCGTTCTTCAAGTGCCTAGTAACATTTCCATACAGTAGGGATAAAAAAAATATGACAAGTGCATAAAGCCACTCCAGCCAATTAGCTAAAATAAAATTAATAATCGTCATCTTCTCTCCCCTTTTCTACTTTTGGCTCGATTACACGTGGATTATCTCCCCATACGGCAAGGATACCATTCGCAATCTGCTCCGGCTGTTCTTTGACAAGTCTCTCTCTGTCTTCAGCGCTATTATGATATTCTTCAATTTCAACAGAATCTCCATAATACTCAACGCCATCTACTACAACATAGTCCTGGGTCATAATCGATGCATTAAGCGTGTCATTTCTTACCTCTTTGATTTTTTTCATTTTAATACCTCCTTTTGATTAATCAATCATTGTATACTGTACCCTAATGTGGCTGTTTGAGGCTGATGCCTGGATTACAGTCGATGCAGCCACATTGATATAAATGTACGTCCCCGCTGTCACATGAACTTTCATACTGCCACTGCCCTGGCATCCTGCAGCAGTATATCCGCCAAGTCCGGTAAAATCTAGCAATTCATCATCTCCGCTGTCATTATACTTATAGCATCTTGCATAATAATAACCATTTGTAGCAGCAGTAGCAAAAACATTAACGTCAATATCTACAATTCCCGAAAATGGGCAATAAATAAAATTGCTACCTCCATGTTTAAAACTGCTCACTCTGTCTCCTGCTCCACTTTTTTGCAGCTTAAGTTGTAAAGCAGTCTCCGTCCAAGCTGCCGGTGTAGTCACATCGGAGTTCACGTCAAAAATCGCATATGGCAGCCCCTTTCCCGAAAAAGCCGAGACAGCCTTATCATATGCCGTTTTAACGGCATATGGAGTCGCCGCCAATACCGTGGATGTACTCGATGCGCCAGAGTATAGCTTTGTCACTCCGTATGCAGATACCGTCGCAAGATCATTGACTGTTACCATTCTTGTCCAATAGCTCCATACAGTACCAATTTTAGTACGAACATAGATTTGATAATCATTCGTATTAGCCGTTCCATGCCGTAAAAAAAGTTGCTTAACAATTGTGTCAGCAACCTTACTTACTATCAACCATCCATTACTTGCCGGTATATTTGAGTATGTTTTTTTGTAATTAAAATAATACATCCCCGTATCCACCACGGAATTTGCGTCCGTGTTTGTCGCTAATTCCTGCGGAGTAAGCATCTCCCTTGCTTTCGCATCCTTAATGTCATATAGAATACCTTCCAATTCAATTCTACTTACATCCAAAATTAAGCCTCTCCTTTCTTCTTGAAAATAATCTTTTCATTTTGAGAATCATAAGAAACGTCTACTCCATCAGATGAAGTAATCTTTTCATCCAACTCTTGAATTGCATCATTTGTGGTAGATGCAAGCTCACTAATCAATAAAAGAACATCTCTTGCCAATTCTTCTAGTCCAACTGTGCCAAATATTTTCATTTAAGCACTGCCTCCTTTATGAAAACAATGCCTTAACTTCATCAGCAGCGATTTCTTGAAAATCTGATGATGTCAAGGCTTGATTCACTTTCTTTTTATCATCCGCAGACATCGCACCTGCAGATGTTTCTGTAGCCACTGCAAGTTGCAATCCACTTTCTGATACACTCAACCCATTACCTTGTGTAGTAGAGATATTAAGCGAAAACACATTAGCCGAAGACAGATTTATGCCATTACCTGGTTTGTACGCAGTAACTAGTTCTGATACTTTAAGATAAATATGCGATTCATTGCCATCAGAATCTCTCGCATTTATAACAAAGTCAACATACTTATCACCAACTGCATATCCAATGACCGGTTGATTAGAAACAGAACAAACCTTAACAACCGCTGATTTTACCAAATAATCCTTCGGTATATTAATCTCTTCGCCAACAGCACTATCATCTTTGTATAGACGATAAGTGGCTGCATATCCATTCGTTGCAGTTATTTCTTTTTTAATCGTATAATTTGGCATATCCGCTTTTTTCTGATATCGTTCTGATAATTCTCTTGCCAATGCCTCCAACGTACCAATTCCAGATGTTCTTATTGGTTGACTAATTCCGTCTCCTCCTTCTCAAAAACCTGATTCACTTCTTGTGCCGAAATCTCAAGCATGACTTCTTTTACTGTCTCTGTCAACGTTTCTTTATCCAATATAGTCCCTGTTCCTGCAATAGAACCTGAAGATATTGCAATCGATTCACTTTTCTCATCGTAGTTCACTACCGGCAAAGCATTAATAACACGTCTAAGTTCTTTCACAGTAACATAAGATGCACTTTCATATTGCACTCTGAAATTTTCAGCGTTCGATACAGTTAAAAAATCGCCAATCTGCATTTCTATAGGCACATTCTCAAACACAGGAACAACCGCCGGATTATCTGAATTAAGAGATATGGATATCATAAATTCTTCACCATCATCTTCTTTTGCAAATAAGCCTATCTCACGTATCGCATATGATTCGGTGACACCTTCGTTTGAAATCACACTTTGAATCTGAATTGTACTTTCCATCGTGTTAATTGATGTAATAGGAAAAGACTGCTTTAACACCTTTAATCCTGTTGCCTCTGCTAACTGACTAATTTCAATTGCCGAGTATTGTCCAGTTCCCGTTTTAATCGATGTAAAGGTAAGCACACTCTGCCCGGATGAAGCTTTTGCAATTGCTTCGCTGCCTTTTGCGGTAAATATTTGTTTTGAATAGTAACCCAAATTTTCCACCTCCTCTATGATAAGATAATGTCATCATGCACAAACAACTGGTTCAGCACATAAACAGTGTGCTCCATGTTATGTGAATTCACCACGTTTCGCAACTTGCTATGTGCGTTTTTTGCTTTTTTAAGTATTCTTGCAAAATCCTTAACAATGTCTTCTGTTATATCTTTCTCGTTAATCTCAATGTCAAACTCACCTTCCTGCATAGTGCCATCCTCATACCATTCAATCACTTTTCCATTACCAAAAATTGCGTTTATTAAGTGCTGGATGCAATCCGTCGTACCAGCCGTCATCGACCATTGATACCCCTCAGTAACAAGTGCTCGCTTTTTTTCAATGTCGAAAGTACTATCATAATATGGAATGCGATATTGTATAGCGAGATAATCCAATATGGATTCAGGCAAATTATCAACATTTGACGCTATCACTATTCTTTCAGTGAATTTGCGATATTCTGCTGTCAGCATTTTATCAACATAAGATAAGCATTGAACTTCGATTGAATCAATCGGATATAAATCTGTCAACTGTACATCCATGATACCTTTGTATCCATGTTCAAAGTTGTCATAATTAATCATCTTCGATTCCTCCATACTGAACAGATTTATTACCACATTTTGCAACTTGACCAGATTCAATCACTGTTGCACTTGGTGACATTATTACAACACGCTTAACTCCCGTAGCCATAATATAATACATCAAACGGTCAGGTGATATGTCACGTCCAATCTTTTCTGACTGCCACTTCGTATAAGCATCGACTGCCTCTGTCACTGCTTTTTGAATTTCAGACACTTTGGAACGATCTGATTCATTGATATAATAATTAACATCAATTTCATAATCTACTGTCTTGGGTTTGTTAACTGTTATATAATCATTCAGCGATTTCTTTGCCGGATTCTTCACTGCAGAGGCAACAGCCGCTACTAATTCGTCTGATGGACATTCACCATCTTCCATCAAAAAAACAATATCAACATGTAACGGCGTTGGTGTCTGAATCTGTATATCACCAATCTGCGAACTGACCTGTCGGATAACATATTCATAACCATCGTCATTTCCCGTGGTGTTTGGTTTTGACGGAGCCAAATATACACTCTCCGCATATGCTTCATCGCTTTCCTCATCTTCGCCTCCGGAAGACTCTGTAATGTTGTAAACCTCCTGCACATAGGTCAAAGGAGTTACGATTTCGGATATGTCTCTTTCTTTATATCCATTTCCATCTGTTCCTGGTTCTGTGCAAAGGCACAGGACATCTCCCATTTGTGCGCCAGCAGATATAATCACATCGCGTTCTGATTCGAAGAAAACATCATCCTCAGCAGAAAAAATGGTACCTGCCGGGATTGTATAATCAACTTCCAATTTTTTAGACAACACAATACGCATGGTTACATGAGCCTTTTTTCCGGCATCTCGTGGTGGTTGTGACACATTCGCACCCAAATTATCAAGAAAGGCTCCCGTAGCGTACTTAAGCAGATTCATTTTCCCAACTTGGTCGATATAGCATAACCTCTGCCAATGCATATAGGCCATCGTATCAAGAAGAAGTTTTATTTGGTCAGTATCTGCCAGTTCAACCGGTTCTCCTGTAAGCTCTTCATGGTGTTTTTCGTACCACTCTTTACAGTTTTTTAACGTACCTTCCAACGTTGCATTGTTAATAAATGACACTTCCGGGTAATTATCAAAAACGCTCATATTCATCCTCCTCTCCAACCTCGTCTTCATCAAAGTCTTCATCCTCATCCATTTCAAAGTCCTCATTGATGGCAATAAAAATGTGAGGACAAAGCATTTCCTCTGTGGATTGCTCAAAACTAATGTCATCGACTAGCAATTCCGGAAAAAACATTTCCATTTTTTCAGAAACATCTTGCACATACTCCATTTTGGCAATCGGTACCGGTTGGTCAATAATGTCTGGTCGAATGCCAAATTTCCGATTGCACGGAAAACTTCCCTCAACAGATGATAACAGCATCCCGATAGACTGCTCATATCGTTCCTGCTCGCCCACATCATCTTCAAATATCATTTTAGCTGTTTCAAATTGCAATGTTACCACCTGCTTTCTAATACTCTTTTAACGTGACGGATATGGATGCCTTTGCTAACTCACCGCCGGCATATACAACATCAAACGAATCGGACGCATTGGTCATTTTCCATTTGCTTCCGATTTTGTGCGTCCCAATCATCAACGTATCAACTTTACCTTTTTCGACTAACCGATGTATTTTTTTTAGAATGCTGTGCGGCTTATAACCCAAGTTAATATCAACCATAATTTCAAAAGAAAAGGAGCGCAAATCCGCTCCTGTAAACTCTGATTTAGGTTTTTTCCCGATAATCTCATGTTCGGACCATCGTCCGGACACCTCTTGCTTTAAATTATCAAGGATTAATGCCGTATTTTTTGTGACAAAAAACCGAATCCCTCCAAAGGATGATATTACTTTTCCGGGCTGGCTCACCTTTTTCTTTGAGGAGTTGAAAGAGGCTTTTTTCCAAAGCACATTTTTTCCTTTTATGACTTTAACCTTGCCCTTTTTCCTTGAAACTTTAACCGTTTTCTTCTTTTTTTTAGCCATACTATCACCTGCCTATAATTTTCCCAAGGCACACGCTTTGCGCCGATGACGTATAAGCCACCGCTACCAAATCATCTACCTCCAACGGATTTCCTTCGAGAAATGGCATGAAATCCGTTGTTGCATCATCTTCGTCCGGATACGATACAGACACTAATCCATCTGAGCTTATCGCGGACACAAATCCTATTTTAATCATAACAGCCTCCTAACGACATGTTCTTTTATAAACCTTGTGTAATTCTAACGACATCGCATAGCCTCCACTTTTGCTAACTTTATGAGTTACTTTATCCACATAATATTTCCCAGATAGTTTCCCGGCTTTTTTTAGCTGCACGGTAGCTGTCGCTATAATCTTTGGATTCGGCATTATATCAACTGTCATCGTCACTCTTTTTTTGTTCTCTGCAGCCAAAAGAGCTTTTGCTTTTAATTGTGCGTCTCTTTTTGAATACGCTGTCACATCGACATTAAGCATCCTCCCTGCTTTGCCAATCTTAATCTGATGCTTTTTATTCGTTTTGGCATCCGTGTAAGACACCTTTGCTCCTGTATATGTCTTCTGCAATGTCGTATTCCAACTGTAAGATGCCACATTTCCATTTAGTAAAGTAATGTTAGCAACTGGTCGCTTGTTTTCATACGTCTCTTCGTTAAATATAACGATTTTTCCATTATATATCTTAATTCCTAATCCATACTCGTTGCATAAGGATAGCAAAAATTCAGAGTCAGACGTCTTGCTCTGCTCAACATTCTTCACTACAATATGCGGTGCGGAATAATGCAGGGCAATACCTGCACGTTTCGCTATTTTTCTTGCAATCTCCTCAATGGAAGCACTTTTATATGTATGAGTAGGTTTACCATCTTTAAATTCGCCTTTCGCCGGCATACTAACAGCACCAATCGTGCATGTGTGAGGCGCTCCGTCAAATGACAGATCGTCAAGAACCATACGCCCGGCATGGATACGTTTTGTAATGCCATTTGACGTCCAGTTATACAAAGAAATTATTGGCGTTAGCTTATCGCCCTTTTTCGGCATTTGCTCTCTGATGAATCGTAAATCACTGTTATTGAGGGTAAGCGAAATGCTATCCGATGAGCCACTTGCCACATCGTCGTAAGAAAATCCCTCTAAACAGTCTTTGATTGATTTTTTTATCCTTTGCGAACTACAACCAATTGACACAATTGCTTTTCTTGAATTTTCCATCATAACCTCCAGTCTGGCATCTCGTCACCATCGTCCTCATCAGGCAATTCAGGAACATATACATACATCCCCTGTGGGAAAATTGCTACTGCTACCAAAAGCGGGTTGTTTTCAATGAGGAAATCCGCTTTCTTAGCATCACCATATACTTTTTCAGCAATCATATCCCATGTATCACCAATTTCCGTTTCGTAAAACATTTACTGCCTCCTAAAATTCTACTCTGCCGCCGTCCTTGTTGTAACGTTTCATAAAGCGCTTAAACTTCTCGTACTCGTCACTAAGTACGTTCTGAATTTCTTTCTTGTCTGCATTGCCGGACATATTGATTACTGGTGCAAAATTAATTTGTACCGGCTGCTGCGTCGACTGCTTTTCTTGTACCGCTGGATTCCCAGTTGTTCCTGAGTTTAGGACAATAACTTGATTGGCAAGAGCCGAAAGCCCCGGTTCGACACCCATAAGCTGCGCTGTTTGTCCAAGCAAATTATAAGCATTTTTCGAACCATCCAAGGGTATGATTGATTCACTATATCCAGCCTCGGCAATCATACCAATATGTGGTGACGAAAAAATACCACCTTTAGCATGCTTCTTGACCTTACCTTTGCTTTGGCTGGTACCGCCTCCATCTTTGTACAAAAATTCTATTGGCTGCGAAAGATGACCAGTAGCTTTAATCGGTATATCAGCACTAACCCCTTCTTGGAGCTGTGTTTTAAAATCACCTTTGATTTTAGACGTTACCTCATTTGTGCTTTGGCTTACTTTATTAAGGTCAAACTGTGGATAAAAATTAAAATCAATATCCTTTTTAGAATCACTTTTTTTGTTATTACCCTGTTTTTCTCCAAAATATCCTTTTACATAAGTATCAGCTCCCTGCTGGGCCTGTTTATATATAGCCTTATTCTCATGACCAGTCACATCTGCATACCAGTCATCAAAATCCGTTAGCGCATTTCGATTTAAAGCCACCTCCATATCTAGGATAGCAGATTCTGTTTCGTAGTTCGGTTTCATTTCTCTTATATCCGAAAGCATATCCCCCATTGCGCCTTTATCCGCATCAGATAACTTTCCATCAAGAAAATCTTGACCATATGTATCCAAGGTTGAGTTTAGGAGAAATTTAATCCCCCTATTCTTTGCCTCCGATGTAGTTTTATCATAAGCATCTTTGTATTTCTTTACTTCTGCCTCATATTCTTTCTGGCCGATATACCCAAGTTCCTTTTTTCTTCCAGCATTGGTAATACCAGTATCTCTAGCGTCTTTTGCACCATCTTCTAATTCTTTAATGTTGTTTTGTATTTCATTCTTTAAATTTTTAAAAGAATCCGCCGTTAGTGCTTTTCCGCTCCATTCAGTTTCGAGAATCTTCCAACTAGATTCTGTGTCTGCTTTTGTAAAAGCGTTCGTGATTTCCGACATCTGATTCAAGAGACCGTCTATTTCATTTTGTAAATCAGGTGAAAAACCCTTTTTAATACCTTTCTGCAACTTAGAATTAATCTTGTCTGACAATTTGCTTACTTCGCCATCTAGCTCTTTGTAAAAATAATTGTCATTTTTCAAAAGCTGCGTTTTTTCTGGAGAATCATCAAACAACAACGAGGTAGCGATATTAACCTCATATCCATTCTGTTCAATTAATTTTTGCGCAGAATCAACATATTGTTTTACATTTGTTTCATAATCTGCTTTATCTGAATCCGAAAACTCCAAGCCAATAGATGTCTTCCAATGCATTTTTTTAATTGCACTATTAGCCTCTTTTAATTCGTCTGCAAATCCTTTTGTCTTTGACATAGAACTTAGCAGTTCGCTTACACGCTCCAATTTCTTGGCACCGACAATTTCTTTTGATACCGTTTTAATATCGTCCATGCTTAGGACAATATTGCCAAAATGCTCATCGAGGCTTGCATCTTTTGCGATACTATTTGCCTCGTTGATTGCCCCAGCAATTCCCGTAACAACACCTATTGCTCCTGTGATTCCCAATATACCAAGTCCACTTGATGAAAGAGAGCTCAAACTTGTTGCCAAGTTTGTTACACCACTAGCCACCTTATAAGTGATTAATGCCGTTCCAATCCCCGTGATTGTCCCAACAATAGCGTCTGGATGAGATAATAACCAATCTCCTACTTGAATTAAAGGGGTAGCGAATTGACCGATAGCTTCACCAGCATCGGTCACGTATCTCTTTATTGTCGGAAAGTTTTCTTTGAACTCCTTCGCAAAGTTGGTCACCCACTTTGTTCCCTCTTGGACTACATCGCGCAATGGCTCCTTGATTTCATCATAAATTTCCAGTCCTGCGCCATCCATAGCAGATTTAAAGAGTGTAACATCACCCTCTAAATTATCCAATTTTGTATCTGCCATCTTTTTGGCAGCACCGTTACAATTATCAATCGCATCGGATAATTTCGAAAAATCACCATCCGCGGACTGTACCACAGCGAGTAATCCACTCATGCCTGTCTTGCCGGCAAGCATTGCTGCATACTGTGCTTTTTGTGATTTCGACAGACCGGAAAAAGCGCTTCTTGTCTCTTCAATCACTGTTCGCAACGGCTTCATTTCCCCATGGGAATCTTTTAGGCTCAATCCCAACTTTTTCATGGCTGCGGCTGATTCATCCGTTGGCTTTGCCATTCTTGTCAACCATGAGCGCATCGATGTTCCGGCCTGACTGGCTTTGATACCAGAGTTAGCCATTAACCCCAAAGCCAACGATGTGTCCTCAATGGAATATCCCAGAGACCCAGCCAAAGGTGCAGCATATTTAAAAGATTCACCTAACTTACCAACATTCGTGTTCGAACTGGTTGCAGCTGCAGCCAATACATCTGTGAAATGGCTGGCTTCTTTTGCTTTCATGTTAAAGGCAGTCATGGAATCCGTGACAATGTCAGATACTTCCGCCAAATCCTCTCCGGATGCCGAAGCCAAATCCATCGTTGCCGGGACAGCATCCACCATCTGTTTCGCATTCCATCCGGCCATTGCCATATACTCCATCGCTTGCCCGGATTCTTTCGCCGTCCATACAGTTGTAGCTCCTAAGTGCTGGGCTGTTTTATCAAGCTGTAGCATATCGGCATCACTTGCTTGCGACAACGCACGCACAGTAGACATCTGACTTTCGTATGCCATGCCTGTTTTTACCGAAAAAGTACCGAGTGCAACAGATGCCGCAGTAACCGCTGCAACTGTTACTTTAGTTGCCTTTTTAGCCGCATTACTAAACTTATCAAACATCGGCTTTGTTTCATCAAAGACAGACTTCGATTCATGAAGCCCTTTGCGAAAACTTGTGGAAGTAGCGGCAGATGCAGCAGATGCCTCTCTTGCAATCGCACGCAATTCAGCTTTTGACAATCGCGCCGATTCAGGCAGTGACTTATCAATTTCACCTGCGATTTTAATGTACATTTTGTACTCTTTTCTATTTCCTCCTGCCATCTGTCATCACCTCCACATAATCTTTCATGAATTCATATAAAGAGAACAGAGGCATCTCTTGTAAATATCCAAAAGATGTCCCTGTTCTCATCGAGAGTATTAGCATCGACTTTCGTAGATCACTCATTGTTTTTAAGTCGACCTGCAGCTTTATAAAAAACGGTATACCATATTTCTAAACGGCATTGCGTCTCCAATTGATAACTTCAAAAAAAGTTCAACCGGAAGTTCCAATACCTCTGCCGCAAGGCAGGCGGCGAACGTGTAAGACCTTTCCATGAAGTAGTCGTTGCCAACTCCAAGGGAAATAGCCTGCCTTCTCGCGGTATCTACATGCTCATACGTTGCTGACAAAAACGGAGTAAAATCAAGTTCCTTATAATTTTTGCCTTCAAACTTGACCGGCTTTGTCAGTACAAGCACATTCTCATCATTTACAGGACCAACAACCGTCTCCTGCGTATCTTCCACTTTCTTGTTTGTATCTTCCATCGCTCTGTACCTCCTAACAATTATTCAGCATATCTGACAATAAATCCTCACCATTCACTACTAGTTTTGGATTAATTTTATCAAGTTCAAATATAACAAAACCGTCCTGCTCATATTTAAAATATGTCACATTGAGTGTAATGCTTGAACTCATCTGATCGCCAATTTTAAGCGAGCCTGGCTTAAATCCTTTCACCACACCGCCTACAACAATCTTAATTCCTCTGTTTGCTTTTTCGCGTGTCTTCTGCACCGTGGACTGCATATTTGCGCGAAAAGTAACCGTATGATATCTACCCGGCGCAAACTGCATCATATCCTGTGAGATAGCTTTAAACGGAATTTCAATATCCGTGTCCTCATAGTGACCAAGGATAGCTGCCGAATAGGCACCTAATATTCCTGCGCCTTTAATCTCGCTTGTAATAGCGTTAAACTCCGGGAGCTGCACCTCTTCTGATATACCAAGAATTTTATTCGCCTCGCCATTATAAACATTAAAATTGTTAATAACTTCTGGTATCAATCCTTCTGAACTTGATTTTCCCATCACTCTGTACCTCCTTCAAACTGGCCTTTTAATGCCGATAAATCAAAATCCATCAACGCCGTGATTGCTTCCATCGGCAAGTATGGCGCAAGAGATATATGTAACTTAATATTTCCGCACATGATATCATCAGTTGAGTGGTCCTCTCTTCTGAATTCCACACTTGCCCCTGCACACACTCCGGCCGATACATAGCTGTTGCATTTCAAATTTTCCTCGTCCACCAATGCCTCGATTGCACGGATGTTGTTAATCGTATCAATTCGATTGACACAATCGAGAACAAACGTGTTACCTTTCCATGTAAAGAAACGATTTACTGACCAATATTTTTCATCCAGTACTTTCGTCTCTGGGTACGCTGCGGAGTAGTTGCCCCACACACGGTAGCCGTCCATGTTGAGAAATGTAGCTACACCATACGCATTCACAGCGTTCGCCTGCTGCATGTCGAGTAAAACGGTCGTTCCATCCGCAAGACACGCCTCATCAATGTATGCCAGCTTATTGGATGGCGACACATTTGGCATATCATTGTTCGCCGCATCCGTCTCTTCCACGGTCGCAGCGACAACCGCAGAGCCATATAACACTTTTCCATCCTTTTTAGCCATTGGCCAAATCACATAAGCGTGTTTAGACGATACACCAAGTTCTTCTTTGTAACGCTGGATGTCATCATATCTTTTACATTTTTCCGTGTCCACATCAATCAAACAATCCATCGTGAAGTTGCCATTGATATGTTCGCATTTTGACTGCATAACGGCTGCTACTTTTGGGTGATGACTAAATCCGGGAGCTGCCAATACTGCCCCAACCACGTTTAATACTGGATAAATTTTGCGAATCGCTTCCAGTCCACTTTCTGTCCCCGTCTCAGCATCATATCCGCCAATCACAGTATCCTCTGTAATCATACTTGGGTCGACCTGGTCACCCGATACAACTAACTCTGTTGACTCTGCCGCTGACCCAGCTAAAAGTAATGTGATAACCGGGAAGTCCTCGTCAAACGTAAGAACATAATCCTTATTATTGACTAACTCCGCTCCATCCGCTGTCACTTTCATAGTCGTTGTAATCAAGTTGCGATTTGGAATCGTGGCTACACGATTTACAACCGGTACCGTAAGGTCATCCATTTTTTTCTTGTGAACAGCTGGGTCCAAAACATTGATAAAGATTACCGGAGCAATCGCATCTTCTAAATCTTCTCGCATAAAATGCATATACATTGCCTGACACAAACTGTAATTTTTAAAATCACTCTGATAGCCAATTTTCTCCAAACAATCGTCCTTTGATGTACAGAGTACCGGCGTATTAACGGCAGGCTCTTTCGTCATATGTACCGGAGCCGTTCCTACATATACCGGAATGCCGCTTGTTACACTTGTTGTACTTGTTGTTTGAGCTGCCAAGCGTTCAGCGTAAACGCCATGTTTAATTGCTTCCATTTTTTAATCCTCCTTTTCTGTCAGTGCCTCCACTGCCTTAGAGTAGCAGATAGCCATAGCTGACTTTGAATCTTTTAACTCTTTCTGTGCCTCTGCTAACTTTGATACAGGCACAAACAAAGATTGCAGCACCGGCATTTCTTCTGTTCTTTTTTCCACAAGTGCCGGTAATTTACCATCTTTAAATAATGTGCCAGTAATCACAACGCCTCGCACAGTTGGTCCAATATACATCACAGTTTCCCGCTTCGTATTCGTTACCGTCTTTCTAGTTGTTGCTTTCACAGCAGTTTCCTTTACTTCCTTATTCAACTAAACTCATCCTCTCTTTCATAATTTGGCAAGTCAAAAGTAAGCGTCATTCCGGCAAAATATCTCGGATATGTCATCTCATCCTCTGGGTCTAATACCCCTTTCATCTGAGGATGACATGTAAACTCTCCCATTATCGGATTCGTCAAAAATCGGCGTTTAATTGCTTCCATCATCGTCAGCATTGTGTGTTGATATTGGCAATCTGCCTTATCGTAATACAAGCCAAAATACAAAACTACAGTTTGCGTTTGATTTTCATAAACCGACTTCACATCATTTTCGCCCAGCTTAACAACGCAAAATGGGAATGGGTCTGAATCATCCTCATTTTCTTTCCGTGGCAAACATTGCTTAAATACAGACAAATCACTCTGATTGCCATCTTGATCTTCGAAGTCAATATTTTTTGTGATTTCCCTAAGTTCTGCACATAGTCTTTCTTGTAACCGTTCAGCTATCATCCACCTTACCCTCGACTTTCAATAAATTTACGAGTAAACTTTTGCAAATTCTCTTCCAATTTTTTCTCAATCTTTTCTTCTGAATTTTCAAAACCGTAAGTTGCCATATGTGTTTCCGATGGTGCGAATAATGTTTTTACCGGATACCGTTTTTTGCTGGCACGAGCAACCAGTTCATCATGTACCGTGCCATTTTTATTTTGGATTCTCATGATAAATCCCTTAAATCCATTTTTAATCACCGGCTTATCACCGGTTCCTTTGAGTACATGCCCTTTATATACATAAGGACGTATTCCCGAAATAGCAATTGTACGCGGAGTTACATGAAAATTCATCATCCTATTCATATATGTTTTTGCATGAATAATGGTTCTTGGATTGGCATAGGTCGCTGGTTTTCGCTTAATTGCCTCTTTGATTTTAATTGCCTGGTCGTCATAATCATATCTTTTCTCGACTTCCCGAAAAATTTGATTCATTGCGTACTTTCCGGTTGCATTTGAGGCATCTTTCAGGATAGTAGGTGCTTTGTACGCCACACCACCAATCGCCTTTGTTATTCTTTCCAATGCATCCTTTTCAGGTTCAAATTCAATGTTAAGCATTTGTTCTCACCGCCAATATTTCATATATTCCAGCTTGACGTTTAGCTTCGGCAACAAGATATTTTTTCTTGTCAATCTGAATCACTCGGCCGACCGCCGGAAATGCACCAAATACATTTCCGGCGACATAAAATAGCACCTGTTTATCATGCACACCCTGTTCATGTGTTCCTTTTGCACGATTTCGACGCATCAACTCGTCCTCATCAATACTAATCATCATCGGCTTACCGTCAACCTCGTGTTCTTCGAAAAATTCATCCGAATTGCAAAATACTTTTTGGACATCGTCCTTCAAGTCATCTTTAAAAGACATGCTACTCACCTGCTGCCTGCTTTTCTTCCTGATAGTTAATCACTGCTGTTTTTAACTCATCAAGTTTCGAGCTGTCACTAAGACCTGTCAGACCGATGCTCTCGGCATACTCAATCACGGATGCCTTTGTTGTCATGGCGTTAATTTCTTCCGTCGTTTTGTAGATCACAGTCTGCTTTTCTTCAGTTGTTGTGTCAGAATCTGACACACTGCTAACCTCCGGCTCCTGTGCCACAAGCCATCCATCCCAATCTTTTGGATAAGGAATCGGACGAGAGAACGCCTGAACATCTACCATATTGTTGTTTTCGTCATCGAGAACTCTGATTACAATTGGTTCCGCATAGGACTTAAAGCCATCACCTTTTTTAACAAATGTGACCTGCGCATAAGCTGTAGCTCCCATTCCCGGTGTCAACATCGCAAGCGTACCGGCTGGAAGAAGTGTCTTTTCTTTGCCATCTAAATCTACATATTTTTCTGCATATGTAAACATAGTAAGCACAAGACCATTGATGTTGATTGTTCCATTGCAAGCAACGCCGTCTGGAAGCATTTTCTGGTCGATGATACCAGTCTCAACCCGCGCCTTGTTGAAGAAATCCAAGAATTTCTCATCTGACATCAACGCCATGCTTACGTCCGAAGTCATGACCAAGTCGGTCGCATGGATGCCACGATCAATCAGTACATTAGCCATTTTATAAAGTTCTAGCATTTTTTCATTTGCCGTCATATCAGCAAATTTCTTTGTCAGCTTATACTGATTTTTGAAACCCTCTTCTGTGTTGTAAAACTGAAAATATTTCTCAACTGCATCCTTGTCTTTCGCAGCGTCATCTGCTGACGCATAATGTTTCATCAGCACCTTGCCGGTGGTAATGATTTCCGCACACATTTTCTCGTGACGGCGGTAAATGGATTTACGAAGTTCATCGATATTTTCGGCTTCCAGTTCATCTTCTCTTTCTTCCGGAGAACGTCCAGATTCTGGAGACTCACCAAATGCTTTTTTCTCCAAATCATCCGCTGTGATTGGCATTCTCGGTGCAATGAATGGTCCATCAAGGTATTCTGTTCGATATCCTTCTTTCTCCATCGCAATTCCACCGACAACTGGAATTACAAAAGGTGCAATCTTCTGTCCGCCTTTTTTCATTTCAACCAGTGCTTTTTCCGAATAAAAGCATCTTCCGTCCGGAAAATATCTGTTTTTCAAAAACATCAACACCGGATACATCTTTTTTACACTCTCAATGAGTGTTGTTGTTTCTCTAACCAATTTTTTGTCCTCCTTATTTTAAAATAATTCCTGCCGAACGAAGATTTTCGTCATCGGCAACATCCAACTCAACCGAAGATATGACTTCAGACTTTCTAAAGTCACCGGAAATATATACCGAAGTAGGAATACTGCTATCCTCTTCGGTATACTCCGTATCGTTGCATACGATGCAATTGGCTGTTCCACCGCTTGCATGCACTGCAAACGTCTTCTTTTCGGCATCAAAATCCAGCAACTGACCACGTCTCAGCGTCCCCGGTCCATCAGATACCGTCACCGGAACGACTTTCGCATCAATGATTTTAAAGTGGTCGTAAATAAGATTATCCATCTTCATATCGTCCACTGTGTTTAACCGTTTACTCATGATTTCATCCCTCCTCGTTTATTGGCGACACTTGCAAGGCGTTCTGCCTGCTTTTCTGCTTCGGTCACATCTTCGTCCTCAGCCTGTGCCGGAACACCAGCTGCTCCTGACTCATCAGCATCCTGTGTAGCGTTCTTCATGTAAGCCTCTGCACGTTTTGAATCGTCCATAAGACACTCATACGCCAAGGTTTTAGCGTCCGTACGCTTTTCACCATATTTTGCCTCATTAAGAGCCTCACTCGTCACAGTTTTCGAGATTGCATCCAACTCCTGAATACGTGTGCGCTCATTTTTAGCACCTTCCTCAATCCCAGACTCTTTCGCTTCGTTTACCATCCGGTCAACTGCTGCCTGTTCCGTTGGATTTTCTTTCAAAAATTCCTCTAAAGTCATTTTCGTGTTACCTTCCTTTCCGTTTTTATTTGTTATTGATAAATCACCGTCCCCCTTTTGGGATTCAGTGGATTTTCCCTTATCCTCCATAAGCAGAACTGCTCGTTGCAATTTTTGAGCCACTGCTTCACTAATCACTGGAGCTTCCGAATTCACAACAAAAAGTCCGCTTTGATTATTTGGTTCGGACTCCTTAAACATGTAGTCGTCGACAAACCCAAGTTCAATTGCTCTCTTAGGGGACATGTAAGTATTATTGTCCATCAATTCCTGCAATTCTTCCCTTGTTTTACCTGTGCGTTTTTCATAAACATTTATAATTGCCTCATTATATTGCTTCAAGGCATCTGCTTCCTGCTCCATGTCACGATAATCACCCTCCGCGTAGCACTGAGTATTGTGTATCATAAAAATCGCTGCATCGCTGATTAGGCATTCGTCAGCCGCACAGGCAATAATCGATGCCGCCGACATAGCCGCTCCAACAATTCTTGCTGTAACCTTACCCTCATAACTTTTTAACAAAGTGTAGATTTCAAAGCCGGCAACGGCAACACCACCATTCGAGTTGATATTCAACATAATATCTTCGCCATTCGCCTCATTCAGCTTATCCGTGATGTCCTTTGGAGCACAAGCCTCCATTTTCAGCCAATCATATAACCATTTTTGCGAATTCGAAATAATTGGACCTTTCACATTAATTTCAACTGCCATTGTTTAATCCTCCTCTAATACTTTATTTGCTTTCCGCATTAACCCATTTTCAACTTCCAGCGTTCGCACAATATCGTCAAAGTCGCTGCCATTTAACGCCGCACACTCATCCTCTCGTGTTGAAAACCCTGCATTGACACGCTGTACAGCTGCCGCCACCTCTTTGCCAGGCTCTAACTGTCCTTGCGTTGGGCCTACCCAAGTGCAATTGGAGTAGGCTTTTCGTATAGCAATATTATTAAAAAAGCCGGGAGCATGGATTCTTCCTTTGCTCACGGCTTCGGCAAGCCATAACTCATATATCACCTGACAAAAGTCGTTGATGAACCATCCGCGACGCATTTTAATCGCCTTCCAGCTTTCATTCATCGCCCCTTTTGAGGCAGAAAAACTTTTGTTAAAACTTTTCAGCAGAATTTCCGGTGCAATTTCCAATGCTGCACCAACAAGTTTTGCCATTGCTGCCAGAAACTGGTCAAAATTTCCGGTCGGATGAGTAGCAGCTACCGTCCGAACATCCTCACCGTTTTTCAGAAAATTAACAGTGCCACTTCCAAGCGTCACCTCTTCATCTTCCAATTCCTCATCAATCTCATCTTCTTCGCCGCCAAACTCGGATATCTCATCCCCTTGCTCGGTGGTGATAAAAACGGTAAACATACTGTTAATGACTGCTGCCATTATCTCCGCATCTGTGTACCTCGAAATCTGCTTAATGGATTCGATTACCGGTGCCAAAAATGGAACACCTCGATATTGTCCGGCACGCTCTGCATTAAAAACATGCAGTATATTCAAATTGCCTGTTTTTTCGCCACGTTTAACAACACGTACCCATTTTGTCTGTGTTGCATCATAGTCATTTGGAAAGCGACTGCAAATGTGGTATGCTACCACCTTTCCACTGTCCGTTATCTCCACACCATTAACAATTCGATTTCCATTTTTCAACTTTTTATCGGTAAAATAATCGCCATTCAGACTTCCCGGCGTGCTCACTCTGTCGGCTTCAATCAACCGAACTCGCAACTGATACGGCTGATATTCCTGTTCATCATCATATGAAATCAGCGCAAATTCTTCGCCGTTTCTCAACCAATCTGAAAAAGCAATCTGTTGTAATTCGTAAAAATCATTTTGGTCGGCAGTATCACATAAAGTCGATTCCGCCCAAATCCTAAATTCCTGCCGAATCTCCTTTTCGAGTGTCCTGGCTTCCTCTCTTGATAACCCCAAAAATTCATAATCAATCTTGGGTTTTGGAATCAAACCACATCCAATCGTATTCGTCCTGGTGGAGTTGATTGCTGCCGCTCCTAATGGAGTATTCATTGCTAGGTCGCGCGACCTCTCGCGAAGGATCTTTCGATTTTCCTCAATGTCCCGTTTAGGAGAGCCACTGGTGAATTTCCATTTTTTCGCAAATCGCTTTCCCCGAGACGCTCCGCCATTTGAGTAGCCGGAGTTCATAAATTTGTCCAGATTATCCAGCTGTGCATTACGAATTGCAAGGACTCCCCTTGCTCTTTGTCTTTTTACCGCCATCTCTGGCGACACAGCTTCAACCATCTTGTCAATTACGTTCATGCTGCCTCCTAATCAACTGGCACAATACGGACTGACCTTCTTTTCATTGTTCCGTACCGTTCGAGCGATGCAATCTCGCCTTCCAATTTTTTTATCATATTCTGAATTGATGTCAAATCTGCCCTTGTAAGCGTCTTACTTCCAAGGGTATACGATTGACTATTCAAAACTTTTTCTTCCGCTTCGTAATAAAGTTTCAATCGGTTTTTCTTAATTTCCAAAACAGTATTAGCATTGCTCATCACCATTCAACTCCTTTCTGACTTCTCCTTGTGGTACCCGTCTTCTTTTTCCTCTTTTGCATATAATCGATGCCTCGTTCAATTTTCTCTTCCAGCACATTCCATGCCGGTCGTTTTATCATGCAGGCAGCGTATCCATAGTTAAAAAGGTCAAGTGGCTCATTTCGAATACCACTTTTCTTAACCCAAACTTCTTTGATTGCGCCTCTGACCTTTTTGGTGATTTTTCTCTCTGAAAACAAGCCTTTATAATATGTTGTTGTGTAACCTCGTCCACCATTAGATGGAAAGTGGCAATAGCCTTCTCCCGGCTCACTAATTACAAGCCTGTTCTGGATATCCTCTTTTCCGGCATCAACACCAAGCGTATATAACTTTGTATGGTCAACTACAACTTTTTTGCCGGATGATGTTTCTTCTTTGATATCCACATCACTTACTTTATATACAAGCGGAATCCCCGCTTTTTGTGCATATCCTTTGATGCCATAAACAGATTTACCCTTTTGGGTCATTCTTTTCACCCATTTGTAAACCATATTTGTATGATTGCCACCGGTATCAATTGCCGTTGCAGCAATCCCCAGAGAATTACCGTTTGCAAAATGCAGTGTTTGACTAATGTAATCTTCTAATTCTTCCCAAACATCATTTTTTTCAAGATTTCCATAAATCTCTGTTTTGTAAATCCCCCATGTCTCGTATTCGCGCGCCCATCCACGAATCTCAACCTCGAACCGATCATTCTGGACATCCACTGCTGCCGTTAGCATAAGTACACCATCCGGCAAATCAGCATCATAGTATTCCGCCCGCTTTTCGATCGTTTCATAATCCACCTGCGAGTTATCATCCGTCTGTTTGGTCTCATCCCAAACTTCTCCAAGTGTCGTATTAACAAATGTTTTTAAATCTTCGACATCATGAAATGTATTTAACTTTTCCATTGCAGCCTTAAACTCGTCAATAATCTCACTCCAAGTCACAAACGGACTAGCCAGTTCGTTGATGTGGAAACTACGATTGCTTTTTCTTTCCGGATGTGCGGCTATCCACTTTTGTGGACTTTCCCGCCAATAGCGCTCTTCAATTTCCTCACCGCAATCGATACATGCCATCGCAATATTTTTGAACACAACGCGCTTAAATTCAAACGGCTGCCATGTTCCACAACACGGGCATTGGACACACCATTCCTCCATCGTTCCCGCATTGTACGCCGATTCGATTTTACTCAATCCGTGTACTGTCGGTGTTGAAGTCTTGATGTGTTTTCGGTTCCAGAACGTCGTGGAACGTTTTTCTGCCAGTTTGATTGGATTTCCCTCTGTTCCGGCAGATTCAGGAAAACGATCAACTTCGTCCATCCATATAATTCGCAAAGGCATAGACGAAAGAGAAGCTGCTGAGTTCGCTCCTGCTAAAACAATGTGACCTCCAGCATATTGTTTAAATAATATTGTATTATCGCTGTCTTTTGACTTTGCCGGAGCAATTTTTTCCGACAGTACGGGAACATCCTGTATCATTGTTGCAAGTCTCGTTTTAGAAAACTTCTCCGACAACGATAATGTCGGAAGAACCAACAATTGTGTAGCTGGTTCATAATCTATGTAATACCCGATACCGCAAAGCAACATCGTAGTCTTACCAATTTGGGCTGATGACATCACTGATACATCCTGAACATAGGGGTCCGTAATAGCGTCCATAATGGCTCGCTGAAAAGGCATATTCTTTGACGAATAGTGTCCCGGCTCATTGGAACCGGCAGGCAAAATCATATTTTTTTCCGCCCACTCAGTCACTGTCATCGGTGGTCTAGGTCTTAATTTTTCACTCAAATCCGCCATAAATTTGAGTGTGTGATAACTCACTGGGGCTTTTGCTTTTGATTTACTCATTTTGCTCGTCCCCCAAATGTAGAATCACATCATCTTCTACATCAATATGTTCATCCGAATAAAATGCTTCCGGTGTGTAATCCGCTAATTCAGATAGTGCATCCGTTATTTCATCACGAAGCGTCTCCTGAATTTCCTGACGCTCGCGATGCTCCAGTTTAAGAGCCAGCTTATGCGGCAAGGCTAACATTTTATTTTTAAAATTTAAAAACATATCTGTCATGACGCGCTCAACATCTTCTGACTTGTGTACATGTCCTTTGATGAGCTGCAACTTAATCTCCGTAATCATTGACTTCCAATGTTCATTGACCGCCTTTTCATGATTCAAGTCCAAGTTGTCTTTATCAAAATCAGTCTTAATTGATTCGCCAGCCTTTGATACCTTAAGCGTTAGGATATAATTTTTAACTGACTCTAACAAAAGATACTTTCCATGACTGTTCCTTTTGATGATTCCTTCGTCAGCCAGATGGCGGACCATACGGTCACCAACGCCAATAAATTCACCAATAACTTTGGCGGATACGGTAATATCATCAACGCTCTTTATCTTTTTTTCATCCGACGCCATCCAACTCACCTCCAAACGGAAATGGCAATCTCAATTTTTTTGTAAAAAAAACTAGCCTTCTTTTGGGCTCATCTGACCCGCAATGCGCCTTTGGCGCGCACAGTACCTACACGGCTTTTGGCGTGCCGAGTGTGAACCAGTTCTTTCTCTTTGCTTTACATTTTATTTGACATATCTTACAATTCTGTCAAATAATTTGATGAACACTTTCTTCCTTATGTTGTTTCTTAAAAAAACAAACACCATATTTTACAACGTCTCAATATGTCAATTCGTAAGGATTAGGCATCTAGTGTTTCCGTTTTTTTAATTGAAAGTCAAAAAAATAAAGACCTAACCCAAAAGGTCAACGTCTTTATATACGCTTGCTAATGTGTCGTCTGTTATGCCGATATAGCAAAGCGTTACTGTTTCCGACGAATGATTGAACAATTTCATAAGCGTTCCCACATCGTGCGTCTTTAGATAATAATGGTATCCAAAGGTTTTACGTAGGGTATGCGTTCCAATCCTTTCCTCAATGCCAAAATGCTCTGCTGCCTTTGACAAAATGTTATAAACCTGCTGCCTTGATATTGGATTATTTGGTGGCTTTGGAGACAAGAACAAGTATTCGTAATCTCTCCGTCCCTCAATAAACTGGTTCAATATTTTTTTGAGAAAACGATTTATCGGAATAAATTTCTCTTTACCCGTTTTTCTTTCATGCAAAGTAATATTTTCTTTTGCTCGAACATCGCGCACCCTCAAGTCAAGGATATCCGATATTCTTAATCCTGTATAAATTCCCACAGCATAAATCACTGAATCTCGCTGGTTCTGTTCCAAAAGATATTGGTAAATATCTTTTACCAACTGTTTATCACGGATGGGCTGCACTTTGTTCATCGTTCTCACCTTCTTTCCCTTATCAAAAGAGCTTTTATGCACGAAAAAAAAGAGACCAATTGCTTGACCTCTTTTCCGTCGGTGGCTTTCTTTTTTATCCACGATATCATAATAGCACACCTTAACACGACATTTCCACGACATCTTTAACTTTTTTTCTAAATGCAAAAAGCGGAGAGATTAACGGTATTTCGTTAATTCTTCCGCTTTTCACAAAATCATCCAAAAAATTTAATTGTCGTCAATATATTCCTGCATCATAATAGAAATCTGTTTGGATGTGGCTATACCATTCTCCTTGCACTTTTCCGCAAACTCATCAACTAAAGTCTTTTTTAGTTTATACGTTTTTGCAACAAGTCCAACTTTATCCTGGTACTTCTTACTGGCTTTAGTCTGTGCATTTGCCACGCTTTTCACCGCCTTTCATTTTGCAAACAATAATATTCAATATTATTGATACAATCGTCAATACAATCGGAGCTATTAGAAGCATTTCCTTCAAGGAAATCATCAAACATACCATTGTAAATAACGAAACCATCTGTGACAAAATAATTATTTTATACATGGACTTTTTGCCCTAATGAGTATATACTTATTGATGGAAGAGGCATTCGCCTCCCCACCCTAACGCTTACTTAAAAAGTAAAATTATCGAAACTATCGTGGAAATGATACCTTGGAAAATTGTTACCACTAAAGCGATGATTTGCAACTTTTTAAGTAAGTGCTTTTTTGATTTCTTACTCATTAGGTTTCCTCCTTTCTTTCTTATTTCCCCTCCCTACAATTATAGTATATCATAGGGTGTACCATATGTCAAGCGTTATTTTCAACTTTTTATATATTTTGTGTCAGAATCTGACACTTTGCTAATTCAGCTCTCCTTGTTATATTTCTTAATGTATAAATCAATCTTGTCTGCGCATTTATTGCACAACTGATATTCCTTCTCTCCACCATTCATAATTACACCTCCATAATGGTTAAAATCCACATTCACACCATCTGAACTGTAATCAATATTCTTACCACACATATCACAAACTACTTTTATCATACATCACACCTACTTTCCCATTGTATCTGGATATATACTCCATCTTCTTGCTATTTCATATTCTTCTATTCTTTTTTTAGCTTTCTGTTTTCATGTTTCAACCTCTCATTTTCTGTAAGAATTGATTGCAGCTTACACTCTTTTTTGTATTCACATTTTGTTTCTGCTGAATACTCCGCACACATTTCGCATAATTCTTTTGATTTCATCTTACCTATCTCCTTTCCTTTGCCCGCCAACTAAGGATTTCCACCAAGCATGTAAGCGAATCTTTTATTTCCCTCTTTTCCTTCGGATTCATTACGCTCATCTGCTTTACTTTTCTTTCTGGTCGGTTATCGCCAAAATCACCGGCACCCATAATTTTTCTAACCTTATCCAGATTTTCTGTTAAATACATGGCATATACCCTTCCTCGGCATGCTTTAGAACTCTTTCCAATTTCCTCCGCAATTAATTCATAGCCATAGCCTAATTTGATAAGGTCTCCGAGCTTTACAAATTCATCATTCGTCCAACATACATGATTATCAGCCTTCACCGGTCTGTCCATAATTTTTAAGTCACAAACCCTTCGCTGGATTGCTCCCGTCGTCCTTCTCATTTTTTTCGACAGTTCATGATAAGTATATATCTGTTTCGATAATAGCATTTTCAGCTTGTAATCTTCTGCTTTTGTCCATGGCGTGTTCGTATATTTTTGCCTACGAATCATGTCATGTTTGCGTTTTTCCTTGACCCATGACGGCTCAAAGCCTAAAATATTTTCTTCAAATTTTGAAAAATCTAATATATCACGGTTCTTTTCTGCCCATGACCACCATTCGTCAAGGCTGACGACTTTGAAAGCAGTATTGTTTACTTTTTTCGTGTGTAGCGGAAAACCTCTATTTCTAACCCACGACGTCATTTTGTAGCCGTCTGAATGTCCATAACCAATTGCCTTTAACAATTGATTCCACGTTACATAGCTGCCATTGTCTAAAAATGCTCCAAGTCGCAATCTACATTTTTTTACTACAACAGCATCCTCTGACCTTCCAAGTTTTTTCGCAATTGTTTTCACGGAAATCGTTCCCCAGTTTTCAACAAGATATGTTTCTTCCTGCTTTGTCCATTTTCTTTTACTCCTACAATTTATTTTTTTCTCGAATTCTTTTTTCAATCCTCTGCACCTGCCTCACCGAGTATCCAATCTGCGTCGCCGTCAATTCCTGCGAATACTTAAGTATTTCACGGCAATAAAACACCTGCGCTTCTACATCCTCAGCATTCTTATAAATATTTATAAGCCTTTTTCGCTTTTCTCTTAAATCTTCAATTTCATCCAGTACACGATTTAGATTAAGCTGCAATCCATCAATCTTTTGAACTGCGGTGCAAAAGTCAACATTTTTTGAACTGCTCAAAACTTTATCTTTCGAGTAGTCAATACCTCTCAGTTCGCCACTTCCATTTGTCTTCAATTTGTTAATGTATTGCCGTAGCTCACGCCGAATTTCATCGCGAGTAATTTCCGCGTCATTAATTTTCAAATCTATCATTCGAAAATAAGCACCTTTTGATGTTTCCATTGCTCTTGCTTTTCTTGTTGCCATTGTCCCAGCTCCTCTTGCTAAAAATAGTTTGATGTGTTACTATATATTTTGATGAGGGAAGAACTGGGTTTGTGTGTATCGCTTACCTGGTTCTTTTTTTATACAATCTTTTTCTTCACTACAAAAATGTGCGCCTTTTTTCCCGGATTGTACTTTTCTAAAACTTTCTTTTTCTGTACTGCCGCTGACACGGAGGTGCGAAGTATCGCACGGTCAGAGCCTTCCAAAAGAATGAAATATTTTTCTCTCATTGCCTCTGCCTCCTCTTCAGTTCCTCTTGTGCCTGTTGCCTGTTTGCAAAAAACAATATATTATGGTGACGGTTTCTTACCATGTATCTGTTGCCAGTCAGGATATCTTTGACATGTATTTTTGCGTCATTATTGCCAATAAACTCCACCTTTTCGACTCTGCAACAAAGTGGTTTCTGAAAAATTAACAGTTGTGCGCCTATGAGATAAATCCTATCTCCCGGCTGTACATTGCTTAATAGCAACAGGCCAAATTCGGCATATCTTCTACAACGTTGCATTGCAAGCATGTTGTCTTCGTAATAATCAACAATTCGTTTTAAGCGTTTGTATTCTTTAATCGGATTTTTCAAACGGGATTCCCCCTTTCGTCAAAATAACCATTCCGTGCAAGGTCATTTGCTACTGTCACGTCAATCGATGTAATTGCATTAAACATACATGCTAGCAAATAACTTTGTATTTTTTTGACTTTCTTTTTGTTTGCCAAAAAAGAAAGCACCACATACTTCATATGCGTCAAATCCAACATTAGCAGTCTAGATTTGACAATGCCTGCAGGAATCATATCACCGCTTATTAGCACAGTCTGCTTGCTAGTCATCAAAGTAGTCACTGCAATCTCAACGCATTGGTCTAACACAGCCAGTGCCGATTCATTTTTTTCAAAATCACATCTTATCAAATCATAGCTTATCTGTTCAGCAAATAAATCTATACACTTATCTCTTGCCAAATGATTAGATGAGATAGGATTTTGAAATAATAATCTTCTGTTAGTAGTCTCTGTATTTGTCTCACGTTTTTCCGGGAGAGGGTGTCCCGAAATTTCGTGATAGCCTCTCCCGTTTTTTCGTGATAGGGTGGCGCAGTTATCAACACTATCAACATTCTTTTCCAAATGTTCTCGTTCTACTTTCTCATCAACAGCTGCCACTTGCGGACTGCTGCCTTTACTTTTTTTGCTTTTATCCTCGTTATCATCAGAATGTGGATAGGTCAATTCTCTCAATTTGTCCACATTCAAGTGAATAAAAAGAACATTGTTGCAGCGCACACCATTTTGAAAAACGGTACGAAATTCGCGCTTAACAACGCCTAATTTTTCCAGCACAACAATAGCGTCCGTCACTTGACGCTTTGTTACCTGGTAGTATTCAGCAAGGTCTTTATAACTTTTTTGTAAAACATCTTGCCTAAATTTGGTCTTGTAGCCAAGAAATTCACCGGTCTTTTCGTCTCGGCATTCAACCGGACGATACCAATAAACGACTTCGGACAGTATCATTATGGCAAGCATATATGGCCTGCCCTTGTCGTTTACTATTGTTTTAAACCATACAGACGGTATTACATTACCGGTGATGTTCAGCTCGGCTACAGCATCAGACATTTTGTTCCCAGTGCTGCAATTCATAGCTGTCTCCTTTATGTTTACGAAATTACGGTAAATGTGATATCCTGCTCAATATGTAACTCTTGGATTGCATCTTTCAGGTATGATGCAACCGAATTCATGGCTTCCAATTTCCAAGCTCCGCCGTCCGCTTCAAACAGAGCAAACTGAGGCTCTCTCGCATCGTCGCGCGCTCTAAATATAAAGTCAGAATTAGGCTGTTCGACCTCCAAAAACGTCCTATACGGTGCAAGACGAACCGGATTTGGAATGATTGCCTCTGCCTTGCTTGTGCATGTTTGCTGAATTGTGGCTTTCTGACTCACTCCGTCATCACCATACTTAGCGATGGTTCCAGTCTCAATTGTCCCGGCATATTTCAAAATCTGCTCTTTATCATCATTATCCATGAATTTTGACATAACATTTATGACAAAAGATTCTGCCGGATAATATGTGTCGAACGTAAACTGTGGCAACATTGCATTGACTTCCACCAGTTTTTCGCGGCATCTGTCTACATCCAATTCGGACATCAAAACGACTTTTGTTGGACTTTGTACATGAATCAACATATGTTTGTCCATCTTGTCCGTATTTGATTTAATGTATCCAACTAAACTGTCCAGCGTACACATTTGTAACGCGTTCGCCTTTGGTAGTTCATGATGAATGCGATACATTGGCTTGTCCGCCCATTTTTCGCCTTCATGCTCTGCATAATTTGGCTGCGATAAACCAACTACATACTCAATTGCTTCTTTAATTCCTTCCATTTTCCTATCCTCCTAAATCAATTTAATGACACAACTTTCTTTTCTGGATGACTTGGCAACTTCGTTTGTCCTCGAAGCTGTGAGCCATATTCCTCGGCCGATACCGTGCCATCTTCTAAATCTTTAAACACTCCAAATGATGTAACTACTGGCTGTACAGGAGCCAACTTCGTTTTAACCGATATCGTACACTTGACATCGTCACGTGTTTCGTTCTGCGTAAATGTCAACTGACACTGAATATTACGCTTGTCCTTAAACGGAGTGTTTGGGTCCGTTAAGTTTTCCAACACCTTTGCAAAGGCTTCCGAAAACTTTTCCTGCAATGCGCCATTTGCGATTTTGGATAAATCCATGCTCGATTTTTTCATTGCAAGCACCTCCTTTCAATCAATTAATTTAGCATTCATTGCCAATGGAATGCAGGGGAATCGAACCCCTAACTATCCGAAAAAATCGGCTACTCACCTATGAGTTGACATTCCTTAGTAGTGGGGCTGGGTACGTGTCAGCTTGTCCACTACTCCGGCAAATTCATTATTATTGACCACCTAATCACCGGAAAGGTCACTTGTCTTGAGTTCGCCCATAATGGGCGAAATGGCACTGTTGGATTCGAACCAATGCATTTCCATACAAATCAGTGCCGTGTTTAGTTATTTAATTTTCATTTCAGTATTACTATTATTCTTCACTCACAATCTCATAAATAAAATCATCGTGATATTCACCATTCTTATCCTTAATTGAATCTTTCAAAATATGTTTTGTCCCATTATGTCTTTTAATAAAGTTATCGTAACCTCTACAAGCAGGATTACCACCAACAGCTCGCCATTCAACTCTATGCAATGTTTTAATCAATTCTTCTAATTTGTCGAATACGTCCCTACCAACCAAGATATTTCCTCTGTCAAATGAAAATAATCCAAAGTTATACGCTTTAGACGCATACCAATCAACGGAATATCCTAAGTAGCCAATTAGCTTTTCGTTCTTATCAACTATTGCATATTGGAATTGACTCTCATTTTGACATTCTGCAATTTCAGGACTCCAATTGCACATACAACCTGTTTCGTACATCATACCTGTTGTATAGTAATATTTTTGAAATTCTTTCTTGATCTGTTCTTTATATAAAATTGCAGGTACTAACACTTAATCACCTCTTTTCAATAATCCAAGTGCAACTTTCCGCAGTTGCTTTTTGGTATTGCAACTCTTGCGCATTGCTTTTCTGCTATACTTCTATTTTCCCCGACATCAATTCCGGCAGCAACGCATCCCGCAGCTCTGCCAGATATCTATTCTCTTCTTGATTTAGATAAAAAATGTGTTGCTTCCAACTGTTCAAAATCAAGACCAAAATACTTGATAAAATATCTTTGCTATTATTTTCAAATCTGATTTCGTTCTTTTTCTTTGACGTCATAAAATAGTTTTGCTCTACAAGTGCACTAGCGCCTAATTTCTGCAACAATTCGTTTAACCCACTGATCTCTTGTTCTGCTTTGTATAGTTCAACATCAAAGCCTAATGATTTAGCCAGACTTTCGTTGATTGTAAGTTTGCAAGCATTTTTTTCAGCAACTATCCTGTTTATGTCATTTACGATATCTGAATAATCTCTATGTACTGGGATGTTGTTTACATCAATTTCAAAATAGCAACTCGCATCAAGCCGGTAGTTGTGCGTTGAAATATCTCTGGCGGATACACATACAGAAAAATCTTTTTCCGTCTTTTGATTCTCTATTGCATAGGTTATTTTTTGCATGTTTTCATCTGAAAAAACATTTACATTCTTTTTGTAAACTCTATTCGTATGTGCTTTTGAGCCATATTGCCCCCTTTGCTCTCTTGCTTCCGTTTCGCAAATATTTCTTGCATCAACAATTTCTGTTTTTGTAGTGCTTTTTTTCTTATTAAATACAATAATGCAAGTCGCTATGCTCGTCGCTTCAAACATGTTTTGTGGACACATAATTACGGATTCCACTAGGTTTTTATCCACAAGGTGTTTTCTTATCGCAGACTCTTTTTTATTTGTTGTATTCAAAACACTACAAGGCAGCAAAAACACGGCTTTGCCATCAATCATTGAGAGTGCTGTAAGAATAAACGCAAAATTCGCATTTCCTTCTGGTGGCACTTCGCACTCACAAAACCGCGGCTGTATCTGTGCAAATGGCGGAATATCCCACTTCACGTTATACGGTGGATTTGATATTAAAGATATCCCTTCCAGTTCCGCAGTATAGTTTTCTATCTCTCTAAATGTTCCATAAATTTTACCCTGGTATATTTTGTATGTATGATACGTTTCTTGCCACAAAACATTGGAATGTAGCACAATACAGTCAATATTCCTGAGTGCCATATTAAAAAGCAGAAACGGCAGCACTGTTTCGTCAAATTCATAAAGTATAAATTTTGAATCATGATTAAGATTCCACCTTTGAATCGCTAACGCTCCACTTCCTGCACACATATCAATAATTGTGTCATTGTCTCCCACAAGTTTACTAATAAGCTCGGCGAGGCTTTTAGGCGTATAGTCCTGCATTTTCTCTTTTCTGTCCGCATAGTAATATTGGAAAATCTTTTGAAGCCAGTCCGTGGACAAATCTCCTACCAGCGAATGAAATTGTGAATATTTTTTTACGTCATTATTTTTTACACATTCAAATAATTTTGATTGCAGGTCTTTAATATCTGAAATTTCAAATATACACAGTGTTTGCTCGCACAATTCTTTTAACTCCAATGTCTACTCCTTTCAAAGATTACTTGGTGATTTGATATGCAGCCATTTCTTTAATACTCTTGTTTGGTATTCTTGGATTTACTCCTTTCCCGGCTTTTCGCACCTCTCAAATTCAATTACCCATACATAAGGATTTGCGAGCCATCCATATACATCAAGGTCTGATTTCTTGATGGTGGAATTCCACAAAAAAGCAAATTCAGAAACATAATCATAACCACAGTCTAAGTTATATTTGTCAATAAATATTCCCTCTGATATAGCCTGTTCCTCTGTAATATCCTGCAAATGCTCCGCTCTAACTTCCGTTACCTTTAGCCAAATCCGAGCAGCTTCTTTCGGCATGTGGATGGACGGGTGCCATGTACAAAAGAAATTATTATCATCAGCCTTGTAATAATATTTTTCTTTTTCATCCCCATAAGAACCCTTGCACCATGTCTCACGAACATACAGAATGTCTCCCGGTTGGTATGGTGGAATATAAGGGCAGAGCCTTTCAGTCCCCCGAGGTTTTGTGATATAACCATTTGGGTGTACCTCAAATGGCTGTTTTAATACTCTTCGTGTACAAGTCTTTCTTCCTTCCAAAAGAGCCATTACCATTTCTGTATTAAATAATATTGGGCGTTCTCTCATGAGTTTCCTCCTCTATCGCCATGCTGGCGGCAATCTCTGCATAAGTAAATGCCTCCTTATGTAACCCAAAACGGCACAAAGCATGATGCGAATACAATTGCAAAATCTGTATTGGTACCATCATTAATGATTTGCCATCTATTTTTTTCTCTGGATTTCCTTTGTATATCCGAACAATATCTCCAACATGCAAATTCAACCCTTTCGCCGTCACATTTTTAGCTAAAAAAATAGGCATTTCTTCCTTTTCTGCTTTAACTCTCCTCATGTCTTTCCGTCCTTTCCAATTCTTTTTTGTAACAAACCAATGCATCATATAAGACCTGATATTTCTTTTTGCGGACATTGTTTGTCTCCACAATCAAGAAATCTCTATATTTTCGAATTTCTTGCATCAAGATATCCTTCTTGGATGGTTCCTCTAACACATTATCCTGACTATCATCTTCTTCACTATCCTGCTTAATTTCCTCACCTATGTGGAATTCAACCGAAACACTTTCCTCCTCTGGCTCCGGCGTTTCTTCCACAAAAGAAATCTTTGGCTCTTTTCGCTCCTTAACCATTGCCCGGACATCATTGGATAGCAAATGCTTATCCTGTATTACTTCACTCTGTTCTTCCTCGGGAAGTTTTGACGTTTCATAAGCCTTTGAAAAGTTCATTTCGCCGTTTTTCAACGCTTCTTTCCCTTCATCCGACAGATGTGCACTCACCTGATTGACCTGCGCCATTTTTGTCGGCGAGATTTGCAACCGTTCCGCCACATAGTCTCTCTTTCGTCCGGTTATTTTTAGCTTTCCTGCTTCAATAGCTTTGTCTGTCCAATAATTCAGCTTTTCAGCCTGCTCCAACAGTGTGGCGTCATCCATCCGGCGTGTAAACGCATTCGCCGAAATAAGAGTGAGCATGAATTCTATTTGGTCCATTTCCTTTGCAAAACACCACGCTTTTCTCTTATGCCCTCGCTCATTATTGAGCATAATGGCAGCTCTCCGCCGATGTCCTGCTGCCAACTTGTATTCACCATCCACACGACCAATCAAAAGAGGCTGCAACTGACCGCGTTCTAACATATCATCAGCCAATTCCTCAATTTCTGTCAGCGGATAAAAATTCTCCTCGGCAGGAACAATATGCTCCACATCCAAATAGATTTCTTTGTATTCACTTGTATCAACAATCGAAAGCCTTGAAGAGTCATTTAGTTTTGCAGACATGCTAATTCTTGGCATGCGCAAACACCTCCTCTCTAACCGCCTTCGGCAAAGTATTCAAATACTCTTTTATGAAAATCTTATAATCAATTGCCGCAGCCGAACGAGGGCTAACGGTGATTAACCCCGCCCGCTTTTCAAACGTCCAGCGGTCAACCATCTTGCTTGATCGAATTCTTGTATCAAACACATCGTATTTACTGCGCCGCAGCACAGTATCACCTGCCACCATATCTTTGCGATACATCGTGACCAGACATTTAGGACTTGATAGTTGCGGATTAAATGACCGCATGTCCGTAGTAATTTCAACCAAATCCTGCATGCCGTCCAAGGAGTTCTTGTCTATCTTAATAGGCACAATTAAATCATCTGCACATACGATTGCATTTAAAATATTTAATCCAACTCCCGGTGGATTATCGATGATACAGAAATCATAATCGTCTTGTACCTGCTCCAGCGCCGACCGCAGTGCTGTGATTTGGTCACGTGACTCATCCTTCGATAAGTTTGTTAAGGCAACATCCATGTTCATGTTGGACGGAAGCACGTCCAATGTTAATCCAGGTACATTTGCGCTCCTGATTATGTCTTTTGTACAGCTCGCACAATTCCAATACAGATCGGCAATCGATGACTTATCGTAATCATGCAAGTCAAAATATCTCGTGGTATTGGCTTGTACATCATTATCAACCAACAACACGCGCTGGTTATAAAGTTTTGCCAAAATAGTAGCCATGTTAATGGCTGTGGTCGTCTTCCCGACGCCACCTTTCAAGTTTGTTAGCGATATCGTACGCATATCCTTCATCCTCCTAAGCATTTAATCCCGACTTGCTCTGTCGGTTGCCGGACGTGGACTACATTTATTGTAGCCGCATCCAGAACATCTTGTTACTGGCGTGACCGACCAAAAAGTCTTGCCACACCTGGGACACGATACAACAAAGAAAGGGGATGTTATCTCTATCCCCGAATTTGGATAATATTTTGGAAACTCTCTGTTCATAACGCGCTCCTTTTTTATTGATAACACTGCTGACAGGCATTTATAGTTATTTTTTCCGTGATACTTAATAGCAACATCAGCAGTGTTATTGTTGTAGCGAAAAGAGGACAGACATACAAATGACTCAGCATCAGAAAAAACAATTTAGGGGGATAAAATTCATCTGTCCTCTTTCTGCTTCCGTGTAAGAAAGCTCTGCCAACCATATGCTCACTGACAGGTATGCGTAAGGTTAGCAGAAATGCCTATTCCGGATTCGAACCAGTACAGTCCCACTGACTAATAGGCAGGGGTATACTCAACTTTTTTTATCTATCTTTGAAGAAGTCGTTTTAACCGGACGATACCCCATCGCCTGAACAAATCGACTATATAATTTCTTTCGCTCTTCATCTGTTGGAAAGCGTTCTTCCCCATTAATTCTGTATACAAACTTCATCCCATATCCTCCTTGCTTCTATCTGATTTCAATGTATGTTCGGTGCCTTGTACCATATCCACCTTGTACAAGGTCAAAATTTTTGCTATACTAAAAAAGGCATAAAAATTAAACATTGCTTGTGTATTTTTAGCCGATGTGTCAGATTCTGACACAATGGGAGCACTGTTGCCGCAGTTCTCCTTCTTTTGGGTCCGATTGCCGTCGGACCCATTTTTACGAATTGCCGTTCGTATCTAAATTCCGATGTTGCCGCATCGGTTCTTATTTTGTTCTTAAGCTTGCCAATGGTAAGCCTTTAACTTGTTTCTGCTCCGCTTCGAGCAGCATATTGACTTCCGATTCCAAAGCACCACAGAAATATATTGCTTCATCTAAAGATATCTTTGGATTCAACTTTAAGATGTAATCCAAAACTCCATCTACTGTTTTTCGATATGTTTCCTCATCCATTTTTAGATGAGTTTTAAATTGTTTTGCTCTATCTTCATGGTATCCCACTTTTCTCACCTCACATTTTAATTCTTCATGACTATCTTGAGCCATGTCACCATTGTGGTTATAAAACTTTTTGGAACTAATTTATTATGAGAAGCGATGTCTGCTTAGGATATCGCTTCTTTTCTCATACTGCGCTCTACCTGTTCAGAAAAGTTATCCATAATACATCTTAGTTTAGATAACATGTTATCCTCTACTGGAATGTCTTCAATGCGCATAATCAAAACTACCTGCCCGCTTTTTTCATTTGCGATTTCTGAATGTAAAACAATGCAATCATTCTTTCTCTGCATGTCTTTCACCTCCTCAGTGTCAGATTCTGACACAATCAACTTACTTTTGTTGCGTCTTTAGAGGCACTACAAGCAAGATACCCCTGAATGATTAGACAAATGTCACGCTGTTCCTCTTCCGGACGACTTTGTACCTTTCTCGCAAGTCTTTCGAACTGGTTGAGATTATGTTCCATCTGTTCACACTGCATATCAGCACCTCCTTTAAACTTTGCTTTTAAATTGCTTTTTTGTTTCTCTGTTTACAATATATTACACATTGAATACATTGTCAACAACTTTTTGTTTTCTTTGTGTATTTTTTTATTGACCATTGTTTTCCTTTGTGCTATTGTTATTTTTGAAAGGAAGGTGATTCAGTGAACGAACGGATAAAAATAATCAGAAATAAACTAAATCTTACATTGGATAAATTTGGTCAACGTATTGGTGTAACTAGAGCAGCTATTTCCAACATAGAGACAGGAAACAGAAAAGTTACTGAACAAATGTGTCGGTCAATTTGCCGAGAATTTAATGTCCGAGAAGAATGGCTTAGAAATGGTACCGGAGAAATTTTCGAAGAACTAACTAACGAGGAAAAAGTAGCATCCATCCTTGGAAAGATATTTACCGATAAGGATAGCGACATATACGATTTCAAAATGGCAGTGTTCCGAGAACTTGGTAAACTTGAACAAAAGGACTGGGTGGTAATACAAAAACTTGTTGACGGAATAACCAAGGAGTAGATATTTTTTCTGCTCCTTTTTTGACATATTCCTTGTTGTGTGGTAACATAAACACATTAAAGCACAAAAAAGGATGGAGGAATTTTATGAATAATTCAAGACCAAAAAACACAAAGAGACTACTAATTTTTTTAGCATTATTATCAGTGATTCTATTCGTCGTTGTTATAAAAAACAGCTCCAACAACGACGAGGATTTGGCATCAAGCAGCACAGTATCAGAGCAAACAGATGAGCCAGTTGCTTCTCTAGAAGTTACACCAGAGCCAAAATTAGTAAAACTCACTGCAAGTTATGATGGTTCTACAAAATCTGGAATACGTTTAGATGAAGACAACAAAGACATATCTGTTACTGCAGAATATGATGATGGTACAACAGAAGATATTTATGATTATGAAATTGAGAATCCGGCAAAATTAAAAGCAGGAAAATCAAGCACAATTAACATTTCATATCTTGATGCCAGTTGTAAACTAAGTGTCAAGTGTTCAACCCTATCTGCTAAACAATATAAGAAAAAGTGTAAAAAGATACCTTATAAAAAACTCGCTAGAACTCCTGATAAATATGAAGGCAAAAAGGTGAAATTTACAGGAAAAGTGATCCAAACAATGGAAAGTACATATTCTAATTCCTATAGAATAGAAGTCACAAGAGGTTCCTACGGTATTTGGAATGATGTTGTATATGTAACATATTATGGCAATTCCAGTAAACGTATTTTAGAAAATGATATAGTTACTTTTTATGGCAAGTATGATGGATTATACTCTTACGAATCTGTATTAGGCGCATCAATTACTGTTCCTAGCGTTGAAGCTAAGTATATAGTCCTTAACAAGTAACTGTAACGAGAAGGCGCTAAAAAAGAATCCTCAGGAGAAATTTATTTATGAACAATGAACCGAAAACATAATGGAGCTACAGAAGAGGCATTAACTGACGACATCGTTCGCGCTGTGTGGAACATCGCTGCGAATGTAGCAACCATAAAGAGTATCGCACTTTTCATGTTCGTTCTGGTTGTAGTCAGCAGCGTGGTTGCTATCTTAGCTCTCGCCAGCGGTCTTCACTAGCATAAAGAAGCCAGAAGAAAGGCATTTGGAATATGGTGCCTTTCTTCTTTTTTTTGACGGAAAATAGTCTCTTTTTTTACTTTATCCCTTTTATGAACTGAATAATAATTTTTAAAACCCGAACATCACAAATGGAACAGACTTGCTCAATCACTTGGTTTTGTAACTTTTTGTAATCCAATATTTTCTCCCCCTTTATCTTATCTTCCTTGATTTACCAACTGGTATACATATTATACCAACTTCGCCAGAAAAAGGAAGTAACTTACACGTTTTGACACGATATGTGAACAATCTTTAGAGATTTTGCATTTTTGAAATAACTTCTTGCAAATACTTTCGAGAAATATTTATTACACTCCCGTCATATAACCTTACCGCTTTTGTCGTGTATGAATTTATGTATCTCGTATTTACAAGATAACTTTTATTAGTTCGTACAAAACGGCCTTTTAATTTATCAATTTGATGCTCTATATCATCCAGACGGCCGCGAAATGTAGCGACATCATCCTTGCCAACCACGTCTATGTATGGGCGTCTCGATTCGAAGTACACTATGTCGCTCAATTTTCGCTTGTAATGTACTTTATTTTTGCTAAATACAAAAACTTTATCTTCTGTGTTCCACTTTCTTATCCGCTGAATAGCTTCCATCACAGCTTTAATTACTCTCTCGCTGACAATAGGTTTGTTTATATATCGAAATGGTTCAAAATTTAAAAGCTGCCTTTCATAACCTGCGTTTCCCGTCATAAAAATAACAGTAATATCCGGATATATGCCCTTAATTCGATTAGATATCTCCATCCCATTCAGCACGTCTCCAACTTGTTCAGACTCAACCAACTGTATATCCATGATTAATATATCATATTTTTCTTTCATCGCCTGCTGCAACAACGCCATACCATCAATAAAGCAATCTATTTTTAGTTTCTCTCCAAAATTATGACTTTCTAAATCTGACTTTACTGCCAAGCAAATTATTGACACATCATCACAGATGGCAATTCTTATCATAAAAATCTAGCCCCTCTCCATCAAAGATTACTTTTTATTGTATATTCTTTGATGAAGAGAGGCTAGTGGTAAATACTGGAAACCATATTTATTTATGTAATATTTGCGGATTTGCTGTAAATATATTGATACCATCTATCGACATAAAATCGGCATCATCTGTTACAATATTTAAATTCTTATTTTTCTTATAATAATCTAAAATCACATAATCAAAAACATCGCATTTATGTTCATGTAATTTACCAACAAAATTATCAATTGTAATTCTTTCCATTGCAAATTCTAACACTTTACAAGTCGCATAAACATTATTAATAGAAACTGTCATTTGCCTTTTCAAATTTGCTCTCTCAGTTTCCATATTTCTCAAATCTTTAATATTATACTTTATCTCACTATTTAACTTCTGATATATTTCATACTCATGTTTTTCTATAATATTCAAAAATTCAGAAACATTATATATGCTTGTAACAATAGTATTTCCATTTTGTACAAGCCTATCAACAAAATTGTAATAAACCTCTATTTCCGATACTCTATTTGGATTTACATTCATACCATACCTTGGATAACAATACCAATATAGAGCATTTGTATCCAAACAATATATAGTTTTATTATTCATTGGCATATAGCTATGGATATCTTTTATCACTTTTAACACTCTACTTTCTTTGGCGCCTGATTAACAATTTTCTCAATTTCTCCTTGAAATTCTGGATTCTGATATAACAATAAAGCATTCTCCATTGAAGATTCAAATGTATCTCGTCCTATTTTCGAAATATTCCTCAATTCAATCGAAAAAATTCTCTCAAAGCCATATATAATAGCTAATGCTGAAAAACTATTATTAAAAAAAGGCGATGCAAAACGTGATATTTCCGAAAAATCTACAATAATTTGTTCCTCATTTTCAAGCAAAGGCTGCAAAACTTCCTTAAATTCTATACCCTTTCCTTTTGAAGCCGCTTCTTCTGTATAATCACGTAAATTTAAAATTTTCATGATGATCCTCCTTACTATTTTCTATTAACATATATATGCTCTTTATCTTGATTGATTGTCATACACACTAGCGTACCTAATGATTTCCATGGAAATTCTTCCAATACTTCCTGCCTGTTAGCTGTATAATCATAATAAACACCACTACTCAGTATCGTCAATCTTCCTGCATTAACAGCCACAAATTTCTTTAGGTCTGCTAATCCTACGCCTCTAGGAACACCTAACTCAAATTGCCTCGTGGAGTTTCCACTAACCAATGCCCAATTCAGAGCATCCATATTTGACATATTTCCATCAACCTTATTTTTAACCAAATCCGGAATCCCTATTCCCGTATCATAAATCGAAAAGACCAAACATTGCTTTTTAGGCATCCAATGTCCACATGCATATACACCATGCTTTTCTTGTGAATGATCCTTTGCATTTACAAACAACTCATATATATTTCGAAATAAAGTCTGTCGTGCCTCTTCTGAAATTTTGATTTTTGAAAGTGCTATTATCGTATCTATGTAATCCATTAACTGGTTATCATGCATGTCCACTCTCCAAAAAGGAAGTGCATTTTGATTTGTATTTATATGCTTATCCCGATGCATCAAATAATCATACAAACCTGATTTGTCGAAATATTGATATGTTGCCTTTTCTAGATTGAATTGATATGTTATCTGTTTTCCTATTCCTTTGCATATGGCATTCATTGCTCCAATAAAAGAAGTGAACACAGCATGACTAAAATTGCATTTCGAGAAATCCCAAACAATCTTACTGTCTTCACAATGTAATGTGTCATATTGCAATTTTGAAAGAAAGGAAAATGAATCAATATCATTATTCAAATCTGTAATTGGAAAAATATATTCCATAAAACCAAAAACTCCTATTACGTTTTATACCTATTATACTGTCAGTATTACAAATCTGTCAATAATAATATTATAATCTTTCACAATTAATGATACTATTATCTTTTTACAATTGACAACCTTGGTAAAAAAATGTATCGTATATAAAAAGGGGGATTTAAAAATGACATTTGGGGCAGCTTATATACGTGTATCGACAGATCACCAGGATGAATATAGTCCGGATGCACAACGTCGGTGTATTTTAGACTACGCAAAGAAAAATGGTATCGTAATTAACAAAGAACACATCTTTGCCGATATCGGCATTTCCGGAACAAAGGCGGACAAACGTGAGGCATTTCAAAAAATAATTGCTCTTGCAAAAAGCAAAGAACATCCAATCGACACTATCCTCGTTTGGAAATTTAGTCGATTCGCACGGAACCAAGAGGAAAGCATTCTTTACAAATCGCTTTTAAGCCGTAGTAATGTCTCAGTTATTAGCGTTTCGGAACCAATTAATGAAGGACCTTTTGGAAAACTAATCGAACGTATACTAGAATGGATGGATGAATATTATTCCATTCGATTATCTGGCGAAGTAAAACGAGGCATGATGCAAAAGGCATTAGCTGGTGGATACAATAGCAAAATTCCTTATGGCTATGCAATGAACGAAAACAAGATTCCTACCATCGTGCCAGAACAAGCTAAAGTTGTTCAAATAATTTTTGACCAGTACGTAAATCAGCATGAAAGCATTTCCAATATTGCTCTGATGCTTAATAAGACTGGCTATCGAACTGCCAGAGGCAATAAATTTGAAAGGCGCGTTATACACTATATTTTGCAAAATCCGTTTTATATCGGTCAAATTCGTTGGAATTACGCTCCGCGAGCAAGAGGCAAGAAAAAAGATGGTGACATAATTATCCGGGACGGCAAACATGAACCATTAATATCCGTAGAAATGTTTGAAAAGGCGCAGGAACTTATAAAAATAGCATATGAGACATACCACGGAACTGTACGACGTGTGCCAAGTGCTGCGGCAAAGCATTGGTTAAGTGGCGTTTTGAAATGCCCAACCTGCGGATCATCTCTATCGTTTTGCAGAGGCCAAATTCCGCATTTCAAGTGTTGGAAGTACAACAAGGGAACGTGTAGCACGTCAAATTACTTAAATGCGAAAAAAGCAGAACAATATGTCTTAGAGGGTTTGAAAAATTTGTTGCTTGCTGATAAAATTGATTATGAAAAGATTCCGGCAAACACACTTGAAACAAACACAAAATTACTTCAAGATGAACTTCGCGACTTGGACAAAAAAATGGAACGTATCAAGATGGCCTACATCGATGGTATTGACAGTTTGGATGAGTACAAATCCAGCAAAAAAATAATTGACCGTAAGCGACGCGAGATTGAAAAACAGTTGGTACCCAAAAAGGCCATGAAAGATAAACAACAGCCCAAACATACTATTCTTGACAGCATTAAAATTGTAATTGATACTCTTGAAAGTGACTGCGAGCCTGCAAAAAAATCAGAAGCAATTCGGTCGATTTGTCATAAAATTGAGTATAATAAAGAAAATGATACTTTGTACTTCGATTTGTATATGGTTGAATAGTCCGAAATTTGGTTGTTTTTTATGCTATACACCTTGCAGAATACAGTTCAGCCAGTGGGGTTCCAAGGCACTTGGCGACCAAGGGTACACGTCCATTGAAATTCTCCGCAACTACTACGGCGATTCCATTTATATTAATTCCACCGATGAAATCTCCGGTATTCCATCCTCTTATCCCGGCTCGCCGCTCCGTGTGGGTGATTCCGGTGAAAAAGTGCGCCAGATGCAGCGCCAGTTAAATGTTATATCGAACGCCTATCCGCTCATTCCAAAAATTGCAGAGGATGGCGTATTTGGTCCTGCTACAGAAGAAGCGGTTAAAACCTTTCAGAGGATTTTCGGTCTCACACAGGATGGCATTGTCGGATTCCGCACGTGGTATAAAATTTCCGAAATTTATGTCGGTGTAAGCCGCATTGCCGAATTAGTATAATACGAAGGTTGCACCCCCTCGTTTCTTTCGATATAATATTATTAATGATTGAAACAGGGGGTTTTTATATGAAGAAAGACGGCTACTATTCATCCGGTGAGTTTGCCAAAATGGCAGACGTAACACTGCGGACCATCCGCTATTACGACAGACAGAATCTTTTAAAACCCTCTTATGTAAATGAACACGGGGCAAGATTTTATACTGACTCGGACTTTGTGAAACTGCAGCAAATTCTTCTGTTTAAGTTCCTTGGATTTTCTCTGTCCGAAATCCGCGACATGACATTAAACCACCCGGACCGGCACGTTCTTTTGGACTCTCTTGATATCCAGCTCAAACTGGTAAAAGACCGCAGAGAGCAATTACAGTTGATGGAGCAGACCATCCAGACAACCGCCGACACCATCCGCCAGAAAAAAGAGGTGGACTGGAAACAGATGATGGATTTGATTCATATGACCTCCATGGAAAAAAGTTTAAAAAACCAATATCTGGATGCCTCTAATATTAACGCCAGAATTCATCTGCACGAATTATACAGCACGAATAAAAAGGGCTGGTTTCCTTGGATTTTTGAACAATGCCCTTTTAAAAAGGATATAAGTATTTTAGAAATCGGCTGCGGCGATGGCTCTTTTTGGACAACCAACGAGGATAAACTTCCCGGTCATCTTTCGGTTACTCTCACCGACATTTCAGAAGGAATGCTCCGCGACGCCAGAAGAAATCTCATGTCATGTTCCGACAGAGATTTTACCTATGTTGTGGCAGATGCTGCCCATCTGCCATTTGCAGATAACCGGTTTGATCTCATACTTGCCAACCATGTGTTATTCTATTTAGACAATCCGATGGATGCACTAAAAGAAATCAAACGCGTCTTAAAACCAAACGGCGTGCTTATTGCCAGCACATACGGCGAGCATCATATGGAAGAAGTCACAAGCCTCACCAGAGGATTTGACGAAAGAATCACCTTGTCTGCGGACAATTTATACCTTCATTTTGGAAAAGAAAATGGAGCCGCGATTCTATCTTCCTGCTTTCAAGACGTAACATGGATAAACTACGAAGATTCACTGTTTGTCACAGAGGCAGCTCCTTTGATTTCCTATATTTTATCCTGCCACGGAAATCAAAACCAGTATTTGGCATCGCGTTACCGTGATTTTGCCTCTTATATCGAAAAACAGGTTGCCGATGGATTTTCAATTACTAAGGATGCCGGTCTGTTTCGTGCCATAAAAATGGATTCAGACTGCTGATTTATCTATTTTTTTCAAATTATTAAAAAAGTTCTTGCAGGTGACGTTACGTCATGTTATATGATATAGATATCAAATAAAACGGAGGTCACTATGAAAGGGATTATTTTAGCAGGAGGTTCCGGCACTCGCCTGTATCCTCTCACAACTGTAACAAGCAAACAACTTTTACCAATTTATGATAAACCAATGATTTATTACCCGCTTTCCGTGCTTATGAATGCCGGCATCCGGGATATCCTCATTATTTCCACGCCGCAGGATACACCACGATTTGAAGAGCTCTTAAAGGATGGTTCCTCCTTTGGCATCCATTTATCTTATGCGGTACAGCCAAGTCCGGATGGTCTTGCACAGGCTTTTATCATCGGAGCAGATTTCATTGGCGATGACAGCGTAGCCATGGTTCTCGGTGATAATATTTTCGCCGGACATGGTTTGAAAAAGCGGTTAAAGGCAGCCGTAGAAAATGCGGAAACCGGAAAAGGTGCAACCGTATTCGGCTATTATGTAGATGATCCGGAGCGTTTTGGTATTGTGGAATTTGACAAAGATGGAAAAGCTGTTTCGATTGAAGAAAAACCGGAAGTGCCTAAAAGCAATTACTGCGTAACCGGACTTTATTTCTACGATAACAAAGTTGTGGAATACGCAAAAAGTCTAACACCAAGTGCCAGAGGCGAACTTGAAATCACAGACTTAAACCGCATTTATCTGGAAAACAATGCTTTAAATGTGGAATTACTCGGACAGGGCTTTACCTGGCTTGATACCGGAACTCACGAAAGTCTTGTAGATGCAACAAATTTTGTAAAAACCGTAGAAACTCACCAGCACAGAAAAATTGCATGTCTAGAAGAAATTGCATACTTAAACGGCTGGATAAGCAAAGAAGATGTAATGGCAGTCTATGAAGTATTAAAGAAAAATCAATATGGACAGTATTTAAAAGATGTATTAGACGGAAAATATCTTGATGTACTGCACTAGAGAAAAGGAGAACATTATGACTATTATCGTTACCGGCGGTGCCGGATTTATTGGAAGCAATTTTATTTTTCATATGTTAAAGAAGTACTCGGATTACCGCATCATCTGTTTAGACTGCTTGACTTATGCGGGAAATCTTTCCACACTCGCACCTGTAATGGATAACAAAAATTTTCGTTTTGTAAAAGAGGATATTACAAACCGCGAGGGTGTTTATCGGTTATTTGAGGAAGAAAAACCAGATATTGTCGTAAACTTTGCTGCAGAAAGCCATGTGGACCGCTCCATTGAAAATCCGGAGGTCTTTTTGGATACCAACATCAAAGGAACCGCCGTTTTAATGGATGCCTGCCGCAAATATGGCATTACCCGATATCATCAGGTTTCCACCGATGAGGTTTACGGTGATTTACCACTCGACAGACCGGACTTATTTTTCACGGAGGAAACTCCTATTCACACGAGCAGTCCTTATAGTTCCTCGAAAGCAGCCGCTGACCTTTTGGTTTTAGCCTACCACCGCACCTACGATTTGCCGGTTACCATCAGCCGCTGCTCGAACAACTATGGACCTTATCATTTCCCGGAAAAGCTGATTCCTCTTATGATTGCCAATGCACTAAACGACAAACCTCTCCCGGTTTATGGCAAAGGCGAAAATGTCCGTGACTGGCTCTATGTGGAGGACCACTGCAAAGCCATCGATTTGATTATCCACAAAGGAAGAGTTGGTGAGGTTTATAACATTGGCGGCCACAATGAAATGAAAAATATTGACATTGTAAAAATTATATGCAAAGAGTTACACAAGCCGGAAAGTCTGATTACCTATGTGACAGACCGTAAGGGACACGACATGCGCTACGCCATCGACCCAACAAAAATACACAACGAACTTGGCTGGCTTCCGGAAACCAAATTTGCCGATGGAATTAAAAAGACCATTCAGTGGTATCTTGATAACAAAGACTGGTGGGAAGAAATTATTTCCGGCGAATACCAGAATTATTATGAAAAAATGTATGGCAATCGATAGGAGGTTTTTCAATGAAAATTCTTGTCACGGGAGTAAAAGGACAGCTTGGCTTTGATGTCGTAAATGAGTTAGAAAAAAGAGGGCACACTGCCATCGGCGTTGACATTGAAGAAATGGATATCACCAATAAGGAAAGTGTAAATACTGTAATCCATGGTACAAACCCGGACGGCGTGATTCACTGCGCTGCCTGGACTGCAGTGGATGCTGCCGAAGAGGAAGAAAACAAAGAAAAAGTCATGGCAGTCAATGCATCCGGCACACGCTATATCGCAGAAGTATGCAAAGATTTAGCCATCCCTATGATGTATATTTCCACCGATTATATCTTTGATGGACAAGGCAAAACGCCATGGACACCGGACCAGCAAAATTACGCACCACTGAATGTATACGGTGCATCAAAACTTGCCGGTGAACAAGCAGTAAAAGAACTCCTCTCCGATTATTTTATTGTCCGTATTGCATGGGTTTTTGGCACTCATGGAAACAATTTCATTAAAACCATGTTGAATGTCGGCAAAACACATGACACACTAACTGTAGTAGATGACCAGATTGGGACGCCAACTTACACCTTTGACTTAGCAAGACTCCTTGTTGATATGATAGAAACCAAGGAATACGGAATTTATCACGCAACAAACGAGGGCGGCTATATCAGCTGGTATGATTTTGCATGCGAAATCTTTCGTCAGGCTGCCGCGCTTGGATATGACTGCTATGATGAAAATCATCTGACTGTAAAACCGGTGACAACCAAAGAATATGGTGTATCGAAAGCAGTCCGTCCTTTCAACAGCAGGCTTGACAAAAGCAAACTTACCGCACATGGTTTTGTGCCGCTTCCGGATTGGAAAGATGCACTTAAAAGATACTTAAAACAAACAAATATTTAGGAGGTCTTCTCATGGGACAGATACAAGTAGAAAAAAATGCAGGTGGAATCGAGGGACTCTGTGTCATCACACCAACTGTACACGGTGATGACCGCGGATATTTCATGGAAACCTATAACTTAAATGATATGAAAGAGGCAGGACTTGATTTGGACTTTGTTCAGGATAATCAGTCAAGTTCCGGCAAAGGCGTTCTACGCGGACTTCATTATCAGAAAAATTTTCCACAGGGAAAACTCGTCCGTGTTATCCGCGGCTCAGTATTTGATGTTGCCGTCGATTTACGAAAAGGCAGTGAAACCTATGGCAAATGGTATGGACTTGAATTATCAGAGGAAAACAAAAAACAGTTTTATATTCCAAAGGGATTTGCCCATGGTTATCTCGTTCTTAGTGAATGGGCTGAATTTTGTTATAAATGCACCGACTTCTATCATCCGGGGGATGATGGCGGGCTTGTTTGGAATGACCCGGAAATCGGTATCACATGGCCGGATGTCACAGGAAAATATCCGGGCAATGGCTCTTCTTCCGGTTACCGCATGAGTGATGGCACACCGTTAAACATCTTAGAACGCGACGAAAACTGGCCAACACTAGCAAAACTATAAGAATAAAAAAGTAGAAATCTTCTCTGACACAAGAAGATTTCTACTTTTTCTTTATGCAATCTTATAAAATCTATACCAACACTTTTGAAAGAAAATCTTTCAGTCTCGGATTCTTTGGATGATTAAAAAACTCCTCCGGCGTAGCTTCCTCTAAGATTTTTCCATCATCAATAAAAATTACCCGGTTTGCTACTTCCTTGGCAAATCCCATCTCATGAGTGACAATCACCATCGTCATTCCTTCATCTGCAAGACTCTTCATCAGGTCCAAAACTTCACCAACCATCTCCGGGTCCAGTGCACTTGTCGGTTCATCAAACAAAATCACATCCGGATTCATTGCCAGTGAACGCACAATTGCTACACGCTGCTTTTGTCCACCGGATAAGGTAGAAGGATACACATCTGCTTTGTCCTGCATATTGATACGGGCAAGAAGTCCCATCGCCTGCTCGCGAATCTTTTTAACCTCTTCTTTGCGCTTTGCACCGTGCAGTCCCTTGCAGCGGACATGAACCGGTGCCAGCATAATATTTTCTAACACCGTTTTATTATTAAACAGATTAAAATGCTGGAAAACCATCCCCATATGGCGTCGATGCACATTAATATCTACATGCGGATCTGCAATATCTACATCATTGAAAATAATCTGCCCGCCTGTAGGGTCCTCCATACAGTTTAAGCATCGAAGAAACGTACTTTTTCCTGAACCACTTGGTCCGATGACAACCACGATATCTCCCTTGTTGATGGTAATATCAATTCCGTTTAATACATCATGACTGCCAAAACTTTTTTTCAAATTAATTACGTCTATCACTTTTTCTCAGGCTCCTTTCCATGCATTTGATTCCGAGTGAAATAAGCAGCACCAGTGCAATGTAAATCACTGCCATCACCAGATAAGGAACCATAAATTCATAGCTGTTACTGCCAATATAGTTAAATGCCACATAAAGGTCAGCCGCACCAACAAAACTCACAACGGAAGTCTCTTTAATCAAGGCAATAAACTCATTTCCGAGTGTTGGCAGAATATTTTTTACCGCCTGTGGAATCACAATTTTGCGCATTGTCGTCGCAAAACTAAGTCCCATCGCACGTCCGGCTTCCATCTGTCCGCCATCTACGGACAAAATACCGGCACGCATCATTTCTGAAATATAGGCACCACTATTCAAACCAAATACAAGCACAGATACCTGCACGCCGGTAAGTTTTACCCCAATAATCGGAAGTAATACATAATAGCAGACAAGCAGCTGCACTACCATCGGTGTTCCACGGAACAAACCAACGTAAAAAGAACAAAAACCATTCAAAATTCTTGGCAACATCTTGTATTTTGGCACAACACGTACAGTCGCAATCAAAATACCAATAATAATACCAATCAAAAGACCAGCAATCGCAATAATCAATGTATTCTGTAAGCCTTCTATTACCTTCTGATATCCGTTCTGCTCAAAGAAAATTTGCTTAAACGCTTCAATTTTTAATCCAAAATTATCCATATCTACCTCGTAAAAAGCAGGTCCGTGTAGGTCACGAACCTGCTGACTATTACTGCATTTTGTTAATTGCTTCTGTAATGCACTTAGCAGGTGCAGAATCGATGACTACATAATTGATGTTACCATTAATCAAATCCTGTACTGCCAAAGAACCATTTTTATAACCGGTTGTGGTTACTTTGTAACCTTCGAAGCCCCAGCTCTTATCGCCTTCGCAGTAGAACTGACCGGTTGTACCGTTCTGTACACCAATCGTTACACTCTTATCTTTTGTTTTCAAAATCTTTTCAATTGCTGCCTTATCTTTGCAGTTATCAAACTCTGTGCTGTCACCTTTGACAATCAGTCTCTGTGCTGCATTATAATAAGAATCCGTAAAGTTTACATATTTCTTTCTGTCTTCTTTAATCGTAAGACCTGTCATGGCAATATCACTCTTATGCTGTCCAACCGACAAGCAGACGGAATCAAATTCCATGTTCTGGATTACCAGTTCTTTGTTCAATTTTTTTGCAAGTGCTGCCGCAATTTCCATATCAATACCATAGTAGCTGTCGCCCTTCATGTACTCAAATGGCTCAAAAGAAGCATTCGTTGCAACCAAAAGCTGGTCTTTCGATGTATCAAGTTTCTCGGATTTTACCGGTGTTGGATTTCCGCCACCAAAATATTTGTTACAGATTTCATCAAACGTTCCATTATCTTTAATCTCTTTGATAAAATCATTGACCTGTGTCAAAAGTTCCGGTTTGTTTTTATCTACACCAAACGCATACTCTTCACTAGTCAAGTCTACATCAATCACCTTAACGGCCTGCTGTTTTGTCTGGTTGTCGCTCTTCTTTGCGTCATTTACACTATCGGAACTGCCACATCCACATACAGCCACCGCCGTCATAATTACGGTAAGACCCATTGCTATTAACTTTTTCATTGTTATAATCCGCCTTTCTGCTTCGCGAAAGTCACCAATAGAATCATGAAAA
>OLVX01000239.1_pt1 | contig 56575 bp, 44 predicted proteins | sample 1673271 | NCBI WGS metagenome assembly OLVX01 (sample SAMEA3178939, study PRJEB25190) | human gut metagenome | biome: human gut; feature: human-associated habitat; material: faeces | place: Austria | collected 2013
CCAGGAGTACATCCTCTCCGACGCGGTCGATTACATCGTGCACCGCAGCGACCCGATGAAAATCCGTATCCGCACCGAGCGGCTCGATCGGATCAATGCGGCGCAGGAGAAAGATCCCGCCATGCGCATCATGTACGCAGCGATCAACGCCGGCATCTCGAACGCCTGGAAAAAATGGCAGGGCGAAGCGCTGGGTCTGACGCGTCTGAACACCGTGGCGAGCAAACAGGAGTACGAACAGGCCTTCCAAGCCTGGGCCCAGGACAAACCCGAATACCGCGACGTGCTCAAAGAGCTCAAAGCGGAGTACGCCCGCATCTTCGACGCCTACTTCGCACTCGAACTGATGAGCGAAACCATCCGCACCGGCGAGCTCAACCGGATTTACAACCGGCCCTCGTTCGGCGACGAAATCTATCCCCAGGTGAAGGCGCTCAACCGCGACCTTTTCCGCGTGCTGTACCGCGAATATTACGACAACTGCCCGCAAGAGTACATGGTACCGCTCTTCGCCGCCGAAGTAGAGCGTCTGGGATCGCCCGAAGCATACGCCGAGCTGATGTTCGAAGCCACGCACAAGGAGGACGAATCGACCGAAGCTCCCGAACTGGAAGCTCTGCGGGCCGATATTCGGACGACAGTCACCCGCATTTTCGAGGAACTGGGCAAGTGCTCGACCCGTAACCTGAACAGCGAGCGCCTGAACGAACTCTACACGACCTATATCAAGGGTCTGCGCGAATGGGATACGGAGCGTGCCTTCTATCCCGATGCCAACCTCACGCTGCGCGTGGCTTACGGCAAGGTAGGCGGCTATCAGTATGCCGACGGGGTATATCACAAGCCCTACACCACTGTCGAAGGTATTTTGGAAAAGGACAATCCGGAAATTTACGATTACAACATCCCGCAGCGGCTCCGCGACATCATCGCCGCCAAGGACTACGGACGCTGGGGCGTGGAGATCGACGGCCGCACGACCGTTCCCGTCTGCTTCCTTGCGGACAACCACACCACGGGCGGCAACTCCGGTTCGCCGGTACTCAACGGCCGGGGCGAGTTGATCGGCGTGAATTTCGACCGCACGTGGCTCTCGACCATGAGCGACATCGCTTTCGATCCGGCTTTCTGCCGCAACATCGCGCTCGACATCCGCTACGTGCTTTTCGTAATCGACCGCATCGGAGACGCTTCCTACCTCTTCGAAGAGATGGACTTCGCCGAATAAACCGCTTCCCGAAGCAACCGTGCCGGCCGCTGCCGGGACCGCCGCATGCTTCGGAAACGACATCGAATTGCCGGGTCAGTTTCGTGACCCGGCAATTTTTTTGCCGTATATTTTGGGAAAAACAAAATAGTCACTATATTTGCACACCTGAAAACCCGCTGCGGCGGGAATCGAGGCCCAGGTGGTGGAATTGGTAGACACGCCACTTTGAGGGGGTGGTGGGCATTAGCCCGTGTGAGTTCGAGTCTCGTCCTGGGCACAACAAACCGGTTTAGAAATTATTCTAAACCGGTTTTATTTTTCCTGATCGTGATTACATACTTCATGACCGCTTGGGACGCTATGCACCCCAAGTCCCCCTCCGAGAAGAGAACGCAGGGAAAGTGCAGAATTATAAACGTAGCCGCAGGCCGCGAATAAGCGACCGTCGGATTCGATCTGTCTCGCAACGACATTTAGAGGAAAACATCCTTTTCCCTGATCGTAATCCGGTTATTCTTCCTCGTCTTCTTTTTCGGCCCAGCGTTCGAGTGTCTGACGCACGGCTTCGTCGTGGTCTCCGTTGGTGATACGATAAGTCCAGCGAACGCTGTTTCCGTCCACCTTTTCGGATACCCACTGCAATTGGTCGCGCGGCGTACCGCGTTGCAATTCGGTCATAGGGTCGAAGAAAGAGTATTGAGCGCACGTATCTACATCTGGGGTAATGGCATGGTAATTATCTTCCGTTATTGGGGGCACATTGAAATATAACTGAACAAAACCCAACGCATCCAGATTTTTCACCAACACATCGTTATCGTCTATCCACAACATTTTCTCCATCATCTGTCCCCATGTCCCCTGTTCTCCCGGGGCGATTCTAATCATATCACCGCTCGCACTCATTTTAGTTGAAATGAAGAAAATCGCATTCTCCTGACTGGCGTTCTGCATTCGAAAATAAGTGTAATAACAGTCTGGATATTCTTCGCCGATATTCTCTTCCATCGTTGTGTTCTTATCCACGAACTCCGGTTTTTCGGGCTTCGGTGTGGGCTGTTCTTCCGACGGAGCTTCCGGTGAGGTGTTTTCCGCTTTGTCGGAACAGCCCAGCGAAGCCAAGAACAGGAGCAAGGCTCCTAACGATAAATAGACACGTACTTTCTAGGTTAATTATTAAGGGATAAAATTCGTCCTGCAAAAAATATTGAGATCGAACGCCCCCTGAAACGAATTTAACAAAAGCGCTGAAACAACCGATTGTTCTGCCGATCATCGAGGAACATCCGATCACTTCAGATCGAAATCGTCGGCATCGCGCCAGGCGGGAAATTTCTCGCGGAAACGACGCAGCTCGTCCATATCGAGCCGTGCGGTCAAAAGCCTCTGCCCCTCCCCTGCTTCGGCAAGGGTTTCTCCCTTACAGCCGATCACGGCCGAATCGCCCGAATAATGCAGCCGGGGGTCGTCCCCCGTACGGTTCACCCCCAATACGTAGGCCTGGTTCTCGATCGCCCGGGCCCGGAGCAGCGTCCGCCACACGTCACGGCGGCCCGCAGGCCACGAAGCGACGTAAATAATGGCGTCGTAATCGTTCCGGCAGCGGCTCCATACGGGAAAGCGCAGGTCGTAGCAAACCTGAAGCAGGAAACGAATGCCGCCGTATTCGACGACGACCCGCTCCCGTCCCGGACAAAAATTAGCTCCTTCGCCGCCGATGGAGAAGAGATGCCGCTTGTCGCTCTGCACCCGCTCGCCCGAAGGTTTTATGAAAAGCAGGCGGTTGTAATAGCGCCCCTCCTCTTCGACGATCAGACTGCCAGCGACGGCCTTGCCCATCGTCCGGCCCCAGCGGGTCATCTCCTGCACGATTTCACCCGACATCGGTTGCGCGACCCGACCGGGATCGGTCTCGAATCCCGTAGCGAACATCTCGGGCAAAATCACCAGATCGGCATCCGCTTCGGCAACCATTCTCCCGGCCGTCCGCAGATTGGCCGCCGTATCTTCCCACACCATGTCGAATTGACACAAAGCCACTTTCAGTTCCATATCGTCGTTCGTTTTTTTACTAAAATAAAATTTCCCGCTACTCGCTTCTTTTCGTTCGATTATCCTAAATATTTGTCAAGAAGAAGAGCAACAGCTAACACAAATGTACCAGCAGCCATATATAATCCCATAAATGGCCCATACACACCTCTTTCATCCCATTCTCCTTGCTTTTTATAATATTTATAGTCTATATTATAAAATAGCAAAAGACTTATCGCAGTAAGAATAAATAAAGTTAGTATCATAAAACTATTTAATTATCAAACACCTGATTTACAACATTTTCAAATAAAACTATACATGCTTGAAATATTAAATTTTCCGAAGGAAAGATTCCTTTACCTAATCCCATACACCCCCATAAAATATACTTTATACAGCCTCCCAATTTATAACCTGCGTTATCCTATTTTCAAATATACGAAAAGTCCGGTACAAATGAAAATTCAATTCCGAACCACATCGCATCTCACGACAAGACGAAATATTCCGGAACCGACCCCACCGCCCCCAGGAACTTCGCTCAAAAATTGCTTTCGGCAAAAATAAAACGTACTTTTGTCAAGATAAAACACCCATTATGCTCAAAGCAGGACGCACACAAACCCTCACCGTAAACCGCATCTCGGACTACGGACTCTATCTGATCGACGACGAGCAGAACGAAGTATTGCTACCCAACCGTTATGTTTCTCTGGCCAACAAGGTCGGCGATACGCTCGAAGTATTCGTCTATCACGATTCGGAAGACCGATTGGTCGCCACGACCGAAACGCCGAAGCTGCGCGAAGGAGAAGCGGGATTCCTGCGCGTAGTGGACAAGAACCTGCACGGCGCATTCCTCGACTGGGGACTCGCGGGCAAAGACCTGTTCCTGCCCAACCGCAACCAGCAGGGAGGCGTGTTGGCCGGACGGAACTGCCTGGTTTACCTGTATGTAGATTCGGTAACGGGGCGCTGCGTGGCGACCATGAAATTCAAAAGCTACGTCAATAACGACGTTATCACGGTAAAGCCCCGCGAAGAGGTTTCGCTGCTCGTGGCTTCGGAATCCCCGATCGGCTATCGGGTGATCGTGAACAACCGTCACTGGGGCATGATCTACCGCAATCAGCTCTTCCGCCGCATCGGTGTAGGCGACCGTCTGAAGGGATACGTGACACGCATCACGGAAGACAACCGCATCGACGTCAGCCTGCAACAGCAGGGAGTCGCCGAAGTGCGCCATTCGGCGGAAACGCTGCTTTCGATGATCCGCGAAAACGGCGGTTCACTTCCCCTGAACGACGACAGCGACCCGGCGGAAATCGCTGCACGGACGCAGATGAGCAAGAAAGTGTTCAAACGCTCGCTGGGCATGCTCCTCAAGCGGGGTGCGGTGGAAATCACGCAGAACGGTGTAAAACTGACCGGGCACAATGGCTAAAATACTCACGGCGGAACGCGTATCGCGCGACATATCGGACAACTACGTATTCCAACGTTCGCAACTGGCCTATCACGAGGCGGCGCGGCGAATCAGCGGCGACGTACTCGAAATAGGTACGGGCGCGGGTTACGGCATCGAAATAGTCGCCCCCCACGCCTCCAGCTTTCTCACGCTCGACAAAATCGAACCTGCGGGCGAACGGCCTCCGTTCCCGCACGTGGAGATGCGGCAAGCCGTAGTTCCCCCTCTCGACCTGCCATCGGGCAGTTTCGATTACGTCATCTCCTTTCAGGTGATCGAACACATCAAACACGACATGGAACTGGTGCGGGAAGTGCACCGCGTACTGCGTCCGGGCGGCAAGTTCATCCTGACCACCCCCAATATCCGTATGTCGCTGACACGCAACCCCTGGCACGTCAGGGAATACAATCCCGACCAACTCCGCAACCTGCTCGGCAGCGCCTTTGCGTCGGTGGAGGCCCTCGGTGTTTTCGGCAACGAACGGATCATGGAATACTACGAAAAAAACCGCCAAGGCGTTCGGCGCATCACCCGTTTCGACGTGCTCGACCTACAACACCGGCTGCCCCGGTGGATGCTGCAACTCCCCTACGACCTGCTCAACCGCCTCAACCGCCGACGCCTACTCCGGGACAACGACTCCCTGACCCGTTCGATCACCATGGAAGACTACCGCATCGGACCGGTAGCGGACGACTGCTTCGACCTGTTCTATATCGCGGAAAAGCAACACAAATAAATGATTCCGGCCGGATCGACATCCGCCGGCAATCCGGAAAAAACCATTATAAGCAGCAGCCGGAATCCTCATCCATTTTAAGTTCATTTTACCCGATCCAATCTTAAATCGTTAATTCTCCACGTATCGAACACCAACTCCAATAATATTTTTTGCCTCGCCTCAACAGACGACTTGTTCCAACCGGTAAAATTGTATTGGAAATCATTTTTGAATCGATTCAAGGCTGTATTTACTCCGATATAAAATTTACTATCGAGTAATTTCGTCAGACAAACAGACGATTTGCCATACTCCGACTGCTTGTCATAAAACCATTGATCTGTCGATAAATCATTATAATTATTCACGGCCTGATTAATCATGCTTTCGATCAACGTGACATTACCCAATCGATACACATAGGAGTAATACTCCTCCTCGGACAAAAACTCCAGTGGAATACTTCCATTTTTCGGTGATTGAGGTAAAATATGTTCTATTTGCAAATCATTATAAAATTGATGTCCACAGACCGGGCTGTGCAATTTTTCCAACACCGTATTTTCTATCTTCCCCAATACATAGCGCAACCGATACAAGGGATTATAAACCCCATGACTCAAAGTTATGAATTCGGCTTTAAATACCCCTACCTTATCCAGCAAATAAGGTAACATCGTTTTCTCTATCACGCAGGCAATTTCATCTATCGTCGTAAGATTACGTAATTTCTCCGCCCATTGGACAAACAAGGATTCATTCGTCTTGGCTTGGATCCTGAGGGTCGAGCTGAAAAAGAAAAAACTCTCTATTTGTTTGGCCAAATATTCGATTGCCGGCACATCCGCATTGCTTCCCAAAGACAATAACAGGATCAAATGCTGTCTGGATTTGTATTTATTAATAAAGCCTATATTTGTCACGTGAGGATACAAGCACCCATCCCGCTGTAATTCAGTGGCATTTACAAGTTCTGAATACCGTTTGGACATACAGCGTATCTCCTTTGCAAAGTCTACCGGATGCTTTTCATATTGCGTAGCCTGTTTCCCTTCAGAAGATATAATCCATTTATAAATATCATCTTCTCGCAAGATACCATTATAATATCGGGCACTCAGAAAATATCGCAAAAATCGTAGGGGTTTTTGATCTTCAGAACATTCCTGAAGATTTTGAATAATCTCCCTCCATATATCTTTTATCTTGGCAAAATCCGACTCTTTGGTATTACTAAACAGCAAATTTTTGACCAAATCCATAGCATTCAATCCCGCCCCTCGCTGATTAATCGTCTCGAAAATTTTCAATGCACTACTCAAATCTTGAGATTCGATTACAACGAGTTCTATCTTTGTCAAGCAATATTTCGCAAAATCTATCAACTCATCAATCCCGGCATATAATTGAAAGTGTCGAAGTATTTTCGTATAGGCATCCTGCATTCGCTCTATAGATGGGGATCGCACTCCATTGTAAGGTTGCTCCTGTATCAAGGCTGTCAAATAATCATGACTCTCTTCATACTGCAATTCTAAGCGTACACGGGTCTCTCCCGATTCAATATCAAAGTTATAAAGTAGATTTTCTATAATCTGTAAATAATTTTTCTGAGCGCTGTTCAATGTCTCCTTTTTTAATAAATCTCGGAAAACACACAAAGACAACATAATAGTTGTCAAACGCTGTTGTCCGTCCACGACATCGAAACATCTATCATTATTGACAATGATGATAGATCCTAAAAAATAATTACGCTGCTCTTTTGCATCGGGACTATATTCATTTTCAATATCGATCAAAAACTGCTCGACCTCGTCATCGGGTTTCCAAACATATTCTCGTTGATAATCAGGCACTAAAAAGAAATAATCCTTCAATTTAGATATAGACTGAACTTTAGCATCGATTTTCATATCTTATGATATAGTTTTTGTAAATTACGTTATACAATTAGATATTATCATCAAACGAATTTTTCAAAAAACGTCTGGGTGCGAATATTCTACAAATGTAGGTCCCATAATTTTCTACTTCGCTTCGTGAAAAGCAATACAAACAATACAAATTTAAATAAAAAATTGGAAAACAATCGTCAATTTGAATCCGGTACGATCTAATTCCATACAAAAAAGCAGCCCTCTCGGACTGCTTCAGGTTAGTATAACAACCCGATTTGCGAACAATTAATATTCTTCCTCGTTGAAGAAATTTATCTATATTGATTATCAATATATTATGCAATAATAAATGAACTTTGCGCAAACAAACCACACCGTCTGAGGCGGTCTGAGGCGATGGGAGGAATAACGGGACAAACATATTTAGCTTCAATCCAACACATTATTTAAATGCAAGCATCAATGCGGCACGAAGAGCTTCAGTTCGTTTTTCTTTGAATGTCTTAAAATCATTCCACTGCATTGTGCAGCATGCGTCAATATAGTTTTTGCTCTTATAATCAGCAATCTTATTGATATCATTACCAAAATGTTCTATAATCCATACATTAGGATCAGCATCTTTTTTCCCTATATTTTCAGCACCTTCTAATAATTGGAGATTGAAAAGATAATTTTTCTCTTCAATAAAATCTGGAGAAAGATCCTTATTTTTAATAGTGAACTTAGCTTTTGGATATATATGATCAATATGGAATTTGGAATTTTTATAATCTAAGTGTGGATATAGTACTTGTAGAACAGGTAATATAGCAGGGTTGCCATATTGCAATGTGAGCAAATCTTCCACGTCGTCAATAGTTACCTTTAATGCTTTATTGGCATCCATCTTCGCCATTCTAACATTAAATTCTGAGAAATCCTTCACTCCATTCATTCCTTCTAGTGCATAGCTAAGTTTTCTATCCAATGAGGTAGTAAAGTAAGAGGTAATCTGTGCTGTTCTGACAAACTTAAACATCGCCTCTTTATCAACATTGCCAAGTTTGTTATATACTATGTCGTTCCTATATAAATACAGCGCAATGATCGAGATGATGTAACCGGATGCCAATTGTCCAGAATATCCAAAATCTTCGACAATACGGACTGCATCTGTAATTGAAGTGACTATTTTTTCCCAATTTTGTTCAATTGAATGAATATTAGTTTTGTTGAAATTTTTCAGATTAAATATGTGGTTTGCGCCAATTAGCAACAAACTGGTTTTCAATATTTGATCTCTACCGAAACAGCCGAATCCTGTAGTCCTAAACTTATCAACATATACATTCATTTCTCCTCTTATATCTGACGAGAAATTTGCAGTCAAAATTGACATAAGCAAGTCTGAGTAAGACAATGTTGTCCCTCCGCTATTAACCCTAATGAATATCTTTAAGACTTTATCTAGATTCTTTTCTGTTTCCTCAAAGTAAGAAATCAATCGTTCTGTACATATCACATTCTTAAGTTTCTCCAATATATCGGCCTCCATATCGTCCAATTCATTCTCTCTACAATATCTATTTAAACTTGTCAGGTTAAGAATGTCGCCAACTTTAAACCAGAAATTATTTTTATCCGAAGAAGGTATTTGAGCAGGATTTTTAAATTCAAATTGATAGCAATCTTCAGTGTCTTCCTCACTAGGTTGATATCTTAAATTGAGATATAGCTTCTTTAATTCAAAAGCATTTGGATTATCCCACCAACCTTTTGGTTTTTTCAGAGTTCGAGAACCTTTTAATCCAATATACAATGAAGTTAATCGCTGCTGACCATCAAGGACAATATTTAAATCATTAGAGTTAACTTTTGCAATATCAATTTTTTCATTATGAGGATTTCTAACATCATAATCTTCTATGAATTGATATAGCTGAAAGTTTAATTTATCTGAGTCTGGCAAAGCTGACTTATCTGTTTCCACATCAGTTTTTCTTAATTTCCAAAATAAGAAAGAACCTATTGGATAATTTCTTAATATAGAGTCAAATAGTTGCTCTATTTTCTTTTCTGCGGCCCGATCTAGCCAAACATATTCTCTTTGAATGTCCGGGAGAAAGTAACTGACATTGATTTCTTCGATGACCTCCTTAATTGTTATATCCTTAAATTGTCCCATATTATAGATGAATTATTTTTATTTCAAACAAAATGCCATGTAGCCCAAGAGGACTAAACGATAGTAAATCAAATAAATACAACATTCAGACAAATAAATTGGGTAGCTCGTGTGAAAAATCATAATTAATTTACAAAGGTAAGCCCATCTGCATATTGCTCGTATATTGCCATTTCTTCTTTGCTCAAGACTCTGTCTGTATATGTCAGTGTTCCATCTGGATTCAAATGAGCATCCTTCATTATGGCAACATATGATTCATCACGTTGTTTCAAAAGATGACATAATGATGCTCCAACAAAGCGAATTTTTGTATCTGCAGCATTAGGTTTAATGGCCACATTAAAACCGCCGCCTTGAGCTGGTACAGATGGATAAATAATGCCATCAGAATCTTTTGTTTTCATATTAACATTTAGTAGATAATTTACAAAATTCGCAATTATCATATATTCATGGTCAGAAGCAAAATCTTTTGATATCTCATTGGACATGTATTGTATTAATTCCAAACCATTAGGATTAACTGAAACATCTTGCATTATATCATGCCAAGATTTTGTAAAATTGAGCACTTCCGGACAAGGTCTTCTGTACTCGTCCACAAAAGGAAGCGCAATAAGATTTAGCGGTTTCGTCACTTCCCACCGAGATACGGTTGCTCGCTCTATGCCAACACTATCCTTGTCCTTAAAAAAAGATGATGTTTCTAATAGCGATACTATTCTTGGGAATGGGACGTCAACACTATTAGTATCTGTAAAAGAACAAGCATAAAACATTGATTGATATGGAAGATTTACCCGTCCATATTTTGGCAAACAAATAGCGGGAGGATAATTTAATTCAGAAATACTATAAAATTCTTTCCCGTGAGGATTGATTCTTTGCCGTATCAGTCCGGAGCTAGGATATATTATGTAACGTACGATAGGAATATCATAATCATTTACAGATCTGAATATTCCATATAACTCATCCAAATCACCTTTTTGAAGGTTATACGTACGCAAACTATCTGTTAACACACCCATGGCTTTTATTTTCATTAAACATAAGCAAATATAGATAATCATATTTAGAATTATGCATAAAACGCCAATTTATTTGGGTATAATTCTAATAGTAAGGACAAAAACATAAAAATTGCTATCTTTGCTGCAGTTGGATAAAATAAGTAATATCATGGGCAAGAATATGAACCGGCTGAAAGTGGTATTGGCAGAAAGGAGACGAACCAACAGATGGTTGGCGGAACAATTAGGGAAAGATCAGGCAACTGTTTCCAAATGGTGCACCAACACCAGTCAGCCGAGTCTTGAGACATTATTTCAAATTGCTGAAGTATTGGGCGTGAAAGCTCAAGATTTAATAAGTAAAGATATCTCTAATGACCATGAATAAAAGACAAAATATAGATAACAACATTGTAGCAGATATCGCAGCACGTATCGAACGATTGATTATCGATGCTCGAGCCAACGTGGCTCGGTCAATCAATCTTGCAGAAGTCATCACTAAATATGAAATAGGACATGTCATTGTAAGTGTTGTGCAGGAAGGAGAAGAACGTGCAGCATACGGCAAACAATTATTAAAAGGCGTATCAGAGATATTGACAGAACGATTAGGTGATGGCTGGTCTGTAGAGACATTGAAAAGATGCCGCAAATTTTTTATTATGTATTCGGCAAAAGAGATTGGCGCAACAGTGTTGACCGAAGCTCTGGACAACAATTTGGTCAACAGCGTTGACCAAATCCAAAAAGCTATGACAAAATCAAACAAATCGCCTGTATTATATCCTTTTACACTTTCATGGTCTCATTATCTGGTGTTAATGCGTATTGAATCAGACGAGGAGCGCCACTTTTATGAGATTGAGTGCCAAAAACAAAATTGGAGCGTCCGTCAATTGCAACGGCAATACAGTTCAAGCCTATATGAGCGATTAGCCCTAAGCCGTAATAAAGATGAAGTCATGCGGCTCTCCCATGAAGGACAAACAATCAATAAACCTGACGACATCATAAAAAATCCTTTGACATTAGAGTTCTTAGGTCTAAAGCCGGATGCGTCTTATTCTGAGACCAAGCTGGAAAATGCCATAATCGACAAGATGCAACATTTTCTGTTGGAATTGGGAAAGGGATTTTTATTCGAAGCCCGCCAAAAGCGATTTACATTTGATGAGGAAAATTTCTATGTAGATCTCGTCTTCTATAATCGCCTGCTACAATGTTATGTCCTGATTGATTTGAAAGTAGGCAAACTCACACATCAGGATTTAGGTCAGATGCAGATGTATGTCAATTATTATGACCGATATGTGAAACAGGACTTTGAAAAGCCGACAGTCGGCATTCTGCTATGCAAAGAGAAGAAAGACGCGTTGGTAGAATTAACACTGCCAAAGGATTCCAATATCTACGCCCAGCAATATGCCCTCTATTTGCCGGATAAGAAGTTACTCCAGAACAAGCTGCAAGAATGGTTGGAGGAACAGGAAGAATAAAGTTAAAACGATGTAATCTATAGCGGATAATGGACAAGGTCATGCATTCTCATATATTCACCAACAAGAACGGCAATACCCTCATGCGCGAATTTGAAGGTGTATTGAGCAACAACCCAACGATTAAGAACCTAGATGCCGTTGTAGGTTTCCTTCGTGCATCAGGATATTTTACACTAAGACCATTTCTTGACAACATAAACAAAGCCCGCGTATTGGTTGGGATAAATGTGGACAAATACATAGCAGAAGCCGCCCGACAAGGAAAAATATTCTTCGGAGCAGAAGATGAAGTAAAAGAAGATTGTCTCAGGCAAATCCGCAATGATATAGAACACGCAGGCTACAAGGAAGAAATCGAGCAAGGGATTTTCCAGATGGTCAAAGATCTTAATGACGGTAAACTCGAACTCAGGGCGCATCCATCAAAAAGAATCCATGCCAAAATATATGTCCTTTACCCGGACAATTTCAACCAATATACAGGAGGTATCGCAATCACCGGCTCAAGCAATCTTTCCGGCAACGGTCTTGGCATAAGTGAAGACAAACAATACGAATTTAATGTCAAGTTGTCGCAATACGATGATGTCCAGTACGCCAAAGACGAATTTGAAGAACTTTGGAAAGAAGCGGAAGGATGCGAAATTAAAGCCGATGACATTACGGCCAATATCAGAAAAACCTATCTCAACGGAGACATCTCACCATACGACCTATATATCAAAATGCTGATGGAATACTTCTCCGACAGGGTAATGGAATCCGATAACGAAAGTACCCTTGAAGTGCCTTCTGGTTATACCAAATACGATTACCAAATGGATGCCGTCATTGAAGGATATCAGAAACTCCTACGTTATGACGGATTTTTCCTCGCGGATGTTGTCGGTCTTGGAAAAACAATCGTGGCTACAATGATTGCGAAAAAATTCTTGCAGGAGAATGGCCGTGACAACACCAAAATGCTTGTCGTATACCCTCCGGCAGTGGAGCAGAACTGGAAAAGCACCTTCAAAGATTTCGGCATAGACAAGTACACTAAATTCATAACGAACGGCAGCCTTAACAAAATACTTGACGAAGAAAACTACGATTATTGGAATGCCGATGAATATGACCTCATACTTGTTGATGAAGCACACAAGTTCAGGTCTCACACAACCAATGCCTTTGAACAACTGCAGGAAATATGCAAGATGCCCCGCATCAATCAAGGAAACATAAAAGGTTATAGAAAGAAAGTAATGCTCATTTCCGCCACCCCGATGAACAACTCACCGGCGGACATTTACAATGAAATTCTTCTCTTCCAAGATCCTCGTCACTGCACTATTGACGGAGTGGCCAACCTTACCGCATTCTTCAGTCCACTCGTCAAGGAGTTCAAAAAATTGAAAAAAGAACCTGAGATTGATCTCGCCAAATTTAAAAAACTGGCTGAGCAGGTACGCGACAGAATCATAAAACCGCTGACAGTAAGAAGGACCCGCACCGACATCGAAAGTATATCGCGATACAATAAAGACATTGGCGATTTTCCGAAAGTGGAACGCCCCGTAGAAAGTCGGTATGAACTCAATGAGCACCTTGCAGACTTGTTTGAAAAGGCCATGACCATTCTGACAAAAGACCTTACCTATGCCAGATATCAAGCTATCGCATATCTGAAGCCGGAAATTGCCAATGGGTTGTACGACAATGCTGAAACCATAAGCCGCTCTCTCGCCGGAATAAGAAAGAACGGCCTTGTCAAACGACTGGAAAGCAGTTTTTACGCATTTCAAGTATCTATCGCTAATTTCAAACAGGCCAATCAGAATATGATAGACATGTTTGCAAACGACAAGATCTTCATTGCTCCGGATTTGGATATAAACAACCTGATTGCTGCTGGATTGAGTGAAGAAGAAATAGAAGAGAAACTGAACGCCAAAGCGCAGGACAATCCTAAGAACGCCTCATTTCAGGCAGCAGATTTCAACCCCGGGTATATAGGTATGCTGAAGAAAGATCAGGAAATACTTGAGCAAATGTGCTCAGACTGGGCATCAGTTACCGAAGCCGACGATTCTAAATTCGCCAAGTTCAACGATCTGATCAAACACGAACTGTTCAAGGCAGACCGTAATCCGGAAAGAAAACTTGTAGTATTTTCAGAATCAGTCGATACCGTTGAATACCTGGCCAAACGCATAAACCGCAAAGATGTACTGGTAATATCTGCAAAAAACAGAAGCAACCAGTTCAAGACCATAAGAGAAAACTTCGACGCCAATTACAAAGACAAGCACGATAATTACAATATTATTCTCACCACGGATGTCCTTGCCGAAGGGATTAACCTCCATCGGTCAAATGTAATAGTCAACTACGACACCCCGTGGAACTCCACCCGGCTCATGCAACGCATAGGCCGTGTAAACCGCATAGGGTCAGCCTCCAAACACATATACAATTACGTATTTTACCCTTCCCGGGAAGGGAACCGTGAAATCAATCTCAATCAGATAGCCCTCAGTAAAATACAAACATTCCACTCCACCTTCGGTGAAGACAACCAAATATATTCTCAAAATGAAGTTATAGACAGGAATCTAGGTAAACTCTTCGATGAGGCAATTAAAGGGCAGCAGGAAGACCGCAATCTGGAGCTACCTTATTATGAAGAACTGCGAGAACTATACAAAACAAAACGCAAGGAATATAATCGTATTGCCAAACTTCCCATACGAAGCCGTACCGGAAGAAATCCAAAGCAAGTCGATGGTACAACTCTCTCAGGAGATACTCTTGTTTTCTTGAAGACTAATTTCCGAAAAGTGTTTTATCTGGTATCTGAGACAGCTGAAGAACTTTCCGTCATTGATGCCCTGAAATACTTCAAAGCATCTCCAGATGAACCTTCAGCAGACCGTATCCCTTTACATCATAAACACGTGGAAATGGCTTTGCAGAAATTCGGGACCAAACAAGATGAAGAAATCAAAATCCAGGAAAGTACACAGGATGATCCGTCCAGCCGAGGTTCACAGGTAAATACTGCCCTTAACCTCCTTTCCAGATTTATGGTCGAAATCGACGATTCTGACCTCTATGAAAAAGTAAGACAACTCAAATCACTTGCCGAGCGTGGAGTCATTACATACATATCCAAACGTCTCCAAAGGATACATAAAAACTTGCAAAGTTCCGGCAAGTCCCGAATGACACGAAACGAAGCTATGGACGAGATAATCGGTATGGCGCAGAAATACTCTTCATACTACACCGCAGAAGAATCCATGCTCCATCAACAGGAGACAGAAGCCGAAATTATTCTTTCCGAATCATTTAAATAAGTCCAAGATATGAACTACAAAGAGATTATAGAATCCAGATATAATAGAGAAGCCTGGCAGGGCCTCCTTCATGACATATTCCACAATAATGTTAAATTCTGGAGCAATCCCATCCCAATACAAGTCAGCAACCGTCTTGCCAAAACGGCTTTACGCCTCGGCAACATAACCCTCTCTGATGGTGAGACCATAGCCGTTTATGAAGTCGAACTCAATGACAAGGTGGATATATCCCGAAACAAACGTGGCATCCGCGATATGCTCACCTCTGATTGGAGGGGAATGGGCTACATCGGAGCCTTTGTGTTCAGTTACCGTAAGAACGAAAGTTCCCTGCGCTTTTCGTATGTCAGCGAGACATGGGACTTCGACAAAGACGGGAACTATGAGAAACGCTCGACAGACACAATGCGATATACCTATCTCCTCGGGGAAGGCAGGGGCTACCGCACCGCTATTGACCGCTTCACTGCCCTAAAAGAAAGTAAACAGACCCTTAGCGACATCACAGCTGCTTTCTCTGTTGAAACTCTCACCAAACTTTTTTACAAAGATCTCTTTGACTGGTATCTTTGGGCTATCAGTCCTGATGGAAATATATCATTTCCCAACAATACAGCAATTGAAGAAGATGATCGTGAAGACCTTGAGAAAAAAATCATCAGGATGATTACCCGCATAATCTTCGTTTGGTTCATCAAACAGAAAAACCTTGTACCAGGTAATCTGTTCGATGAAAACTTCATTGAAACCATCTTGAAAGATTTTGACTCCCAAAGCCCAGTATCTGGTACTTATTACAATGCAATACTTCAGAATCTTTTCTTCGCTACGCTCAATCGAGCCATTGAAGATGAGAATGGTGAAAAACGCGGCTTTGCAGAAAGCGTCGGATATACAGATGTAAAAACATTGTATCGATATGACGAACTTTTCTCCATTTCGAAAGAAGAAATTATCAGTCTGTTTTCAGAAGTTCCTTTTCTTAACGGAGGCCTTTTCGAATGCCTTGACAAGACAAAGACACTGGATGGAGTAAGCAAAGCCTACTATTACGACGGTTTCAGCCGTAATGCATCTAAATTCTCTGATGGACGCTACCGTTATCGCGCAGTCGTTCCAAATATATTATTCTTCGCTCCGGAGAAAGGTTTATTCTCCATCCTTGCCAGATACAACTTCACAATAGAAGAAAATACACCTGAAGAGCAGCAGGTAGCACTTGACCCTGAACTCTTGGGGAAGGTATTCGAAAATCTACTTGGTGCATACAACCCCGAGACTAAAGAAACAGCTCGAAACCAAAGCGGTTCATTTTATACCCCTCGTGAAATAGTAGGCTATATGGTCGATGAAAGCCTTATTGCTTATCTTGGGGATACTCCACTTCATCGCTCCCTTTTCGCTCAGAACTTTAAATATGAGGCTGAGAAAACTTCGGAATATAATGAAATAGCCCGCAAATTGAAGTCGGTAAAAGTAATAGATCCGGCCTGTGGCTCCGGGGCCTTCCCTATGGGAATGCTCAACAGAATGATTGACATTCTACAAAGGATTGAGCCTGACGAGAACACCTATACACAGAAACTATCCATCATCGAAAACTGTTTATACGGCAGCGATATCCAGAGCATTGCCGTTCAGATAACAAAACTTCGTTTCTTCATTTCACTCATCTGTGACTGCGAGAAAGACCCGTCCAAACCTAACTTTGGCATCCCGACTCTTCCAAATCTGGAAACCAAATTCGTAGCTGCTAATTCCCTCATTGGAAAGAAAAGGAATGTGCAATCCAATCTCTTTGAAAATCCGGAAATCAAACCGACAAAAGAAGCACTGACAAAAATCCGCCATGAACACTTTATGGCAAAATCGGCCGTAACTAAACGCCGCCTGAGAGAACAAGATCAAAACTTGAGAGAAAAACTTGCTTCGCTTTTGGCGGAAAATAATGATTTCGCTCCAGAAGACGCCAAGCAACTCGCTTCGTGGAATCCGTATGACCAGAATACAGTCAGTAGATTCTTCGATCCAGAATGGATGTTTGGACTCAATGATAACCCGTTCGATATAGTGATTGGCAATCCTCCGTACATCCAACTACAAAACAATAGTGGTGAATTGGCTATTCTATATGCCGATTGTGGGTACAAGACCTATGCTCGCACCGGTGACATATACTGTCTATTCTACGAGCGAGGTTGGCAATTGCTCAAAGATGGTGGACATCTCTGCTATATTACCTCTAACAAATGGATGCGGGCCGGTTATGGAGAAAAGACGCGGGATTTTCTTTCACATAACACCGATCCGCAGCTCCTGATTGATTTTGCTGGTGTAAAAATATTCGAGAGTGCTACAGTGGATACGAATATCCTGTTATTCTCAAAAAATAAAAACCAGCATAAGACCCTATGTGCTGTGACCAACAAACAGAATAAAGATAGTGTTAGGAATTTGAGCGTTTTTGTGCAGCAAGAGGGTGTTGATTGCGATTTCTTTTCATCTGAGTCCTGGGTTATACTCTCTCCAATAGAGCAGAGTATTAAACGAAAAATTGAGGCAGTCGGTACGCCTTTGAAGGATTGGGATATTCAAATCAACTATGGAATTAAAACTGGACTCAACGATGCGTTTATTATTAATACAGAAAAACGAGATGAAATATTAGCTAATTGTCTAACTGAAGATGAACGCGCTAGAACAGCCGAACTTATTCGACCGATTCTTCGTGGCAGGGATATCAAACGGTATGCATATGATTGGGCGAATTTATATTTGATAGCTACATTCCCGGCTTGTAATTATGATATTGATAAGTATCCAGCAATTAAACGTAAGCATCCGATTAAGGACAACTTGTATTATTGATTTCAAGTTGGAGGCAACTTGTTCAAGTTGGCCAAAGTTGGGTCAAGTTGATCCTAGTTGGTCTGTTTTGCCCACTTGTCTGGCAGGAGTTCACGGAGAGCTTCACGGTTGTTCTCGTTCCCGGGTATCCGGAGCAGGACATCCTCCATCCATTCACGTGGATTAACGTCCAGGGCCTTGCAACTGTCCACCAGGGAGTAGACGATGGCAGCACGCACCGCAGCATCGTGGTTCCCGCAGAACAGGTAGTTCTTCCTTCCCAGGGCCAGAGGCCTGATAGCATTCTCCACAAGGTTGTTGTCAATGCAGAAGCGCCCGTCATTCACATAGCGGCTCAGGCGTGGCAGAAGAGGGAGCGTATAACTGATGGCTTTGCCGATGCGACTGTTCCGTGAAGTCTTGGTCACAGTCTCGTACATCCATTTCTCGAACTGGAGGATAACAGGATAGGATTCCTTCTGACGCTTCTCTTTTAATGCATCTCCGGAGATACCGGCTTCCTTAGCCTCGTTCTCGACATGATAGAGTTTGTTGATATATGCCAACGCCTCGCTCGCTGTCCGTTTATCCTCGTCCAATGCATCAGACCACTTCCGGCGCGCATGCGCCCAGCAACCAATCACCTGGATATGGGGATCACTCTCGAATTGGTCATAGGCGCCGTAGCCATCGGTCTGGATTGTACCACGGTAACCACGGAGAAGTTTGCGGGCTGTCTCGTGAGAACGCGAGCCCATGTCGTAATGGAACACGACCAGGTTGCCTTCAACGGCACGCACACACCACATATAACCCTTCACCGCACGGTGTTTTTCATTGTCTATCACCGGCAATGTACTCTCATCCACTTGTATGTAGTCTCTTGAAAACACTTCCCGATCCAAGATGTCGTACAGCAGCTTCAGTTTCTCACACGTCGCTGCGTACCAGTCGTTCATCGTGGAGTCGCTTATCTTCACGCCCAGTTCCTTGTACTTCTGTATCACCCGGTAGAACGGCATGTGATAGAAGAACTTTTGAAGGATAATGTCAGTGAGCAGACTCTCGGAAGCCATACACTTGGGCAATGGCATTACCGGGAGCGGGGCTATCTCAAAGGCTTTTCGCTCCGGTTCCTTTATCTGGAGATTCGATTTCAGAACCAACTTGTGACGGATGATGCAGCGCACATACATCTGTGCGGGAACCAGCACCAGTGTGTCCGTCACCTCCGGGTCCAGTTCAGTATAGTCTTCGCGGTTTTCAACTTCAGGATATATGTGCTCTTCACGTACTTCCAGATTGGCCGTATCGATGGCCTTGCGAGGCATGCGCTCAAAGCTTCTGACCTGGATAAGCTTTGCGGTGTCTTCCTCGTCCTTCCGCACAGCCGCTTCCAGTTCCGCACGCTCTCCTTCGGTAAGAGGATCGTCGAACAAGGTGGGTTCGCTCAGCACTGTCGGATCAAGCGGGAGGTTCTTCTCACTCATCTTTCCGAACATCTTCTTCCGCAGCCAATAAAGCTGATCCTCCAGACTGGCGACCTTACTCTTGAGTCGCTCAATCTCCGCCGCCTGCGCTGCTATGATTTCCTGTTCGGATGCCATCTTTTTCGCTCATTTTCAACAATATGAAGGTACGAAAAATCAGCGATATATGCAAGCCGAATGGCGTTTTCTTTAGATTATTTGTCAGTTTTTCCAAAGATTATTGAGCCCCTCCAAACGAGCTTGTCGGCTGTCAGGATCCGACATAATTCCTTCAACCATCTTCAGCAGATCTTCCCATTTTATACTGCTCGTCACCACGTCTTTAGAACCGGGGATAGGCATCCCGAAGGTCCCTCTGTCAAGCATCTTTGAGTAGATGACCATTCCGCCAGTCTCATAGTGAAGCAACTTGATTCTGTTCCTGCGCTTGTTCACGAAGATGTACACGTCTCCATTCATCGGATCTCCGCCTATCTTGTTCCGCACAAGACCGCACAGCGTATGAAAACTCTTTCGCATATCTGTTGGCTCACTATAGAGCCAATAGCGCATTTCCCGCCCCAGACTAAACATGGGTGGATGACGCTATGATGATCTCCTTCAACTCACGATTGGTCAGATTGCCACTTATTCGCATCATTGTTCCGGTTGGTGTCTTGAGCTCAATGTTCACCGCAACGGTTTCTTGTGCAGACTCTTTCTGCTTGCTGCTGCGGGACCGTGAAGGCTTGATTGGATTGGGCAGGAATGATCCTCCCGGTATCAGCTGAATGAACTCGCCCGCATTATCACCTTCCTCTTTCGGAGCGTACTTACGCTTGGCGTCATAGAAACTCCATGGGCTAATCCCCAGTTCCGACAAGCGCTGTTTGTAACTGATCTTATTCTCGTCGCAGTAGGCAATCACTTGGGCGACCTCTTCCTTTGTCATCATGGCTTTTAGTATTTGATGCAAAGGTAACTACTCCCTAGCAGCCTAGATAGACGTCCTTAATCGGATGCTTACAATTAAACAATATTTGTTGAGTTTCGCAGAGAAAGATCTCCGCGAAGCAGGATACGATTGGGTGGCAGATAGCTATCTTGCGGATTTCTGTAAGCAGAAACTGGCTCAAACAGGGGAATTTGTTGAGATCGAAGGCAAACGCATAACCATCGGAACTACTCCAGAAAAAGCACGAAAGAAAACCAACAACCAATGGTTTGAAACCCAAGACAGCATCAGCTATTGGGAGGATTTCTTTAAGCCAAAGATCACATGGGGAAATCTAAATCTAAAAGGCACATATTCATATGTACAGAAAGGAATGTTTATTAATGCACCAAGTCCATTTATAGTTACTTCGAATATAGCAATACTGCATATTCTTAATTCAAAAATAGCAGATTATTATATACGTTCACTTGGAGTAACAAGGAATGGTGGGTACTTTGAGTACAAACCAATGTTTGTTGAAAAATTTCCTATTCCACAGACCGGTTTAGATTCACTAGAATTATATCCTATTAATCCTTCCAAAGAACAAGAAAAAGAGATTGATGATATCATATATCAGCTATACCACTTGTCGATGCAAGAAATCGAATACATAGAAAATAGAGAGAGTTAACTCTCTCTATTTTCTACTAATTTATTACTGCTATAGTAGAGGAGGATAGAAATTCTCCACATAAGATTCTTCTTCGTTACTTAACCCAACAATAGAATATAAATGCTTGTTAACGTTATGTGTAAAATCTTTTAGATCAATTGTTTTGTTAACAAGATCTTTAACTTTCTGAGTAAAGAAAACTTCATCTTGAGGTGAGACTTTAGGAATAATCAATTCTTGTATTGTAAATTTTTTCCATCTTACTGTGCCAACTCCTGTCGTTGTGCCAATTTTAGAGAAAAACCATTCAGATAATGGGGAGTTAAGAATGCAAAGTAGATATGGAAGATGCTCGCCAATCATCAGGAATGTTGTTGCTTCTGGTACAAAAATACCATTATTATCAAATGCAAATTTACTTCTGTCGGAGATTTCTCCCCATACAATTTTTTGCCGATAAAAATCCTCCATATAAGCGCAGTTACGAAGATTGTAGGGGGTATCTCCTTGGTCCATTCTATCCTTGATTTTATTCCAATACTGATCAAGATGAACCTTTATCGCTGGGTATTCATTGATATCAATACGAGGCAATTTACCTTTTATACCGTTATGTATATTGATTAGCCAGAGATTTGCCCAATTGTACCCATATCTTTTAATGTCGCGGCCTCTCAAAATCGGTCGAATAAGTTCCTCCGTCCGTTGGCGTTCATCTTCGGATTGGCAGTTGGCGAGAATTTCATTGCGCTTTTCAGTTGAAATGATGAAAGCATCGTTGCATCCAGTGAGTACACCACGATAAATCTGGATATCCCAATCTTTAAGAGGTGTGCCCACTACTTCTATCTTTCTCTTGATACTTTGCTCTATTGGTGTTAGGATAATCCACGGCTCATAGGAAGCAAAATCACATACCATACCCTCTTGCTGCACAAAAACGCTCAATTGTTTTCGGCTAAATTCTCTCTAATAAAACGAGCAAGAGTATTGCGGTCAACTTTGCAAATTTTAGCAATTTTACGTTTTGAAACCTCTATAGATAATAATTCTTTAATCAATGTTTCTTTACCAGATAACTTATATTTGTCTGGAGCATTCTTTCTTCCCTTTGGTCGTCCAAGAATAACTCCTTCTTGCTTCCTTCTAGCTAATGCCTCTTTTGTTCTCTGACTGATAAGATTTCTCTCAATTTCAGCTGATAAGCCAAAAGCAAAAGCTAATACTTTGCTTTGAATGTCATCACCAAGACGATAATTGTCTTTAATAGTCCATACTCTACATTCTCGCGTCATGCAAATATTGAGTATCTCCATAATCATAAAAAGGTTCCTTCCAAGTCGAGAAAGTTCAGCACAGATAATTAAATCATCTTTTTGAACTTTATTGAGCAGTCTTCCCAATTGCCTCTTATCGTATGCTTTAGTCCCACTAATGGTTTCTTCTATCCATCCATCAATGTGGATGCTCTCACGCTCGCAGAAATTATTTATCTCGAAACGCTGGTTTTCTACTGTTTGTTTATCGCTACTAACACGAATATATCCGTAAATCATAACAAATTATAATTAAACTGTTTATAAACTAACTCTAAAACCACTAAAAAATACCCAGTTAAGCTACAACTTAACCGGGATAATTTAATAGAACTAATCTTTAATGTTTCTTCCTATAGCCACTTTTTGTAATTCCGATGATGTGCAATGCATATAGCAAACACCTCCTCCTATACGCCTCTTCCTCCTCATCCGGCCTTCTTCCGTCCCAGCGAAGATCTGAGTCGGAGTTACCTCCACCTCCGCCGGATGAAACAGCGACAGGCTGTCCGCCAATCAGAGCATCAGCGATGGTGAAGATTCGTTCCCGCACAGAAGGCTCAGCCAGCTGGTCAAGAAATGTCTGCATCTGTTCAGTCTGATTGTCGTTGAGATCCGTCAGTCGTGCATACTCCTGTTGCAGCCATTTAAACTCCCGATAGTCCAGCAATGCATTATTCCGCACCGCTTGTATTTGCTGTTCGGCATCCTTCCGATACAGTTCTTCAATCTGACGGACAATCTTCACGAATCGGTTGGCGATAGATCTGTTCTGTTCCTCAATCCATTTGTCAACCCCGAATATCGGAGGTTTACCAGTAATCCGTGGCGGCTCAAAATCTATCTTGTGATTGCGGAAAGGTTGCGCCACTCTACCGACACGGTCTATATTCTTTGTCATCTGCTCCAGTTCCTGCTCCTTTTCTTGAAGCTTACCTGCCTTGTCTTCAAGCTTTGACTGGTATTCGGAAATCTGTTTTTGTATCCTGGTCTTTTGAATTTCATATTCCTGAAGAGCGATTTTGCCGGAAGCCAAAGACTTCTCAATTTCTTCAAGTTGAGATTGAGACCTGAATATCTGTGCTTCCAACCTCCGTGTCATAGTCTGCAGCCCCTTAACTGCTTTCTCCGCCTGTTTCGCATCTTTGGACAGTTTCCGGATATAATCGCGTTTACTAAGATGGTTGACGTTCCGGCCTTCAATACTGTCACCACGTTCCAACCCGTACTTGCTCCCTACCTCTTCATATAGTGAGGTGTGCATTTCCCGAAGAATATGGCCATACTCATAACGGCTCTTGCCAAACTTAGCCGACCACATGACGCACTCACGTCCGTTTTTGGCTCGTTGTCCGACAGGAACGATCAAGGCATGGATATGCGGGCTGCTCTCATCAAGATGAACCTGGAAGCCGATGATGTTTTCTTGTCCGTACCGTTTGGCGCACCAGTCATAGACATCTTTTGCCCATTGTTCGATTTCCGGACATCGCTGGAGATGACTGTTATCTGCACCCTTTTCCAGATTTACGGTTTGGGTCCCAAATGCCATCTCAAGTGTACGGTCATGATTGCCTCCAAAGATAAATTTCGCACAACAGTTTGGTTGAATTTTGCTGTCCGGCTTGAAAGGCTTCCAGCCCAGTTCAGTCAACCGTTCCTGCAAACGGACTTCAAGCGATTTCTCTTGATATCCCAACGGATGAACTTTCCCATCGGGCCCAATCTCGAAATTCAGCTTCATTCGGGTCTTGTCATAGTGATTGGTCGGATCCTGATTCTTTCTGTCAATCTTGTTGTCATTCCAATGCCTTTCGTTTTCATTAGCCTCTGATGTGCCGAATGACTTCCCGGCTTCAACATGCATGGCCTGTTTAATATCTGTGTTCATATAGGGTATTCTTTTGATAAATGATTAATATTTGAGCTTGCTCTTGTGCCAGTCTGCTCTGCGGGACAATGACCGGATTTTATTGCCGCCAGGCAAAAAGTCCTTATTGTGTTAAGGACTTTCTATAAATCCTCGGAACAAGTTCCTTTACTATTCAATAAGTTCCAGATCCAGTTCATCAATGAGCAACTGCAATGCTGGATTACGTTGTATCATCTGATGGAGTATCTGTCTCTTTGATGGTGAATACAGAAAGAAGTCTGCAATGTCCAATCCTTGGCTGCGTTGCTCTTCATCGGATGTACATTCCAAGACATTGGACACAACAACCCGTTTGCATATTCCAGACAACAAAGCAGACTTTTCTTTCCATTGTTCGGTTGCTCCTAGATCAGGGATGAGAGTAACCTCCCTGCCTTTGAGGACCTGCATGGCTTCACTATTGAAACAACCGTTCTTACCACCTGTTGCCAGCCATATATAATCGGGGATAAAATGGCTCATTACAACAGCGGTCTTTTCACTTTCCACCAGCATTACCGGAGACAATGAATTTTTCAGAAGATGTTCTCCAAACAGACATTGCTTCAAATGGAAATCCTGCAACTTCAACTCGGAATGTGCCCAGCTGACAAAAGCCTGAGGCTCTTTAACCCGATGGCCTGTCTCGGCATTATAGCACATTACCTTGCCGGTTCTTACCTGTCCATTTATATCTGTCTGCCAGAAAACCGTTGCACCTCCCCATTTTGAAGATGTCCCTATGCGATACATTTCAAACAATCTGCTTGCCTCATTTTCGCCAAATACATGACAGAAATACTGATATAAGGGGTTGATTGAATAATGTGACAGACTCCTTAACACATAAGATGAAGGAATATACGAAGGGACAATACAAGACGGAATTTTTTCTGCCGTCTTATAAGGGGCAGAAAGAAATGACTTGCCGCGTCCCTCATCCATTTCCAATACATCAGGATTATCCTTGAAGTATTCCTTAGGTGTATAGTGGTAGCCACAACTGTTTTCATGATCACACTTGCCGACATTACCGGGAAAGCTAATGCTGCCTTGTTCATCAATATACCTGACATAACACCGGCTTTTACCACAGTTCGGACAAGTAGTCTTGCTTCCAGGGCGGTATTTCTGCAAATGGAATCTGTATTCACTCATGGTCCTCTGATTTTATTGTGGTTGCACTCTGCACTTTTGCACTTTGAGAAGATTGCACGGTATCTTGACAAGATGAAAGTGCAATAGTGCAAGGTGCATCAGTATTTTCTGTCATAAGTTTGCGATAGACTCCATGTTGAAGCTTTTCTATAAGAGGGTGCTTAAGCCGGCATAATTGGTCAAGCGCATAATAGACGGTACGTCGGGACATATCAACTTTTCTACCGGCAATAACAGCATCACCGGAAGTAAACCGATCTTCCAACAGAGAAAGCCACGCTTCCTTAGTTTCACCGATACTGTTTATGACAATGGTTTCCTGAATCCTCCTGTATGTTTCCTCATAATAATCAATCATACGGATTGCCGATTCTACGGAGTCCCGCTCAATATATTGCATATCTCCACTATCAGTAGCCCATTTCATTACCTGAAACAACAGGGCAAGACGTGCTACATGGCCGTTGAGTTTCATCTTGCGGCTTTCAACATCCGCATCATCCTCAATGGCATTTACAGCATCGATAATTCCATTGTACCATTCATAAAAGTATTCTTCCGCATCGTCAGACATTGTAATGATACGGGGATTGACCGTAGTACCCTTGTCATCAAGAATACAGGGGATGCTTAAGATTCTGTTGATTATTGTCCTCCATTGATTCATGATGTCAGGACGGGCTGTATTCCGTTTTTCACGTCTCCATCCGGATATCTTCCTGTTTTTGGGATAGACAAACAAAAAACGGTCAAGCAATCCGTTGGCAAGGAACTCTGCACGGAATATTTCCTGCAGCATATTCGTCTGTAATGAACCGATGACATTTATACATGGATTCTTGATTAGAACAGGACGTGATTCTGATTTGCGGATAATCTTTAACGGCTGTCCGCTATAAGCTGTCAGCAGATCTTCAATGAGGTTGTTCTTGCTGTTGTACCTTTTGACGGAATTGAACAAAGCCAGGATTTCATCGACGACCAATGTTATCCCACGCTGATTATGCTGATGAATATTCATCATCGCCTCCGGGGTGGAATCATAAATGACCGTCGTTACAAAATTCGGTTTCTTGAGCAGTTGTTCTTCCCCCTCACTTCCGTGCTTGCCTGCTGACATAGCTCTTTCATATTCGTCATATTCCTCGTTATATTTCTCATGCAGCCGGTCATCATACTCATTAATCGGCTTATAGATAAAACCGAGGGGAGGAGTCTTTCCGAGCCCGGGACGTCCGACCAGCATCATATAAAGGGATGGGCAAGTTTTCCACTCGCCCTTTATACGGATATGACAAGAGTTGCCTATTGCAGTAGCAACAGCAGAAAGAACAATAGACGCAGTATATTCCACATTGAAATTTTCGTATCTGGCAAGATTGAGGATAATCTCCTGTATCTTGTCCGGGAAGGCATCCAACGGAAGGCCTGTTTCCTGAATGCCTTCCACTTCAGAACGAAGCATGTTGGTCAAATGAATGGTGTTAAACATAGCCACCTCCTTCCTGTTTTGGAAGTTCATCACCAATAGCGAAAGCTTCATAATGGAAACGACGCAGAAAGCGGTCCACATCTTCCTGCGTGTACCAGTATTTATCACCTTCACGCGAGTAGCCGAGATAGCCGTTGTCTCGCAACTTTTTCAGATACTTTTCTTTGATGTTCAATTTCTCCATCAAAGACTTGTTGTCATATAGACGGTGTCCGCCTTCATGGGCCGGAGGCGGCAGTTTCTCTTGTCTCTCCACTATGCTGAGAATCTTTTCAAGCAATTCCCGGTCGCATAGCTTCTCTACATTCGTTTCTTTAGCCATACTTAAAACAATTATGGCCGATTGCCCTGATGCACACTCAGACCTTCAGCCTGGTTATACGATATGGTACGATTGTGCACATCGCACCAGAATCACGGCACGAATGTATGAAATAGCTGAGGACTAATAAGTTACAATAAATTATCCAATGTTAGGACAGGTGTTATGGAAAGTTATGATTCTGTCACAACTTTGTATGTAACCAGCTGACTACCAGTAATAAAAAAGAGAAAAATAAAATTGAAAAAATCGAAGATTGCCAGATGAAGCAAAACAAAATGCATAACAAGCCAGAAGCTAAGACTTGCCAAAAACGAAGATAATACTCTTCGTTTTTTGTCACTTCTGAAAAAACTTGTCAATTTCTCCGGCATTGTTAGGGACGGGCATATCCCTCCTGTTCTGCCGGGACTGTCCGATACCGGTCTGTTCAAATAGTGCGTTAAGCTCGACATCGGGAAAGAGTCCGTTGCCGAATTCCCAAAAAGTCTTCTGTTCGTATTTGGAATATTCAGGATAATCGCCGCAATATATTCGACCACACATATAGGCAAGAAGAGCCTTTGTCCCTTTCCAGCTATAATGGGACCCGACCTCTTCAATATATCCGGCTTCTATTGCTTTCGCAAAGATTGTACGGGCAAGTGAAGTATCAAGTCTTCCCGACAATACAACCCCTTTGGGAGAATCCGAACATTCAGAATGATTACCTATGGGTTGAACGGTTTGCTGGTTCTTTTCCCTAAGTTTGATGCGTAACTTTTCCGCTCCGTATGCAAATACACCCGATAAGACAAGGGCGGTGAAAATGCCTGTTATTACGACAGGATCAGGATGGTTGTTGTCCTTTACCGGATCAATTATCCCAAGACCTATAAGGAGCAGAGTTCCTATGAAAAATACTATTGCAGCAGACCACATGATTATTCTATGGTACCGTTTGAATAGGATAGAAAGTAACAATACCAGAACAAATGCACACACCAACAATAGGAATACCTGCGTAATAGTCATCTCAAATCAATTTAGGTGTAAAAATAATGAATGTTTTCAATAGCCATCTACATTCATCAGACAATTTCGAGAGATGCAAAATCCTCTTTCAGACGTGACACTTCAGCCGACAGCGTTTCGGGCAGGAATTTGGCATAAACCTTTTCGGTGACATCCGTACTTCCATGACCGAGCAAACGACTGACAACCGACATGGAAAGTCCCTTATTCAGTGCAAAGACCGCAAACGAATGCCGGGCCACATGCATTGAGAGGGTAAACGGAAGCCCTATCTGTTCTCCGACAACCGCCAGCGACTGATTGATACATTTCGTTGCATTGTTACGGGCTTTGTACAGAGCCTCTGCATCATCAAGATCCAGATCGTCCTTTACTAAGTTGAATACATACCGGCATCCGACACGTTTCTCCTGCCACCGATGTAGTATATGCAAGGCAGGTTCTGTAAGAGGAATTACATGGCGCTTGTTCGTCTTGATCATGATTTTTCTCAGTTCCTTCTTCTCAAAATTGACATGGCCCCACTGCAATGTCATCACATCGACAACACGGAGTCCACAGGCATGAAAGGCAAAGAAGAACATTTCCAAAAATTCCTTACGGCGCGGTTCTGTACAGGTATTGTAATATTCCAACAGCGCAGACATCTGTTCCTTTGAAAGGTACTTGCCATCAAACTCGTTGTCTTCGTCCGAAAGAGATATCTTAGAGGTGATACGCATATCCTGAATCCTCGCATTGACGGCATGGTCTATCATCTTCATTTCGGAAGCATAGGCACACGCCTTCAGAATCGGAGTCAAAGCATGGTTGATCGTTGCATCGCTGTTCTGTTTTATCTCGCGGCGCCACCTGATGTATTCGTCAATCAGTTCAACCGATATTTCACCTAAATAGATACTGTCCGGCTTATAGGTACCGTTCTTTGTTGCACGGAGAAAGATACGGAAAATATTCATGCCGCTCTTGCCGTTTTCATAGCGGCTGCGTCCGATTCGGTTTCTCGAATAATCGGATTCAAGCCTTTCCAGAACAAACTCGATAAAATCCTTTCCTTTGTCTTCCCGTGTGAGCGGTTTGTCGGCCAAAAAGTCGGCGATCACCTGTGCTGTAATCTGATTGGGATGTTTTTCCTGATATTCGGCCAGCAGTCCGTCGATCTTGTCAGCACGGGCAAGCAGCAGGCTGTTGATACGGTTGGCCTCCGGACCATAACTCGCCCTCACACCTCCGCGTCCCTTGTTGGCTTTCTCGTTCCAGTCGCCCAGCCGGACAAAGATGTTCATGCCCTTGCGTATCACCTGCCGGTTCCAGGTGTATTCAAGCTGAACAAGATACTGTTTGGCTGGATCGATCTCACCCCGGATATGCAGGCGATAGCGTCCCAATGGATATAGTCGTTTCGGTCGTCCCATACTGGAGATGTTTGAAATTAAAAAACAGAGGTTGCGGTAATACTCACAAACCTCTGTAAAGGTAATGAATTTTGTCCAAACAAATCCCGTTTTTTTCTCCGAAAACCGTATTTTGTCCAAATAAACCACGCCATTTGAGGCGGTCAGACGCTGTTGTCCAAACAAATTAAATCCCCGCCAATATTATTGATTGACAGGGATTTAATGGTTGTTTCCGCGCTTAAAATCGCACTAATATTCTTCCTCGTTGAAGAGAAAATCATCCTTCGAAGGATAATCCGGCCAAATATCCTCGATCGATTCGTAAATATCTCCCTCGTCTTCGATCTCCTGCAAATTCTCGAGCACTTCCAACGGCAGGCCCGAGCGAACGGCATAGTCGATCAATTCATCTTTGGTTGCCGGCCAGGGAGCATCCTCCAGTTTCGATGCCAACTCAAGTGTCCAATACATAACTGCAATAATTTAAATCATTAACTCACAAGACAATAAGTCCAGGCTGACATACAGCTTCCTTATTATTAGGTTGCGAATATATAAAATCCTGCGAGAAATACAAATCAAAAGAATAAAAATTTCTTCTGCCATTTTTTTTGAACAAACATAGCGATAGGAAACGATCCGCACATTCCGGCCTCGACCGAAAGAGCGGTTTCGCAAAGACCGACAATGTTCGGCGGATCCGCAACCGCACACGATTATTTCCGAATCGCATCGAAAGCGGCCATGTATCGACAGCCCCTGTCCGCATCACGAATTCAGGAATTCGACTGCCGTTATCCGCACACCGCCACTGCCTCCGCCGGATCGTTTCCGACGCGTCTTTCTCAACGGCATTTCAAACGCATCGGCCGAGTCGGGTCCTTACGGCACACGAAAAAAAAAACTCCTCGGCAGATCGTACGAAATTCCGAAAAAAACCGATAAAATCCCGTCACGGAATCCACAGGGTTTCCTCCACGCTGAAATATTCGGTCAGCGTGCGGCCCAGCAGATAGAAATAGTCCGACAGCCGGTTGAGGTACATCAGTACCTCCGGTGCGACGCCATACTTCGCATCGGCCCGAAGCGCCGCCCGTTCTGCTCGACGGCAAACCGTGCGGCAGACATGACACAGCGAAACGACACGATGTCCGCCCGGAATAGTGAACTTGGTAATCGGCTTCACGGAAGCCTGCATACGGTCGATCGCCTCTTCGAGAAACTTCACAGCCTCGGCGTCGATTCCTTTCACCTTGTCCGCTCCGCCTTCGCCCACAGCCAGCGTAGCAGCAACAGTCATCAACTGGGAGGCAATGCGTGCGAGCTCCCAAACACGGGGCTCCAACCCCACATCTCCCCGCAAATGGTCCGTAAGCAGGGCAACGAAAGCGGTCAATTCGTCCACCGAGCCGTAGGCCTCCACCCGTTCGTCGGTCTTGAACACCCGTTCCCCCCCGACCAGCGAAGTGGTTCCCTGGTCGCCTGTTTTCGTATATATCTTCATAACTTGAAATGTTGTTTCGGCAAATGATTGTTGAATACCAGCAAATAGCCCCGGTTATCGACCGTCGTCGAACGATGCTCCCGAACGATCCGACGACACGCTTCGCCGCGTGCGCTACCGTGATAGGGATTCATCACACAGAGCGTCGCTCCTGTCCGGGCAGCCCGAGCCGCAGCAGCAGGCAAATCCTCCGCCGGAAAATTCCGGGTCAGGATCACCATGTCGTACGGACCCGCACAATTCAGGCCAAAAGTCGAATTTTTCGCCTCGTTTTCCCTCCCCGGCGTAACCTGCAAACAACCTCTGCCCTCGTCGATCACAAACGTCGAATTGCCTTTTTCAAACTCTGCATCCGGCAAAGTCCGAACAGGTTCGGCTTTGCCTTCACATATCGCAAACGTCCGGTAGCCGCAATAGAGAAAGGCGTTCTGCAACTGCACCGCCCGCCGGTGAAAGATTCCGACCCGACGCAGGGCATCGTAAAGGCAGTGCTCTCCGTCGCGCAGTCTATGAAACATAAACGCTTCGCGCACAAGTCCGTAAACGAATGGCGAGTGCACGCCGTGCCCCCGGAAATGACGGGCCCGGGAGAGCCGGTCGGTCAGCCGGGAAATACCGCGAAGGCGGCGGCGTAGATTGCGTCCGGTCCGTTTCACTGTTTGAGCATACCGGCCAGACGACCGGTCGAAAAAGCGATCTGTAAATTATACCCGCCGGTGTTGGCATCCAGATCGAGCACCTCGCCGGCGAAATAGAGTCCTTTGACCTTGAGCGATTCCATCGTATAGCGGTTCACATCCTCGCAGCTCACGCCGCCCGCAGTAACGACGGCATATTCGAAAGGCGCATAGTCCGAAATCGGAAAAACCATCCCCTTGAGGAGCTTAACCAACCGTTCGATCTGCTCGGGCGTAATCTTGCGGATATAATTTTTAGAATGGGCGCCGACCTCTTCAGAAAGAGGAATGACCAGCGCCTTCGGAACGAGCTTGCGGAGCAGTTCGGAGAAGAACTCCTCGGGCCCCATCTCCGCCATCTCACGGGCGATGCGCTCGCGCAACATCTCCTCGGTCAGCCCCGGTTTCAGATCGACCATCAGTCCGACACCCTTGCCGTCGATCAGGGCGTCCACCGCATCCCGGCTCATGCGGAGCGCCACAGCGCCTTCGATGCCGCGCTCGGAGAAACCCAGCTCGCCGAACTCTTCGCGCACGGCTTCACCGTCGATGCAGAGCGTCGCACGGACATTCCGGAGCAACAGTCCGTTCATATTTTTGATCCAGAGACAGGACGACACCAGCGGCGTAAGCGACGGCCGCACCGGTTCGACCGCATGCCCCGTATCGGCCGCAAAGACGTAGCCGTCGCCGGTCGAACCCGTGGCGGGATAGGAAACGCCGCCCGTGGCGACGATAACGCGCGGACACTCCTCCTTGCGCTCGAATCCCCGTTTATTGCGGTACCGCACGCCGAAAACCCGACCGTTGAGCGTCATTATTTCGGTTACACGAGTATCATAAACGATCTTCACGCCGTTGTCCACGCAATATTCCAGCAGTGCGTTGGCAATATCCCAGGCCTTGCCGCTTCGAGGAAACACCCGCTCGCCGCGTTCGACATCGAGCTTCACGCCCAGCCGCTCGAAGAATCTGATCGTAGCCTTGTTGTTGAACTCGGCGAAAGCGGTCGAAAAAAACTCGGCATTGGTACGCACCTGTCCGGCGAACTCCTCAGGCGGCCGGGCGTTGGTCACGTTGCAACGGCCTTTGCCCGTAATACGCACCTTGCGGCCCGATTTCTCCATCTTTTCCAGCAGCAGAACCCTGTGTCCGTTCCGTGCGGCAGTCCCCGCAGCCATCATACCCGCAGCGCCCGCACCGACGACGATCACATCGTAAGGCAGGCGAACGGCAGCCCCTTCTTTCTGACTTATCTCTTCCATAGGGTACAAAGATAGTGAAAGCCGGGAGAAAACGGGAACTTGTTCGCAGTTTTCTGAAGCGCATCCTATCTATAACTATGTCAAAAATACGAATAAGCCGGGCGCAAAAGCAAATTTATTTGCATTTTGCCGAAGCGAACAAGGCAAAGATTCAGGATAAACCGAAAGCGAAGACAAATTCATTCGCACTTTGCCGGGGCGAAAGGTCCGCGGACATGGATAGCAAACAATCCCGAATTCCGGTCTGCGGCGGGAAAAACCGGCACGACAACGAATCGGCCCGGCAGCTCCTGCCGAAAGAGCGGACACAAGATTATTTATGCCCCAGAAGCGCAAAAAGGTTGCGGCAAGCGCTTTTTTTCCTACCTTTGTCCGGTAATTTTCGTATCGGGGCGAACCGCGCCCGGTAAAACGCGACTTCGTTTTACAAGCAGCCCGCACGCCTCCCGGCACGAAGCAAACCGGACAAACGGCAGATACTCCCGTTTGCCGCAAAGTTCTGAAAATATATGTTAAGTAGAAGACAGCTTAGAATCAAGGCGATAAAGGCCCTGTATGCGCATCTCAAATCCGACTCGGACAATATGATCGCGTCGGAAAAGAACATGATGAATTCGATCGACAAGACCTATGACCTTTATTTCCAGATGATGACCCTTCCGGTCGAACTGGCGCATTATGCCCAGCAACGTCAGGAGCTGGCCAAACAGAAAAAGCTGCCGACCTACGAAGACCTCCACCCCAACACCCGCTTCATCGACAACGCCGTGATCCGTATGATCGCCGACAGCGACACGGTGAATGACCGAATGGCAGCCCGCAAACTCGGCTGGAGCAAATATCCCGAACTCATCCGCACACTTTACAACCAACTCGCGGCGACGGACTATTTCCAGGCTTACATGAGCGCTCCGGAAAGTTCGTTCAAAGCCGACGCAGCGCTTCTGGCGACCTTCTTCGAAAAGGAGTTGCAGGAGTGTCCCATGCTGGACGACGTACTGGAAGAGCAGTCGATCCTCTGGAGCGACGACCTGGGATTCGTACTGACGCTCGTGATCCGCACGATCTCCAACATGCGCCAATCCCACGCGGATGTGAAGATGCTGCCCGAATTCAAAAGCGACGAGGACGCAGAATTCGTCAAAACGCTGTTCGAAAAGACGCTTATCAACTACAACGAGCGGCTGGAATACATCGAAAAATTCACGCGCAACTGGGACGTGGAGCGTATCGTCTTCATGGACAACCTGATTATGGCCACGGCGATCACCGAACTGGTTTCCTTCCCTTCGATTCCGGTGAAAGTGACCCTCGACGAATACATCGACATCGCCAAGTTCTACTCTACGCCCGGCAGCAGCACCTTTATCAACGGCGTACTGGATAAAATCGTGGAGGCGCTGACCGAAGAGGGAAAACTCAAAAAAACCGGACGGGGACTGATATGATGCGGCACATTTTCTGCATATTGCTCATAACCCTCGTCATCGGCTGTCAATCCCGCCGGACGAGCAGCGTCCAGAGCGGGCCGACGCTCGAAATATCGGATGAAACGCTCACCGAAGGTACTTCGGACACGATCCGTTTCGGACGGCTCCACTCCGGCGAAACAGGCATCAAACGGTTCCGGCTGCAAAATACTTCGTCCCGGACATGGGTGGTGGCCCGCTACGAGGTTTCGTGCGAATGTGTCACCCCGGAATTCGACCGACGGCCCCTGAAGCCGGGCGAGGAAATCCCGTTCAGCGTCCGGTTCGACTCGCGGGGCGAGCACGGCTGGCAGATGAAACTGTTGAAACTCTATGCGTCGGGATCGGAGGAGCCGTTACGGATTTACGTCGAAGCCGATGTCGATTAAGAAATTGTTAATTCGCAGGAAAGAAGCGCCGAACGGCTGCGACTCCCGCAAATTTCGACTATATTTACCGGAAAATCCAACGGAGGCAGCCGAAATCCGGATTGCCCGATATATTCGAAGGCATCTCCGGCAGGTGCGAATCTCGATCGGAAAGCACCGGTTCGGGAAAAACGGCCGCCAGCATTCGAATAATTTGGTGCGATACCCGGCTTTCACTATATTTGTACCGATCATAAAGAAAAACCAAATATCAAATCAATAGAAAACTATGATTAACTTACTTCAAGCGACAGCACCTGCACCGCAGGCTGGCGGCGGCTATTCGCTCTTCATCATGCTCGGCCTGATGATTCTGGTTCTGTATTTCTTCATGTGGCGCCCCGAATCGAAGCGACGCAAGCAGATGGCTCAATTCCGGGCCGGCCTTAAGAAAGGCGACAAGATCATCACGGCCGGCGGTATTTACGGCGTAGTGAAAGAGATCAAGGAGACGACCCTCCTGATCGAAGTGGACGGCAACGTCACGCTCCGCATCGACAAAAACATGGTCGTCGCCGACACGAGCGACCTGCAGCAGCAACAGCAGAAATAAAAAAGTACTGAGACAAGAGAACTCCCCTTCCCGTGATCGGGAAGGGGAGTTTTACATACGATTATCCGGTCGTCGCCCGAAATAAATAGCAAAACCAAACCGGCCGGCCAGAATCAAAAAACCGAAAATAAGAGGCTCAAGAGAAGAGGGACGGATTCGAATACGCAAAAGCCATGGATTCCCGGTACGCACGGAAACACACACGCCGACACATCGGACGCTGAAAATATCCATTTATTCGTATATTTGCGTACGAAATTCTTTCGAAATGGCAAAGAAATTCACTTATAAGACACAAGGTACCTGTTCGAAATCCATCGAAATCGAATTGGAGGGAGATATCGTCAAAAGCGTCCGCTTCGAAGGCGGGTGTCACGGGAATACCCAGGGAATAGGTCTGCTGACGCGCGGGATGCAGGCTGCCGACGTGATCGCACGTCTCGAAGGCATCGATTGCAAAGGCCGGGGAACATCCTGTCCCGACCAGCTGGCAAAGGCGTTGCGTCAGGCCCTCGGCCAATAACGGCTGCGACGAAACCCGAAAACGGTCCGGTTCTCCAAAATCCGGGGAAACAAAGGAAAAACAAAAGCAGCTATACCGTCAGTCGCATCGCTCCCGGAAATGGCGCTGCCGATGTCTGTCGGTCGCCCGGCCCGATTGTGGTAACGGGCGATTAAATGAAAAGGAAAGTGCTGCCCACCCCGGCAGAGGCAAAAGCAGAAACCTTTTCGGAAAAATACGATGATCCGACGGCACGCCCAACAACGTCTTTCGAAAGCGGCAACCCGATGAGAAAAGGATGCGCCAACAAAAACAAAGATGATTATATACTTTATTATCAAGCGTTTGAAACATCGGATCCGACGCGCCTATTCGCCGCTTGTGCCATGCACGAAAACAAAAAGGCCGGATTTTGAAATCCGGCCTTTCCCGTCGCAGCGACTTCGGCTACGAACGACAGTGTTGAACTACCTGGACTCGAACCAGGAACGACAGAACCAAAATCTGCTGTGTTACCATTACACCATAGTTCAATCCGATGCTCGAAAGCAGGTGCAAAGGTACGGCAAAGAATCGAAATTTCAAAAAAAATCCTCCGCGAATGGTAAGCCTGCGAAAAATTTCCACGAAAAAAGTGAAAAATAAAGGCCCGAATCACCGGACTCACCCACTACGGCACAGGGATTGCGGCGCTCCGACTCCATCGATAAAATCGATAATTCAATGCAGTAAGATATGATTATAACCATGATTCTGATTTTTGTGTTCGGGTACCTCTGCATCGCGCTCGAACACAAACTACGCATCGACAAGGCCGCGATCGCCCTGCTGATGTGCGGTGCGTTATGGACGGTATTGAGTCTGCTGGGCAACGACGCCCAGATCGGCACGCAACTGATCGAGCAACTCGGCGATACGAGCGAAATACTCTTCTTCCTGATCGGCGCCATGACCATCGTCGAACTGATCGACCGGCACGGAGGATTCCACGTCATCACCGACCACATCAAAACCCGCAACAAACGCAAACTGCTCTGGTTGCTATCGATCATCACCTTCTTTATGTCCGCCGTGCTGGACAACATGACCACGACGATCATTATGATCATGCTGCTGCGGCGTATGATCAGCGGACAGAAAGAACGATGGATCTTCGCCAGCGTTATCGTCATCGCGGCCAACAGCGGCGGTGCCTTTTCGCCCATCGGCGACGTAACGACCATCATGCTCTGGATGCGGGGCAACGTCACCTCGGGCCTGCTCGTGGCCAAACTGTTCCTCCCGGCCCTGGTATCGGTAATCATTCCCACGGCCATCGCCTGCCGTTATATTCCCGACGAAAACGCGCATCCCGAAAAATTAGACACGGCGCCCAAGCTGCCGCCGTTCGTCGGCCCGCGCTTCAGCCACTTCGTTCTCGTTCTCGGTGTCGGCGGGCTGCTGTTCGTGCCCATATTCAAGGCTGTAACGGGACTGCCGCCCTACCTGGGCATGCTGATATCGTTGGGTGTGCTGTGGGTCTTCACGGAGCTCGTCTATGACCACAAACAGAACATGGAGGAATCTATCAAAAACCGGGTGTCGAAAGTACTCAAACATATCGATATGCCCACGATCCTCTTCTTCCTGGGTATTCTGATGTCGGTCGCAGCATTGCAGAGCGCCGGTTTGCTGACCGACTTCGCCGACTTCCTGGACAAAAACGTACACGAAGTCTATACGATCGCCGGAATCACCGGTCTGCTGTCGGCCGTAATCGACAACGTGCCGCTGGTGGCTGCCTGTATGGGTATGTACCCCGTCGTCGATACGGCAGCCCTGGCCTCGAGCCTCGACCCGGTTTATATGCAGGCGTTCGTACAGGACGGTATCTTCTGGCACCTGCTGACTTTCTGCGCCGGCGTGGGCGGCAGCCTGCTGATTATCGGATCGGCCGCAGGAGTAGTGGCGATGGGACTGGAAAAGATCGAATTCGGCTGGTACCTGCGTAAAATCACGCTGCTGGCATTGGCCGGGTATTTCGCGGGCATGCTGGTTATTTTCCTCGAACATTTGCTGCTGGGCTAAAGAGCATAACAACAAAAAAAGGGCTGTCTAACAAGTTTCAGACAGCCCTTTTTTATTTGTACTGCTTATTCGAGAGCTTTTCCGAATACGCGATTCTAAAAGGATTAAAAAACTTGTTGGACAGCCTTTTTTACTTTTTCCTTCCGTTGCTTCCGGGACAAGATTCAGCATCAGCGAACTTTGGACATGAACTTCTCACGATCAACGACATAGCGGACGTGAACCCCCTCGCCGATCATCCCTTCGGCATCGCGGGCCCCGACATTGAAGGTGAGCTTACGCCCTTCGACTTCGGTCAGCACGGCGGATGCGACGATTTCGGCACCGACGCCCGAAGGCTTGATATGGGTCACGTTCATCTCGGCACCGACGGTCGTCGAACCTTCCGGCAAATGGTCAGCCACAGCCTTCATCGCCGCATTTTCCATCAGGGCCACCATAGCCGGCGTAGCGAATACCTGCAAGTCGCCCGATCCCATCGTTGCAGCCACGTTGCCGCCATCGACCGTTACCTTACTTTGTGCAGAAAGTCCTTTTTCCATCATAATACAACCGTTTTTTATTGCGTTAATAATTCAGAATCATTATCTTTGAACATAGCTTTAGATAGGAGGCGCCTCGGAAAACCGGGAACAAGTCCCGTTTTCGCTCGGCTTTCACTATCTTTGGCAGAAGATAGGATTCGGTTCGGCAATTTTCGAGAACAAGTTCTCACAATTGCCCTCACATTTCACTATCTTTGAATTGCGAAGAGGATTCGAAATCCGTCCGCTTCGGACAGAAGCGCCCTCTCCGCCCTTGTGTTTCATCCTGACAAAGGTACGAAAATTCCGGTTCCGATGAAAAAGTGGTTTTTCCTATCCCTGGTATTGCTGCTCTCCCTGCCCGGGCAGGCTTCGGCCCGACACGGACAGCCGGGCCGATGGCACACCTCTTTCGAAATCGGACCCGACGGCGACACGATCTCGGTCGTCCCCATAAAACCCGTCTTCGTATTCAGCAAAAAAGCTGACCTGCGCCGTTACCGCAAACTGGTCGAAGCGGTGAAGAAAGTCTATCCCGTAGCCCAAGCCGCCAAAGCACAAATGGTTCAAATGGAGGCGGAACTGCTCCGGCTCGAAACGAAAAAGGAACAGAAACAATACATCAAAGGCATCGCCGCAGCGATCAAAAAGGAGTACACGCCCGTGCTGAAACACATGACCCGTACCCAGGGCCGCGTGCTTCTGAAGCTGATTGACCGGAAACGAAATACACGGCTTACGAAATCCTCCGGGAGTTCCGGGGCGGCTTCGTCGCGGGATTCTGGCAAAGCGTATCGCGTATCTTCGGACAGAATCTCAAGTCGGAATACGACCGAGAAGGGGACGACAAGGTACTCGAACAGATCGTTCTCTATTACGAAGCGGGGCTGCTGTAAACCGCATCCGCCCGCCGTTCACAGACAATCGCCCCTGTTTTCCGTCCGTCTGCAACCTCCGCAGCCACCGACGGCACGATCGAATGCCATCCACCCTCCCATTCGACAGACGAAAATACCCATACGGGCACGATCTCCGGACCACTCCGTCAAAATACAAATATATTTGTATTTCTGTTCGGCATTTTCATAATCTTTGGCTTCGCCTCAAACGCTTCGATCCGACAAAGTGCAGATAAACTTGCTTCCGCACCCGGCTTTTTTCTAATCTTTAACGTCGTTCAAGCATTCCGCCTCAGCAAAATACAAATAAAATTTGCTTTTGCACGCAGTTTATTCGTATCTTTGACTTCGTCTTAGATACTCCGCCTCGGCAAAATGCAAATAAAATTTGCTTTTGCGCTCGGCTTATTCGTATCTTTGCACCGATCGGACAAAACTGCCCGACTTACTTAACCAATTATCGTTCAAATTCTTTATCGTATGAAAAAACTGTTCATTTTCTCGGCTCTCATCACCCTGGCGCTGGGGGGGGGAGTTGCAGCGACAGCGAAACAGATGAGTTTCAGAACATTCTGATTCCTCAGGATAACTTATCGGCCTCGATTTCGGCCGATGCGTTGTCCCATACCATCGGTTTCGAGACGACCCAGAGCTGGACGGCATCCGTACGTGAAACCTCGCGTGCCGAAAGCTGGATCTCCATCAACCCCACTTCGGGCGACGCCGGCAAGCACACGATTACCGTCACGCTCACTGAAAACGAAACGACCGAATCCCGCCAGGCGGTCGTCATCATCTCCTGCGGCGGAGAATCCGCGAATATCTCCATCACCCAGCGGGGCGTGGGACAAGACGAACCGGAAGATCCGGACAACCCGAATAACCCCGACAATCCTCAAAAGCCCGAACATCCCGACGTAGCACCCGAAGACCGGCTGACCTGGGTAGAAACGACCTACACCGAGGTTTACAGCGACGGTTCCAGCACCGACAAGAGCTACATGCTCTTCGAATACGATGCCGAAGGTCTTCTGACCGGTTACGACCAATACGATTACGATTCGGAACAGACCGACAAAATCAATGCCTCCTATGAAAGGACGCTCAAACGAAGCGAAGGGAAAATCACAGACGAAGAGAAATGGTTCGAAATCGGCGGCAGCAGTTACGAAGGAATGCCCCTTCCCAACTCGGGCGAATACACCAAGGAATACCGCTTGAATACAAGCGGTTTGGTAAGTAGCTACACCGACCCGGACGGCGCCAGCCAGACTTTCACCTACAACGCCGACGGCACGCTGGCTCGCTTGGAATACCGCAACCCTTCCTATCCCGATGAGAACTCGACCTCGACGCTTACCTGGCAGGACGGAAACATCGTTTCCATTTCGACCATCGACGGACGGGATAACGAAACAACGACGTTCTCCTACACCGAACACCTCAACCCCTGGAACGGCATCGACATAGGCGCCTTCATGATCGGCGATGCAGAGGAGTCCGCCATGCTGCTCGGCATCAGCGGTACGACCGTTAAGAACCTGCCCGCCAGCTGTCAAGACGGCAACAGCACTACGACCTACACCTACACGTTCGACGCCGAAGGCCGCGTCAGCACGATCGTGACCGAAGTGAATTGGCAGGACGGCGGCGGCAGCGGCAGCGAGCGCACGGAATATACGCTCCACTACGGTCCCCAAACCGTTTCGAAACCCGATTACATCCCCTACCTGACCAAACAGGAAGTCGTGGACGAAGGAACGCTTCCCTATACATTCTCGGAAGACAATCCGGACGAAAAATGGTACGGTGTAAACGCCTACACCTCCTATGCCAAGATCCGCAGCACGATGTCCGACGGCAGAACCAGCGAAAAAACCGAATATCGGCAGATCAACATCAATCCCTCGACTCAGGAAGGTCCTGTATTAGGCTACCTTTACATCACGCAGGACGAAGCGGACAACTTCCGACTCGTTTCGACCTCTTTCAACGAGATTCCGCTGGGTGAAAACGAGATAACCCCCCACCGTTTCGTCTATACGCTGGAATATAACTGCTTCACGGTCAATCTGGAATTCGACGTGTTCTATCCTTCCTGCACAGTCTTCGATCCTGCGACCGGTGAACAGAAAACCCACTGGATGCCGATGCTTCCGCTCGACAAGAACTGTTTCACGGTATCCGAACCGGAACTGCGGTATATGGGTGAAAATACGGACGAAAACGGCCCTATGAGCGAATACTACTACCGACAGGAGTATCTTTTCCAGGTCAATCGGGATGTGGAGCCTACGGAATACGACTACCAGTTGTTGAGCCGTCATATGTACGTCGCACACTATTAAACCGAAAACACGGGGCACAGCCCCATCAGACAACCCCTCCGAGAACTCGGAGGGGTTGTGTCTTTGTCGCCGACACCGAGGAAAATCAGCACCTCCGTTGCGATTCTGCGAATAGTTTTATATATTTGCAAGCGAAAAATCCGGAGCGGACCTGCAACGGCCGAACAGGGAGAACGATTTGCCCGACACCGCTTTAGCTTTGTCCGGACTGAAAAAACCGACTGCAACGACGGCTCCGCAAAACGAAAAATGCTCCAGCGTCGGGCGGCACCGTTTCCCGGCATACGATAACGAACCGAAACTATGTTTGAAAACTTAACCGATAAACTCGAACGGTCCTTCAAGCTGATCAAGGGCGAAGGCCGCATCACCGAAATCAACGTCGCCGAAACCCTCAAGGAGATCCGCCGGGCGCTGATCGACGCCGACGTCAATTACAAGGTAGCCAAATCCTTCACCGACGAGGTGAAGCAGAAGGCCCTGGGACAAGACGTGCTCAAGTCCGTCAAGCCGGGACAGATGATGACCAAGATCGTCCGCGACGAGTTGGCACAACTCATGGGCGGCACGGCGACCGACATCAAGCTGGAGGGCACGCCTGCGGTCATCCTGATCGCCGGTCTGCAAGGCTCCGGTAAGACTACCTTCTCGGGCAAGCTGGCGGCGATGCTCAAGAGCAAGAAGGGGCGCCAGGTGCTGCTCGTGGCGGGCGACGTCTATCGTCCTGCGGCCATCGACCAGCTCAAGGTGCTGGGCGGACAGATCGGAGTCGAAGTCTATACCGAAGAGGGGAATAAAAATCCGGTGCAGATCGCCGAAAATGCCATCAAATACGCCCGTCAGCACGGTTTCAACGTCGTGATCGTCGATACGGCGGGCCGTCTGGCCGTCGATGAGGCGATGATGCAGGAGATCACGGCGATCAAACAGGCCGTGAAACCGGGCGAAACGCTCTTCGTGGTCGATTCGATGACGGGTCAGGATGCCGTGAATACGGCCCGCGAGTTCAACCAGCGGCTGGATTTCGACGGCGTAGTGCTTACCAAACTCGACGGCGATACGCGCGGCGGTGCGGCGATCTCGATTCGTGCGGTGGTGAACAAACCGCTGAAGTTCATCTCCAGCGGCGAGAAGATGGATGCCATCCAGGTATTCCATCCGGAACGTATGGCCGACCGTATTCTGGGCATGGGCGACGTGGTATCGCTCGTGGAACGCGCCCAGGAGCAGTACGACGAAGAGGAGGCCCGCCGCCTGAAGAAGAAGATCGTCAAGAACCAGTTCAACTTCAACGATTTCATGGGACAGATCGCCCAGATCAAGAAGATGGGCAACCTCAAGGACCTGGCCTCGATGATCCCCGGTATGGGCAAGGCTCTCAAAAATGTCGAGATCTCGGACGACGTATTCAAGCAGACCGAAGCGATCATCAACTCGATGACTCCCCTCGAACGCGAGAAACCCGAAATCATCGACGCCAAGCGCCGCGAAAGGCTCGCCAAAGGCAGCGGTACGACGATGGCCGAGGTGAACAAACTGATGAAGCAGTTCGAAGACACGCGCAAGATGATGAAGGCCGTCGCCGGAGGCAATATGAAAATACCCAAATTACCCGGACGCGGCTTCCGCAGATAAGCGGAATGAATACCTCGCCAACTACTTTACCCCTTCGGTTCGGGTTCCGAACCAAAGGGGTTTTCCTTATGACATCTATCATATAATCGACCCGCTTCCGGGCAAATCCGGCATCCTCTGCAACCACGCACCGGCAGCGGAAAGGCGATTCACACATACTCTCCGAAATCGGTGTCAGCTCATAATTGGGCAAGCAGAATGCAGGACAAATCCGAAAAGGCTTCGCCCGTAAACACGAAGAACGGATTCGTCCGGAACACCTTGCAGACGAGTACAAGAAAAATATACAGAAATAGGAAAAAACCGGAGAGGAAAACACAACGCGAAGGACCGAAGAAAACGCGTTTTTTCCGGCCCGATCTTCCAATCCGTCCGATAACGGGCTTTTTCCGGAAAAACAGCGGTGTCGAAAAGAGCCGCAACCTCCCTCGGCCCCCCTTATCCGAAAAACGCCACCGACCGACACCTTCTGAACATAGAAAGATGACGCTTCATTTGGCAGGGGGTATTTTTTTCGCTATCTTTGTAAAAGATAGGAGGCGGTTCGGCAATCTTAGCGTGCAAATCCGTGCGATTGCTCTCGGCTTTCACTATTTTTGGAGCAGGCAGCATGGCGGCCCGGCATGAAAAACAAGTTCGTTCGTTTTATGCGGTCCTCGCTTTCACTGCCTTTTCGTGAGAATCAGACAACAGACATCCTATGCACAAGGCCGGTTTCGTCAATATCATCGGAAATCCCAACGTCGGCAAATCGACGTTGATGAACGCACTCGTAGGCGAACGCCTCTCGATCATCACCTCCAAAGCCCAGACCACGCGCCACCGCATTCTGGGAGTGGTCAGCGGCGAAGATTTCCAGATCGTCTTCTCGGATACGCCGGGCATCCTGAAACCCAGCTACAAACTCCAGGAATCGATGATGAAATTCGTCACCGGCGCCGTGAACGATGCGGACGTAATCCTCTACGTCACCGACACGGTGGAACAGAGCGACCGTTCGAACGACATCCTCGAAAAGATCCGCCAAAGCGATATTCCCACCCTCGCGGTAATCAACAAGATCGACCTCACGACGCCCGAAAAGCTCGAAGAGCTCGTCGATAAATGGCAGGCGCTGCTGCCGGCCGCCACGATCGTCCCGGTATCGGCACGCGAGAATTTCAACATCAAGGGACTTTTCGACCTGATTCTGGAACGGCTGCCCGAGGGAGAAGCCTTCTACTCCAAAGATACGCTCACGGACAAAACGCTGCGATTCTTCGCCTCGGAAATAATCCGCGAAAAGATCCTGCGCAACTACGACAAGGAGATCCCCTACTGCTGCGAAATCGAGATCGAAAGTTACAAGGAGGAGCCGACGATCGACCGCATCTCGGCGACGATCTACGTGGCCCGCGACTCGCAGAAGGGCATCCTGATCGGCCACAAGGGCGAGAAGCTGAAGAGAGTCGGACAGACGGCGCGCGAAGACATGGAACAGTTCCTCGGCAAGAAGGTTTTCCTCCAGTTGTTCGTCAAGGTCAGCGACGACTGGCGCAACAACGAACGGCAATTACGCAGGTTCGGATACGAACAGGAATAATAAATCGCTCGGAAAGACCGTTTAAAGAGCAAAATCAGTCAGCATGCGGAAACTCATCGCCGGAATCATATTGGGAACCGCCCTGCTGTGCGGCACGAAAGCCCACGCACAGTACAACCGGGAATATTTTTTCTGGGTCGGACGTTCGTGCATGATGAACAACGACTACCAGGAGGCCATCCGCACGCTGAACACCCTGCTGCGCTTCGACGAGGACGCTTTCGAAGGCTACTTCCTGCGCGGCATCGCCAAATACAACCTCGACGACCTGCTGGGTGCCGATACCGACTTTTCGGCTGCCATCGTCAAAAACCCCGTATTCACGACCGCCTACATCTACCGGGCGCTGACCCGTACGCGCATGGGCAACTACGACGACGCGCTGCAGGATTTCCGCGAGGCGATCGACCTGAGGCCCGACCTGCCGGACGCCTATTACAGCCGGGGCTATACGCGCCTGCAGAACAAGCAATACGAGGAGGCGATCGAGGATTTCGACAAATTCATCTTCCAGGAAAACAAGGTAGCCGACGCCTACATCGGCCGCGGCACAGCCTACCTGTACCTGAAGGACACCGTACGGGCCCTGGAAAATTTCGACCAGGCGATCCGCACCAACCGCGAAAATCCCAACGGCTATTACCAACGCGGAACCTTGTTGCTGCAAAAAGAGGAGTATGCCCGAGCCGAAGCCGATTTCGACATGTCGATCCGCTGCGACTCGGCTTTCCTGCCGCCCTATTTCAACCGGGCGGTGGTCTATTCCAACACCAACCGTCCGATGCAGGCCCTCGCGGATTTCGACCGGGTACTCCAACTGGACTCGACCAACTCGTTCACCTATTTCAACCGGGCGATTCTCCGCACCCAGATCGGCGATTACAACCGCGCACTCGACGACTTCGACCGCGTGGCGCTCTACTCCCCCGGCAATGTCCAGGTCTATTACCTGCGTGCCATGCTCAAAACCCGCTTGGGCGATCTCGAAGGCGCCGAGCGCGACTACACCCGGGCCATCGAACTCTACCCCGACTTCGCCAACGCCTACCTGAACCGCAGCGCCCTGCGTTATGCGTTGCATAACCCCAAGGCTGCGAAACGGGACGAAGAGATCGCCCAGCGCAAGATCGCCGAATACAAATCCCACCTGAAGGACAGCACCTACTCGATCTATGCCGATACGACGCAACGGATGGACAAACTGCTGGCTTTCGACAATCAATTCACCAACAGCTACTTCGACCGCATCTCGGAACAGCCGAGCCTGGGCCGCAGCAACATGCGTCTGCTGCCCCTGTTCCGCTTCACCCTGATGCAGCCCGATACCTCCCGGATCGAGGCGTCGAACCGCTATACCCTGCAACGGGTCAAAGACTTCGAGAAAAAACTGGACAATCCCTACCTCGTCCTCTCCAACCGGCCCACGAACATCGGTGCGGACTCTTTGGCGATGCTCGACAGCCGCTATGCCAAAATCCTGCGCCAGAATCCGCGCGACTGGCTCCTGCAAGTACAATATGCCATTTCGCAATCGCTGATCCGACAATTCACCAACTCGGTCGGCGCCTATTCGTCGGCTATCGCAGACAATGCCGCCAATCCGTTCCTCTACTTCAACCGGGCCGTGACACGGGCCGAAATGATCGACTTCATTTCGGGCCTGGACAATCCCTATCAGCGAATTTCGATCGACTCCGACCCGGCGAACAAACTCACCAACACCCATGCACGCACCTACAATTACGACGAAGCCATCGCCGATCTGGACAAGACGCTCCGCCTCTTCCCGAACTTCGCCGAAGCCTACTACAACCGGGGAACGCTGCTGGCTCTTTCAGGCAAACTGCCCGAGGCCTTCGAAGATTTCTCGAGAGCCATCGAACTGAATCCCCTCTTCGCCGAAGCGTTCTACAACCGGGGCATGACCCAAATCTATATGAAAGACACGCGCAAGGGCTGCCTCGACCTCTCGAAAGCCGGAGAGCTGGGCATTACCTCGGCCTACGAAATCCTCAAACGTTACACGGGGGAGCATACAGAAGCTTTTTAACTAACAATAACCAATTCAATAAACTATGACACAAGCTATTCAAAAGAAACTGAACGACTCGGCGTGGGCTCGGTGGACCGCGCTGATTCTGGTGGCGCTCACCATGTTCTTCGGCTACATGTTCGTCGATGTCCTCTCGCCGTTGCAGAACATGCTCGAAAGCACCCGAGGCTGGAGCCCCACGATTTTCGGACTGTACGGCGGTTCGGAATTCATTCTGAACGTCTGCGGTTTCCTGCTCGTCGCAGGTATCATCCTCGACAAGATGGGCGTACGGTTTACGGGTATTCTTTCGGCCTCGCTGATGGTACTCGGTGCCGGTATCAAATTCTACGGGCTGAGCAACTACTTCTATGAAGGCGGATTCGGTTACGAGTTCCTCAATTCGTTCCTCACGGACATTCCGGCCAGCGCGAAGCTCGCCTGCCTGGGCTTCATGATCTTCGGCTGCGGTACGGAGATGGCCGGTGTGACAGTATCCCGTGCAATCGTCAAGTGGTTCACGGGGAAAGAAATGGCTCTGGCGATGGGCCTGGAAATGGCTATTGCCCGACTGGGCGTATTCGCCGTATTCAGCCTGTCGCCCTGGGTGGCTAACTGGGGCGGCGATCCGAGCGTAGCACGTCCGGTAGCCGTTGTCGGCCTGTTGCTCTGCATCGGCCTGCTGACCTACATCGCTTTCTCGGTCATGGACTTCAAACTCGACAGACAAACCGAGGCAGACACCCCGATAGGAGAAACCGAAGAGCCCTTCAAGGTCGCCGATCTGAAGAACCTTTTCAGCAGCAAAACCTTCCTGATCGTTTCGGCGCTCTGCGTGCTCTACTATTCGGCAATTTTCCCGTTCCAGCGTTTCGCAACGGGTATGCTCGAAAGTAATCTGGGCATCACCAACCAGCAGGCTTCGGACATCTTCCGCTGGTTCCCCATGGGTGCAATGATTCTGACTCCGCTCCTCGGCTGGTTCCTCGACCACAAGGGCAAAGGTGCGACGATGCTGATGATCGGTGCGATCCTGATGTTCATCTGCCACATGACTTTCGCACTGGTACCCCTCACCCCGACTATCGCGTTCTCGGCAATCATCCTGCTCGGCCTCTCTTTCTCGCTGGTTCCCGCCGCCCTGTGGCCTTCGGTACCCAAGTTGGTCGATAACCGCTATATGGGTTCAGCCTATGCGACGATTTTCTGGATTCAGAACCTCGGACTGATGGCCTTCCCGATAATCATCGGCTGGGTTCTCAACAAGGTCAATCCCGGCGTGGGCGAAGCGATCAAAGCCGGTGAACACGTAAGCTACAACTACACGGTTCCGATGCTGATTTTCGCCAGTCTCGGCGTATTGGCTTTCCTGCTGGCTTTCTGGCTCAAGCTCGAAGACCGTAAAAAGCACTACGGCCTGGAACTGCCCAACATCAAGAAATAACGATAATCCGTATCCCCGGTCTGCCGGAAAAATGATGAGTAAACCCCCGCTGCAAATTGCAGCGGGGGTTTTGTAATAAAGAGTCTATCGGCTAAAGCGACGAGGATCGTACGAGATTCCGCTTTTCGAGATACAAGAGTTCCTATTTAATCGGATCGACCCTCTACGCTTCCTATTTAACCAATCGGTAAAGTTCCGTAATGCGATCGCACATCGCATCCCACGAAAAGCGCTTCTTCTCCTCTTCCATGTTCGCACGGAATCCCGCGAGCACATCGTCCCGCCAGATACGGTCGATGGCCCGGGCGACTTCTGCGGCATCGGGACGGCAGACGAAGCCGACACGACCGTCCGGCACGATCTCCGGAAGACCGCCCACGTCGGTCACCACCATCGGCAGGTCGAATTGATAAGCGATCTGGGTCACGCCGCTCTGCGTGGCCGAACGATACGGCTGCACCAAAAAATCTGCGACGGAAAAATAGTAACGCACCAATTCGTCCGGAATAAAATAGTCGTGCAGAATCACATCGTCCTCCAGTCCGTTGTCGGCGATTTGCTTCAAATACTTCTCTTTCGGAGCATAGAACTCACCGGCCACGATCAGGCGCCGGTCTTCGGCAGGATGCTCCCGCTTGTAGATCTTCCAGGCATCGAGCAACAGGTCCAATCCCTTGTAGTCCCGAATCAGACCGAAAAAGAGCGCATAGCGTTTCGAAGGATCCAGTTCGAGGCGGATGCAGGCCTCCGTACGGTCGATGACGATACCGAAATTTTCGAAAAGCGGATGCGGAGAGAAGAGCGCCGGAACCTGCGTATATCGGCGCAATTCGCGGTGCACCTGCTCGGACATATAGATAAAGCCGTCCACCGCCCTCAGGAAATAGCGGTTGAACGGCTTGTCGGTCATATGGCGTTCATGCGGTTCGACGTTGTCGATCTGACAAAGGATACGCGTCGTACCGTTCTTTTTGGCAAAGCGGGCGATCGTACCGAAACAGGGCGCCATAAAGGGGGTCCAGTATTTCATCAGCACGAAATCCGGCTTCTCGCGGGCGATCCACCGCCCCACGGCGATCCAGTTGAACGGATTCATCGTATTCACGCACCGCACGATGTACAGATCGGGCGGCGGAGGTGTCTGCACCGTCTGATTCCTGCCGGGAAAGAAAATACGGGGATACTGGAGCGTGAAAGTCTTGATCTTCACCTCGTCGCCCCGATGTTGGAAAACCCGGGCCATGCTCTGCATAATTACGGCCAAGCCCCCACGATACGGATGGGCGGGCCCCACGATCGAAATTTTCATACCCCGAACTTTTATTTATAACTGAAATCGAATCCCCGAACGGATTCAAACCTTCGGTACGGCCCTCCTGTTTTCGAATAAACAGCGCACGGCAACTTCAGGAAAAATACAAATACCCTACCGAATCCTGCAACAAGGAGATAACGATAACCGGTTCGGGAGGAACTGCCCGAACCGGTTATCACTATCCATCCTATTTCGTTTTATTATACGCCTCCACACCGCTCTTCAGGAAGTCGATGTATGCCTCCACGTCGAGATTGTAAGCCCGCTTGGGAACCAATTCCTGCCCATCACGGCCGAGGATCAGGTAGTTGGGCTGTCCGTTCACCCCGAAACGGGTCTGGGCGATGTAGGAGTTGATGCGGCCGATGTCCTTGAGAACCTTGCCTCCCGCAGTGGTCACCCATTCGTTCTCGGGCACTTTGGTCTTGTCGTCGGTATAGAGGGCTACCAGCACGTAATCGTCGCGCAGGATCTGCTGCACGCGCGGATCGCTCCAGACGCGGGCTTCCATTTCGCGGCAATTCACACAACTGATTCCCGTAATGTCCACAAACAAGGGTTTATCGGCCTCCCTGGCAGCGGCTTCGGCCTGGGCCAGATCGAAATACCCCGGCAGATCGTAAGGCCAGTGCAGGATATCCGCATATTTGATCTTTTCAGTCGTCTGTGCCGTTGCTGACGGTGCGGCAACGACACCCTGCGTATTGATCACGAAGTCCTGCGTATGCATCGGGGGCAAATAGCCAGAAAGAGCTTTCAGCGGCGCACCGAACATACCCGGAAACATATAGACCGCGAACGAAAGCGAAGCGATGGCCAGCGTCAGCCGCGTCACCGAAACGTGCTTGAGTTCGTCGTCGTGAGCGAAGCGGATCTTACCCAGCAAATAGAAACCCAGCAATGTGAACACGACGATCCAGATCGCCAAATAGACCTCACGGTCGAGCAACCCCCAGTGGTAGGTCTGGTCGGCCATACTCAGGAACTTGAAACCGAGGGCGACCTCGATAAAACCGAGAACGACCTTCACGGAACCGAGCCAACCGCCGCTCTTGGGCAGGTCTTTCAGCAAGGAGGGGAAGAAAGCGAAAATCGTAAAAGGCAGAGCAAAAGCCAGCGAGAAAGCGAACATCGTCACGATGGGCACCCAGAATTCGCCGGCAGTCGAACGAATCAGGACGTTGCCGACGATCGGCCCGGTGCAGGAGAACGACACCAACACCAGCGTCAGAGCCATGAAGAAGATACCGATCAAACCGCCTTTGTCCGCGTGCCGGTCGCTCTTATTGACCATCCAGCTCGGAAGCGTGATCTCGAAGGCCCCGAAGAACGATGCGGCGAAAATCATGAACACGATGAAGAAGATCAGGTTGGGAAGCCAGTGCGTAGCCAGCCAGTTGAAGATGTCGGCCGTCACGGCATCGCCGCCCACCAGACGCGTAATCAGAATGATCGCCGCAATGGGAAGCGTATAGAGCGCTACGATGAAGAAACCGTACATCGAAGCCTTGAAACGTCCCGCAGCAGGCGATCCGCTGCCTTTCATAAAGAACGATACGGTCATCGGGACCATCGGGAATACACAAGGAGTGAGCAGCGCCGCGAAGCCCCAAAGAACCGCTTCGATAATCAGACCCCACAGGGTTTTGGACTCTCCGGCTCCGTCGCCGGAAACAGGTTGATCCGCAGCATCCCCGGCCGCAACGGATGCCCGGGCCGCCTCGGGATCGCCGATCGTGATCTCGAATCCCCAATCCTCGGGCGAATTGCAATTTTCCTCCTCGCAGGAACGCCAGTTGATATTGCCTTTCAATACGGCGCCCTCACCCGTCAGGGTGACTTTCTGACCGAGGATGATTTCATCGAAATAAGTACCCATTTCGACCTCGAAAATATCGTCGTATTCGCGTTTGGAAGCGTTGATCTCATAAGGATCGCCGTCGAGCGTCAGGCCCGTTGCAGGCTCGAACTCCACCAGGGTCGAAGAAACGTCCGAATGCAGGTCGTACGTATGCCATCCCGGCAGGATCTTACCCGTAAATACGACTTCGTAATTCGAATCGCCGAGGTTCTTCACAGTGCTGTCCCAGGTAATGGTCGGGGACTGCGCGTGAGCCGACAACAAACTCGTCAGGAAAGCCGCCAGCAGCACGATACGGATATAAAATTTCATATCTCTATTATTTTAATAAGTTAATAGTTTTTTTCGCGTGTAAAGATATGAAATTTTATTCAAAAACCACGTATGGGACGCATTATCTCGCGTCCGCGAGGAAAAACTACTCGGAAACCTTCCCTTCGGCTTCGGCCTTGCTGCGTGCAAAAGATTGCAAGGCGAGGTACTCCTTGTCGCCGTAATCGAGCAGGTTCTGCAACTCGTTGCGGAAATAGTCCAAGTGCTCCTCCTCTTCGACGGCCAGATCCTGGAACATCTTGTGCGTTACCGAATCGTCGGCTTCGGCCGCAATGCGAGCGGCATCGTTATAGCTGTCGATCGTACTCTGTTCCAGCTGTATAGCGAAACGGAACATCTCCTTGGGATCGGAGATCTGGCGCGTCGTAAACGACGGGTTCATATTCACGTCCCCCTGCAAGAAGAGGATACGGTCGGACAACTCCTCGCTGTGACGCATTTCGGCGATGGAAATCATCCGCATCTTTTTGGAAAGATACTCGTAACCGGCATCTTCGAAATGGACATGGAAATACATGTACTGGAGCGAGGTGGCAATCTCTTTTCCCAAAGCATCGTTCAATAGATCGATACTTTTCTGGTACTTGTTCGCAACTTTGATCTTTTCCATAATAATAAAGGTTTTGTCTCTATATCGGCAAAACCCGTTCCAGAAAGGAACAAAGCCGATCGTAAAAACGGACCGAAACGAAGTCGATTCGGTTCGGCTCCCTGCCTCGCCCGCCACCACGAAATACGACACATCAACGCCACTCGAGCGCCGCCCGGACAGCGGCTTCCTCTCCGTTCGAAACCTCAAACAGCGACAAGCCGTCCCGTTGTTCGTACCCGACCGTAAGGGTTTGCCCGTAACGGCATTCGTGCATGAAATGAATGTCAAGACGCACCGGGCGGATCGCGGTCAGCTGCTCGATGGGCAGCATATCGAACATCATGTTGATATAGCGCATCGTATTGACGTGACGGTTGAAGTCGATGTCGCTGTAAACCACCCGGTGTTCGGCAATATGCTGCGGAACGATCCCCGTCACTTTGCGCGGCTTTTCGGTCGGCGACGGAGCATCCACAATCGAATCGGCGCAGGTGCCGATGACCGTATTGAGATCGATCGCCTTGCGGGCACCCAAGTCGATGATGCACCACTGCGTCACGGCCCGCCCGAACTCCCGGCCGGCGGCATCGTGCAGCGTGAAATTACGGGTCGAGAGCATCCGGTTGTACTCGTTCACCCACGTCACGATTTCATAAGAGCTGTATTGTTCGGGGCGGTCGTCGATCTCGATCGCCATGCGTGAAAGCACCCACGAGCGGTTTTCCTTATTCAACTTATCGATCCCGAACCCTTTGCGCTGGGCATCGACACCCGCCGTATTGAGGACCTCGTTCGCCAAAGCCGGAACGGTCATCCGAAGTGTGAAATCGACCTGCTGAGGGTCTGCATAATAAGTGTAACCTGTTTTCTCTGCCATATTTCAGTGCGTTTTTCAATTTCAAATGCAACGAAACGACAATCCGCCGGTTATCCGCCGGGCCGGGAGAAAGCCGTAGATACCGAATGGTTTCATTCCTACAAAAACGCCCCGGCCCGGCTTCCTGCGGACAGTAGCGGCGTATGCCGGAAACAGAGCGAAGCCTTCCGGCCGCGCCGACTGCATTTCGTGCAAAGATACGAATAAGCCGGGTGCAAAAGCAAATTTTATTTGCGTTTTGCCGGCATGGAGTGTCTAAGAAGAAGTCAAAGATAATAACAAGAAGAGCGGAGAACCAAACTCAACTTTTGTTTTCGGCTCCCCCGCGTAACGAAGCTCGTAGAGGGGCTTTCTCGTTTCGATCGTCCGTACTTGCAGGGGCCTCGCCTCCAAGACGGGGATGATCCCTGCCGGTCCGACCTTCGGTAGGTTTCAGCCGGGTTGCCCGTCCGATCTCCGGTTCGGGAAAAGTCCGGAAAATTCCGCTCCGTATTCAGACGAGAAACATCATTCGTTATATTTTATTGCGTTTTTATCGAAAAACGATAAAAATTATTTGTTTTGCAGAAGTTCTTTACTATCTTTGCCTCACCGGAGGTTAAAAACAGGTCGAACACCTCCATTACGTATTCAGCAAACCGAAAATGGACAAAAAACAGAAAAAATCTTTGCGGCGCCATCTGCTGGTCATTTACATCTTTTATTTCCTGGCTCTGGCCGCAGGATTCATCCACAGCTTCGTGCCCCACGTGTCGTCGAGTCTGGCGACAGGTTGGCAGGCTGCGTCCGAAGACATTCGGATGCAGGAAAAACACGGTATCGCGCAACACACCTACTTTTTGGCGGCCCGGTTGCAAAACGCCCAGAGCGACGAAACTCTTTTCCCGATAGAAACCGGACACGCATCGATCTCCACCGAAGCCGAATATACGGGGGTTAATATCTACGTCAAAACGGACGAAAACAGTGACCCGACAGTAGTCCGGACACTGAACAGAATCAATTACATACTGCTGCTGTCCATCCCGGCCCTGCTGGCCAAGCTCTCTATCCTGATCCTGGTAGCGCTGATTATCAATATCCTGCGCAAATCGGTACGGGACGAACAACCCCTGCCGGGGCGTATCATCATCTACACGCGTGCCGTAGGGTTCCTGCTGATTCTGGCCGAAGTCTGCACCGGAGTCGGCTCTTATATTTACCAGAGTACGACCCGGACGTTTCTCGAAGATTCGCCCCTGCAAGTCGCCGCCTCGTTCCCGCTCAACTACTGGAACATCGTCATGGCGATTCTGGTACTCTTCTCGGCCGAGGTCTTCTCGATCGGATCCCGGTTGAGCGAAGAGCAAAAACTCACGATCTAAAGAAAAAATAAATGTCGATATACAATATACACACGGGGGGGGGACGCAAGACATGGCGATAATCATCAACATAGATGTCATGATGGCGAAACGAAAGATGTCACTCGGCGAGCTCGCCGAGCGGGTCGATATCACCCCGGCCAACCTTTCCATTCTCAAGAACGGCAAGGCCAAGGCGATCCGCTTTTCAACGCTGGAAGCCATTTGCCGCGAACTGAACTGCCAGCCGGGCGACATCATCGAATACCGACCGGAAGAAACAACCGAATGACAACGCAATACAAATAATTTCACCCAAAATCAATTAACAATCATTTTATGAAAAGGTTCATTCTTTTACTTGTCACGCTGTTCGCAATGACGAATGTCATGGCGCAACTACAGCCTGACATGCCGATTCCCGCCGATAAGGAGGTGCGCGTCGGACGACTCGAAAACGGCATGACGTACTACATCCGTCACAACGAAAAACCCAAGGGACAGGCATCTTTCTACATTTTCCACCACGTAGGAGCTGTCCAGGAGGAAGATTCCCAACAGGGCCTCGCCCACTTCCTCGAACACATGGCCTTCAACGGCACCAAGAACCTGCCGGGCAAAAAGATGATAGAATATCTGGAGCGTAACGGCGTCAAATTCGGTGCGGACCTGAATGCCTACACCTCTTACGATGAAACATGCTACAACCTGGACAATGTGCCCACAGCAAACCCTGCGACGATCGACACCGCACTGCTGATCCTGCACGACTGGTCGCAGTTCATCAGTCTGGAGCCTCAGGAGATCAACAACGAACGCGGCGTAATCATGGAGGAGCTGCGCACCCGCGACGGAGCTGGATGGCGCGCCATGGTACGACGCAACGCCGCCGTCAACAGAGGCTCGAAATACGAGCACCGCAACGTAATCGGCTATCTGGACGGTCTGAAGAGTTTCGACCATAAAGCCTTGTACGACTTCTACAAAACGTGGTATCGCCCGGAATACCAGGCGATCGTCATAGTCGGCGATATCGACGTCGATCGGATCGAAAACAAGATCAAAACCCTGATGGCGGATATTCCGGTTTCCCCTGCAGATGCCCCGCAGAAAGAGGCTTACCTAGTTCCTGAAAACGAAGAACCCATCGTCAGCATCTTTTCCGATCCCGAAATGACGGCTTCGGTCATGCGGCTCTTCATCAAACGACCCGCTCTCCCCAAGCAATACAACAACCTGATAATTAGCCAAATGTACGACGTACTCAACTCCTACACAAGTGCCATGGCGAACGATCGCATGAATGAAATCGCCATGCAGCCCGATGCTCCGTTCCTGAGTGCCGGGATGGATTCAGGCAACATACTGGGAGTGAATCCGACCCAAGATCTCACGATGGTCGCCGTACAAACTCGAGAC
>OLVX01000253.1_pt1 | contig 55193 bp, 71 predicted proteins | sample 1673271 | NCBI WGS metagenome assembly OLVX01 (sample SAMEA3178939, study PRJEB25190) | human gut metagenome | biome: human gut; feature: human-associated habitat; material: faeces | place: Austria | collected 2013
GAATGCCGCCCTGTCACGGCGGAGGTCGCGGGTTCGAGCCCCGTCCAGACCGCCAATTGGTTCCGTAGCTCAGTCGGTAGAGCAGAGGACTGAAAATCCTCGTGTCGCTGGTTCGATTCCGGCCGGAACCACCATTTTATTTATGATGCAGGTTTACCCAAGTCCGGCTGAAGGGATCGGTCTTGAAAACCGACAGAGGATTAACGTCCTGCGGGGGTTCGAATCCCTCAACCTGCGCCATTGAATGTTACTCAGGAGAAATCCTGAGTTTTTTATTTTCAGAATATGTAAGAGATTACAGAATTCTTTCTGTTCTGTTATAATATTATTATCACATGTAAGGGAGATCATAAAATGGAACAATCAAAAAGTATTAATGTTAGATACTCAATGTTGCAGGGGATTTACTATGTAGGATTCTGTGCAGTTATTGGCTATGCCGCTGTATATCTAGGGTCAATTGGCATGAGTTCATCTTTAATTGGGATTGTACTTGCAATCGCAAATATTCTAACAAGTATTGCACAACCCGTACTTGGAGGATTTGTAGATAAGTCAAACATTTCAATGAAGAAAGTCTTAATGATCATGTTTGGTCTTTGTAGTATTCTATCTGTATTCCTCATGTTTGTAAGTAAGGTGACATTCTTAGCTGCTGCTTTGTTTATTGCAGTTTCTACAATTCTTTATACTACAATGCCTCTAGTTAACTCACTTGCTTTCGCATTCCAGAAGCATGGTATTGATGTTAAGTTTGGTGTAGCACGTGGTATTGGATCAGTGGCTTATGCTCTTGCGTCTCTTGTATTAGGAAATGTAGTCAAAGCAGTGAGCCCTACTTTAATGCCGCTTGCTTATATTGTTATCTTCTTGGGTATTCTACCTCTTATTCGCTCATTTAAGATGCCTGAGACAGAAATAGATGAAGTCATTGAAGAAAAAGTAGTCGAAAAAGAAAGCACAGGAGCTTTTATTAAGAAGCATCTTAAATTCATGATTTTTTTAGCTGGTTTTGTATTAGTTTATTTTGATCATACAATCATCAACAATTTCTTTATTAATGTAATTAAAAACGTTGGTGGTAATACAGGAGATATGGGAAATGCAGTATTCTTGGCTGCAATGTTGGAACTTCCTACAATGGCTTTATTTGAAAAGTATAAAAATAAAATCAATATCAAAAATACAATCATCATTTCCGCCATATTCTTCACACTTAAACATACATTGACTTATTTTGCGACAAATATGTTTATGATCTATTTAGCTCAGGCAACTCAGATGATAGCTTATGCATTATTTATTCCTGCATCAGTTTATTATGTAGATAAATTATTTGATGCAAAGGATGCAGTTAAAGGACAGGCACTCGTTACTACAAGTATGACTGTATCTGGTGTACTAGCTAGTTTCTTAGGTGGTATTTTACTAGATAGTATGGGTGTTTATGAAACATTATTTTTAGGTTTAGTATTAAGTGTAGTAGGTACAATTGTGATGATTGTGACTGTTGAGAACGTAAATAAGATGGGGGCTTAAATGTGTTAGATGTTTTAAAAACAAGAAGAAGTATTAGAAAATATACAGATGAAATGCCTAGAGATGAAGATCTTGAGAGAATTGTAGAAGCTGGTTTATATGCTCCTACTGGTATGGGCAGACAGGGCGTTAAGTTTGTAGTAGTAAAGAATAAAGAAATGAGAGATCATTTATCAAAGTTGAATGCTGATATTATGGGGAGTGATAAAGATCCTTTCTATGGTGCGCCTGTCGTTATTATCGTATTAGCAAAGAAAGAGTATCCTACATATATCTATGATGGATCACTTGCGATTGGCAATATGCTCAATGAAGCACATGGCTTAGGACTTGGCTCTTGCTGGATTCATCGTGCGAAAGAAGTATTTGAAGGTGAAGAAGGAAGAAGACTTCTTAAAGAATGGGGCATTGAAGAAGACTATGAAGGTATCGGAAATGTTATTATAGGATTTGCGGATGGTAAGGCTCCAGAAGCAGCACCTCGTCTTGATCATCGTGTGATTACAATCGAATAATGAAAAAATCCTCCTTGCGGAGGATTATTTTTTTATTGAAAACAATGAAAGGATACCGGCTGCACCGACACCTAAACAGATTCCTATACCTATATTGTCAAAACAAATACCAAATACGACACCTAAACTGATCATAATAGGTAAATAATATGCTAATTTACCATTGTCTTTTTTCATGAAATCACCTCGACTAGAGTATATCATACCTATGTGAAGATAAGATGTTTATTGTGGAAATAATGCCTTAAGAATATCCTCTAATCCATTTTTATCAATAGGTTTACAGGTAATATCGGCTTGTGCCTTTAATTCATCTACGGCATTACCCATAGCTACACCTACCTGACATAATTGAATCATTTCAATATCATTAAGACCATCACCAAATGCATAGGTATCTTTGATATCTAAACCATAATGTTCGAGAACTTTCTTAATACCGATGGCTTTACTCATGGTTGGTGAAAAGAACTCAAATGAATTATCACTGCCATGCTGATCAAAACTGATAGTAGTACCAAACTTACCATCTAAATAGTCGCTTACTTTCTGCTTGTCTTTATTTGTGACATTGGCTTCTATTTTAATGGCACGTTTTAAGACATCATCACGGTCAAAATCCATAGAAAACATCTCTTCCATGCCGAGGTTCTTAAAGAACGTATAAAGCTCTTTATAACGCTTATCAATATAAATATGATGTGCTGTTTCAATCATATAATCACAATTCAGTTCTTCAAGCATATCAACTGTCTGAGTCGCAAGTTCTGTATCCATTCTCTCTTCAAAGATAGATTCACCATCAATCTCGATATAACCACCGTTATATAAGACATAACCATCAAAACCCAAATCAAGGAACTGCTGGTTAATCATGGCTTTAGGACGACCACTGCAGATAAAAAGCTTGTGCCCATCATTTTGAATTCTTTTAAGTTCTCTTTTTACACCTTCAGGTACTTCATAAACTCCATAAGTGTTATCTACAAGCGTACCATCAATATCAAAAAATAATACTTTTTCTTTCATATGTATCTACTTTACCTCTGGTCTTAATATTTCTACAAATTTAAACTCATTGTTATCATATGTATAATGAAGAATACAGCAATTAGTTAATCCTCCAGAGTTAAAAATAATGGCTGGGTTATTAAATGCACTAAAGAATTGCATAGAAGCACCGGCATGGCTTACTGCAAGAACTACTTCATGGTCTTCTTTATTCATGATTTCAGTTAGTGTTTTTACAACTCTATGTTGTACTTGTTTGGTTGTTTCGCCACCATAATGGGGAAATAAGTCATCATATTTAAAATCATCAAAATGAGGATTTAAATCTTCACTTTCTCCTTCAAATAATCCAAAATCTCTTTCCTTAAGACCTTTTACTCTTGTATAGGGTACTTGACCTTCTGTTACTATTTCTAATGTATCAGATGCTCTTTCAGCCGTACTAGAGTAGTAATGATCGAAAGCAATATCCTTGATTAACTCTCTTGCAGCTTCAGCTTGCTTAATACCTAGCTCAGTAAGTGGAGAATCACATGATCCCTGAATTCTTTTTCGAACATTAAATAGAGTCTGTCCATGACGCATCATATACAAATGTTTCATAATAATTTTCCTCCTGTATTTATGCGGTTTTTTTAGGGGTTTGAAACACTATGAAAGCGTAAACTAGTAACAAATCAGTAACAAGAAAAGCCACTCCTTGAAGTGGCTTCCGCGTGTAGGCTCACTTAGAGTGCTTCAACCGCTAACATAATAAGTATATCATAATATAATAAAAAAGCCGACAAAAGTCGGCTCTCTCATATAAGAAAAATAATAAAGATTTTGGTTTGTTGTAATAGCTGCAGAAAGGAGACGCATATTTACAACAACCTAATTATATAATCCTGAGTGCCATTTATCAAGTATCATGTGGCACTCTGATTGGCACTCTATTGGAACGCTAGAATTTTATCTTGTTGATCTCTGTCCATAACTTATTCTTAGAGGCATTGGTATAGATGTCAAAGGTGATATCATTCAGTTTGTGCCCAAGAACCTTCTTACGTATATAAATATCAATATTGTAAAGCTGACAAAGAGAAGCAAAAGTGTCTCTTGTATCATGCATCTTGTGGTTCATGCCTAGCTGATCATTGAGGGCATAGAGTACAGTCATGTAAAACCATGTGCGCTTAGAATCAAATAGTCTTTCTTTCCTTACGATTAGTTCATCAATGACATACTGCTTGATTCCTTCATGAATCGGGATGATTCTGTTTCTTCCGGCTTCAGTTTTAGAACCAGTAATGATATAACTGATTTTTCTCTCTACTCCGTCATCATTGCAAGGCTCATCTATGTGTATCTGTTTTCTATCAAGTGAAAGGAGTTCAGAAAGCCTACACCCTGTATAGATATAAATAAGCAGCACATGCGCTTCTGGAGTATCTAGTTTCTTGAGTTTTTTTATTTCATCAAGTGTAAAGGCTTTATGCATTGTTGACTTAGGAAGGCTCTTTATTTTTATATAAGTAGAATAATCATCATCTCTACTGATATATTTGTGCATTACTGCATACTCGAAGACTTTGACACAGATGTACTTCATATCTCTCTGTACACTTACACCAGTATCCATTTCATCAAATATGCTCTGCATGTCTCTTAATGTGATTATATTGACAGGCATATTTGACAGCCTGTCAAGGTGACTAAAAGCGTTCAGAATGTTTTTATGTCCTTTTTCGGTTCTCTTAATAAAGGTTTCATTATCAATGATATTAAATATTTCCTTAAATGTTGGTACTCTCTTCTGTGTCTTTTCCTGTATTCTGTCAAACAGATCAGGAGCAAGGTTTCTTGCTTCTTCGTTTGTTATGTTGCTTGATCTCTTTAATGAGTAAAGGGATAAGGCATTCAATGCCTCTTCTCTAGTAGCAAAGGTGCCTATACATATCTGTTTCTTCTTGCCTGTTATTATATCTCTTTCATCGCTCATAACTCTTGCACAGAAGGGGTTTCTTCTCTTACCCGATAATTTGACCACGGTACCTGTATTATTCGGTCTGCGTCTAAATCTAGAGTTTCTAGGCATAATATGACACGTCCTTTCAGTTGTAATTTGCCTTAAACGTGTCAATCGTGATATAATTGAGTACGTAAAAGGACTTTTGTGAGAAAACTTCTTTTATATGTTATAGGAGGTATTGGTAGTACCTCTTCCTTATTACTCTCCTGTTGGTAGCAGGGGAGTTTTTTTATTTGTTCATTGATTTTACAAGACAGACTATAATTACAACATCAAGAACAATTTGAATTATATCTAGTGCAATCTGCATAATATCGCTTCCTTTCAAAAAAATAGTATTTTTAGCCTACATCAATCTTCCCAATTGAAATCTTTGATAACTTTCTTTAATTTTCCTAGACATCTAATATTGTTGCTCAATGGATCAACAACGATAGGGTCAAAATCTGCATTCATTGGCTGTAACATGATTATCCCGTTTAGTTCCTTATATTTCTTGCAAGTGGCTGTATTGGTGTCTGTACAGAAACATCCAATAACACCATCATCTACTTTATTCACTTTCTCAAATATAAGAAGATCACCGTCAGAGATACCAGCATCTTTCATGCTTTCGCCACTTGCGTATTGCGCAAAGTATTTAGCTGACTTACTCAAGCCTTTAGAAGGTACAGGAATCATATCAATGATATTGTCATCTACAAAGCCACCGTTCCCACAGCAAAGCGTCTCATATAGAGGAACTTTAACATATGATACTTCTATGTCGTTATATACTTTTTCATCGTCCATAATAAAATAAGATGGCTTAACTTCAAATATATCTGCTAGTTTTGCAATTGTTGTTTTTTTAAGATTAGTAACTACACCTTTTTCCCATTTTGCGACTGCAGATTTTTTTACTCCAATCATATCTCCTAGTTCTGTTTGAGTTAGTCCAAGCCTTTTTCTTTGATATTTTATCTTTTCTCCAACATTCATAATTTAATGTCTCCTTTTCTATATATATAGAATATCTCTTTTTGATACTTTTAACAATAAAAATGATATAAAAATAGAAAAAAAAGATACTTTTGTGTTGATTTTTGATATTAATAGGGTATAATTAAAAGTGTCTTAAAAAGACACTATCAAGGAGGTGGAGCAATTGAATAAGAAAGAACTTTTATCAGAAATGATTCTTCATGACGATACAAGGACCGATTTAGCAGAAGCCTTAGGCATGTCTATAGGCACTTTAAATGCTAAAATTAATGAGACTAATGGCAGATGTTTTAATCAACCAGAGATTGCATTTATTAAGGATCGTTATGATTTAACTGCTGAAAAAGTAGACAGAATTTTTTTTACTTCAAAAGTGTCTTAAAAAGAAACATTAGAAAGGAAAAACAAAATGGAAAAAGATGTCAATTTATCAGAAGAGTTAAGAAATTTGAATGATTTAGAAAACAATCTTCGTCAGTTGGACGGATTTATCAAGAGTTCTGTATCTCTTCTAACAGAAAACAAGGAAGCAATGCTCGATGTATTGAAATTGTTGCAAGATGTTGGAGGCAGTAAAGAAGTTACTGTTGAAAGCCTATCAAAAAAATTAAATCACCTTATCAAAGAATTAAATAGTAATGCTGTGCTGATCTATTTGTTTCAAGGAGATCTAAAATCTTATAAGCGTAAAATAACCAAGCAAGTAAGAGAGGAGGAAAAGAAATGAACGAATTACAAGTATTCAAAAATCAAGAATTTGGTTCAGTAAGAACATTGGTGATTAACAACGAACCTTGGTTTGTTGGGAAAGACGTAGCCGAAGCACTTGGTTATGAAAAGCCAACAGATACGGTTAGAAAGCGTGTTGATGAATATGATAGAGGTATCTCCAAAATGGAGACCCCTTCAGGTAAACAGAACATGGTTATCATCAATGAATCAGGACTATACAGCTTAGTCCTCTCAAGCAAATTACCAAGCGCCAAGAAGTTCAAGCGCTGGGTTACATCTGAGGTGTTGCCAGCTTTAAGAAAAACAGGGCAGTACCAAGTGAAGGAACTAAGCGGACAGGAATTAATGGCTAAGGCATTAATCGAGGCTCAAAGCGTCTTAGCTGCTAAGGATAAAGTAATCGAGGAGATGAAGCCTAAGGCCTCTTATTATGACGTGATTCTAAATTGTAAGGGTTTGCTAGCAACCTCAGTAATTGCTAAGGATTACGGTTGGAGTGCTATCAGATTGAACGAATATCTACACAAGAAGGGCATTCAGTTCAAGCAAGGCAAAACATGGCTTTTATATCAGAAATACGCAACAGAAGGATATGCATCAACAAAAACGCATGAACATCTTGGTAATGATGGTACAAACCATGCAAATGTACATACTTATTGGACACAAAAAGGAAGAAGATTCATTTATGACCTATTAAAAAATGATGGAATCGTTCCATTGATCGAGCGTGATGAAAATGGATGAATGGAGTATCAGCGTTGAGGAAGTCATGCAGATTACCCATAAAAGTAGAGACTTCATCCTAAACGCTATAGAACAGGGCGTAATGCCTGGTTCAGTAGTAAAACATGACTCAGGTAAAAGAAGTACTTACATCCCTAGAAAGGCTTTCATGGATTACATGAACAATTATTACAGAGCTCCTTCAGATAAGTTGATTGCAGCAGTGGTAGAGGAGCTCACTAAAAGAAAGACAATTGAATAAGTAGCTTTAGTTGCTCGTAGGCACCTAAGGCCAAAGAAGGCAAATAATATTATTGTAGAATGTCTCGTTTTCATTTTTTTGGAAACTCCCTTCGTATGTGTATCTTACATTGAATATATCAATCCTTTTTAAATAATTTGTCTGTTGATCAAATAAATGCTTTCTTTGGCGCTAAGTGCTTATGAGCACAAAAAAAAGAACACACGACAGCCATCGTGTGCTCCCACTCAATCTTCTAGGAAAAGATTGATAAAAATCAGACAGTGCTAATTGTAGCACAGAAAGAGGAAATTATGAATAGTAAAAGAATCTTATTAATTGCATTTAACACTTTTGTTTTAGGCATGGTTATTTCAATGATTAGTACAGGCACAAATTGGGATAGTACAGCCGCACATGTCTTAAGTGCTTTCTCATTAGGATTAAACATCTTATTTTTGGAATATATCGGATTAAAGGGGGATAAATAATTATGATCAAACACGTAGAAACACCATTCCTACACCTTGAGATTAAAAACGGGAACTGTGAAGTAACAGGAAGAGGAAACACATGGCAGTACTTATTGCTGTTTGCTTACATCGTTAAAGCTGCCAAAGAAGGACGCTTTACTAATGGGTTTGACGATGAAGGAGAAGAAAAGGAATTCAATAGAATTCTAAACAAGGTGTATGAAAGTCCAGACGATGCAATTGAGGCATTTGGACCATTAGGGGATGTAAATGCAGTCTCTGATATCTTAGAAGCGCTAGATAGATTGTTCGGAGGGGATTACGTAGATGGAGAATAAGAAAGATATTCTAGAGAGCCTGTTTGAGGCTCTTACTAGAACTAGAAAGTGGCGAGATGAAATCGCTGAAATGCTTTACCACAAGGACAAGAACGGCAATGAAGAGGTTCTTGTTAGATTGTACGAAGGCAACGCTGAAATGTTTATCGATGTCACAGGAGACAGTGGCATGGCTCTTATTAAAGACGTTATTAATGCTTTAGAGGAAATACGATGACCTCTTTCAAAGGATTGTTCGATTGTCTCTATGATCCGATTCCAAAAGATAAAGAAGGGTGGCTCTCTCAGAGAAGAAAAGGTATCGGCGGTTCAGATGCCGGCATAATTGAAGGTGTCAACCGCTACACCACTCTTCATGAGTTGTGGGAAGACAAGACAAATAGGCAAAAGAGACCTCAGGTCTCAAATCATGCCATTGAGATGGGAAACCGTCTAGAGCCTGTCATGTTCAACCTGTTTGAAGCATTATATGGTGATGACTATGAAGTCATTGATACAAAGGATTATTCATTATCCAGGAAAGATAAGGATTGGATGCGAGCCAATCTAGATGGTGCTCTTATTCGTAAGGAAGATGGATCAACAGGGGTTTTAGAAATAAAATCAACGACCATAAATAAGTGGCAGTATTTTCAGGAAGAGTGGGGCGATGATTCAATGCCTCAGACATATTACTGTCAGTGCTTGCACTATATGAATGTAACAGGCGCTGAATTCGTTGTCTTATTCGCAATAGCCATGATGCCATGGTGTGATGAAACAAAGACAATTGTAAGAAGAATTGAAAGAAGCGAGGTGCTTTTGGATTTAATGCAGCTAGAAGCAGATGAAGAAGCCTTCTGGCAAAAGCACATCGTGGAAGATATTGAACCAAATTTTATTTAAAGGAGAAAAAGAATGAGATTTAAGAAAGAAATTAAAGACCGTCTCTATGGCGGTTATCTCGGTGTTGTCACTGACAAGATTGATTTTGAAATTATCAAAGTCATGCTTGCAGATGATAAAAAGAAAGTTGAAGGGCTTGAGTGGCCTTTCGGTGCAGTGAGTGCAGTTATCGCAGTTGCACCAGACGGATCAGTAGTCGCATTAAAAGAAGAACACGCTGAAAGCTATGAATTAGTAAAGTATCAGGATGCAGTGGAAGAAGATACACAGCCTATTGATGCAGATGTCAATGAAGTTGCTGAAATGCCTAGTTTAAGTGTTGTGAAGGTCATTCCAGCGCAGATTGAAGGATGTAACGTAAAACACTTCAGAGAGGCTGTAAAGTCCTATTTGAAACGCTATGACGGCATTGTAGTGACTGCAGACAACTATAAAGAGTTATCTGATGTTGTTTCTAAGCTGAAGAAAGAAAAAGACAATGTCAATGAAAGCAAGAAGGCAGTCAAGAAAGAAGCAATGAAAGTCTACACAGACTTTGAGAACGATATGAAAGAAGTTCTTAAGATGTTTGATGCTTCTATTAGCTCATTATCTAGTGATATTAAGGAATTTACAGACAAGGAAGTAGCAGAGAATGAAATGGTTGTAAGAAAACTCATTAATAAGGCTCTTAATGATTATGTGCATAGAGATGACTTTGATGGATATTGTGCAACTAAGGTTTTCTCTATTGATCCGCGCTGGAGTTCATTAAAGAAGTTTATCAACAACAAGAAGCCAACCAAAGCATTAGTAGATGCAATCAAACAAGAATGTGAAAGAACTAAGGAAACATATAAATCATACTTGCAGCGCTGTGAGTCTTTAGACATCTATTTAGAGGCTAGATGTAAAGAAACTGATGTTGATCAAGAGATGATTGATGTGAGTGTCTACAAAGATAAGTTAAGAAACGGCTCTTTTGAAGACATTAAGCCACTCCTAGAAAGAAGATTTAGAGAAATCATCAATAGACGAGAAGAACAGGAACATCAGAAGAAAGAAGAAGCGAAGAAGGAAGAAGTTAAGCAGCAAGAGCCTGTAAATGTTTCTTCAGAAGAAAAAGAACCTCTAAAGATGCTGGTTGGTAAAATCGTAGGAACAAATGCAGCACTAAATGAATTAAAAACATCTCTAGACTATCTCAAAGCCAAATATGATGGCTGTTTCGATTATGATTTAAGATTCCCTAGAAAGAAAGAAGGTAAATAACAATGACAGTTAAAAACAGTTTAAGAAAAGACGCAACAAACAAAGCAAAATTCAGTACTTTTATCGCAAGCCCAGCAGTACAGAGAAAAATCAATGATGTTGTTGGCGGTAAGAATGGAACACGTTTCATCGCTTCTATTACTTCTACAGTTGTCAATGACCCAAAACTTCAGGAATGCGAACCTAATAGTATCATTACTGCCGCATTCCTTGGTGAAGCGCTTAACTTATCTCCTTCGCCTCAGTTAGGACAGTACTACTTTGTACCTTACAAGACTAAGAGAGGAACAGTGGCACAGTTCCAATTAGGTTATAAAGGCTACATTCAGTTAGCTATCAGAAGTGGACAGTATAGAAAATTAAATGTTATTTCGATTAAGGAAGGGGAATTAATCCGTTATGACCCTCTAAATGAAGAGATTGAAGTCAGATTAATTGATGATGAACTTGTAAGAGAGAACGCTAAGACAGTCGGCTATTATGCAATGTTTGAATATACAAACGGCTTTAGAAAAACAATGTACTGGTCAAAAGAGAAGATGGAAGCACATGCACTTAAGTATTCTCAAGGATATGCAGCAGATAAAAGAAAAGGCACTAACTGGACATTCTGGTCTAAAGACTTCGATGGAATGGCATATAAGACTATGCTCCGTCAGCTGATCAGCAAGTGGGGTATCATGTCAATTGATTTGCAGAATGCTATTGATGCAGATATGGCAGTAATCAACAGCGATGGTACAAAAGAGTATGTTGATGCTCCTGTTACATTTGTAAACGAGGAAGAACCACAGGCACATGAAGAAGCACCTAAAGCAATCGAACATGAAAGTTCAGCGCCTAAAGCACCACAGCCACATGAAGAATCTGACAAGGTTCTAGAAGAGGCGATGGTCAATACTGATTTCGGCGATGCTGAATTTGGCGACTTTGGTGAAGATTTTGATTATGAACAGTTCTAATTAAAGAAAGGAAGACATGAGGGATGGATGAAAAAAGAAGATGGATCAAGTTATACATGATGGACTACGATGAAGTCTATCATGATTCAAAAATGCTACACATTTGGATTGACATCCTTCTTCATGCCAATCCTGTTGATTACTACCATCATGGCCAGCTTATTAAAAGAGGACAATGCATCTTGTCTCTAAGACAGGTATCAGAAAGATGTGGAATGGCAAAAAACACCATTACTAAATATCTTCACCTCTTAGAAGAGTGCGGAAAAATCAAATTAGATATATCTAGAAAAGGCACTCTTATAACAGTTGAAAACTGGGATAAATATCAGAACCGTGTCTCACCTAGTGTCCTAAAAATAGGACAAGAAGTAGGACAAGAGGTAGGACAAGAGGTAGGACAAGAGGTAGGACAAGAAGTAGGACGTAATAAGAATAAAAGAATAAAAGAAATAAAGAATAAAAGAAGACTGTCTGTCAGTGACTCTGACTTGTCTGATTTAAAATCTTTTCTTATTGAAAATGACTTTGAAGAAGTTACCGATGAAGTAATAGAAACATGCAAACTCTATGGACTTGAGAAAATAACCAATCTAAAGAATTTTGCTTTAGCAGTGGCAAAAGAAAAGAAATGGTACCAGAAGAAAAAGAAACTTAAAAAAAGAGTAACTGAAGAGGATAAAGAAGAATTAAGGCGATTAGCGGAAGGACTATACGGAAATGATGAAGAGCAAGTCTCTGATGAAGAGGTTGCTGAATTAAGAAAATCAATGGAAGAACTAGGAGGGGATTTATAACATGACAAATTTTGAATTTTATGCAAATGAAATTAAATCCAGAGGTTTCAATTTTGCGGTAGATAAATCAAACGGTGAATTATTCTGCTGTAAGGAAGAAGGATCATGCGATAAATGTGTATTTTGTCCTGATACAAAGGGATTGATAGATAAAAGAGCTAAATTCGTGTGTTCAAAAATCAATATCGTTAGATGGTTATATCAGAAGCATAAGATAAAAATGAATGCTCTGGAATACGGCTTACTTGAATATATGCTATCTGAAGGTTATGAATGGGTATCACGTGATGATGATTTCACAATCGCGTTCTTCACATTAAAGCCAGTTGAAAAGGAAGGTACTTGGTTCTCTCCTGAGGGCGGATTTGATGAACCACTCAATTGTGTTCCTCTTTGTGAGAAGTTATTTGAATTCTTAAGAGAAGGCGAATTATTTGAAATAAATGAATTACTAGGTACATGTGAGGTGACAGAGTAATGCTAAATGCAGAAAGATTTAAAAAAGAAATAAATAAGTACAATAACGAATTTGGACTTACTGACAGCATTGCTGATTGTAAAACATTAGAATGTAGAAATTGCCGATTCTCACGTTTGAATAATTCTGATGATGAAATTATTTTTTGCAGCACTAGAAAAGTTAAATGGCTCTTATCTGAGTATAAAGAACCTATCAAGCTATCTAAGTTGGAATATGATATTTTAAAATATCTTTCAGATAATACCGTACACATGTATATCGTGAGAGATGGAAACGGCTATATTTGTCTGTATGATGCAGAGCCAAAAAAAAGCGAAAACGGTGATTGGTGGGTAGGCCGTGGCGTGCACAGCATGGTGATGTTTAATAAGTTATTCCAATTCGTTCAATTTGAAGATGAAGAACCAAGAGCAATAAAAGACATTTTAGAGAGTTGTGAGGTGGTCAATGATGCTGAATAATAAAGAAGAAAGAACCTCATTCTTAAGAAATGAGAAGAACTGGGAAGCTGAGTATTTAACAGCTGATATTAAAGTGCTGACTTTAAAATTAACACCTAAACTATATGTCAGAAAAATTCAAGTGATGGGCTTTAATAAATATTTTAAAAAAAGTGGATGGTATACGCAGTTTACTAAGTTCTTTTATCCTGATGATCTATATTATGGTCCTAATGCTTCAGATACAGAATTATTAAAATATTTAACTGCACATAAAAATGATGATTACATTGAAGACTTAGAAGTAGAAGGAGAACAGTAAAATAATGAGAATAAATGAAGTGTTAACAAGAGTCGATGAAGATGAACTCATTGACATTAGATGTAAAAGTTGGAATTTTTGTATACAAGGAACAAAATGGGAAATCACTCATAGTGAAACATTCATGGATAACCATTTTGGAGATATGTTAGTAACTCATATTGAAGTAAATGATTCGCCAAGAGGACACGCAATCATGCTATTGGCTGATTCTGGAGAAAGTATAAGAGATTAGATTTATGAAACTCTATAAACCAAAAAGACCTAGTGTTAACCCTCAGTGCAGTATGTTCTTCGTTGGTGATCAAGGCTTTGTGAAATATGGCGATGAACGCTATTTGGAATATTTAGAAAGATATTGTGATGATCTAGAGGAATACTGTGATGGATTGAAAGAGATTATTCATGAACTGATTTTAAATACTAGACCAGATGATGAATTATTCCTTTCGGTTATAGAGCGAGTTCCATTAGAAGACTTAGAAAAACCAAAAATGATAAATAACCCGTTTTTAGCAAAAAAACATAAAGGAGACAAGTAAATGGACACACATAAACGTAGAAAGTTAAGAAACATATTCGATGCTATTATATGGAACGCCCCTGAACTTGAAAAAATATGTAAGGCATGGGGCAATCAGCATATGCTAACTATTGCAATGGAAGAGTGCGCTGAACTTATTCAAGCCGTCTCTAAGATTAAACGTAATGGTAGTAATCCTGTTGATGGTGAACATCTAGCTGAAGAGACTGCAGATGTATTGATATGCATATGCGAGTTATTCTTGATGGGGTATTTAGATGTCAATAAAACTGCAAAGATTTTTAAAGAAAAAGTAAAAAGATCTATGCAAAGAACTCAGGACTATGTAAAGCAATTAGAAAAGGAGGCTAAGTATAATGGCGATTTTTAGTGCCGAAAAGGTTCAGGAAATTGTAGAAGAAAAGGAAGCTGAATATAAGAAGCTAGAAGAAGAGTATTCATATTTGAAAGAAGAATATGGAGAGCTTGAAGAAGTGTGCCAAGATTTAAAAAAAGAAAACAATAGTCTAAAAAGAAATTGTGAAAGTTATGAAAAAGCAAACAAAACTATATTGTGCATCTATCATGAAGACTCAAAAAAGATGGAAGATCTTCAGAAATTAAACAATAGACTTGTTAAAAGCTGCAAAAAGGCTAACAGGGATTTCTTTATCTTAGCAGCGGCTTATGTTGCTACACTAGTGCTAATGATTTACTTATTTATCAGATAGGAGTGATATAGATGTTTTTATTGCAGGTATTAGAAAATGTATTTTCTGTGTTTGCTATCGTTATGCTGATTGTTGCTGTTCTAATCGTGATATCAGTGATTGCTATTGCAGTTTTCGTTATTGTGTCGGTCGTTGTGAACGGCATAGAAGAAGATAAGGAGAATAATAACTTGTGATTACTTCAAGTCAGATCAATGAAATATTAGGCATTACAGAGTCGTTTCAGTTGCATGGAGCACTTAAAGACATTCTTTTTGATAAAGATAAACGACTCAAGATATTTAAAAGATTTTTAGAGATAGAGAATAATCTAGATTACGATTGGTTCACCAATTACTTTCAGGAAGAACAGGCAAATAGAAACAATCTGAAACAGGACTACACTCCTCATTGCTTATGTAATCTAGTTAATAAATTAATCCCCCAACAGTCTGAAGCAATTTACGATGAATGCTGTGGGATTGGTGGTTTGACTATTTCAGCATGGAAAGAGCACCGAGACAGTATATTTTATCTAGAGGAGTTATCAGACAACTCTGTGATGCTTCTTTTATTCAATCTATCAATAAGAGGAATAAACGCATATGTAAAACACGGTGATGTCTTAACTAATCAATTCAAGAAAGTCTATAAACTTACGAATAATGGTGAGTTTAGTGATATTGAAATAGTAGAGGATACTGGTAATGAGTTTAAAGCTGATGTAGTTATCAGCAATCCTCCCTATTCTCTAAAGTTTGATAATGTTGATAACTATAAATATGATGCTAGATTCTCTAATTATGGTGTTCCACCCAAAAGCAAGGCTGATTATGCGTTCGTGCTGCATGGTTTATCACATCTAAAAGAAAACGGCTCAGCGTTCTTCATTTTACCTCATGGGGTATTGTTCCGAGGCTCAAAAGAGGGAGACATTAGAAAACTTCTGATTGATGATAATCTGCTTGATGCAGTCATTGGACTTCCTAGTAATTTATTCCTGAATACTCAGATTCCTGTTTGCGTGTTAATTTTTAAGAAGACAAGAAATGACAAGGATATACTTTTTATAGATGCCTCAAAAGAGTTTGTAAAAGAAGGCAAGCAGAACTATTTGAGCGATGATCAGATAGAAAAGATTAAATCAGCATATTCGCTTAGAAAGGATATTGACAAGTTCAGCCATGTCGCTTCACTGGAAGAAATCAAAAAGAATGACTACAACCTTAATATCCCTCGATTTGTTGATACATCAGAAGAAAAAGAGCCTGTTGGTCTAGCACAAGTAGTAAGTGAACTCGTACAGATTGAAACTGAAATAGAAGCCACAGAAAAAGAATTCGTGGCAATGCTGAAGGATTTGAGAGGCCCTCAAAGTTATGAGATAGAGAAAAACAGGCTTATCAGCCAATTAGAGAGCAGTAAGAAGCACTCCTATACAAATATGCTTAATGCTGCAAATGACTTCCTAGAGAAGTCAAAAGAAGAATTGAAGGATAATCATGTTATCAATCTCTTAGATATAGCAACAATTGAAAGAAGCAAGAAAAACAAGACATACAAGAAAGGTTCTATTCTAATACAGTTAAGCGCCACAAAAGGGCAGATGATCTATCTTGATGATGATACAAAGGTAGATTCAAAATATGGAGTATTTGAGGTTGATAAAGATAAAGTAGAACCTAGATATTTGTATTATGTGCTTAAAATGTCTATGTCTGACTTCTTAACTAGATATCAAACAGGTTTGAATATTAAACCAGAAATATTTGATAGCTTTAAAGTAAAGGTTCATAGAAGCTTAGAAGTACAGAAGATAATTGTTAAGATTCTAGACTCTTTCAATGTTGATCTAGAAGAAAAAGAGATAGAAAAGTATAAGAAAATAAAAGAATATCATCTAGACAATATGTTTCCTGGATGAAGAAAGAAGGTTTAAAAATGTTAAATCGTGCTTTATTAGTCGGAAGACTTACAAGAGACCCTGAACTAAGAAGAACAGGGAGTGGGAAGGCAGTCACTTCTTTCAATCTAGCAGTAGAAAGAAACTTCAAGAGCGATGATCAGGAGGCTGACTACATTAACTGCGTATGCTGGGGTAAGATTGCGGAAAATACAGAGCGCTATTGCTCTAAAGGGTCCCTCGTTTCTGTTGATGGTCGCATTCAGACAAGAAACTATGAGAACAATCAAGGCCAGAAGGTATATGTTACTGAGGTGATTGCTGACTCTGTACAGTTCATTAACACTAGAAAAGAAAATCAAACTGCACCACAAGCACCTGTTAATAACTATGCGAGCAATGGACTGATTCAGCAGTTTGAGGATGAAGGATTGGTTATGGAAGAGGATGACATTCAATTCTAATGAGTAAATATAACGCTAAGAAGGTGATTGTTGATGGAATTACCTTCGATTCCAAAAAAGAATCTAAGAGATATCTAGAACTTAAACAGATGCAAGAAAACGGAGAAATCCACGACTTGCAACTGCAGGTGCCGTTTGAACTTATCCCATCATTTGAAATTGTAATTGATGGAAAGAAGAGAAAAAGAAGAAAGATGCAATACATCGCTGACTTTGTCTACTACATAGGCAATGTCAGAATTGTTGAAGATGTCAAAGGCAGAAAGACAGATGTTTATATGATCAAAAAGAAATTATTTGAGTATAAGTATAAAGAGACTATTGAGGAGGTATAGAAGTGGCTAGATTGGTTGAAGTATGGGAGCACTTCAGAGTTCCTATGAATAAAAATGACAAAATAAGGATGAAGAAGACTTTTAGTATTATCAATCTAGATAAGTGCTCATATGAGTTCGAAAGTCCTCCAAGTCCTTTAAATGGTATGTATTCAATCACTTTCTTTTTTAAAGGAAAGAAAGTATTTAGAGAAGAATACACAAAATTAGGACTTGCTAAAGCGAGATTAGAATGGTTTCTCTCTTTTGAACCAAAGAAACAAAAAGGGGAGTTCGAATACAAAGGAATGATGATTGATATAGATGATGTGGCTGCATTTCTGAATGAGACAACATACAGCTATCGAAATATCAGCATTGTTACATCGAAAGTAAGAATCAATGATAAACAGAAAAAGAAGAACGATAAGACTATCATTGATACTATTCAAGAGCAATTTATAAGATAACTACACAGGGCATTGAGTTCTTTATTAGATTTTATATACTATCAAGAAAATTTATTAGGACCCCTCATACTTAATAGATTCTTTTCTAAAAGCAAGATCCTCTCATGGATTCGATGCCCTAACATATTTTTCTATTCTAAAACCAACAAACAACAGCAGTGTCATGGCTTTGCTTCAATCTCATTCACCTTCTTTTGCAAAGAATAAGAGTATGAAGTGCTAATTTTGCTATCCAACTATAAAGTTATGATGTTGCTGGGAGAAGAGAAGACACAAATTGAAAACCAATAGGAAGAGTAAAGGACTGTTTTCTTCTTCTCCAGAAAGGAGGTTAATTTTTGTTTTTTATTTTATTTGTACTGGTGATAGTGATTTATTTATTTTTTATTTTTGAGTAATCAGGAGGTAACGTATGACAGCCGAAGAAGTCAGAACATATTTAAAATCATATAGAAATCTAAAGGACAAAGCAGACTATCTACAGAATAAGTTAATAAACGTTAAAGCAATCTCATATAGAGACAGTCCAACAGGTTCATACAGTGAGCCCAAGACGCAGAATGACTATATCTTGATGAAGGATAGGTGTTTAGAAGAAATGGCTCTCATACGTCAAAATATAGACAAACTAGATGATATCAATCATAGGGATGTACTCTTTTATCGATACATCGAACTAATGAGCATCTATGATACTGCTGACATGCTGCATGTGTCGCAGAGAACAGCAGAGAAGTATATACATGATGCAATTGAAAAGATGATTGTTATTCTATCTTAACGTGAATACACGGCTATAAACGTAAAACGGCGCAACACTGCGCTAATTGATGTTATATAATGGTAAAAAGAGGCAAATTAAGCAGAGAGGCATAATAAAGCCTCTTTTTTTGTTGCATGAAGGAGAATAACAGATGAATGACATCAAGATAACGCAGAAGCCTATTGCTGATCTAATTCCTTATAGTCGTAATCCTAGAAGGAATGATGAAGCCGTTCCAATGGTGATGAACAGCATCAAGGAGTTTGGTTTTAAGGTTCCTATAGTGATTGATAAGAATAATATCATCGTATGCGGTCATACAAGGTTTAAAGCAGCGCTAAAGCTAGGACTTGAGACAGTTCCATGCATAGTAGCCGATGACCTCTCAGACGAGCAGATTAAGGCATTTAGACTAGCAGATAACAAGGTATCAGAGAAGGCTGAATGGGATTTTGAAATCCTAAGCGGTGAACTTGATGACATTATCAATATAGACATGGATTCATTTGGGTTTGAGTCAATTGAATTTGAAGAACCTGAGGAAGACGATTCTGAAAAGGTTAATGAAAGAGAAAGAACAGGAAACGCATATAACCTTGATGAATATGATGAACTTAGAGCAATAGGATTCTATCAGATGCCTACACTTGAAAGAATTGACTATGTTCCGGATGATCTTGTTGGCTTCAATTATGTATTGAATTCTGATAGATATGAATCAGGTGTTCATTTTTATATTGATGACTATCAATTTGAAAGAATTTGGGCATCTCCTCAGATGTATGTTGATAAGCTGGCACAGTTTGACTGTATTCTTACTCCTGACTTTTCTCTTTACATGGATATGCCTATGGCCATGAAAATATGGAATGTATACAGAAGCCGTTTAATTGGTCAGATCTATCAGGATAGAGGGCTTAGAGTGATTCCTACTGTATCATGGGCTGAACCAGAAACATTTACTTTTTGTTTTGATGGTATTCCTTCTAACAGTACAATTTCAGTTTCTACTATTGGAGTTAAGCGCAGCAAGGAAGCCACAAAGATATGGACACAGGGCATGGACGAAGCTATGAAGAGGCTGAAGCCAAAGAACATACTTGTTTATGGTGGTGACATTGGCTATGACTTCAAGGGGGCTAATGTAAAATACTATGATAATCATGTGACAGAAAAAATGAAAAAATTAAAGAATATATAAATCATATATCGAAAGGAGCATAATATATATGGGTGGTAGAGGCGCATCTAGTGGGATTAGTATTAAAAAGAAAGTTTATGGAACTGAATACAGGAGAGTTCTAAAAAAAGGGAATATTAAATTTGTTAAATATAATGACGCATCATCCGCAAAAACACCAATGGAAACAATGACAAAGGGACGTGTCTATGTCACGGTAAACGATGATGATGAACTGGTGGCAATTACATATTATGATAATACAGGCAAAAGAACAAAGCAGATTGATTTAAATCATATGCATAATAAGATGCAACCTCATACGCATCATGGATATTTTCATAATGAAAATGACGGTAAAAAAGGAGCGGCAAGGCTTACCGATAAAGAAAGGCGAATGGTTGACAAAGTTAAGGAGTTTTGGTTAAATAGAAAAAAAGGGAAGTAGTAGTATAGAGGTTGATTACACTTTGATGTATGGTTTTTCCACTGAGGAGACTCACGTTCGAATCGTGACGCTTTCCTTTTTTTTATGTAAGAGCTGATGTAGTAAGGTACAATTCCAACATGATTATATTATTATTTTAACTTGTAAAAGCAACTCAAAGAATGGGTTGCTTTTTTGCGTTGAAAGGCAGGTGATAGCAATGGCAAAAAGTGAGTTCGCAAACATGACACCAGAACAAAGAAGAGAGAACGGCCGAAAAGGCGGACTTGCATCTGTCAAGGCAAGAAGAGAAAAGAAGGCAATGAAAGACAATCTTGCATCGCTTCTTTCCATGTCTCTCAAATCCGGTAAGATAGCCGATGTGGACACAATCAAGAACTTTGCTGCATTGAATGGCAAGAATGTGACTGTACAGGATGCAATACTCATTAAACAGGTTCAAAAGGCAATGAAGGGCGACACTAAGGCAGCAGAATTCATTAGAGACTTGAGCGGTAATAAGCCTGGCAGTAGTCTTGACATCAAGTCAAATGGACAGATAGTAATTATAGATGACATCGAATAGAGCAAAGCTTTCTGACATTATAGGCCCAGCGTTCTATGATCTTCATAAATATGTTAAGACCAATGCATATACACATTACTGGCTCAAGGGTGGACGTGGTTCCTTAAAATCTTCTTTCATTGGTACAGAAATTCCTTTAGGGATTATGAGAGATGCGAAACGTGGTGTAATGAGTAATGCCGTTGTTATCAGACGTGTAAAGGACACTTTAAGGGGTTCAGTCTATGAACAGATAAAGTGGGGCATATTCATGCTGAAGGCTGAAGAAGATTGGGACATACCTGAATCTAAGCTGCAGATGACATACAGGCCGACAGGACAACAGATAATATTCAAAGGTGCTGACAATCCTAAGAAGTTGAAATCTATCAAGGTGTTTGTCGGTTATGTTAAATATGTCTGGTATGAAGAGTGTGACGAGTTCGAAACATACGATAAAATAACCAATATCAATCAGTCACTTCTTCGTGGTGGACATGAATATTGTGTATTTTACTCTTTCAACCCTCCCGAATCACAACGTAATTGGTGCAACAGGCAAGTTCTAGTAAAAAGGGATGATACATATGTCTCTCATACAACTTACTTACAAGCACCACCTCAGTGGCTTGGGGAGCAGTTCTTAATAGAAGCCGACCACATGAAGGAGACAAAGCCTGATAAGTACAGGCATGACTATTTGGGAGAGGTAACCGGTACAGGTAGTGAGGTTTTCACAAACCTTGATATACGTGAGATAACCGACGAGGAAATACAGGTATTCGATAGATTAAAAAACGGACTAGACTTTGGTTATGCTGGTGACCCATTAGCATATGTCAAAGCAAACTATGACAAGACGCGCAGGCGTCTTTTTATTTTTGGTGAAGTATATGGAACTAGACTATCAAATGCCAAGGCCGTCAAACTTATCAAGGAGATCAACCCACTCAATAAGCTAGTCACTGCCGATTCAGCTGAACCAAGAACCATTAATGAATTCAAGTTATTAGGTCTCAATATCATCGGTGCAAAGAAAGGCGCTGACAGTGTGGACAATGGAATAAAGTTCCTTCAGGACTTAGACAAGATAATTATAGATCCTGTTAGATGCCCCAATGCTGCACGTGAATTCAATGACTATGAAATTGAAATGGATAGAGACGGCAACCTTAGAGGGGAGTTCCCCGACAGAAACAACCACACTATAGATGCGGTTAGATATGCTATAGAAAATGAAATCCTTATGAAAAAGGCAAGAGCAGGAAAGAGGAGATTTTAAAAGATGTATTATACTTTCACGATTCCACGAGAAGAATTCGACGAGACAAACATAGACAGAAGCATGATCCTTCGTCTCATTAGCAAGCATTATAATATTCGTGCTCCTGAGATATTGAAGAATGTCGGCTACTACTTTGGTAAGCATGCCATCATGAACAGGAAAAAGAAGTTCAAGAACCAGCCGAACAATAAGATCATGGTAAACCATGCTAAAGATATATCAGATACAGCAACGGGATATTTTCTTTCAAACCCTATAACATTCAAGAAGAATACAGAAGACGGCAATATTGACAAGCTGACAGGTGCATTTGTTGATGCAGAAACAGATGATACAGATTCATGCAATGCTATCAATATGTCACGTGCAGGTGTCGCTTATGAGTATGTTTACTTATGTGAGCATGAAAGCCAGCTGATGACCAAGACACTTGACCCATTGTCAACGTTCAAGGTTTTCGATGCTTCAATTGAGCAGCATGAACTATTCAGCGTTTATTATTCGATTGAAAAAGATGATTCTACTGACAGGTTCAATATCATCGCAACAGTAACAACTGAGAACTATGTCACAAGAATCGGAATCACTTGCAATGAGGAATTCGAAAAAGGCGAGTTTTCAGAACTAGGTGAGCCTTACCCACATTTCTTAGGTGAGGACCCTATCATTGAGTATAGAAACAACATGGACTGCATTGGAGACTATGAACAGCAGATTTCTCTAATTGACGCATACAATACATTATGCTCTGACAGAATCAATGATAAGGAGCAGTTCATTGACGCAGTGCTTGTTGTCTATGGTGCTCTTTTAGGTGATGACGATGAAGAAGCAACAAAAGCGCTCCAGGCTATCCGTAAGAATGGTGTTATGGAACTTCCTAGTGATGCACGCTCTGAATATCTGACTAGAACATTTGACGAGAATGCGGTGGAAACACTCAAGCGCTCAATAAAGGAAGATATCTATTCACTTTCTCATGTTCCTAATCTGACAGATGAAAACTTTGCTGGCAACAGTTCAGGCATTGCCATTCAATATAAGCTTCTAGCACTTGAGACCCTCACCAAGACAAAAGAGAGATATTACAAGAAAGGGCTTAAGAAGCGTATAAGAATGTTCTGTACTTACCTCAATCTAAAGGCAATTGCTGCTGATCAGTCAATGATTGAGCCTGTATTTACAAGAGGATTACCACAGAACCGTCTTGAATTATCACAGATTATTGCGAACCTTAAAGGTGTTGTATCGACTAAAACACTTCTTGCACTCCTTGACTTTGTTTCAAATGTTGATGATGAAATGAAAGAAGTCAAAAAAGAAAAACAGGAAGCACTTGAAACACAGAAGCAGTTATTTGATACCGAAAATCAGAATACTCCTCCAGAAGATGAAGAAGAAACAGATGATCACAAAGAAGATGGTAATAATGATGATGACAAAGACAAGGAATGATAGTGCTCTGTTATGACTAACATCAAAAACATAAAGTACTGGGAAATGCGAGAAGCAAGGAACATGTACAAGGATATGCAGTTAGCTGAGGACTGCGCCAAAGAGTTGAGCGTAATCTATAGCAAGGCTGCAATCTATACTGCCAAACAGATTGAGGGAATATTCAATAGATTCGCTTCAAAGCATCATCTAACAAGAGACGAGGCTATTAATCTTCTTTCAGAGGCTGACAGCAGAAATTTCGAAAAACTGCTTGAAGCATACAAGAATAAGACAGGTGCCCAAAAAAGAGAGGTACTAGCAGAATTGGAAGCCCCAGCATACAAGAACCGTATGAAGAGGCTTGATGATATTAACAAGTCAATTAATAAGCTGATTAATGCCATTGCATCCAAGGAAAGAGATGCTATAGGGAAGACAATGCGACAGGTCTATGAAAGCAGTTATCACCATGCAGTATATGAAGCTGCAAGAATGAGTGGCCTAGATCTTCAGACAGGTCCCATTGATGAAGGCGCTCTTGAAACCATTCTGAAAAAGAAATGGTCAGGTCAGAACTATTCCGAAAGAGTATGGAACAATACTCAGAAGGTCGCTGGTGCACTAAAAGAGGAGTTCATGATAGGAGCACTCACAGGAAAGACAGAGAAGGAAATGACCGACTCAATCAACGAACAGTTCCTATCAGGTAGAAATAAAGCTAGAAGACTTGTAAGAACCGAATCATCATACATTCACAATGAGGCGCACTTCCAGGCTTACAAGGATTACGGCATAGAGGAGTATAGATTTGTTGCAACACTAGACCTTAGAACGTCCCAAATTTGCCGTGAGAGGGACGGAAGTGTGTACAGGGTGAATGATAAGAAGATAGGTGTAAACGCCCCTCCAATGCACCCATGGTGCCGTTCTACAACTATTATGAATCTTGATGATGAAACTATGCATAATCTAGAAAGATTTGCAAGAGACCCTGTCACAGGTGAAAGCATAAAGGTTCCAGCAGATGAGACTTATAAAGAGTGGTATCAGAGAATGGTTGAAAAGCATGGTGCAGATGCAATTAACACTGCTGAGAAATTAGTTGAGAATCGTTCTAGTGACAGGAAACAGCAAATAAAATACCTCGATTTGTTGGGTAAGCAAAATATACCTTTATCACTATCAGAATTTCAAAATTTGAAGTATAATGATAAAGAGAATTGGTTACTATTACAAAAATACAAGAGATCGCGTAGCTCAGGAAAATTATCAGCATTTTCAACATTTGAAGACTATAAGAAGTATCGTAAAATCATACAAGATGAAATTGTTGGGCGTACAACTAAGGATGGAGTTGTAATAAAATCGCAAAGTGACCATTTTATCGAAAGAGTATTAGGGACAACTGAAAAAGAAGGCCCTCAAAAGAATAAGAAACGTGAAGGTGTTGAAATAGAGGATGTTATTTCTGCATTAACTGACCCAGAAAAAATAATCGAAAAAGAAAATGGTAAACGTATAAGCAGAAAGTATATAGGTGAAAACGTAGAAGTTACACTTAACCCTGATACTGGAAATTTAATTCAAACAAACCCTAAGAAAAGAGAGTGAATTGTGATGTACAAATTATTGGATGAAGATGTGAAATTATTGAAAAAGTTGCTTCTTATGAAAGATTGGAACCCGGAAGATGGTTATTCAAAAGAATGTGTTATTGAATATGTTAATGCGAATAGAGAACTAAATAATGAAGAGATTAATCAGATTCGTAATTACGTATTAGACAAGAATCTTGAATATGGATTTGATGATAATGAAGAACCTAATGAACTAGGGTATGCAACTGAAGAATTAGGCGATAGACTGTTTTATGCTATGGATGATTAGTTAAATCCTTTAGTTGATAAAAAGACAATGTGAAAGGACTTGGAATATATGGCAAGAGATGATTATCATGTAATTGTTTATCAGATTCTATCCTACCTGTATATGCAGCTAAAGCAAGGGAAGGATATTGATGTATCACTCATAAGACATGACAGTAAATATCTGCAGATCAACAGAAAGTACTGGACTTATGTCATTATGAATCTATTAAATGAGGGATATATCAGTGGGATAGTAATTGACCAGGATATAGACGAAAGCATAGAAATATACAACCTTGATAAATGCGAGATTACACCAAAAGGAATAGAATACCTTACTGATAATTCAACTATTGAAAAAGCCAAGCGATTTATGAAAGACTTGAAAGATATACTACCGTTCGTATAAGCCGACTATTTTTTAGTCGGTTTTTATTTTGCTCAATTTCAAGAAAGGAGAACCATATGGCTGAAGGATTGAAACCACATCATCACCAGTACTTTGAATATGACTGTAAAAGTCATTTTGACAGCCGTAGGCACGTCATTGTTAAGAAGGTGACATATATGTGCATGATATGCGGAAAACTCTCACACGAGACATATGAAGAGTACTGTCCGCCTCCCAAGGAAAGAAAACCTAAAGCATTGATGAAATACAGAAGCAGACAGAAGAGCGGTTGATGTTCTTCTTTTTTTCTGTTTGTCCATAACGTGCATATGACATTAAAAGGTGCATGGATATAACAGTCATACGGACTATAAACGGAGGAATTAAGTTATGGAATACATTAAGAATATGATGCCTTTGAACCTTCAGCTGTTTGCGGAAGAAGGGGAAGAGGGGGAAGATGATACAGGCGATGAAGGGAATCCCGATAATGCGCAGTCAGGTGAACCTGAAGATGGTAAAGCCAAAGTAACAACCCTCACAGAAGACGATGTGGACAGAATCGTCCAGAAGAGACTTGCCCGTGCAAGAAAGAAGTGGGATAAGGATCATACGGAAGCCGAAAGGCTTCAAAAGATGACAGATGATGAAAAGAAGCAGTATGAGGAAGATAAGAGAAAAGAAGATCTTGACAATAGAGAAGCAGCAATTACTCGTAGAGAACTGACTGCAGTTGCCAAGGAACAGCTTAATGCTGCAGGAGTTCCAGCAGACATGGCTGACTTCATTGACTACACTGATGCTGATTCCGTAAATGAATCTGTCAAGAGACTCTCTAAAGCATTCAAGGGAGCAGTTCAGCAGTCTGTTGATGACCGATTAAAAGGGAAAGCACCTTTAGACAAGGCAAAAAACAATGTATTGACTGCTGAAGAAGAGAATGCAAGAAAAGCATTCGCGAATGCACTTAAATTTTAGAAAAGAGGTATAGAACATGGCAATTAACACATTACAGTATTCAACTATTTTTCAGACTGAATTAGATAAACAGATGGAGCATCTCACTCTTACATCATGGATGGATGCCAATGCCGGACAGATTAAGTATGACGGTGGTGCAGAGGTAAAAATCCCTAAGATGTCATTAGTGGGCTTAGGTGACTATAACAGAGATGAAGGATATAAACAGGGTGCTGTTACTCTTGAATATGAAACATTCAAAATGACACAGGACCGTGGAAGAAAGTTCCTTCTTGATGCAATGGATGTAAACGAAACAAATTTTGTGGCATCTGCTGGCACTGTCATGGGAGAATTCCAGCGTTTACATGTTGCCCCTGAAGTAGATGCCTACCGTATTTCTAAGGTTGTTTCTGATGTTACAGAAAAGAAATCAGCCAACATCCTAACAACTGCATTGACTGAACAGAATATTCTTTCTGAATTAGAAAAGGCAGCGGATACTATCCGTGATAAGGGATATCAGGGTGATATCATCTGTCATATTACATATGACACTTTAAGATTATTAAAGGAAAAGATGGTAAACAGCAACCTTACATCAGGTAAATTAACTATTGGAAATATCACATTAGACATCTATAAGCTTGATGAAATCACATTCATTCCTACACCAAAGAACAGAATGTATTCAGCTATCAAGGTTGATGCTGGAGCAACAAAAGACGCAGGTGGATATACAAAAGGTGAAACTGCTAAGGATGTAAACTTCTTAATGGCGCCAATCAATAGTGTTATCGGTGTTACTAAACAGGACAAGACAAGAGTATTTGACCCTGATACTAATCAGGATGCAAATGCTTGGCAGATTGACTATAGAAGATATCATGACTGCTGGGAAAAGGACAACATGCTTGACCTAATCATTGCTAACGTCTCAGCTGATGCATAATGATCATTGTAAAAAGAATCAACGTTGAAAGGGCCATCCATGAGGATGACCTTCAGCGTTATACAGAACAGGGATATCGTGTCATTGAAGACAAGAAGAACGATGAAGATACTCCTGTAGAAAACAATGAAGTGACGGACCTCAACGATATGACTGTTGACCAGTTAAAGACTATTGCAAAGGAAAAGGGCGTTAGCGGATATTCTAGTCTTGTTAAAAAGGAATTGGTCGCAGTTCTCACTAATATGCAGGAGGAGTAATCTATGGATCTAGTTGAGATTGTTGCTGAAAGAACAGGAATGAGTCAGGAACGTGCAAAAATCTATGTTGAAATGGCAAAACAGCGTGCTCTTGCACATACAAACCGCACTGTATACATCACTGCAATGGATTTCTGTGTGGCTGATCTAGCATGTGCCATGTACTTCAGAGAGGGCATGGTCGGAGAATCATCACATTCAGAAGGTGGCATCACATCTACTTTTCAGTCTTCCACTTATGAAGATATTCTCTCAACTCTCAACAACTTGAGACTGATTCGGGCAGGAGGAATCGTTCACGAAAAGAAGCCGGAGGGGAACCAATGAGACTCTCAGCGCTTAAGAACTATCCTGTATATGAGCCTGTCATCGAAAAAGATGGTGAAGGTGTCACTACTGAAAAGTGGATCAAGAGAAAATCAATGCTTCTTGAGATATGGCCTGCATCCGGTAAGTTACAGGCTGAAATGTATGGGGAGAGATTGAACTACATTCTTAATATGATTCTTCCTAAGAATAAGGATGATGATTTCAGACCCACTGAAAAGTGGGGCGTGAATGTCTATAATCATTCAATCGATGAACCGGATTACAGAATCATCAGCATGAAGGAATATAACAGACACTATCTCTATGAACTGGAGAAGATTATTAAATGAGTCTCAATGGTACTAATGAATTATTTAGAAAGCTTCGTGCTATAGATGCCGTTCTTGAGAATCCTGAACAGGTTCTCGGAAAGGCTGCGGAAACAATCAGAAGTGGTTGCGTTCTTGAATGCCCTGTAAATAATGGTGAATTAAGAAATTCCATTAAGACAAGAGTTGAAGGCGACAAGGGATATGTTTATACAAATAAGGCATATGCTCAATATGTTGAATTCGGAACAGGTCGAAAAGGTGCAGCAGACCATGCTGGAATATCTCCATATGCACATCCTTCTTATACTATGGAACCTTGGTGGATTCCTGAAGAGAAGCTATCAGAAGAAGCAATAAATAACTATCATTGGGTAGTTATCGAGGTTGATGGAAAGAGATATTACAGGTCGGATGGACAGCCTGCACAGCCATTCATGTACCAGGGAACAAAGAAGACTGAAAAGAAAGCAGTAAAGGATGCTGGTATTGTAATCAGCCAGTTAATTGAAAAGGATTAAAAGCATATGATCAACATTAAAGATAAAGTATATAAGGCTCTGACAGATGAAGGTCTTGAAGTCACTGATATCTATCCTAAGGACTGGGCAAAGCTTCCAGCCGTTCAGTATGTTGAGGAAGATAACAGCGTGGCAGAATGGACGGATGACAAGGAGCAGACATCACATGTCCTTTACAGAATCGAAATCTGGGATACTAAGAGTACATCGGATACAGCCTTGAAAGTTGATAAGGCATTATCAGCAATGGGGCTAAAGAGAGTATCATGCAGAGATATTGATGATGCATCAGGACTTAGACACAAGAAAATGAATTATGAAGCATATTATGATAGTGATTACATCTATCATGGTATGTAACTGATAAGGAGGAATTATATAATGCTAGCAAATGGCGCTAAATTATCATATGACAAGACAAACAAGGGAACTTCTTTTACTGACCTTCCAGGGTTGAAGAAGATTCCTGATATGGGTATTGAAAAAGAAAAAGTTGAAAACTCTTCACTTGATGATGCAGTTAAGGTCTATGAGTTTGGTATCGGAGACCCTGGAGACCTTGAATATACATTCAAGTATGACAACAGCAAACCAACATCTTCATACAGATTAATGAGGGAACTGGAAAAAACAGGAGCTACTGCAATGTTCAAGGAAACATTGAAGGACGGCACTACAACTACATTCTCGGGACAGGTCACTGTTAAAAGAGCAGGTGGCGGTGTCAATGATGCTATTGAATTCACTGTTGCAATCGCATTACAGTCTGAACTCACTATTGCTGACCCAGGAGAAGCAGTAGCGCAATCTGAGGAAACTGCATCTGAAGCAGTAGCAGAATAGAAAGGAAGATATAGATAAATGGCAGAAAAAGCAAAAAGAAAACCGTTCATTATTTGGAAAATCGGTGAAGAAGAATACAAATTAAAACTGACAACAGGAGAAATCTCTAGACTAGAACAGATGTATGGTGGAAGTCTTATCAACCTTCTTAATACAGAAACAGGCATGACACCATTATGTACTATGCTGGACATCACCCATGGTGGTCTTCAGAAATTCAACAGCAACATCGACAGAAGCGATGTGAATGATATGTTTGATAGATATATCGATGAAGGTGGCTCACAGACAGAGTTCCTTAGTGATGTTCTTATTCCATTGTTCCAGGTATCGGGTTTTTTCTCTGGGGCTCTCGAAACGAAAATGGAAAAGGAAATGGCGGAAGCCAAGAAGAATCTCTAGAAGATATCCTGATTACAGATTACATATACAAGGCGGTCTATGATCCAGCGCTTGATGCTGGAGTAGACCCCTTTTCATTTTGGAATTATTCGTTAGATGAGCTATTCGATATTATTTCAGCATATGAAAGAAAGAAAAAAGAAATGGTGCGACAGGAAGCGATATCTCTTCAGATACAGGCCCTTCAGATAAGGGATTGTATTTCTGCTGTCCTTAACGGCAAGGATGATTCATTCACTCCTGCACAATTGTGGGACTTCTATCCTTCACTTTTTGAAGAGGATAGGAAAGAGTTTGAAAAAGAGAAGGAAAGAAAAGAGATTGCAAGCGCTAGATCTTCTCGTATTGCCTTCAGTAGAAGACATAATGAAGCACTAAGAAAAAGAAAGGCGGTGATGCAGAATGACGGTAGAGGAACTGCAGATAGTAATATCTGCACAGACGAAATCAGCGAAATCAGAACTGAACAGCGTGAAGAATGAAGTCACCGGCCTAAAGAATCATGTTGACAAGGTCACAGGATCAATTGGCAATTCATTCAAGAGTATCCGCAATATTGTGGCGGGTCTTGGTATTGCTTCTCTGATTAAATCAACAATATTAGGTAATGTTGATGCTGCAATCAAGAGAGTTGATACTCTTAGCAATTATAGCCGTGTGATGTCTAATCTAGGCGTTGGCAGTGTTCAAGCGAATGCATCTGTACAGAAACTAAGCAATAAGCTTATTGGGCTCCCAACAACCCTAGACGATGCATCAGGCGCAGTACAGAGATTTACATCAGTGAACAGTAACATCTCTAGATCAACAGATATGTTCCTTGCACTAAATAACGCTATTCTAGCCGGTGGTGCAAGCTCTGAGATACAGAAATCAGCACTTGAACAGTTGTCACAGTCATATGCCAAGGGTAAACCGGATATGTTCGAATGGCGTTCAGCGATGACTGCAATGCCTGCACAGATGAAACAGGTGGCTGAGGCCATGGGTTTTGTCAATGCTTCCGCACTAGGCGAGGCTTTAAGAAACGGAACGGTATCAATGGACCAGTTCATGGATACAATTATGAAGTTAAATACACAGGGCATTAACGGCTATCAGTCATTTGAGGAACAGGCAAGAAATGCGACAGGTGGAATTGCTACATCAATCGCTAATATGAGAACAGCTATTGTTAGATGTATGTCCGAAGTAATGAATACAATCGGGCAGTCTAATATTGCTGGATTCTTTACTAATATTGCAAAGGCAATTAACTCATGCGTCCCATATGTTGTTGCATTCACTAAAGTTGTTATGGTCGCCGTTGGGTATCTGACGGCACTGTTTGGCGGCAAGTCAAAGAAGTTGAGTTCTTCTTTTGGTGGAGTGTCAAAAAATGCTAAGAAGGCAGCAGGAAACACAGGGGCTCTTGCAAAGAATATGAACAATGCTTCCAATAGTTCGCAGAAGCTTTCCAAAGGAGCAAGCGGAACAGGAAGCGGATTAAAAAAGGCAGCAGGTAATGCTTCTAAACTCAAGAAGGAATTGAAAGGAGCTCTTGCTGGATTCGATGCAATCAATAACATCAATTCAAGCAATGGTTCAAGTGATCCGTCTTCAGGTGACTCAGGTGGCTCAGGCGGTGCTGGTGGTTCCGGTGGTGATATCGGCGGATTCAGCATGGATGACAGTGGTGCAAAAGAACAGAAAGGGCTTCTTGAAGAAGTAGACAAGCAGTTAGAAGAAATCAAGAAGAAGGTTGCGGAATTCTTCCAGCCATTAAAGCAGTCATGGGATAAGTTTGGTGCGCCGATGATTGCAGCTGCAGTATATGCATTTAATGGCGTCAAGAACCTTCTTATGGAAATAGGCAAGTCAATGTACACAGTGTGGGAAAATGGCACAGGTGCAAAGACTGTCGAACTGATATTGAAGATATTCACTAACATCTTCAAGATAATTGGCAATATCTCTCAAGGACTGGCTGATGCATGGAACACTGCAGGCCTAGGCGATTCAATCATTCAGCATTTATGGAATATATTTAACTCTATATTGAAGATCATCAATGAGATTCTGAAAATTGTGAGAGATATCACTAAAGCGATTGACTGGACTGCTGTATTAGGTGCAGTGGATGTGGTCCTTGGTATCATTGATGGGTTATTCTCTTTCATAGCAGATAATGTAGGTCTTATTCTTGGCATACTTTCAGCTATTGCGGGATTATCATTATTTTCTACTCTTGCCGGAATTCTTGGTACTGTCATCACACAGATACAGCTTGCAGTGGGAGTATTTTCAGGTTGGGCATCACTTGCAACTGCGTTGAGCGGTGCATTTGGAATTCTTCCACAGATTTTTGCATCTATTGTAATGGCTGTGAATCCTGTAAATGTCATCATTGGGGCAGTCATTGCTACAGTGGTAGACTTATGGCAGAAGAGCAAGAGCTTCAGAGATGACATAGTAAGCATTCTAGGAAATATCGCCACTATTGTTCAGAAGGTATTTCTAAATATTGTGGCACCTATCATTGATACAGTTGGTAAAATCATCATGGATTTTGTGGAAACTGTTCTTAAGCCGTTGTGGAACGCATGGGAGAATGTATTCCAGAGCATAATGGGATTATTAAGTGATTTTCTTAAGTTCGCTACGCCTATATTCAGTACGATTCTTGATATTCTAGGACCTATATTCAAATTGGCCTTAACACTATTGAGAGGTGTATTTGATATGGTATTTGCTGCAATTAGGGGAATTATTGAACGCGCAGACAAAACAATCTGCGAAAGAGTCAACAATATCAGAGAATTCTTTCGTAATCTAGGTGAATGGATGGAAGGAACTTTCGGTTTCAAATGGAAGAATGTGTTTGAAACGGTTAAGAATGCCGTCAAGGCGTTCAGAGACTACGTGGGTCCTATCATTAATTCATTGGAAGTTATTTTCATGGGTCTTACTAACTTTATCAGTGGTGTATTCTCAGGCAACTGGAGAAGAGCATGGTTTGGTGTCAGACAGATATTTGAAAGTATTGTTTCTGGATTAAGCCACATCTTCAAGGCTCCATTGAATTTCATGATTGATGGAATCAATAAATTCTTAAGCGGTATCGGCAAGATAAAGATTCCTGACTGGGTTCCTGGAGTCGGTGGAAAAGGATTCTCAATTCCTAGGATTCCTAGACTTGCAAAAGGTGGTATCGTAAGTGCATCCACTATTGCCAATATTGGTGAAGCAGGAACAGAAGCAGTAATACCATTACAGAGAAACACACAGGGACTTGATATGATTGCTGAAAAGATTTCAGAAAGATTATCACTTTCTCAGAATGACGGCACAGGCGCTACCTACGTCATTAAATTAGTTCTTGATGATGGCAGAGTAATCACAAAGATGGTGATTGACAATATCAAGGACTATGAAGCACGCACAGGAAAGCCTGTATTTGACTATTAGGAGGTGGAATAAATGGCAGATGAAGCGAAAATCAAGATAAACGGAACACTTATTCCGACTCCTTCAGAGATTAGCGTAGAAATCAATGATCTAGATTCGGATAGTGTCAGACCTGTATCAACAGGCATATTAAGAAGAAATAGAATACGTTCTAACATGCTTAAGATTACATGTACATATAAGTTGAATACATTTACAGATGTAATGAATATTTTGAAGGTACTCACTCCGGCAGAGTTCACGGCAGAACTCTACATTCCTGATCATGGTATCAGAGGAACCAAGAAGATGTATGCTTCAAATAAGAAGTACAATTATAAGAGAGTGCAGTCTGGTCTAAAGGCAGATTCATTCTCTTTCTCTCTGATTGAGGTGTGATCATATGCTTATAAAGTATGGAGAGACAAATGTAACGGACAGACTTCTTGATTATAAGATGTCTGTCTCTTTTGCTGACTGCCGTATGATAGGCAACGTGCCATCAATTGAACTGACAATGAAGTTCGATAACTATGACGGCATTCTTGACAATATCGACATCAGCAAGTACTGGGAAGTCAAGGAGAATGATGCATCTGATACAAGATACTTCAAGGTGTATGATCAGCCGGAGAAGTACACCAAGGAACTTACTCTCAAGATGTATGACAACAACTATTCTCTTGACAAGGCATACGATACTAAACTGTCTTATCCTGTCGCTATAAAAGACCAGCTAGACGAGATTGAAAGTCTGACTGGTCTTTCTATTATTCGTGAAGGAATACCGCAGTATGTTCTTGATAAGAGCGTATCATGGTACGATAACACGATTGTAATAAGAAACTATCTCGGATGGATTGCGGAACTGTTTGCAGCAAATGTCTATGCAGAGGGAATTGATTCTATTAGGTTTGTACCAATTGAAAAGAGCGCCTTTGCAGCTACACAGGATTTAACAGACTATGAGAAGAATGAGGTGTATACACTCACAAGAGTATATGCTGAAAATGGTCTCAACCCTCTTTCTAAGGGTGATGAGACAGGCAATACGCTGTTTATTGATTCAGCAAATCTATATGCAGATGAACAGAGCATCATAGACAGCATCTATGACAGACTTAAAGGATTGACTTTCAACCAGGTGAAGAATGTCACGATGATATCGATTGATAACCTTCTTCCTGGTGCTCTTGTTAATTATAACAGCAATGAATTCACTTTCTTTGTATCGGATCTAACTGTCAGTTATAAAGGTGGACAGTTCTCAATGTCTACAGTTGACGGCAGTGTGACAACAAAGAATGAAGAAAAGACAGTGAAACGTGTATCTAATACAACACGAATCAGAAAGCTGCAGGTCAAACAGGACCAGGAATCATTGAAACTGGATATAATCGCAAAGGAACAGGAAGGCATCAATGACAAGATGGCGCAATTAAGCCTGTCCAATGAGAAGATATCGCTAAGGGTTTCAGAAGTTGAAGAAAAGGCTGGAGAAGCAATCAAACAGGCACAGGGTTCTGTTAAGAAATTTGTTTGCGAGTATGCTAGTTCAACAGATGGAGCTACACCACCAGAAACAGGTTGGTCAGAGACTGCACCGACTTGGCGTCCAGGATTCTATATATGGCAGAGAACCGCCACAACGATCAACAATACTGTCACATACAGCGCTCCAGTATGTATTACGGGTGCAAAAGGTGAGGATTCTATATTGTTGTGTATAGAATCATCAAATGGTACGACATTTAAGAACAGCGATGTGGCAACTATATTCACAGTAAATATCTATGTGGGTGGAGTTGTGATTGATAACTCTTCAAAACTGAGAGAAACATTTGGAGATAATGCATATCTGCAGTGGCTCATTAAAAGGCATGGAGAGACAGAATTCAGCAAGATCCCGTTAGATGATTCAAGACTCAACAATAATGGGTTCATGTTTACTATTTCAGCAAAAGACATTAAATTCAAGGCAGTATTCAACTGCGAATTAAACATTTAGGAGGAAAATTATGGCAATTAAAGCGGTCAATCAGATTGACGTTATCGACTTAACCGATGGTTATTCGGTTGTATTAACTAATGACAACTATACATTCTTAGGTACTACTACTTCTGTAAACGGTACACAGACAACTACTACACAGGTAATGGCATTATGTGGTAGTGAACAGGTTCCATGTACTGTAGGAACTATTACATGTCCTACAGGAATCTCAGCAGTTTCTGATGGAAAGACACCAATGCCAACAATCACAGTTACTGCAACATCTGCATTAACTAAGAGTGGTACTATTACTATCCCTATCGTCGTTGATGGTGATATCACAATCAACAAGACATTTAGTTACTCAATCGCATTCAAGGGGCAGACAGGTCAGAATGGTACAAGTGTTACCGTAAGTTCAACATCAGTTACTTACCAGGCAGGTGCAAGTGGTACCACTAAGCCAACAGGGGAATGGAGCACTACTGTTCCAAATGTACCTAATGGTCAATTCCTTTGGACTAAGACAGTAGTCAAGTATTCTGACGGCAAATCAACAGAAGCCTATTCAGTCTCTTATAAAGGTACAAACGGCTCAAATGGTTCAAATGGTACAAGCGTTACTGTAAGTTCAACATCTGTAACATACCAGGCAGGTACAAGCGGCACTACTCCTCCAACAGGAACATGGAGTACTACAGTGCCTAGCGTGGCAAATGGTCAGTATCTATGGACAAAGACTGTTGTAAACTATTCGGATGGTAAGCATACTGAATCATATTCAGTTTCCTACAAAGGTACAAACGGCACAAATGGAAAGGATGGCTTAGACGCTATCACAATGGCAATTACTTCGAGTGGTGGAACAATCTTTAAAAATACCGCTATTGCTACAACTTTAACTGCTCATGTCTATAAGGGTGGGGTTGAAGTAACTGGCTCTGCGTTATCTGCATTAGGAACCATCAAGTGGTACAAGGATGGTGGAACTACTGCAGTAGCAACAGGGGCAACATATACAATCGGTGCCGGCGATATTACAAACAAGGCAACATTCAGCGCACAGTTAGAAGGATAATCATATGATTAAGGCATCGGCTAGCATGACCCTCGTGAGAGTCAATGATGGCGAGGACGGGCAGGGAATTCGCTCAATCACTCCGGAGTATTATCTATCAGATTCTGCAACGGAAATGCCCGACGCAAGCAGTAGCGGGTGGAAAAGCGTTCCCGATGACTACATTGACAAGCATTATTACTGGGTTAGGTCGAAGATATTATGGGATGATGGAACATATACTACGACCACCCCAGTGCTTGCAAATGACCTAAAGTCAATCATTGATGATTACGACAACAGAATAAACAACATGAACAATCAGCTGCAGCAGGCAACAAAAAATGCATCTTCGTCTATAGAACAGACAAAGACATCCATCTTACAGACAGTATCAGAGAATTATTACAGTGCCTCTGACGGTGCAAACCTTGCTTCTACTGTATCTACTATTCAGCAGACAACAGAAAGCATTCAGATGGGATTTGTAAAGAAAGAAGACTTTAGTTCTCTTTCTGATACCGTATCAAACAATCAGACTCAGCTGAACACTTATATCAGATTCAATGCAGAAGGCATAGAGATAGGTAAACAGGAATCTGAATTCAAGACAAAACAGACAAACAGCAAATACTCTATTCTTCAGAATAATGACGAAGTAGCGTATTTTGCTAATAACAGAATGTATAACTCAAACATCGAAGTTTCTAGTTCTTTAAGGATTGGAAACTTCGGATTCATTGTTAACAGCGATGGATCATTGACTTTTAAGAAAGTAGGTGGTGACTGATGGCAACAAGTGCATCATGCAGTGCATCGTTTGGTGGTGGCAATGGTAATGTCACAATGACAATGACACGAACAAGTGTCAATGTTGACGGAAACTATGATTTATGGACTGCTACACTAACTAAATACTATAAGTGGAATATTAACTCAAGCGCTACTAAATACGGCTCTATGTGGGCAAATGGTGTCCTCATCTGGTCGGGTGGTGTGACTATCGGAGGAAGTGGAACAAAGACACTTGCGACAGTTACGAATATTAGAATCCCTCATGACAGTAACGGGGGAAAGCATTTTGATTTCTCATTTTCACAGGAATTGAAGGTAACCCTTTCGGGCAACTATGTAGGTAGTGTATCTGCTTCGGGCGGCATTGACTGCGATGTCATTCCTAGAGCGACTAAGCCTTACTGTTCGCCAGCATCAGTTTATTTTGGAAACAGTGTCACAATCAAGACACCTAGAGCGTCATCTGATTTCGGACATGTAATCACGTACAGCTTTTATGATAAGACTGAACAGATTGCTGATAATCAGTGGAATGACGAATTCAGATGGATAGTTCCAACTTCACTAATCAGTAAGATGCCCAATGCTTCACAGTTCTATATTTGTTTCAGAGTAGATACATACAGTCGTTCCGGTAAATTCATCGGTAGTAATTACTGTACCTTGGATGTTGTACTTCCCTCGGGTTATGGACCAACTGTTACAGGTATCACATACACAAATGAAGATGCTGCAATTGCAAAAAGATTCGGAGCATCAACAATTATACAGGGTGTTTCGAAAGTCAAATGCAATGTATCTACCTCAACAAAGAATGGTGCTACAATCACGTACTACCAAAATGAAATTGACGGACAGAGTATACCTGGCCCAAACAGTTTCTTTACGACACAGCCACTCAAGTCTTCTGGTACAGTTGTTCTTAAATCAACGGTTACAGATTCGAGAGGACAGAAGGCTACACTCTCAAAGAATATCAGTGTCACACAGTGGTGGTCACCGGCTGTTAAGAATGTCAGCGCACAGCGTTGGAATGTATCATCAAACAAGGCTGATGATGACGGCACGGCGGTTAAGATTACTTATTCATTTTCAATCGCACCTGTTGCAAATAAAAATGATAAGATTGTCATGATCCAGTACAAAAACGGTGAAACGTGGACTACTCTTGCAACTTATACAGATTCATACAGTAGCGAGAACAAGGTATATATATCATCTGCTGGCAAGTTCAATATAGATAATGCCTATTCCTTCAGAGTGCTTGTGAAGGATTACTTTACGACAGATGGTGTTGCATCTTATGCTGCTATTGCGCCTTCGTTCAAACTGCTTGATTTTTCGGCTGATGGCAAAGGAATTGGAGTTGGGTGCAAGGCAGAGACTGGAAAGTTAAAGGTAGATATGCCTCTTGAAGCGCAGTCATTTAATGGGTATGTATTTGATTTTGATACAGAGAATCAAGTAGATACGTGGGTGCCCGTGCTCACGGATAAGAAGATACAGCATAGAGTTATTGGCTGGTCTGATTGGATCTCTTGTGGAACTAATGCATGTGGTATCACACTGAAATACCGATATAACGACGGATTGAAACTCTGCGAAATAAACTGGGATGGTTCGTTGACTGCTCCAATTGGTGGAAACACAGGGGGATATATATGGAGTAATTTCCCTAACGATAAAAAGCCTAGGCAAAATGTTTTCGTTCCTGCTGTTTATCCAGGAGGAACTTTAGTGGTACGTTTTTACCCCATAACCAACGATGGTACAAAGAATCAATGGACCATCACATCATTGAAAGACAATGTAAATAGTGCATACGTATGTGGCACATTTATTTACTCATATGCTTAAAGGAGAAGGAAAATATGAAATTATATGATACATCATTAAAATACATGGATGCGATTAACGCTATCGGAGGCACTATTGTAGCAGTATTGACTGCTGCATTAGGCACACATTGGTTTTTATTCGTAGGCTTTTTGACATTAAACATCATCGACTATATCACAGGAATTAGAAAATCTCGTTTAACAGGCAAAGAAAATTCAGCAAAAGGAGTGCGTGGTGTATGGAAAAAGTTGGGGTACTGGCTAATGGTGCTAGTCGCATTCCTTGCATCAGCGATTTTTATCGAAATCGGTCAGACAATCAATGTTGATCTAACAATTACTACTTATGTTGGATGGTTCACTCTAGCGTCTTTAATCGTTAATGAACTTAGAAGTATCATCGAGAATTTTGTAGAAGCCGGAGACAATGTACCATCTGTTTTAACTAAAGGCTTAGAAGTAGCAGAAAACGCTATCAACAAGGAGAATAACAATGGGTAATGACGAATTTCTAAAGATTGCAGTTGAAGAAGTAAGAAGATATACAAAAGAACATCTAGAAGATCCACAGGATTTCGATATCTATGTAGTGTGGGTATGCAAGACACTTCAGAACAATAAGGCACTACTATCAACTACACTTCTTGATGGCATGTACTTCGAGTGCACTTATAATGGAGATAAAAAAGAATTATACTTTGACGCTTATCAAAAATTAGAAAACAGATGTATTAAGATGGAGGACTAACCAATGGAATTACAAGACACTGTAGAACTTATGAACAGTTCTGACTATAAGGATAGATTCAAGGCAGAATACTGGCAGGCTAAAATCAGATATGACAAGTTAGATGATATGACTGTCAAGTATGAGGCACGTACCTTGACATTCATTCCTAGATGTTCGCTTGATCTATTAAAAGAGCAGAAAAAGCATTTAGGAAATTATATTCGCACTCTAAAGATTAGAGCAGAAATTGAAGGAATTGAATTATAAGAAAGAAGGTATAAAGTATGATTATTAATGTACATGGTGGACATTCTCTTAAATGCAGAGGAGCAACAGGATTATTAGACGAAGTCAACGAAGACAGAAAAGTTAAAAATAAAGTCATTGAGTTGCTAAGAGCAAACGGACATACAGTATATGACTGTACTGATGATAATGGAAAAGACCAGAATTCTAACCTAAAAGCAATTGTAAATAAGTGTAATAATCATAAGGTTGACTTAGATGTCTCTATTCATCTCAACGCTGGAGGCGGAACAGGTACAGAGGTATATGTCTATAGCGACAACTCAAAAGCCAAAGATGAAGCTGAAAGAATCGTCAAGAATATTTCTAACACTCTAGGCATTAGAAACAGAGGTGTTAAAACATCTACTAAGTTATATGTGTTGAGAAAGACTAATTCTCCATCACTACTTGTTGAGTGCTGCTTTGTTGACAACGCTATTGATAAAGTGAAATGGAACGCTGACAAGTGCGCAAAGGCAATTGTAGAAGGCATTTTAAATAAGAGCGTCAATGAACACGTTGAAACTCCTACACCTAAGCCACAGAGCAATGCATCTAGTACTTTAGGTACTTATATGATTACTGCTAGTGATTTAAGTGTCAGAACAGGACCAGGAGCTAACTGTAGAAGAAAGACATATGAGGAATTAACTAAGAACGCTAAGGCTCACGATTACGATAAGGACGGATGTCTTAATTACGGTACTCGTGTCACTGTATCTCAATTCGATGGAGATTGGGCAAAGATTCCAAGCGGTTGGGTTGCTAAAAGATACTTGAAAAAAGTCTAATTTAAGTTTTATTATGAGTTTATTCATAAAGATGTTGACTATACTCGACTTAATTTCGACTAAATCTCGACTAAATCTCGACTACACAACAATTTATATTCATAAGAAAAGACCAGGGCTAATTGCTCTGGTCCTTTTTTGCGTTTTCAATAACTGCTTCCATTGTTTTTCTTATAACTTCAGATTGTTTGATTCCTAATTTATTGCAAGCATCTCTAAATTCTTCTACAAATTCACTAGGATATGAACAACTGAGTTTTTTAATATTGGCTTTTGCATATTTTTTTTGTGCCTTATATTTATCACCCATGATAACAACTCCTTTATTTGATTAGTATTGATATTAATGTGAGAATGATGTTAATTGAAAGTAATACGATAACAATCATTTTTCCTTTTTCTGTCATAAACATTGACTCCTTTACATTTAGATATATAATGGAATTAAGGAAGGGCCGAAGCCCACTCCTTAATTATAGTACTATACTAATGATAGTTAGCACTATTTGAATTAAAGCTAGGAAAATCATTATCTTGTCGGCTAAACAGATTTTTTGATTTCTAGCTTTTTTCTTTTTGCTCATTTCTATCACCTCCTTTCCTTACATATATATTATACCATATACGGACGTATATGTAAAGTGTTATATTGATAATATAAATAAATTTTATATAATAATTAATGATATTCTTTTCTAACACTCAAAATGAGCGTTAAAACTTATCAAAAAAATAAAAAAAGGCTTATTAAGCCATAAAATTAGAATCATAAGTGAGCGTTAAATAATTGTTAGAATGAGCGTTATAAATATATGATGCGCCACTATGTAGGTGCTAAACTAGTAACGAATCAGTAACAAGGGGCAAAAAGTCTAGGAAACAAGCCAAATTTAACATCATATACAAATGTTTCATAATAAATATAACCCCTTTCATTGGAAGATAAGTTAATTATATCTATTATTTAAGAAAAAATTAAGGTGAAAGTACACAAATAATACACTTTTCTTTGTTAAGATAGTGCAATAGATGAGGAGTGGTGGATATGAATGAATTAAAAGGCCTCTCACAACAAGAGGTACAAGAAAGAATAGAACAAGGACAAGTGAATTATACAGGTCAGTCTATTTCTAAAACTAAAAAGGAAATTGTGAAGCAGCATACTCTTACATATTTCAACTTTCTAAATATATTTTTAGCTGTTTTGATTGTGATTTCAGGACAGCTGCAGAACTTAACTTTTATTGGAGTTATGGTAGCTAATACAATATTAGGTATCATTCAGGAATTCAAGGTTAAGAAAACTATTGATAAGCTAAGTGTTGTGACTGTAGAGAAAGTAAAAACATTACGTGATGGGACTTTGATAGATGTTCCTGTAGAAGAACTTGTTATGGATGATATTATTTTCTTGACAGCTGGCAATCAGATTGGCACAGACTGCCAGGTTGTAGAAAATCATGCATTAGAAATCAATGAATCTCTTTTGACTGGGGAATCAGTGCCTGTTAAAAAGAAGGAGAACGATGAAATCTATGCAGGAACCTTCGTTGTGGCAGGAAGTGGTTATGCAAAAGTAATCCGTGTAGGGAATGCGAACTATTCTACAAAGCTAGTGAACCAAGCTAAACATAAGAATCTTGCATCTAGTGAGATGAGAGATTCTATTGAGAAGATTATCAAGGTTATGAGTATTATTATTGTGCCAGTCGGTCTATTACTCTTTAGAGCACAATATAAGGCCATGCCAAATGACTTTAATACCGCATTAGTTAAAACAGTAGGTGGGGTTATTGGGATGATTCCTGAGGGACTTGTCTTATTAACTTCTTTATCTTTTGTATTAGGTGTTGGTCGTCTTGCAAAAAAGAAAGCACTTGTTCAACAGATGGAATCTATTGAAGCATTAAGCAGAGTTGATGTACTATGTCTTGATAAAACAGGGACTATTACAACAGGTGAACTTAAAGTTAAACATATTGTTCCTATTAGTGATCAATATACGCGTGAGATGATTTGCGATATTATGGGTTCATTTGCTTTCTTAGTAGATGATATCAATCCAACTCAGAAAGCTTTAATGAATTACTTCACTAAAAATGATAAATATCATAAGAAATCAGAAGTACCATTTTCTTCAGAACGTAAATATCGTGCCATTACTTTTGATGATGATCGTTCTTTTGTGTTAGGTGCTCCTGAATTCTTGACTGATAATAAAGAAATCTTAGATCAGGTCAGTGGTTATTCTGAGTTTGGTTTACGTGTATTACTGTTAGGAGAAGCAGATTATTTAGAAGAGGGACATTATCATTCTCTTACTCCAGTTTGTCTTATTGCTATTAGTGATATCATTAAAGAAGATGCACATGATACATTTGATTATTTTAAATCTCAGGGTGTTTCTATTAAAGTCCTTTCAGGAGATAACCCTCTTACAGTTTCTCGTGTATGCACCCTTGCAGGGCTTGATAACGCAAATAATTATATGGATGCTTCGACTCTTCCTGATACTGTAGAAGAAATGAAACAAGTATTAGGAGAAACATGTGTCTTTGGTCGTGTTAAACCAGAACAGAAACAATTGATTATCAAAGCTTTCCAGGAAAATGGTCATGTTGTTGGTATGGTGGGTGATGGTGTCAATGATGTCCTTGCGATTAAGGATGCAGATTGTGGTATTGCGATGGCCAATGGCGCAGATGCGGCTAAGCAGGCAGCACATATTGTATTATTAGATTCTAACTTCAGTTCAATGAAGGAAATTGTAAACGAAGGTCGTGTCATCATTGCGAATATTGAAAAGGTCAGCTCGCTATATCTAACTAAGACTATTTATTCTACAATTCTTAGTCTAATCTTTGGATTCTTCTGCTTAACTTATCCATTTACGCCTTTCCAGCTCTCTTTGGTAAGTGGTATGGCAATTGGATTACCATCATTCATTATTACTCTTGAACATGATACAACAATGAATTCAAAAGGATTCCTCACTCATGTGATTCATACAGCACTTCCATGTGCTTTAAGTGTTGTAGTGCTTGTATTGTTTAATTTCTTATTAAAATGGATGTTTTTCTTAAATGCGAAATACTTTTCTACATATAGTTTCTTAGTGACTATATTTATTAGCTTTATTGTATTATTTAAGGTTTCTAAACCACTCAATTTTTTAAGAAAGTTTAATATTGGTTTAAACGTCCTGCTTACTATTGGCTGCCTTTATGCAATTCCAACCTATTTTTATATGTATCCTATTACGGACTTACGTGTTATTATAGTAGTAGCTTTTGAATGTGTAGTTGCTTATTATTTAGTTGCACTTATTACAAAAGCATTAGATAATATAACTGAATATAGACGTTGGAAGAGGGAGAAGCATGGATAAAAAATATTTTTTCTTTGATATTGATGGCACTTTGACAGATATAAAAACAGGTATTCCTGTACCTAGTGCTTTAGAAACAATTAAAAAATTACAGGATAATGGACATTTTGTCGCAATTGCGACAGGACGTGCTTATTATAAAACAAAAGATACTGCTAAGATGCTTGGTATTCATAATCTTGTATCTAATGGAGGAGCTGCTTTGATTTATAATGATGAGTTAGTTACAAATAGTCCTTTAGACAGAGAAAAGGCTCTTGCGCTTATTCATGAAGCAGATAAAAAAGGCTTTGGAATATTAATTGCTGTTAATGATAGTATTGATGTAGTGATGAAGGATGAACGCTTTATTGAACAGGTAGGAGAAAGACAGGAACCGACTCGTTATATTCTTGATAAGTCATTAAACTATGATGATTTGAAGGATATCTATAAGATTTATATTGCGATTCCAGAAGACAAAGAAGAAGAACTTACTTTAAGAGATACAGTGGGTCATATCCGCTTTGTACCACCTTATCTTACTTATCAGCATGATGCAAAAGAAAAAGGCATTATCAAGATGATGGAATACTTAAAGGCTGATATTAAGGATGTTGTAGTCTTTGGTGATGGTGAGAATGATCTTGTTATGTTTAAAAAGGAATGGACATCTATTGCGATGGGCAATGGTGTAGAAGACTTAAAGAAAAAAGCAGATTTTGTCACAAAAGATTCTACAGATGATGGTATAGAATATGCATGTCGTCATTTTGGCTGGATTGATTAAGAAGGAGTAATCCTTCTTTTTTTTATATATAACACAAATACATGTACAGATAATTATAAAACAACTAAATAAACTTATGATATTAATAAGAATACTTGTATACAATCTATGAATAATGTGATAGAATAGATTCAACCTTCAAAAAGGAGTTGATGATATGGATCAGAATATAAAGGATTGTTTTAAGAAATCATTGGATGAAACAGCTATTCCTGGTGAACTTTATAAGAAGTATTCTGTAAAGAAAGGCTTACGTAATGAAGATGGTACTGGTGTATTAGTTGGTTTGACAAATATATCAGATGTAGTGGGGTACAAGAAGGTTGATGGTGAAAAAGTTGATGACTATGGTACATTGTATTATCGTGGTATCAATGTAAAAGACATTGTGGAAAATGGAAAAGGACGCCGTTTCCTCTATGAAGAAGTATGCTTCTTGATTCTATTTGGCTATTTGCCAAATAGAGAGGAATTGGAGCACTTTAAGAAGACGATTAGCGATCATTACACCTTGCCTGAAAGATACCTAGAATTAAATATTTTGGGATATCCGGAGAAGAATCTCATGAACAAGCTACAAAGAGAAGTATTGATGCTTTATAGCTATGATGATGATCCAGATAATGTAGGTGTATTAGAAACATTAGATAAGGGAATTGATTTGATTGCGAAGATTCCTGTTATTGTTAGCTATACATATCAATCAAAGGTACATCATTTTGATAAGGGATCTATGATTATTCATCATCAGAATTATGATTATTCTATTGCTGAACAGATTTTATATTTATTAAGAAGAGATGGTACTTTCTCTAATAAGGAAGCAGAAGTACTTAATACTGCACTTATTCTTCATGCTGATCATGGTGGAGGTAACAACTCTACATTCACAAATGTTGTTATATCTTCTACTGGTACAGATATTTATTCAGCTATTTCTGGTGCTATTGGTTCATTGAAGGGTCCAAAGCATGGTGGGGCCAACTTAGCGGTTAAGAAGCAGATGGAACTTGTAATCAATGAAATTGGTATACATGCATCAGAACTACGTATTAGGCAGATTGTCCAGGATATCTTAGATGGAGACTTTAATGACCATACAGGACTTATTTATGGTATTGGACATGCTGTATATACATTAAGTGATCCACGTAGTGAAATCTTAGCTAAACAATGTGAAGAATTATCATATGAAAAATTTAGACATGATGAATATGAATTTTATAGAAAATTCTCAGCTATTGCGATTGAGGAAATCTATAAGAGAAAAGGTATTCATGTCTGTACAAATGTCGATTTCTATAGTGGTTTAGTATATGATATGCTTGGTATTCCTGAAGATCTCTATACATTACTCTTTGTAATTGGTAGAACAGTTGGATGGGTCGCTCATAATATTGAATCTAAGCTTTATAGTGGACGAATTGTTAGACCTGCCACTAAATTCGTGGGAGAACTTAAAGACTATAAGAATATCGAAGATAGATAGGGAAAGTGCGACTAAAATCGCATTTTTTCTTTTGTTTTCAATAAAAACACTACACTTTTGAACCAATAAATGTTACTATCTTTATAAGGATGTTGTCCTCTTAAGGAGAAATATATGGTTGTTTCCTATTTATTGACAATATGTGGTTCTTTAATCATAATTATTGGAGCTGCTGTATTTATTATTGGAAAACACAGCAAATAAACCACTCCGGCTTAATTTTAAAATTAAGTCGGGGTTTTTAGTTTCTTAGTATTTAAGTTTTTACCTAATGCGAGTTGATCCATATTCTTATTGCGTGTCTACTTCGACTCTATCATATAGAATACTTGTATCCACAACCATTTACATATACATTTAGTACATTCTCATCAGCTGTTCTATACTGCCCACGATGTATTCTCTTTCCATTGAAATGTTCTTATCCCATAAGCAAGCTTATGAGGTGTACGATTCTTCCTGCATTTGCAACAAGTATGATGTCATTTGATTTACAGAGATATTCAAGCTTATCTTGAAGAATATCATATGGGATATCAACAAAACTCTGATTCTTGCTTTTACTTATATAGGAATTCTTCTGAAATGTTTTGTTATAGCCCACAACAAGTATTCCTATATCATTATCAAGACAGTAATTAATCACAATGCGTGCTGTAGTTTTTGATTCTATTGTTGCGCTTACGCACTATTTTTTTAGTTATCTTATTGCCATAGTTCTGTTTATCCTTGATGGACTCTAATCGTGCATTCTCCTGGCAATTTAGGAAAAGAGTTTCCTATACTTTCATTCTAGATCACTCAATTAAAAGCACTAAAAAAAGCGCCGAAGCGCTTTTTTGATTATTTTACTTTATGAATCCAGTTGAACTTATCTGGAAGTTTACCCCATTGGATACCTGTTAAAGTATCATATAATTTCTGAGTTAATTCACCAGTCTTGAAGTCATTGATAAGAACTTCTTCACCCTTATAACATAATTCACCAACTGGAGAAATAACTGCTGCAGTACCTGTACCCCAAGCTTCTTTTAAAGCACCAGTACGTCCTGCTTCCATTAATTCATCAACACTTAGATGACGTTCTTCTACTTTATAGCCCCAGTCACGAAGAATTGTAAGCATAGAATCTCTTGTAACACCTGGAAGTACTGAACCTTCAAGAGGTGCAGTCACTACTGTATCGTTGATTAAGAACATGATGTTCATAGAACCAACTTCTTCAACATACTTTCTTTCCTGACCATCTAGCCATAATACCTGAGTATAACCATGTTCTTCAGCTTTGACCTGAGCAGCAAGTGAACCAGCATAGTTACCACCACATTTAGTGAAACCAGTACCACCCTTTACAGCTCTTACAAATTCATCTTCAATCCAGATCTTAACTGGTGCAACACCTTCAGGATAATAGTTTCCAACTGGTGTTAAGATAATAACGAATTTATATTTATTTGCTGGATGAACACCAACACCTGGTTCAGTCGCAAACATGAATGGACGAATATATAGAGAAGTTTCAGGTGCAGTAGGAATCCAATCCTGTTCATACTTAACAAGAGTTTCTACAGCTTCTACGAAGTCTTCTTCTGGTAATTCAGCCATACATAAACGTTTATTTGAGTTTCTCATACGTTTTGCATTCATTTCTGGACGGAATAACTGAACATTTCCTTCAGGATCACGATAAGCCTTTAATCCTTCAAAAGTTTCCTGTGCATAGTGAAGGACCATTGTAGCTGGATCCATCTGAATTGGAGCATATGGTACAATACGTGCATCATGCCATCCTTTTTCAGAATCCCAATCATATGCAAACATATGATCTGTAAAATATTTACCGAAGCCAAGATTTGACTGATCTGGCTTTTCTTTAAGAGTCTTTGCTCTTTCTACTTTGATTTCCATTATTAAAATCCCCCTTTAGAATTGTTCTCATTATAGTACTATCATTTACTAGATGCAATACAAAATGAGGAAATAATACAAAACAATTTATATAATTTATGGAAAACAGAAAAATAGCGCTAAATCACTTTGATCTGCAAACTCTTTTCTAATACTGTAAGAGCAGCTTTTTCTAGGTTTTCATCAAAAGAAGCACATCCTTTTGTATCTACTTCAATTAAAGCTTCAGGAAGCGCACTCTTAATCATAATACAATTAGAAATCACACAAATATCAGTCACTACTTCTACTACTCTTACTTCTTCATAAGCTGTATCCTTTAATAAGTTCGCAAGCATTAAAGATGGGAAAGTATTTTTTTCAATCACTGTATGATTTCTACTTAAAGACTGCAATTCTCCATAAAGTTCATGTCCTTTTGTCTGTGAGATACAGTGAGCAACAGGTAAATTCTTACCTTCTTGTGTCTCTAGATAGTTATTAAAGTGTGTATCTTTAGTAAACCAGACATCTTCACCTTCTTCTTCATATTTCTTTACTAATGAAATGATATAAGGGGCAATCTTGGTTGCTTTTTCAAATCCAAGTGCACCATCCACAAAATCATTCTGATAATCTACAACAACTAGTAGTTTTTTGCTCATGACAAAACCTCCTTTTTTAATTATTATAACGCACTTTGATATGTTATAATAGAGCACAGAGAGGTGTTTTTATGGATAAGAATTTATTGTGTATGTATGATTTAAAAATTGAAAGATTAAAGAAAGCATTAGAAAGAAATAACATGACCTGTAATGTATTTAATACAGAAGAAGAACTTCATGATTATTTTAAAACAATTTTCAAGGACCAAAAGGTAGTGGCAGTAGGTGGTTCTATGTCACTTGATGAAATGCATGTATTAGATTTAGTGCGTGCAAGTGATGTGAAGTTTCTTGATCGTTATGCTAAAGGATTAACTAAAGAAGAAATCAATGCAATACATCATGAAGCATTTAATGCGGATATTTATTTAACGAGTACCAATGCAATGACAACAGATGGCTGTTTATATAATATTGATGGCAATGGTAATAGAGTGGCTGCAATGATCTATGGGCCTAAGGATGTTTATGTCGTTGCAGGTGTTAATAAGATCTTTGAATCTGAAGAAGAAGCTATTGATCATATTAAAAACGTATCAGCACCAGCAAATGCGATTAGATTACACCGTCAAACAGGATGTGCTGTTGCTGGTAAGTGTGTCAATTGTATGTCAGATCAAAGAATCTGTGCATCTTATGTCAAACTTGCACGTCAGGGAAACAAGGATAGAATCCATGTAATTATTATGAGACAGGAGTTAGGTTATTAATATGAAAGCAGGAATACTATGTCCTATCTCTGCACTACCATCATCTTATGGTGTAGGAGATTTTGGAAAGAACGCATATACATTTGTAGATCAGCTAAAGAAATCAGATGTAAAGATCTGGCAGATCTTACCACTTAATCCTTTAGCATATGGGAATTCACCTTATCAGCCTTATTCATCTTATGCCGGTGATGAACTTTATATTGATTTAGAAGACTTAGTTAAAGATGGATTACTTGAAAAAGGTGAATTAAAAACATTTAATAAACAGGCTGAAACAGTGGAATATGAAGCTGTACGTGCACATAAAGAAGACTTATTAAGACTCGCTTATAAAAGATTTGAATTTAATGATGATTTTAAACAGTTTGTAGAAAACAATAAATGGGTTGAGGGTTATGCATTATTCCGCACTTTTAAATTAACAAATGAGGGAAAGCCATGGACAGAGTGGCATGAGGAATATAAGGAGTTCCCTAAACATCAATCTTTTGAACTGTTACCTTTTGAGAAAGAAATCAATTATCAGGAATTCTTACAGTATTATTTCTTCAAACAATGGTATGCATTAAAGAAATATGCGAATGATCAAGGTATTATGATTATAGGGGATATGCCTATCTATGTAGGATTAGATAGTGCTGATTGCTGGTTAGATCAGGAAGACTTCTTATTAGAGGAAGATGGCACACCTTCATTTGTAGCAGGTGTACCACCTGATTATTTTAGTGAATTTGGACAGAGATGGGGTAACCCTATCTATGACTGGGATCACCTAGAAAAGACAAATTTCAAGTTCTGGATTGATAGAATTCATAGTGCGAATAAGCTTTATGATGAAGTACGTATTGATCATTTCCGTGGATTTGACACTTATTGGAAGATTCCAGCATCAGAACCTACTGCAGTAGTAGGGGAATGGGTAGAAGCACCAGGTTATGCACTATTTGACAAATTATTTGAAGAATATCCAGATACACATATTCTTGCAGAAGATCTAGGATTATTAAGAGATGAAGTGTATGAATTAAGAGATCATTATAATTTCAAGGGTATGTATATTTTCCAGTTCCATTACAAGGATGAATTTGATTTTGATAAGGTTGTTGTATATAGCGGTACACATGATAATGATACATTAATGGGATGGTATAATAATCTTGATAAAGATAGCTTAAAGGATATAGAACTCTTATTAGATGGTTATAGGGAACGTAAATTACATCGTCAGATGATTCATTATTGTATGGATTTACCTGCTGAATCTGTCATTATTCCAGTATGGGATCTTTTAGGAGAACCAGAAACATCACGCTTTAATACTCCAGGTACTATTGGATCTCCTAACTGGGAATGGAAGATGTCACGTTTTACAGAATTCAACAAAGAAATGAAATTCATGAAGAAAATCATTCATGATACGAATCGAGATGAAACTCTATGAAAAGAGCCATTGTATTAAGTGGTGGAGGATCTAAAGGAGCCTATGAAGCAGGTTTCTTACTTGCTGCAAAAGAATTAAACCAACATTTTGATATTGTGACAGGAACTTCTATTGGTGCGCTCAATGGTGCATTAGTCGCTATGGGAGACTATGAAGGATTAGAGTATACATGGAATATATTAGATATGGATCATGTCTTTAATAATGCACCTGATTTGACTGATTTAAAAGATGACTTTATGACAACTTCTTTATTTAATAAGGAAGAGGGAAGTAACTTGTCTGAACTTAAAGAATCCATTGCTCAGCAGACATCTCTTGCACAATCTTTTTTAAGATACTATTTCAAAAACAAAGGCGCTGATAATACCCCTTTTGTAGAACACTGCCGTAGACTGATGGATGAAGAACGTTTATTGTCTTCACCTATTGATTTTGGTATATGTACAGTGCAGTTTCCAAGCATGAAAGCATGTTATAAGACTAAATCAGAAATGGAAAAAGGTCATATGCTTGACTATTTACTTGCAAGTAGTGCCTGTTTTCCTGTCTTTCCAATGACAGAAATAAATGGTAATAAATATATTGATGGGGGATTTAGTGATAATCTTCCTATTGATCTTGCTTTAGATATGGGAGCTGATGAAATAGTCGTAGTGGATATGCATCTTATTCCAGTTCATCCACAATATATCAATCGTCCTTCTATTCTTTATTCATGTCCACCAGTTGATTTAGGTGGTTTTATGGACTTTAATAAGGATGCACTAGAAAGAAATAAGCGTTTGGGCTACTTAATGGCTTATAAGCTATTTGGAAATTATGAAGGCAATCAGTATACTTTTCTTCCTTCAAATCAGACAGTATTTCATGATTACTATAAACAATTATTGATGATGGAAAAAGAAATGAGAGGATTCTTTAATAGTAATTCTTCAGAACTGACATCTTTATTATTAGAAGCCAATCATCAAATAATCTTAAATCTCAAAGATTATACATATATTACTTTAGATTTTATTGGAGAATTAATGGGCTTTGATGATTTAAAGGTTTATGCATTTGAAGAATACAAAAATATGATTCTTAATGCATTTGAGAAATATATGGAAAAGGATTATTTCCCTCAGGAACTAAGTCTGACAAAGGTGAATCTGTCTTTCTTACAAAATCATCTCAACAGAGAATCAATTGTAGGATTCTTTCTACATCAAATGAAATACAAGGAAGCAATGGATATGAAGTCGTATTATACGTTTTGTAAAAAGGAATTAATGATGGCTTCACTCATTTATTTATTAATAGGAGGTGGATCAAATGAACATCATTAAAAGGAAATGCCAGAAAGAAGATAGAAAAGAAGTTGTTTCTCTTTTTAATGAAGTGATTGAAACAGGACTTTATCTTGAAGAAGATACACCTGTTCTTGATGATTTTATTGAATCAGCATCATATTGTGGTGTGATGCTTGATGATCATCTATTAGTAGGTGCTTATTTGATTAGATCTTTAGGAACCGGACATTGCAAGCATATTGCAACTTGTTCTTATGCAATTAAAGCTGACTATAAGAAAGAACTAGATAGTCTGATTAAGGACTCTTTAGAACAGGCATTTAAAGCTGGATATGCAATTATGCAATTAAATACAGTCACTAAAACATTAAAGACAGTTTTAGATACAGTAGGCTTTAAGAGTTTAGGAATGATTCGTGATGGCTTTAAAACGTCTAAAGGTGATTATGAGAACACTTATGTTTTATATCGTACTCTAGATGAATCTATTTTAGAATGTAAGGAAAAACAGGACCCTATGTCCATTGAAATCAGTCATATCTCAAAGAAGATTCAAAATAGAGGAATTTATTGGATTGTATCAGAAGTCAAACATTATCGTATACAAACAAAAAGAGAATACTCTACCTTCGATTATCGTGATCTTCATTATCAATCAGAAGAAGATATTAAAAAATTTGTAGAAAATATTTTCCATAAGTATTATATTGAGAATGAAAAAAATCATGATACTGTGCATGTTTTATCTGTTCACACATCTAAGGATGATGCAGTAGCTGAATGGGTCAAGAGAGATGATCTAGAATTACAGAAGCAGATGACAAGCATGCATAGTTTTTCAAAGGGAGTTAAATAATGAAGGAACTGAATTATAAAAGAATTGGAATTTACCTTCTAGGATTATTGATTTTAGGCTGTGGTATTGATCTCAATACAAAGACACAATTAGGTGTGTCACCCATCATCTCTGTAGCCTATAATATCGCCTATCTCACGCATATTCCTATTGGTGTAATGACTTTTATTTATTATGTTTTACTTGTCATTATTCAATGGATTTTACTAGGTAAGAAGTTTGATTATTTTCAATTCTTACAGATTCCTGCTAGTTTAGTAACAAGCTTTTTTATTCAGGTTTTTGATGAAGTTATTCCTGTCGCTTCTAGCTTTCCAGCTCGTATAGCTATGCTTATTCTTGCGATTGTAATTACGGGCGTTGGGGCATCACTCACTGTAGGTATGAAAATAGTACCTAATCCTGCAGATGGCTTAGCAAGTGTTATTGGAGAAAAGTGTCATAAAGGATTTGGTTTTGGTAAGAATCTCTTTGATGGTATTTCCATTGTAATATCTCTTATTATTGGCTTTGTCTTTACAGGTGATATTTTGGGTATTGGGCTAGGAACAGTGATTTCTATGATCTTTACAGGTCGTGTAATTGCCTTGCTTGAAACAAGTGTTTCTAGACTATATTCTTCTGTCAGAGAAATAGAGTTTGCTGAATAAAGAAGATTAAAAAGGCAAATATGCTCATCTATGCATATCTGCCTTTTTTTGTGCTGAGCATGGCACTCATTCAGTCGGAGATAGTCCGACCACAGGTAATTACCGCCAAGTGTGATGAACTACAAGCCGATACTATAAAGGTTGAAGTGAAGGAAATACGTATCATCCTCAAGGCAGATGTAAATGGTGTATTAAATATCATGCGTAAAAGTAGCGTTGTGGATGTAAACATCCTATACAGTAGAGGCGAAGTGGACACGCAATAAGAATAAGGATTGCCTAACAATAGGTGGAGACTTAAATATCAATCTTCTTAAACGGATGCGTAAGCATCCTAGAAGTCTTGACTTCTAATACGGAGTATTAAGACGAGGTAGTTCACTATTAATCCTAAAATTTGGGTAAAAGAATAGGGGATAGACCTGGCTTGGTCAATCCCCTTAATTGCTATCAAAGTGAGTTTGAAATTATCATGTAAATGTAGCGCCGTATACGAGACTCGTTACGTACGGTGCAATGGGAGGCACAGTAATAT
>OLVX01000255.1_pt1 | contig 54966 bp, 51 predicted proteins | sample 1673271 | NCBI WGS metagenome assembly OLVX01 (sample SAMEA3178939, study PRJEB25190) | human gut metagenome | biome: human gut; feature: human-associated habitat; material: faeces | place: Austria | collected 2013
TTCCGCCGCAGTGCGATCCTCGCGGAGCGTTTTTATCGTATAGAAACGAAGTTTCCTATACGATAGGAATTGCCGCTCAGTCCTCGAATTTACGGACTGAGCGGCATTTTTTTGACGTTAAGACAAACATTTTCTAAAAACATCCTGAAAACCAAATACACAGCTTCCAAATTTTCAGGAATCCGTTTGAAACAGTTCCCCATACCCAACCTGATACAGCTCTTTCAACGCATTCAGCTCGCTGATGCGGATGTTGTATTTGTTCTGCTCGATCTTTTTATAAATGTCAGTTGTCATGTACACACCCCGCTCACAGAGAAGCGCCGCCACCTGTGACTGGCTGTAACCGGCGTCCTGCCGGAGTTTTCTGAGATTCTGACCGATTCCAATTGGCTCCTGCTTTAATTTCATCGGTCACCGCCTTTTTCCTGTTGCACGAAAAAGTCATCAAACGAGTCCACCTCATAGACCTGTTTGAAGGCAAGTAATACACTGATGCGAATATTATGATGTCCGGATTCCATCTGCGAAATAATTTCACGGCTCATGGAGATTCCCATCAGTTCCAGCTGTGCTGCAGCCCGTTCCTGTGAATATCCGGCACGTTTTCGCAAAATGCGCAGATTCTCCCCGATCGAGACATCCTGAGATAGTTTGGTAGACATAGATTGCGGCTCCCGTCTGAAATACTGGAATAAAACCGTTCCAATTTTTAGTTTACAAATTTTCCGACAGGATATTGGAACGAAAACATTCCAATTTTGCCATTCTATTTTTCTAAAAATAAATTTGAAATTTTTTTACGAAAAAGCTTGCCAAACGTAAGAAGCTGTGTTATTATAAATTTCGTCGCCGAGATACATCAGCGAGAGATAAAATGCGACAGTAGTACAGTTGGTAGTACGCCACCTTGCCAAGGTGGAGGTCGCGGGTTCGAGCCCCGTCTGTCGCTCTTCTAAAAAGTCAGTAAGCAAGCGGTTTCCGAGGATTCGGAAGCCGCTTGTTTTGTTTCAAAATTCTTTTTGCAAAAGTTTCTATTTTTCATGTGCCGTACTCAGGAACCCATTCTCTTCTGCTATCAGTATCCCGTGGTACCGTACTAGCGCTTTGCATCGCTAAAATTTTATACAAATTTTAAAACTAAAACATTTTCTTCCTATACAAACTTCCAAAATTCCAGATTACGCATTGACATTTTTTTTCCCCGGAACTAGAATGGCAACAATTCAACATGCAAATGCAGTGAGCAGGACATGACATTTAGAGTTAATCTGTTTCCAGAGAGCCGCCATTGATGGAAGGTGGCAACAGGTTCCAAATGCCCTCGCCTGTCAGCAGTTCTGGTGAACGTTTTTCCAGTAGTCAGAACCGGAGTCCCTCCGTTACAGGGGAGCACATTGACCGGATCAAATGCCGGGAGCTGTGACCGAGAGGCTGCTTTTTGCAGCAAAAGAAGTGGTAACGCGGAGTTTATATGCCTTCGTCTTCTATTCCCCGAAAGGGATAAAGACGAAGGCTTTTTTTGTTGCAGCGACAGGAAAACGAATTCGGGCTGTCCGATATTCACCGCGCCCGAACAAATTCTATCCCCCTGCAGAAAAACTCCGGGCAGGTCGCCCACGCACTGCCATGTTGAGCATTCTAACGAAAGAGAGGACCCTATCTCATGAACACACTTGTAATCGTTTTAATCGCAGCCGTATGCCTTGCAGCCGCTTATCTGCTGTATGGCCGCTGGCTCGCAAACAAATGGGGCATCGACCCTGCTGCCAAAACACCCGCCCAGGCCCACGAGGACGGGCAGGACTACGTTCCGACAAAAGGCTTTACCGTCTTCTGTCACCAGTTTTCATCCATCGCAGGCGCAGGCCCTGTCACCGGTGCAATTCAGGCCGCTGCATTCGGCTGGCTCCCGGTTCTTCTGTGGGTACTTCTTGGCGGCATCTTCTTCGGTGCTGTTACTGACTTCGGTGCTTTGTATGCCAGCGTCAAAAACGACGGCAAATCCATCGGTCTGCTGATCGAAAAGTACATCGGTAAACTCGGCAGAAAGCTTTTCCTGCTGTTCTGCTGGCTATTCACCCTGCTGGTTATCGCAGCATTCGCCGATATGGTAGCCGGAACCTTCAACGCATTTACAACCGTTGACGGACAGGTACAGCTTTCCGAGGCTGCCAGACCGAACGGTGCTGCCGGTACCATTTCCCTGCTTTTTATCTTATTCGCTATGGTATTTGGCGTACTGCAGAAGAAATTCAACCTTTCCGGCTGGAAAGCAACCGTTGTAGGTCTTGTCTGCACCGTAGCAGCTCTGGCAATCGGTATGGCTCTTCCAATTACCGCCGGAAAAGATACCTGGACTTACATTACCTTTGTTTATATCTTCTTCGCAGCAGTTCTTCCGATCTGGCTGCTCAAACAGCCCCGTGATATGATGACCACTTACATGTTCATTGGCATGATCGTCGGCGCTGTTCTCGGACTGCTCGTTGCACATCCGACCATGAACCTGCCTGTTTATACAGGATTTACAAATGAAAAGCTCGGAAACATGTTCCCGATCCTGTTCGTAACCGTTGCCTGCGGTGCGATCTCCGGCTTCCACAGCCTGGTATCCTCCGACACTTCTTCCAAGACAATCGCAAATGAAAAGGATATGCTCAAGGTTGGTTACGGCGCAATGGTTCTTGAAAGCCTTCTGGCCGTTGTCGCTCTCTGCGTTGCAGGTGCTGCTGCATCTGCTGACGGCACACCGGCTGCAGGCACCCCGTTCCAGGTATTCTCCAACGGCGTTGCAGGCTTCCTGGAAATGTTCGGTATCCCGCTTTATGTTGCCCAGTGCTTCATGACCATGTGTGTATCCGCACTTGCACTGACCAGCCTGGATGCAGTTGCAAGAATCGGTCGTATGAGCTTCCAGGAGCTGTTCTCTGTTGATGATATGGCTTCTGCTCCGGTATGGAGAAAGGTTCTGTGCAACAAATACTTCTCCACCGTTTTAACCCTGCTGTGCGGCTTCGTTCTGACCCGTATCGGCTATGCAAACATCTGGCCGCTGTTCGGTTCTGCGAACCAGCTGCTCTCCGCCCTGGTACTTGTAACGCTGTGCGTATTCCTGAAGGTTACAGGCCGCAGCAACAAGATGCTGTTCCCTCCGCTGGTAATCATGCTTTGCGTAACCGGCACCGCACTGGTACAGCGCACAATCGCTTTGGCAAAAGCGTATGCGGCAGGCTCTGCTACCTTCCTGGTAGAAGGACTGCAGCTGATCATTGCAATCCTGCTGATCGTCCTTGGACTGACCATCGTAATCAACTCCCTGCGTTCCTACTTCGCAGCGTCCAGGAATTCTGAAAAGGCTGCATAAAACAGCTGCTGAAAAAGAATCCTGCGAAGCAGGATTCTCCGCCTGCGGCGGGTCGCGTAAGCGACATTCTACCATTCCGCCGCAGTGCGATCCGCGCGGAGCGTTTTTATTTCATAGGACGCATTTTCCTATGAAATGAAAAAAATACCCGTCAGAATCGAGGTTCCCCTGTGAGCCGATTCCGACGGGTATCTTTTTTTGTAACTGTGAGGGTACTGAACAGTTACCATTTTTCTTTATTCTGCCATCTTTTCCTGAAGCACTTCCATCGCTTTATTCAGCTGATTGTCCGTACCGTCTTCCACATATGCCTGAGCATCAAATTCAACCTCCACATCCGGTTCAATACCAATCTTATGGATGTTGTTGCCCTTCGGCGTGTAATACTTGCTGACTGTAAGCTTCACTGCGGAATTATCGGTAAGCTGCATAATCCGCTGTACAATGCCTTTTCCGTAAGTCGTCGTTCCAACCAGAGTTCCGATTCCGTAATCCTTTACTGCGCCGGACATAATCTCCGAAGCGGAAGCGCTGTTTCCGTCTACGAGGACAACGAGCGGAACCTCTAACGGATTCGTACCATCGCAGGAGTATTCTTCCCGGTTTCCGTATTTATCCTCCGTGTATACAATCAGTCCTTTCGGGAGCAGCTCCCGACAGATATCACATACCGTCGAAAGGTTTCCGCCCGGATTTCCTCTCAGATCGATAATCAGACCTTCCATGCCTTCAGAACGGGCATTGTCCAGAGCTTCCGTAAACTGATCCAGCGTCACATCGTCGAACTCCTGAATCTGGATGTAAGCCATGCTGTCATCCAGCATCTTTGACGTAACCGTTTCGTTTGCGAGCTTACGGCGAACCACATCAAATTCCAGATAATTGCTCTCGCCGCTACGGATCACCGTCAGGTGCACGCTTGTGCCTTCCTCACCCCGGATCAACGCGACTGCGGAAGAAAGATCCATTCCCTGCAGCTCCGTGTCATCCGCCTTATACAAAAGGTCGTTTGCCATCAGCCCGGCTTCCTCCGCCGGCGTTCCTGAAATTACGCTTGCAATCTTCGGAAGCTGCGTTTCGGTATCCAACGAAACCCTTGCGCCGATTCCGTAGTAGATGCCCTGCGTCTTTTCCTGCAGCGTTTCCAGTTCATCCGCTGTATAATAAACGGAATACGGATCGCCCAACGCATCCAGAAGTCCTTTGTATACCCCCTGCTCCAAATCCTCTGCGCTGACATCCTCGAGATAATAATCGTCGATCATTCCTTCCAGCACATTGACCTTTTCCATCGTCGTCTTGTTGCCGACCTCTTCCAGGGAGCTACCGTTCTTCGTTCCCTGATACAGGGTCACGCCGACAAATGCGCATCCACCAACTGCAAGGGTCAGGACTGCCCCGGCAATCAGGCCGCCTGCAAAAACTCTCTTATTCTCCATTGATGTCTTCTCCATATTGATGCTATTTCATTCATTTTATGTTACAGTTCACTCGTACCTTTTTGTAAGCAGATTTCATGCTCGCATGAAAATCTGCTTACAAAAAGGTACGGAGGGAGCGCCACTTTATGAGCAAAAATGAGCTGCGAAGCAGCGGAGAGCGTCGAAGACGCGGTTTTGCGAATGGCGCGGGTGAACAGTAACCATTTTATGTTCGCCAAAATCATTCGAAATCCGCTGATTTACTGCGTAAATCGCTACTTTCTCATGATTTAACGGGAACGTCAGACATAAAATTGGATGCAAGCATCCATTTTATGTTCGCCGTTCCCTCGGCTTATTTCAAATAGTTCCACGGGCTGACGTAGCTGCCGTTGCTTCTCACAGAAAAGTGCAGATGCGGTCCCGTCGAGCGTCCGGTCGAGCCGACCGCCGCGATTGTCTCACCCTTGCTCACAGACTGTCCCGTTGAAACATATAGCTTCGACGCGTGCATATAAATTGTATACAATCCATCGCCGTGGTCGATCATGACATAATTGCCCATCGAACTGTTGTAAGACGCCGCTACTACGTTTCCACTGTATGCCGCCAGAATCGCCGTTCCGCTCGGTGCCGCAAAATCCACGCCGTTATGGAATTTCTGAACCTTCAACGTCGGATGCATCCGGTTGCCGTAATCATCCGAAATCCTGGTATAGCCCGGACACGGCATCTGGAACATACCGCCGTCATATTTTAAGCGGTTTTCCTCTTCGAGCTTTGCCTTATCCGCCGCAACTGCCTTTTCCAGAGCAGCGATCGTCGCATTCTGTGCCGAAATATCCGCCTCGTATTCCTTGATTGCAGCCTCCTTATTGCTGATATCACCCTGATATGCCACAATCTGCTGCTCTTTCTCGGAAATCAGCGTATTGACCGCCTGCTGCTCCTTTTCCAGGCTCGCCTGTGCGGTGTTTAAAACGTCTTCTTCCTCTTCCAGTGTCTGCTTACACAGCTCCAGATATTCCACGCTCTGACGGTACTCTTCCAGCTTGCGGCTGTCGTAGCTGCTTAGCTGTTCCACATAACCTGCCTGGTTTAACATATCTGCAAACGAGCCTGCATTCACCAAAAGTTCGAGGTATCCGTTGCCCTTGCCGTTTCGATACAGATAGCGCAGCCGGGTTTTCATATCCTCATACTGCTGATCTGCAACCGCCTGCGCCTGTTCAATATCCGCTTTCGTTTCTTCAATTTCCGTTTTTTTGGCTGTGATCTCTTCTTTCAGATCTTCGATCTTATTTTCCAGATCATCCAGCTGACCGTCCAGCTGCGCCACATATGTTTCCAGATCCTTCTTCGACTTCTGCAGCTGGCTTACCATCGACTTAATATCGGAAATGTTGGACTGGATCTTCTTTTTCTCCGACTGCGCGTCGCTGATCGCCTGCTGCTTCTGCTTGATGCTCTCCTCAAGTGCAGTGGATGCCTGAACAGGAATCATCGATGTAAAAAGAAGCAGCGCTGCCGATAAAAGGCAGGCTGTGATTCTTTTTTTCCCAATTCTCATGCTGTCTTCCTCATCATACGCGAAGATGCTTGCGCACTGTTATAAAGCTTCCCAGGAAACCGATTCCTGCGCCAAGTCCCAGACAAACCGGAAGAAGCGTCCGATAAATCTCCGAAACCGGCAAAAACTGCATCAGCCCGGAAAGCGACGGGAACTCTATCATGACATAATCAATGACCTTTTTATAAAGGACATAGATCAGACCGAGCGGGAGCAACGAACCGATCAATCCGATCAGAATACCTTCTATTACAAACGGGGAACGTACGAAAAAGTCCGTCGCACCGATGTATTTCATAATTTCAATCTCTGACTTGCGAACAGAAATACCGATCATAACCGTGTTGTTGATCAGGAATACGGAAACTGCCAGCAAAATTGCAATAATGCCGACCGAAGTGTATGCCACGAGCGCATTCACGCCGGTCAACGTCGTCGCCGCTACCTCGGAATACCGTACTCTCTCCACCTGCGGGATGGATTCCAGCCAGCTTACCAGGCTTTCCTGCTTCGAAACATCATTCATATAAATTTCGTAGTTATCCATGCCCTCCAGCGGGTTCTCGGTATAGATCTCGTTGTAATCTTCTCCGATATTTTCGGGAGCCCACTCTGCCCACGCTTCATCTGCAGAAATAAACTTCGCCTCGGACACCTCGTCGCGCGCCCGGATCTGCGCGCCGATCTGTTCCATTTCTTCCTGGGTCGTCCCGTCCTTAAAAAATACGGTAACAGAAACGTCCTCTTCTGCCGTGCGCACGACGTTCTGGAAGTTTAAAATGACCGCATAAAAAAGTCCGAACAAAAACAGACAGGCAGAAATCGTCGCAATGGAAGCAAGGGAAAACAGCTTGTTCCGGAAAATGTTGATTACGCCCTGTTTCAACGTATAAAAAAATGTACTAATCCTCATCGATATAACCGCCTTTTTCTTCGTCGCTGATAACGACACCCTTCTTCATCGTAATTACGCGTTTCTTCATTTCATTTACAATTTCACGGTTGTGCGTAACGACCAGAATCGTCGTGCCTCTTTCTTCGTTGATGCGTTCCAGCAGCTTCATGATTTCCCAGGAATTCTTCGGATCGAGGTTTCCTGTCGGTTCATCTGCCAGAAGAATCGGCGGTTCATTTACCAGCGCCCTCGCCAGTGCAACTCTCTGCTGTTCACCGCCGGAGAGCTGTTTGGTCTTCGCTTTGTATTTGCCTGCCAGACCTACCTCTGCCAGCGCGTTCGGAACATTTTTACGCATCAGCTTCGTCGGCATCTGGATAACACGCTGTGCAAACGCTACGTTTTCATAAACGTTTCTGTCATTCAGCAGACGGAAATCCTGGAACACGATTCCAAGATTTCTGCGGAATTTCGGCACCTGTCTGCGCTTTAAGCGCGCCACATCGGCACCATTTACGATAACACGGCCGCTCGTGGGCGTCAGCTCCCGCAAAAGCAGCTTGATCAGGGTCGATTTTCCTGAGCCGCTGTCGCCTACGATAAAAACAAATTCCCCCTTTTTGATCGTCAGGCTCACATTATCCAAAGCCGGAGAGCCGCTCGAATACGATTTGCTCACGCGATCCAGCGTGATGACCGCATCTGAGCCTTCCCGCTTCTTCTTTTTTTTCTTATCGTTTTGTACCAAACCTTGTCACCATCCTAATATTCAAAAAATTCCATGTACTTCATGTACTTTACAACCATGAGTGCGATCTTGAATGTAATCGCATCCTCAAATACGCGCAGATCCAGCCCGGTAGACTTCTGAAGCTTATCCAGACGATATACCAGCGTATTTCTGTGGATAAACAGCTGACGGCTCGTTTCCGATACGTTTAAGCTGTTCTCGAAGAATTTGCTGATGGTCGTCAGCGTCTCCTCGTCAAAATCGTCCGGACTCTTTCCACCGAAAATCTCTCGGATAAACATCTTACAAAGCGGAATCGGAAGCTGATAGATCAGACGGCCAATGCCCAGCTCGCTGTATGCGATTACTCTTCTCTCGTCAAAGAAAATCTTGCCGACGTCCATTGCCATCTTGGCTTCTTTGTAGGAACGGCTCACTTCTTTGATTTCCTGTACGATTGTACCGTAGGAAATGCGGCTTTCGGAATAGCCCTCTGTTTCCAGCCATTCTATCAGGTTTGCAGTGTAATGCTCAATCTCCTTCATTTCATCGTTTTCGGTCAGTGCTTTCACGATGATCACGTTATTCTCATCCACTGCCGTGATAAAATCCCGGTTATTATTACCAAATACCGGACGCATCTGCTCCAGGATGTTATCCTCCCGTCCCGCGCTGCATTCGATAATCAGGACAACTCGCTGCGCATCCACCGGAATATAGAGCTTCTTCGCCCTGCTGTAAATGTCCACCAAAAGCAGGTTATCCAGCAACAGGTTTTTGATAAAATTATCCTTATCGAAGCGCTCTTTATACGCCACAAGCAGGTTCTGAATCTGGAATGCAGCCATCTTTCCGATCATATAAATATTTTCACCGGCGCCGCCTACAATCAGAATATATTCCAGCTGCTGCTCGTCATAGATCTTAAAAAACTGATTTCCCTGAACCTCCTGGCTGTCTGCAGGGGAATCCACAAAGGCTCTCGCCTGCGGCAGATATTCTTCCAGTCCGTCTGCTGTCGTCGCAGCGGTCTTTCCATCCACATCAATCACACATAATTCGACTCTGGCAATCGCCTTCAGGCCATCCAGTGTACTCTGTAAAATCTGATTCGATATCATAAACCCCGTCTCCTTCACTTCGCGCATTCTTCGACAAAAAACCAGTCTGTCTCCTGCGATTTTTACTATGCCCAACCTATATTCTAAAAGAAAACCACAAAAAAAGCTATAGGAAATCGCAAAAAATTTATGCAAAACCTATAACAGCAGAATTCCAGACGTTCTTTTGTTTGGAACTATAAAAGGCGAAGTACTTATTGCTCCGCCTTTTCCAGATTATATTCATTAACTTTTTTCTGAAAAATCTTTTTCCGCACCTTTCTCCAGAACGTCGTTCTCACCTTTTCTTTTAATTTCGTCTCCGGCAACGCCACCCAAAGCTCCGCGTTTAAAAATTTGCGGCCGCTGTGCATCAGCTCCAGATCCAGCGGATATGTCATCCGGGAAAAAATCACCTTCGGCGCAGCTTCGTTCATCGCGTTCATCAGTCGCTGAGGCTGATACTCAAATTCCTCGTAGCCGCGCACATCCACGATATTTAAATTTTCCTGCGCGTTTAGAAGCATCTCCTGCAGCTCCTGCGCCTGTTTATCCGTGTCGCCCAGCAGATAAACCTTGTCATGCTGTCTTGCCAGTCTTTTCAAAAACTCCCGCAAAAACATCCGGTCCTCGATTTCCCGAACCCTGCCGGGAGATGCGATTCCTGCTGCCTCCAAAATATCCGGCTCCAGACAGAACATCAGATCCGTCTCTTCCAGATACTCCTTGACCTGTTCGTCCCTGGACGCCATCGACAGAGACTGTGCGTTAATATAGCTTGTTGTATTGAGTGCCCCGGTCTGCAAAAAATGCTCCGCTTTGCGCAGGCCCTCTCTTGCGGAAACATCCATTAAGGAAATTCCCAGAACTGAATACCTTCTCATAACCCTCTACTCACTTCTTTTCTCACAACGAAACGCCTTTGAAACGCATCCCCGTTGTATCAGCTTCGTCACTCTCCGCCCCCACGGAGCGCACCCGCCGCCTTATATCCTGCGGATCGCTTTTTCTGTGATCTCAATCCTGCCGTTTTTCAGCAGGTTGCCGACCGCACGCTTGAACTCGTTTTTGCTCATCGCAAGCTCCCTGCGAATGACCTCTGGGGAAGCCTTGTCGGTAAACGGAAGCACGCCGTCGAAGCTGTCGATCAGCTTCATGACCTTCTCTGCATCCGTCTCGATCTGCAGGTACGCCTTTTCCCGCACGCTCAAATCCAGCTTGCCGTCCTCATGTACCCGGACAACCCTGGCTTCCACATGGTCACCGACCTTTAATTCCCCGTACATTTCCTTCGGAGGAATCAGCGCGGAATATCGATTGTCCACTGCCACAAACGCGCCGAACTGGCGGCTGATTTCATACAGACAGCCGCTCACTCTGTCATCCTTATGATAAGGGCTGTCGGTGCGCAGATAATGATACACCTTCATCGTCGCACAGAGCCGCCCGCTCTTGTCCACATACAAAGCAACCGGGAAACGGTCGCCCTCTTTTACCTTTCTGGTCTGCTCCTTGAATGGAAGGAAGAGGTCTTTTTCCAGTCCCCATTCCAGAAATGCTCCCATTTTCGCAGTCTGCGCAACCGTAAGCTCTACAACCTCACCAAGCAAAAGCTTCGGGCGCGCCGTTGTTGAAATCAGCCGGTCGCTCGAATCTTTATATAAGAAAACCTCAATCTGATCCCCGACCGAGGTCTGCGGCGGAACCTGTCTTGCCGGAAGAAGCACTCTTTTGTCCTCTTCTCCGGGCTCTGCCAGATAAACGCCGAAATCCACTTTTTTTACTACTGTCAAATTCTGAATTGTTCCAATTTCCAGCATATTATTTTCCTTTATCTTCCTGTCAGCTCGACGACCACAAACGGAGCTTCGTCCTCGCCGCACAGGGAAACGGTTACGCGGTCTGCCTCCGTCACAATGATCGGAACCACTATATCATGAAGCAGTGCGGATTTTTTATACTCCGCCCGCATCTGTCTAATTGCAAAATTTTCCGGCAAATACGCCATCGCCATCGAAATGTACTGTCCATTATTTACGTGGTGGTTGCCATCTAAGTGCTGTCTTTCTACTCGGAAAGGCTCCTGTCTGATGCCGCCCTGGGGCACTGCAATTTTACGCGGCGCATAGTCCATCTGCAAACGTTCTTTCACGTCGTATTTTTCGACCATCTCCGGCAGCACCCGCACCGGAACGCCCTTTTTGTGATTGATCAGAGACCAGACCGAATTTGCTTGTGCCAGCCGCTCTCCGTCTTCCGTGTCCATAAAAAAATTACGCAGTCCCATAAAGCCGCGCAGCTCGTATGGAATCGTCCCGATCCTGATTTTTTCTCCGAGCGCCGGATAGCGGTGTACAACCACCTGCCACGCGCTCATCACCCAGAGTAGATCCTTTTCTTTCAGAAAATCAATGCCAATTCCGAGATCCTCCGACTGAAACGTCGAAACATCCTGAAAATAATCCACGATCGCCGGCAGGCTCAGCAATCCGTCTTCCCCGGTTTCGCTGTAGCGCACTCTGCTGTCAAATGTATACATATCCGTCTTTCCTCCGGTACTGGCTGTGCTCTCTTTTGCAATTATTATAGCAGGAATCACTTGGTTCGGCAACCCGACATCCTTTTTGTGCCGTTATAACAAAAACCCCGGAGGAATTTTCCTTCGGGGTTTGTAGCAGGGCTACCAGGATTCGAACCTGGAAAATGACGGAGTCAGAGTCCGTTGCCTTACCGTTTGGCGATAGCCCTAAGTCTTGTTCTCTGTGATTTTGTTTCCCTGTCTCACAGCGCTTATTTAATATACAACACATTCACAGAAAATGCAAGCCTTTTTTTAAATTTTTTATTTTTTATTTTTTTCAGATCCACCTGCCGCTTCGTCAGCGGATTCACGAGGATTTCCTGCGTCGAATCCGCTGACGCGTTTTTACACTTCAAACAGCAAATCCGCATATCCCGGCATCGGCCAGAACGAACGGTCTACCTTCATCTCGAGCGCATCTACCGGTGCGCGCAGGGCTTCCATTGCAGGAACGATCTCGTCCCGATAAAAAAATGCCTGCTTTCTCGCATCTTTCTTCTGCACGTTTCCGTTTGCTTCCTTTTGTTTCAGGTCTTCCAGCGCGGCGGAAGCCTGAGACAGCAGAGCAGAGGTATCCTTCAACAGCGTTTTTGAAACGCTGCTGTCTGCACCGACTGATTCCAGAGAAGCGATGGTATCCGCCAACGTCTTTGTGTACCGAATGACGGCAGGGAGAATATCTTTCGACGCCATATCGATCATCGTCTTTGCCTCAATATGAATCGTCTTGACATAGGTTTCGTAAACAATCTCTTTTCTGGATTCCAGCTCTGCACGGTTGTAGATGCCGAAACGCTCATACAACCGGATCGCCTTATCGGTCGTCAGTGCCTCCACCGAATCGATCATACCCGGGAATACCGGAAGTCCGCGTCGCTGCGCCTCTTTCTCCCATTCCTTCGAATAACCGTCTCCGTTGAAAAGAATGCGCTGATGTGCCGTCATATATTCCTTAATCAGATCGTGCACCGCCATGTCGAAATTTTCTTCCCCGGCAGCCTCCAGTCGGTCAGCAGCTTCGCAGAACGCCTCTGCGACAATTGCGTTGATCGTCGTCGTCGGGCTTCCGATCGAATCCGAAGAGCCGACCATACGGAACTCGAACTTGTTTCCGGTAAAGGCAAACGGAGAAGTACGGTTTCTGTCCGTCGCATCCATCGGCAAATCAGGCACAGTGGAAACGCCGGTATGTAACGTAGAACCCTCCAGGCAGGAACGGGCTTCGCCGGTTTCCACAAGCTGTCTTACCACATCCTCGAGCTGTGTGCCCAGAAATACGGAAACGATTGCCGGAGGCGCTTCGCTTGCACCGAGACGAAGATCGTTACCGACGTTGGAGGCGCTTCTGCGCAGCAGGTCGGCATGTGTATCCACAGCCTTGATAACGCAGGCAAGCACCAATAAAAACTGAATATTTTCATTGGGCGTCTCACCGGGATCGAGCAGATTCATGCCGGTATCCGTCGTAATCGACCAGTTGTCGTGCTTGCCGGAGCCGTTAACGCCTGCAAACGGCTTTTCGTGCAGCAGGCAGCGCAGGTTATGACGTTCTGCCACCTTTTTCATCGTCTCCATGACAAGCTGGTTGTGATCCATTGCAATGTTCGCAGTTTCATAGACCGGGGCAAGCTCGTGCTGCGCGGGTGCAACCTCATTGTGCTGCGTCTTTGCCGTCACGCCGAGCTTCCACAGCTCCACGTTTAAATCCTTCATAAACGCACCGATCCGCTCGCGGATCACGCCGAAATAATGATCTTCCAGCTCCTGCCCTTTCGGTGCGGGCGCGCCGAACAGCGTTCTGCCGGAAAAAATCAGGTCTTTTCTCTGTAAATATTTTGCCCGGTCAATCAGGAAATACTCCTGCTCCGCGCCGACAGACGGAGTAACTTTTGTCGCCGTCGTGTTTTTGTTGAACAGACGAACGATTCGCATCGCCTGCTCGGAAATTGCTTCCATCGAACGAAGCAGCGGAGTCTTTTTATCGAGTGCCTCACCTGTAAAGGAGCAGAACGCCGTCGGGATACACAGAATCACACCCGTCGCATCTTCTTTTAAAAACGCAGGGGAAGTGATATCCCATACCGTATAACCTCTCGCTTCAAATGTGGAACGCAGACCGCCGGAGGGAAATGACGAAGCGTCCGCCTCGCCCTTAATCAGTTCCTTGCCGGAAAACTCCATCAGCATCTTTCCGTTCTCATCCGGATGTGTCACGAAGGAATCATGCTTCTCCGCCGTGATGCCGGTCAGCGGCTGGAACCAGTGCGTGTAATGGGTCGCGCCATGCTCCACTGCCCAGTCCTTCATCGTCTTTGCCACAACGTCCGCTGTCGCGTTGTCTAACTCACCGCCATGCTCCATGACGCGTTTGACTTCTGCGAACGCTTTTTTAGGAAGACGCTCCTGCATCTTTCCAAGGGTGAATACATTTTCTCCAAACAGCTTTTCCACATTCAGCACTTCACTCATTCGTCCGTCTCCTTTTCGACAATTGTACGAAGTAAATCCCCCGTTTCTGCGGCCTCCGAAAGCGTCAGCCACAGCTCCTGCTTCGGATGGGGCGCACTCTCCATTTTTTCCTCCTGATCGTCCTGGATCTTCAGCACCTGACAGGCCACATTTCTTCCGTCCGGTTTCATGATCTCGATCATATCGCCCACGCAGAATTTATTGCGCTGTTCGATTCTTGCACGGCCCTTATGATCCGTCTCGTAAACAGTGCCCAGATAAACTGCATCGCTTTGATAGGTATTAGAATCATAAATCTGAGATTCTTCATTCGGCTTTCCGTAATAAAAACCCGTCGTAAACTGTCGATAGGTACAGCGTGAAATTTCGCGGTGGTACCAGTCCATATTGGCGCGGTATTTTTCTTCGGATTCCAGACAGTCATCAATCGCTTTCCGATATGTCCGCGCCACCGTCGCCACATACAGCGCTGTCTTCATCCGTCCTTCTATTTTAAAGCTGTCAATTCCCGCATCCAGCAGATCCGGAATATGCTCGAGCATACACAGATCCTTGGAATTGAAAATAAACGTTCCTCTTTCGTTTTCATAAACCGGCAGATATTCGCCTGGTCTGGATTCCTCCATCACCGCATATTTCCAGCGGCACGGATGGGTACATGCACCGCGGTTGGCATCCCGTCCGGTAAAATAATTGCTCAGAAGGCAGCGGCCGGAATAGGAAATACACATCGCGCCGTGTACAAAGCTCTCAATTTCCATATCAGACGGAATATGGCTGCGGATTTTCTTCAGCTCTGCCAGGGAAAGCTCTCGTGCGGAAACCACACGCTTTGCGCCCAGATTCCACCAGAACAGCCACGTCTCGTAGTTCGTGCTGTTTGCCTGCGTGGAAATGTGCAGCTCGATCTCCGGGCACACTCGCTTCGCAATCATGAACAGTCCGGGATCGGAAATAATCAGCGCATCCGGCGGAACCGGTCTGCCGTCTTTTGTTTTTAAGTGCTTCAGCTCCATAAAATAATCCGAAGCCGCTTCCAGATCTCCGTTATGCGCTAAAATATTCGCTGTCACATAGACCTTAACGCCCCGATCATGCGCATAGGCGATCCCCTCCGCCATATCCTCCGGGGAAAAATTCTTCGCCTTTGCCCGCAGTCCAAACGCCTCTCCGCCGATATAAACTGCATCCGCTCCAAAATTGACCGCAGTCTTTAACACCTCAAGACTGCCGGCCGGAATCAGCAATTCCGGTTTTTTCATCTGATTTGCTCTCCTCATTCTCCATTTCACGGCTGCGCGTTCTGCTCTTTTTCGGGCAGCTTCACGCTCAGCGTCGCTCCGTCTCCCACCGGAAGCACGACTGTTTCCAGCTCGTCATGGTGGGTCAGGGTGTATAAATATTCCCGCATCCTCGCATGAATCGTCCGATCGCGTCTGCACACCGCATAACGGGATTCGATGATATTGCCTTCCTGCAGCACGTTATCCGAAACCAGCAGACCGCCCGGCGCAAGCAGGCGCAGGACGTCCGGCAAAAAGTGCATATACTGTCCTTTCGCCGCATCCATGAAAATAAAATCAAACGGCTGCGACAGCTCTGCCAGAATTTCTGCTGCATCGCCCTCCAGCAGCGTGATCTTGTCCTCCCGACCGGCTGTTTTGAAGTTCTGTTTTGCGATCGGAATCCGTTTTTCATATTTTTCAATCGTCGTAATATGGCAATTCTCCGGCATGTATTCGCTCATAAAAAGAGCGGAATAACCAACGGCCGTCCCTACCTCAAGGATAGAAGACGGCCGTCTGAGAGTCAATAGAAAACGCAGCAGACTTCCCATCTCCATCCGGATAATCGGCACGTTATCCTGCAGCGCACTGCTGCGAATCTCGTCCAGCCATGCAGGCTCTCCGGGGTCCAGAGAATTGATAAACGTTCGCATTCTCTCTTCTACAATCATTTATCGTCTCCGCCTGCGCCCATCACATCCATCATTTCATCCGGCGTCATCGCAGTGGAAAGCACATAGTCGCCCGCCACAAAGCCGTCCTCTGAATAGTTGGATAAGCGCTCCTGAATATAAAACAGTCTCTCTTCCCGGACCAGGCCCTTTTCGCAGAGCTGCTTCGCAATCCCTTTAAAATCCATTCCGTCCGTAATTGTTACGTTTATTTCGGTTCCGGGTTCCTCCGAAATTGCAGGCTCCCCGTAAATCCGCACACCGTACTTATACGCGGAAACTGCGAAATAGTAGATCAGCATCACAGCGACAATGATCAGAACCACATTAAAAATCGTTCCGACCGCACCGCCTGCAATATTTTTTGCCACAGAGTTTTTTTTCGACTGATGCTTTGCTTTTTTCTTGTTACTCAAAGTTCACTGCCTCCACGATTTTTCCGTTGATCTCCTGAATCATCCTGCAAAAATCCAACTCTGCGTTCAGGAATGCGTCCACCAGCGGGTTTTTGCGGAACTCCTCCAGGCGCCTCGAAAATTCATCCGTCCTGTCAAAAAGCTCATCCGACTGAACCGAATTCTGCAGCTCAAAATTTTCCTGCCGGAACCGGTCGATCTGGGCTTTTAATTCCGGTTGCTCCTTCATGATCTGTTTCTGTCTGTCATATTCTCTGTATTCTTCAGAAGCGATTACCGCGGCAATCAGTTCCTCCAAAGCTGTCTCAACTCTGCTCATGTTTCCCCTTACTTTACACTTCCATAATGATCGGTAAAATCATCGGACGTCTCTTCGTCTTTTTCCAGATAAAGTCGCCTAAATTGTCCTTGATCGCGGTCTTGATTCTGCCCCAGTCGGTACAGCCTCTGCTCACGCAGCCCTCCATAACGTTTTCCATCAGGTCGCGTGCCTCGTCCATCAGTGCATCGGATTCTTTGACGTAAACGAAGCCTCTGGATACGAGATCCGGACCGCTTGCGATCTGTCCGCTGATGCTGTCCAATGCAACAACAACGATCATGATGCCGTCCTCTGCCAGATGCTGTCTGTCGCGCAGCACAACGTTTCCGACATCACCGATACCAAGACCATCTACCAGAATTGCGCCAGCCGCAACCTGTCCGGTCACGCCAGCCTTTTCCTCATTTAATTCCAGAACATTGCCGGAGCGCAGGATGAAAATATTTTCCTTCTGGATTCCGAGCTCCTGCGCGATGCCAGCCTGCGCCTTCAGGTGCTTGTATTCGCCGTGCACCGGAATCGCGTATTTGGGATGAACCAGCGTATAAATCAGCTTGATCTCTTCCTGACATGCATGTCCGGAAACATGGACATCCTGGAAAATAACCTCTGCACCCTTCATCTCCAGCTCGTTGATAACTCTCGTTACAGCTTTTTCGTTCCCGGGAATCGGATTCGAGGAGAAAATAATCGTATCGTTTGGTCCGATGGAAACCTTTCTGTGAACGCTCGATGCCATACGGCTCAACGCCGCCATGTTTTCGCCCTGGCTTCCTGTTGTAATAATAACGGTTCTGTCGTCCGGATAATCCTTCAGGCGGTCAATATCCACCAGCGTATTCTCCGGGATGTTGATGCAGCCAAGGTTCATGGCTGTATCAATGATATTTACCATGCTGCGGCCTTCGACTACAACTTTTCGCCCATATTTATGCGCCGTATTGATAATCTGCTGTACCCGGTCCACATTGGATGCAAACGTCGCAATGATCAGCCGAGAGCCCTGATGCTCATGGAAAATCGTATCAAAGGTATGTCCTACCGTCCGCTCAGACTGTGTAAAGCCTTTCCGTTCCGCGTTGGTGGAATCACACATCAGCGCCAGCACGCCTTTTTTGCCAAGCTCCGCGAACCGCTGCAAATCGATTGCTTCACCAAATACCGGAGTATAGTCCACCTTAAAGTCACCGGTATGGACAACTGTTCCCGCAGGAGAATGGATCGCCAGTGCAGCCGCGTCTACGATGCTATGGTTCGTCTTGATAAATTCGATCCTAAACTGTCCCAGATTTACGGACTGTCCGAATTTGATCACCTTACGCTTCGTGTGACCGAGCAGATTGTGCTCGCGCAGCTTGTTTTCAATCAGTCCCATCGTCAGTCTGGTCGCATAGATCGGAATATTCAACTCCCGCAGCACATACGGAAGTGCTCCGATATGATCCTCATGACCGTGCGTAATCACAAAGCCCTTTACCCGATCCGCATTTTCCTTTAAATAAGTCACGTCCGGAATCACCAGATCGATTCCCAGCATATCGTCATCAGGGAAAGAAAGGCCGCAGTCAACTACAACAATACTGTCTTCGTATTCAAAGGCAGTAATGTTCATTCCGATCTGCTCCAGTCCGCCCAATGGTATAATCTTCAGGCTGGGGCCGTCAATATTCACTTTTTTTGTTCTTTTCAAGCAAAATTACCTCCATTTTTATTTTTATAGCAGGGATAAATCACGTTGTGCTGCACGAAAAAGGTGCTCGCATTTATTCCTTTTCAAGCTCAATATCCTCGAGCATATCTGTAAAAATCGCAGCCACTGCATCCATTTCTTTATCGTCGTCTACGATGCTGTAAATGGCTTCTTCGTCCTCCGGCGCAGAAACGTCCTTTAAAATCAGCGCTTCCGCATCGTCGTCTTCACTGTCTGTTACCAGAATATAATCAACTCCGCCGAGTCTGGTCTGTTCCAGCACAAAAAATTCAACGGCTTCCCCGTCCTCCGGGCAAAATGTAATCTTTTCCAAAGCTTAATTCTCCTGTCCGTTCTCTGTCTGCATCCGCTGTCTGTCCAGATATTCCTGTAAAATCAGCACAGCTGCAATCATATCCACATATTCCTTCCGGTTTTCCCGGCGCACGCCGACTTCCATCATCGTGCGGTCCGCTGCAACCGTCGTCAGTCTCTCGTCCATAAATGCCACCGGAAGTCCGGTTCTGCGTGCCAGCTTATCCGCAAATTCCTTCGTCTTCTCCACGCGCTCTCCCTCTGTGGCGTTCATATTTTTCGGAAGACCGAGCACAATCTGCCCGACCTCGTATTCTCCGATCAGTTCTTCAATTCGCTGCAGCGTATGGCGCAGCTTATTCTCTTCTTTTCTTCTGATGATTTCGATTCCCTGGGCAGTCACAAAAAGCGGGTCGCTGATGGCAACTCCCACTGTCTTGGAACCGAAATCAAGCCCCATCACTCGCATCCCGCTTCTCCTTGTTGTTCCTCTGGTCGCTCAGCGCTTCCAGTGATTCTTCTCGATGTACTCCTTGAGCATTTCCTCTACCAGCTCGTCGCGCTCCACCCGTCCGATCAGACCGCGTGCGTTGCGATAGCTGGTAATATAGGTCGGATCTCCGGACATAATATAGCCGACAATCTGACTCACCGGATCATAGCCTTTTTCAGAAAGTGCTTCATACACTTCAGAAAGGATCATTTTTACGCCATTTTCCGGCTCTACTTCTACTTTAAAATACTGTGTATTTTCCAAATCCTGCATATTGTCACGTCCTTTGTTCAAAGCTCTATATCTTATCTTACCCTACTTCTCTTAAAAATTCAATGCAATTTCCAAAACCTCGTCCGACAGGAAAGAAACCGCTCGTCCGTGCACCAGCCGGTTCGAATAATCCATGCATTCTGCACTGTCCGCCGCAAACGCAGCCTTTACATAGGTATCCGTATGACCGAGCCAGTATACCTTTCCGCCGATCTCCTTCTGCTCTTCGATCAGGACTTCCACTTCCTGTCCCAGATAATGCGCACGGAATTCTCTGGACTGTTCCTTTTCCAGAGCCAGCAGCTGTCCGCTGCGTTCCGTCTTCTGCGCGTCCGTCAGCTGTCCGGGCAGTTTGTCTGCAACTGTACCTTTTCTGCGGGAATATTTGAAAATATGCATTTCAAAGAAATGAACCTTTTCCAGAAATGTCTTCGTCACCGCAAATTCCTCCGCAGTTTCTCCAGGGAAACCGACGATTACATCCGTCGTAATCGCAGGATGTTCAAAATACTTGCGGAGAATCTGCACTTTTTCATAGTATTCCTCCGCCGTATAATGTCTATTCATCCGCTTGAGCGTTTCATTGCAGCCACTCTGCAGGGACAGGTGAAAATGCGGACAAAGCTGCGGAATCGCCGCCAGCCGTCCGGCAAACTCTTCTGTGATGATACGGGGCTCCAGCGAACCCAGGCGGATTCTGCGGATGCCGTCCACCTTTGCGATTTCCTCCAGCAAAGAAACCAGATAGGCACGTTCAAACGCCGTTCCCCGCAGATCTTTTCCGTTTTTCAGGTAATCTCCGTCCGTCTCTCCGATAAAATCCATGCCGTAGGAGCTCAAATGAATACCGGTGATGACTACCTCCTGAAAGCCTTTTTCCGCCAGCCCTCTTACCTCAGCCAACACATCCTCCTGCTTTCTGCTCCGGACGCGTCCACGCACAAATGGAATGATACAATACGAGCAGAACTGGTTGCAGCCGTCCTGAATCTTGATATACGCGCGCGTGTGCTCCGTGCTCTGCTCCATGCGCATTTCCTCATACTCCCGCACAGCGCCGATGTCTGTCACGGCGCTGGCGTCTGCAGTATGCTCCTCCAGATACGCCTCCAGAATCTCCACGATATCCTTTTTATGCTGGTTTCCCACCGCCAGATCAATGCAGTCGTCCATTCTGTTTTCCTCGCCCGCCTGTACAAAGCACCCGACCGCAACGACAACCGCGTCCGGATTTCTGTGCTTTGCCCGGTGCAGCATCTGACGGCTCTTCCGGTCTGCAATGTTGGTTACGGTACAGGTATTTACAATATAAATGTCCGCATCGGAATCAAAAGGCACAATTTTATATCCCCGATCTTGTAACTTTTGTTGCATAACCTCCAGCTCATACGCATTCACTTTGCAACCTAAATTATGTAATGCAACACTTTTCATATTATTCTCCACCATTTTTGTTACGTTTGATAATTGACTTTTGTGACGATAGTTTGCTAATATAAGATCAGAAAGTGTGAACCCAAAGGAGGTAGTTATCATGAAAACAGTTCAGATTTCCTTAAACTCTATCGATAAGGTAAAATCTTTTGTAAACGACATTACCAAATTCGATTACGATTTCGACTTGGTATCCGGCAGATACGTTATCGATGCTAAATCTATCATGGGTATCTTCAGCCTGGATCTTTCCAAGCCGATCGACTTAAACATCCATGCAGAAGACACCAATGTTGATGCTGTACTGGAAGTTCTTAAGCCCTACATGATCTAATTCAAAATGGATCAGAAAGCTCTCCGAGAGATCGGGGGGCTTTTTTAGTTGTTTTCATACTGAAAACAACTAAAAAAGCCTGAATGCGCAGTGCGGCAATTTGAAATTTGTCGCTTATGCGACTTGCCGCACGCGCCCCAAAGGTGCCTTACTGCGCCTCGACCACAATCAGTTCTTCCGTATCCAATGCACGCTGCATCATTTCATCGATGCAGTCCTTTAAGTTCTCTTCATGGCGCTTGATCACTGCGAGGTTCGGTTTTGTAACAGGATGCTTTGCAACGAAAATCGTACAGCAATCCTCGAACGGCAGGATTGACGTCTCATAGGTACCGATCTTTTCGGAAATCTCCACGATCTCCTGCTTGTCCAGCCCGATACAAGGACGGAATACCGGCAGGGTGCAGACTTCATTCGTTACTGCGAGGGACTGGATCGTCTGGCTCGCAACCTGTCCGATGCTCTCACCGGTAATCAGTCCGAGACATTCCGTCTTTTTTGCAATATCCTCCGCGATTTTCATCATATAACGGCGCATAATGATCGTCAGCTCATCGTGCGGGCACTTTTCATAAATCGCCAGCTGAATCTCCGTAAAATTGATGACATGCAAATAGATCGGTCCGCTGTAACGTGCTACCAACTTTGCAAGATCTACAACCTTCTGCTTTGCGCGCTCGCTAGTGTACGGAGGCGCATGGAAATAAACCGCGTCAATCTTGACGCCTCTCTTTGCAACCATAAATCCGGCAACCGGAGAATCGATACCGCCGGATAACAGCAGCATCGCCTTACCGTTGGTGCCGACCGGCATACCGCCGGGACCGGGAATTTCGATCGAATAAATATAAATATGCTCGCGTACCTCGATATAAAGCATCACGTCAGGATTGTGGACGTCCACGCGGATCTCGGGGAACGCCTGCAGGATCTTTTCACCGACAGATGCATTGATCTCCATCGACTCCACAGGATAGTTTTTGCGGGCACGGCGCGCATTAACCTTGAAGGTGATGTTTTTGTCCGGATAGTGCTCATCCATATAGGAAACCGCACTCTCGCACAGCTTGTCAAAGCCTTCGTCTTCGAGCTGAACCATCGGACAGATCGCGCTGACACCACAGACGGTCTTCAAGTTGTCGATGGTTTCTTCATAGTCATAATCATCCGATAATACATCAATATAGATACGTCCTCTCGTTCGACGCACCCGGAATTCTCCTTCGCAGCGCTTTAACGCATACTTGATCTGGCGAACCAGCGCTTCCTCAAACAGATCCCTGTTTTTGCCCTTTACGCCGATTTCTGCATATTTAATCAGAAAAGCTTTATACATGCTCATTTCCTTTCTTTATCCGCAGCATTTGCCTGCCGTCTGTCCTCCGACCGCAGGCAGGCTGCAGCATATTGCTCTCCCGCTTTCCCGGTCGTCTGCGCCTCAAAAGCGGAGGTATCCTTTTATCTTCTGGTAAACCGGCGCAGCATCGGAACCAGCTCGTGCAGCACCTGTACCGTATAATCAATTTCTTCTTCTGTCGTAAAGACGGAAAGGCTGAAACGAATCGTCGAATTTAACAGCTCCTTCGGCAGACCGATCGCCCGAAGCGTCGCGCTCCCTGCCGTATCCGGGTGGTTCGATGCGCACGCGCTTCCTGCGGATACATAGATTTCCCGTTCCTCCAGCGCATGCAGAAGCACCTCGCTGCGCACACCCGCAAACGACACGCTCAACACATGCGGTGCGCTGTCCCGTCCGCAAAGTCCATTGATCCGCACGTTTTCTATCGTGGAAATACCATCGGCAAGTCGTTGTTTCAGCGCATACATCCGATCCAGATCGTTATCCAGGTTCTGATACATCTCCTCTGCAGCTTTTCCCATGCCTGCGATTGCCGGAACATTTTCTGTGCCGGAGCGCAGTCCCCGCTCCTGTCCGCCGCCGAACACGATGGGACGGATTTTCACGCGATCTCCGACATACAAAAATCCGATTCCCTTCGGTCCGTGGATTTTGTGTCCCGAAACAGACAGCATGTCGATTTTCATCCGTTTCGGCAGAATTTTTGCCTTGCCATAGCCCTGCACCGCGTCCACGTGGAACAGCGTGTTCGGATTGACGCGTTTGATCAGCTCGCCCGCCTCTGCGATCGGCTCAAGGGCTCCGATCTCATTATTCGTGTGCATGATCGAAACCAGAATCGTATCCGGACGGATCGCCGCTTCCAGATCGGGCAAACGGATTTTTCCGTTTTCATCGACCGGCAGATACGTCACCTCAAAGCCCTGCTGCTCCAGATACTGCATCGTATTGAGGATCGCCGGATGCTCGATCGATGTCGTAATCAGATGCTTGCCCTGCCGTGCATTTGCATACGCTGCACCGCGCAGCGCCAGATTATCCGACTCCGTCCCGCCGGAGGTAAAGAAGATCTCCTTGGGCGTAACCTTTAACGTCTTTGCAATCACTTCCCGCGCATGGCGGACATATTCCTCCGCCTGCACCCCTTTATGATGCAAACTGGACGGATTTCCGTAGTCCGTACATAAAATCCCGGCCATCAGCGCTGCCGCGCTGTCCAGACACCGCGTTGTAGCCGAGTTGTCCAGATAACATTCCATAACCTTTCACCTGCTTTTTCCAAATCTCGAAAAAAATCCGTTTGAACCCGGTCGCCACAGGGCAAACCGTTTCCTGCTTTATGATATGCCGGAGTCTTCCAACTGGTACATCAGCCACGCCATCACGGTCAGCCCCGCTGTCTCCGTCCGCAAAATCCGCTTGCCCAGCGTCACCGGCATAAATCCGGACTGCATCGCAAGCTCTACCTCTGCCTCTTCAAAGCCGCCCTCCGGACCGATAAACACACCGATTTCCTGACCGGGCGCTGCGCTTTCGATCAGCTTCCTCGTCCGCATCATCCCTTCGGAAAGCTCGTAGGGAATCAGTTTTAAATCCATCTGCTTCGTCTGTTCCAGCGCTTCCTTTAAAGTGCAGACTGCCCCAACCTCCGGCACAATCCGGCGCTTGCTCTGCTTCGCTGCTGCTTCTGCAATCGACTGCCAGCGCGCCTGCCGCGCTTTCGCCTTTTTTTCATCCAGATGAACGACACTGCGCTTCAACGCCACCGGCACAATCCGGTATGCGCCGAGCTCCACCAGCTTCTGCACGATAAATTCCATCTTGTCCGCCTTGGGCAGCCCCTGAAAAAAAGTCACCCGCGCCGGCAGCTCCAGCCCGTCTTCTTTGATAAACCGCAGCGTACAGATAATTTCCTCCTCCAGAAGCTCTTCGATCCCGCAGCGGTATTCCTTGCCGTCTGTGCCGTTTGATACTGCAATTTCTTCGCCCGGCTTCATCCGAAGCACATTTTTAATATGGTTGACATCGCTTCCCGTTATCACAATCCGATTGCCCTGGATCTGGGAAGGCTCCACAAAAAACTGATACATTTGATTCCTGACGCCCCTTTTGGTTTCTTTTCGTCTGTACGACACGCTTCAACCTGTGTTGCATTTAAACAATAGAATGCGCGCTCCGCGAACATTCTATTGTCATGAACAATAGAATGCACGCTCTGTGAGAATTCTATTGTCATGAACAATAGAATACACGCTCTGCGAGCATCTATTGTCATGAATCAGCGCGCTGCATTTCATCCTGCGCACTGCGTTTCCTTCTTCCGTGCGGTCACGCTGACCCATTCGCCCTGATATGTTACCTCGAGCAGTTCCAGGCCTGCTGCCTTTACCGCCTCCGTTACGACCGCTTCCTTATCATCGATGATGCCGGATGTGATGTAAATGCCGCCTTCTTTCAGCTGATTTACGATCACGGGTGTCAAAGGAACCAGAACGTCCGCTAAAATATTCGCAACGACGATATCGTATTTTTCATAGCCCACCTGATCCTGGACCGCCTTGTCATTGATGATATTTCCGATCATCATTTCAAACTGCTCCGGTGCAATGCCGTTGTTTGCCATATTGTCCGCAACCGCATCCACCGCGCAGGGATCGAGGTCTGTTCCGACCGCATGCTTTGCGCCGTACATCAGAGATAGAATTGCCAGAATACCGCTGCCGGTTCCCACATCCAAAAGCTCTGTCTCCGGTGTGATAAATTTTTTCAGCTGACGAATGCACAGCTGCGTTGTCTCATGCATACCGGTTCCGAACGCCGTGCCCGGATCAATGTGCAGGATCATCTTGCCCTGATCCTCCGGTTTGACTTCCTCCCAGGACGGAATTACCAGAAGATCGTCGATGTAAAACTGATGGAAATACTGCTTCCAATTGTTGATCCAGTCGATATCCTCGGTTTCATCTACCGCAATGCTGCCTTCCCCGATCTCACAGAACATGCGCAGACCGTCCAGCTCTTCCTTCACCTTTTCGCAGATCTGCGCTTCGGTCACAGGCTCGCCGTTCAATTCCAGACTGCCGTCCTCTTTTTCTTCCACAAAAAAGCTCAGATATGCGATGCCGTCGTCCGCAGGGCCGTCCGGCAGAATGTCTACAAACATCTGCTCCTTTTCCAGCGCGGTCAACGGAACCTTGTCCTCGATCTGCGCACCCTCCAGCCCGATATCGTACAGGGTGCTGATAATAATATCTTCTGCATCTGTCACGGTTTTTATTTTAAATTTTTTCCACTTCATCTGAAACACCTCCCGAAAACACACTAACTCAGTTTTTTACTATAACACAAAAACAGGCGCTTGTGCATCCGCAAAATGCACAAAACGCCTGCCACTTCCTGAATTACATGTTACAGTCCACTCGCGTTATTTGTCTTTATTGAAAAATCCGCGCTTTTTCTTTTCTTTATGCGGAGCTTCGCCGCTGTTGACGCGTTCTGCCGCATGCAAGCTGTCTTCTGTCGCTTCGTCGAACTTGCGCAGCAGCTCTTTTGCTTCTGCAGAAAGATGTTCTGGAGTCTGTACAACCAAAGTTACATAATGATCGCCGCGCAGATCCTTGTTACGCAGAGACGGTACGCCCTTGCCTTTTAAACGAACTCTCGTATCAGTCTGGGTGCCTGCCTTGACGTCATAAATCACCTTACCATCCACGGTATCGATGACAACTTCGCCGCCCAGCGCCGCCACTGCAAAGGAAACCGGAACAGTGGAGTAGATGTTGGTATCCTGACGCTGGAAAATCGGATGCTGTCCAACGATAACTTCTACCAGGACATCACCTCTCGGACCGCCATTGATACCGGGTTCGCCCTGTCCTGCCAGTCTCTTGCACTGACCGTTGTCGATACCTGCCGGAATCGTGACTGCAAACCGTTTCTTCATCGGAACAAAACCGCTTCCGTGACAATCGGTACACTTTTCTTTGATAATCTTACCGGTACCGCCGCAGTCCGGGCACGCCTGAACGTTGCGGACTGTTCCAAAGAAAGACTGCTGCGTAAATACAACCTGACCCTTGCCGCCGCACTTCGGACAGGTTTCCGGGCTGGTTCCCGGCTTCGCACCTGTGCCGTGACAGGTCTTACACTCTTCCTTCACCGTCAGCTCGATTTCTTTTTCTGTACCGAATACAGCCTCTTCAAAGGTGATTCTGACGCTGGTGCGCAGGTTTGCTCCCTTCATGGGACCGCTTCTTGCGCCGGCAGAGCCTCTGCGTCCGCCAAAGAGATCTCCGAAAATATCCCCAAAAATGTCTCCAAAATCTGCGCCGTTAAAATCAAAACCGCCGAAGCCGTCAGCTCCGCCAGCGCCACCGTCAAATGCCGCATGTCCGAACTGATCGTACTGACGTCTCTTTTCGGGATCACTCAAAACAGCATATGCTTCGGATGCTTCCTTAAACTTCTTTTCTGCTTCTTTATCTCCAGGGTTCATATCCGGATGATATTTCTTGGCAAGAGCACGATATGCCTTTTTGAGAGCGGCGTCATCGGCATTTTTGTCAACACCGAGGACTTCGTAATAATCTCTTTTCTGTTCCGCCATAATTCAAACTCCTCTATTAAAGCTTATCTTCATATAACGCATATCTGCAGCATATGCAAAAATACCGCAAAGCATCCGTCCTGCATAGGTTGCAGATATGCGTTTACACACGGATAGGGGCCTGAAAGAATCCGGCCCCCATTGTACATTCTTCCGGTCCGACACAGCGTCATCTGACACTGTGCCGATTTACCGGGTATTATTTTATACTTCTCTGAAGTCTCCGTCAATAACATCATCATCCGGATTGCTGCCTGCACCTGCATTGCTGCCTGCACCTGCTGCATTACCCATATCAGGACCTGCCTGACCAGCTGCGCCCTGCGCCTGCTCATAAACCTTTGCAAATACTGCCTGAGCGGACTGCATCAGTTTCTCCTGAGCTGCCTTGATGTCAGCTACCTGACTGTCTGTCAGCTCCTGATCCTTGGTGGACTCCAGCAGGGATTTCAGTGCATTCAGATCTGCTTCAACGCCTGCCTTTGCGCTTGCGTCTACTTTATCGCCAACCTCATTCAGAGCCTTCTCGGTCTGGAATACGAAGGAGTCTGCGCTGTTTCTGGTGTCGATTGCGTCTTTCTTCTTCTTATCCTGTGCTTCGAACTCAGCAGCTTCCTTCACTGCCTTGTTGATATCGTCTTCGGACATGTTGGAACCAGCAGTGATGGTGATGTGCTGTTCCTTGCCTGTGCCCAGATCCTTAGCGGATACATTTACGATACCGTTTGCATCGATATCGAAGGTAACCTCGATCTGCGGTACGCCACGCATTGCAGGCGGGATACCATCCAGACGGAACTGTCCAAGGGACTTGTTGTCCTTTGCAAACTGTCTCTCACCCTGCAGAACGTTGATATCAACGGCTGTCTGGTTATCAGCTGCAGTAGAGAAGATCTGGCTCTTCTTAGTAGGAATGGTTGTATTTCTCTCAATCAGTCTGGTTGCGATACCACCCATTGTCTCAATGGACAGAGACAGAGGAGTTACATCCAGCAGCAGGATATCACCTGCGCCTGCATCACCTGCCAGCTTACCGCCCTGGATGGAAGCACCCAGTGCAACACACTCGTCAGGGTTTAAGGACTTGCTGGGTTCATGACCGGTCAGCTGTTTTACCTTATCCTGTACAGCCGGGATACGGGTAGAACCACCGACCAACAGTACCTTGCCAAGCTCGGAAGCGGTAATGCCTGCATCCTTTAATGCGTTCTGAACCGGAATTGCAGTACGCTCTACCAGATCGCTTGTCAGTTCATCAAATTTTGCTCTGGACAGATCCATATCAAAGTGCAGAGGTCCGTTTGCATTCATGCTGATGAAAGGCAGGTTGATGTTGGTTGTTGTCGCACTGGACAGCTCCTTCTTCGCCTTTTCAGCTGCTTCTTTCAGTCTCTGCATTGCCATCTTGTCTTTAGACAGGTCTACGCCCTGCTGAGCCTTAAATTCGGAAACCATCCAATCAATGATCTTGTTATCGAAATCATCGCCGCCCAGATGAGTATCACCATTGGTTGCCAGAACTTCGATAACGCCGTCGCCGATTTCGATGATGGAAACATCGAATGTACCGCCGCCTAAGTCGTATACCATGATCTTCTGTTCTTTTTCGTTGTCAAGTCCGTATGCCAGAGCTGCTGCGGTAGGCTCGTTGATGATACGCTTTACATCGAGGCCTGCGATCTTGCCGGCATCCTTTGTTGCCTGACGCTGAGCATCGTTGAAGTATGCAGGAACAGTGATAACTGCTTCGGATACCTTCTCGCCCAGATAGTTCTCTGCGTCAGCTTTCAGCTTCTGCAGGATCATAGCGGAAATTTCCTGAGGGGAATATTTCTTTCCGTCGATGTCTACCTTGTAGTCCGTACCCATATGTCTCTTAATAGAAGCGATGGTGCGGTCTGCATTGGTAACTGCCTGACGTTTTGCAGGCTCGCCGACCAGTCTCTCACCGGTCTTTGTGAATGCAACTACGGAAGGTGTTGTTCTTGCTCCTTCTGCATTTGCGATAACGGTAGGCTTGCCGCCTTCCATAACTGCTACGCAGCTGTTTGTTGTACCAAGGTCGATACCAATAATCTTACTCATAACTTTTCTCCTTCTGCCTTATCGGCTATCTCAAGCAATGTCTTATGTTCTGTTCAAATCTATGAAAAGCTGCCTGCAGGCTTTTATTCCTGCACAACAGCGACCATGCTGTGACGTACCACGGTGTCCCTGTACATGTAGCCCTTTAAAAGCTCCTGCGCTACAGTTCCGGGTTCCAGCTCATCGTTTTCCACCTGCATCACTGCGTTGTGGAAGTTGGGATCGAACTCTTTGCCGACCGCTTCGATCGGTTTTACACCAAGGTTTTCAAGCTCTGTTAGCAGCTGCCTGTAAACCTTGTTCATACCGTCTACAAAAGGAGCATCCTTTTCGTCTTCCGGTACGGTTGCAAGTCCTCTTTCAAAATTATCTACAACAGGAAGGATCTTTTCGATCACGCTCTTTGCGCCTGTCTCGAACATCGCAGACTTTTCCTTTTCGGAGCGCTTGCGGAAGTTCTCGAACTCAGCCATCTGCCGCATTACCTTATCCTGCAGCTCGTTGATCTGTGCCTTTACGGCATCTTCCTTTTTCTCTTTTTTTCTTCCGGAAAAGAAGCCTTTTTTATCTTTTTCCTCAGAAGTTTCCCCATCTTCCGGGGTTTCTGTATTTTCTGCGGAAGCCTCCGCAGTTTCTTCACATTCTTCCGTATTCCGTTTTTCCTGCGTTTCGGTTTCCGATGTGTCCTGCTTTACTTCCTCTTCCATTCTCTCTTCTGCCACGCCTGTCACCCTTTCTACTTCTTATATAAAGTATCCAACTCGCTCATCAGTGTTTTTAAGGTACCGATGACCTTGTCATAGTCCATTCGTTTGGGGCCGATGATTCCGATTGTACCTCTCATGCCCTCTCCCAGCTCATAGGTTGCAGTTACAACACTGCAATCCTTCATGGATTGAACCGGTGTCTCATTGCCGATATAAACCTGAATACCGGTACCGCTCTCTTCAGAAAGAGAATCCTGAACCAATTCTCCCAATGCTTTCTTTTCTTCGAAAACATTGATCAGCTCACTTGCCTTTTCCCGGTTATCTGTCAGCTCCGGATATTTCAGGATGTTATTGGTTCCGCTGGTATAGATCTTTAAATCCTCATCCGACCGGATCGCTTCGGCAACTGCATCAATCACACCACTTACAATGCCGCTGTGAACGCCTGCCTGCTGCTTCATCTCCGAAATCATTGCAAGATTGATTTCATCAATCGACAGCCCATTCAAATGGGTATTCAACAGGATGTTCAGTTTCAGGAGTGTCGCATCATCCAGATCCTCTTCGACCTGAAGCATCGTGTTCTTGATCACATTGCCTTCTACTACAACAACTGCCAGAAGCTGATGCTCATCCACTTTTGAAAGCTGGATGAATTTCAGCTTATTGCACTGATACTGGGGCGTGGTAATCATCGCCGCATAGTTGGTGTTGGTCGCCAGCACTCTCGCCACTCTCTTTAAGAGAGTGTCCATCTTTTCATCCTTTTCCAGAAGCAGACCTTTTAACTCTTCCACTTCACGTTCCCGCTCACCCAGCATGGTGTCTACATAAAAGCGGTAACCCTTATCAGAAGGAATCCGTCCTGCAGAGGTATGGGGCTGTAAAATGTAGCCCATCTCTTCCAGATCGGACATCTCATTGCGGATGGTCGCGGAACTTAAATTCAAATCGGTATACTTGGAAATTGTCCTGCTGCCCACCGGCTCTCCTGTCTCCAGATAGTTCCGAATAACTGCCTGCAGAATTTTCTTTTTCCTTTCATCGAGTTCCACGTTCTCACCTGCTTTCTGATTTGTTAGCACTCAATCAATTGGAGTGCTAACACCTTCTGATGATTACATTACCACTCCCCTACTCTATTGTCAACAGATTTTCCCAAAATACTTGTGAAGATAGTGTGAAAAATAAGCGTGATCGCTTATTTTTCGCACAGCTATTTGTGCCGCAGGCGTCACAAAGTAGCTAGGATCGCAGAGCCGAACTGGACGTTCGCCTCGCGATTCCTTCGGCGCAAAGCGCCTGCGGAATGAAGAATTTATGAAAAAAAGCAGCCGCACCGGGAAGGATTCGTCCCCGATACGGCTGTTCTTATTTCTGTGTATTATGTACGTTCTGACTCTGCAGCGCCCGCTCAGATTATGGCAGCGCCTGTTTTCAATTGCGGTGTCTGCTCAGACACTTAGATTCCGAAGCTTCCGCTCGTTGTACCGTTGATCACATAGTATACTGCGCTCTCTTCCGGCTTTACATACAGCTCAACGCTCTTGAACTCTTCCGGTGCGTTGCCCAGGTCATACTGCCATACATCTTTGGCAATCTCAACCAGTCTCTCAGTTGTGTATTCCTTGCCTGCAAACTGAACGCTTACCTCGGTCTTTACAGCAGCTGCTTTTGTTGCGCGCTTTGCAGGCGCTTTCTTTTCAGCGGTTGCCTTTGCTGTTGTGGTCTTCTTTGCAGCTGTTTTCTTTGCTGCGGGCTTTTCCTCTGCTTTAGCTGCAGCTGCTGCTTCTGCTTCAACTGCTTTTTCTTCTGCCTTTGCTTCAACAGCTTTTTCTTCTACCTTTGCTTCAGCAGCCTCTGTCTTGGGTTCTTCGGTCTTTACTGCCGCAACAGTCTCAGCTTTTACGGTTTCTTTTTTATTAACGGGTGCCTTTGTTACAGTTTTCTTCACTGTGCTTTTTCTCATAATGATCTCCTCCTTAACACCCAGGTATCCATTCTCCTTGTCATATCATTATCTAGCAATTACCTGAATTTAGTGATTAGTTTACTTCTAAAACCAGATATTGTCAACCTTTCCTCTGTTTTTGCCGAAAAGATTAACGCTTTTTAGACAATATTTTTACATTTTATTTATTCCGGACATCGGAATTTCGACAAAAAATGTACTTCCGGCTCCAGGCTCACTGGTAAGCCTTACACTGCCCCCATAATACGCCGTGATATGCTTCACAATCGACAGTCCCAGTCCGGTTCCGCCCATTTTACGGCTTCTTCCCTTGTCCACCCTGAAAAAGCGTTCAAAGACACGTTTCTGATCCTCCGGATCGATTCCTACGCCATCATCCTTTACTTCTATATATACTGCCTCTGGCTCCTGCCAGATTTTTGTCCAGACATGTCCGCCCGGATGGTTGTATTTGATGCCATTGCTGATCAGATTTGATAAAAGCTCCCGCATCTGCTGCAGACTTGCCTGGAGGATCACATTTCCACACGAGCCCGAAATTTCCACCTTACAGGATGCCGCCTGTGGTGTCAGGGATTCCAGGACCTCGTCCATCACGCTTTTTAAATTCACCTTACTCAGCGTTACCTCCGCATCCTTGCTTTCCAGCCGCGAGATCATCAGGATATCATCGATCAGACTTGTCATATGCTCTGTTTCCTTTAAAATCCTCGCAAGGAAATCCTTCCTGGTCGCCTCATCCTTGACAAAATCCTGACTCAACAGCTCCGCATAGCCCCGCACGGACGTAATCGGCGTTTTAAGCTCATGGGAGGCATTACTGAAAAATTCCTGGCGAATTTTACGGTCCCGCTCCATCTGCACCATTTGCCGTTTGATTTCATCAGAGCGGATATATCCGGAATATCTCGCCGCAACTGCAACGCTTACAGCAAACGCAACTATCATTCCGACAAGCAGAAGCGGAAGCACTACGATCATATACCGGAAAAGGCCGGTGTAGGGAATCGACATACGAATAATAGCCTTTCCATCCTCTGAAAGCTTTGCTACATACAGCATCTCCTGACCAAGACTTTCAGAATAACGGGTCGAACTGCCCTCACCCTTTTCAAGTGCCTCCTTTACCTCCTGCCTGTCAAGATGATTTTCCATACCGTCCACATTTTTCAGATCAGAATCAGCAAGCACTGTTCCGTCTTTTGCGATTATCGTAACCCGAACATTTGCATCCAGTGCAGATGCATGAACCTTCTGCAGCTGCTCCTGCAACGGTTTGTCCGTATTGAGTGTGTATTCGACTACGGAAATCGTCTTTTCCATCATCTCCACATTTTCCTGCCGCATCCGGCTTCCAAGAAAAAAAGACGAAACAATACTGCTGATCGCCAGTGCCAATACTAAGATCATGCCAAAGCGGACCAGTACCGGATTTTTTATCATAATTTTTTTCATTTCCCCATTTTTCCTTTTGCTTTCCTATTCCTGAGGCTTCATAAAACGGTAGCCGACACTGCGCACCGTTTTAATGTAGTGTCCCGCCTCTTCCCCCAGCTTCTGGCGAAGGGTCTTGATATGAATATCGAGCGTTCTCGTCTCCACGTCCGCCCGCCAGTCCCAGAGTTTATCCAAAAGCTCATCCCGCGATACCACACGGTTCTGATTTTCTGCCAGATAAACAAGCAGCTCATATTCTTTGTAAGTTAAAAGGACCTCTCTTCCATTTACCTTTACTTCCCGCGTTTCCAGATCCAGATGCAGGGTACCGCAGTCGAAAAGCTTCGGCTGTTCCGGTTCCTCCTCTTTGGTACGGCGCAGCAGGGAACGCACCCGTGCCAGCAGCTCCAGCACGCTGAAGGGCTTGGTCATATAGTCGTCTGCGCCCCCATCCAGTCCTGCTACCTTGTCGTATTCCTTGTCCTTCGCCGTCAGCACCAGCACCGGGAGCTTTTTCCATGCATCGTTTGCACGAATTTTACGGATTGCTTCCAGTCCGTCCATTCCCGGCAGCATCAGATCAAAAATCGCCAGCTGGGGAGCTTTTACTTTAAATGCGCCAAGTGCTTCCTCCGCAGTTTCAAATGCCGCAGTCTCATAGCCGGAACCGTTCAGTGCCACCTGAACCAGATTTCTGATATTTTCATCGTCCTCTATAATATAGATCATTCCGGATTCTCCTTTTCTTATAAACGCGTTGCTACGCGTTTTGCGCTGCCGTGCGTTTTATACCCTGCCGCGCCGCACGATTACATCTTCATCCGACACGCCATGCAACAATAGAATGCACGCTCTGCGAGCATTCTATTGTCATGAATTACACTGCCGCGCGCTACGTCAGCTTTAGATCCTGATCGCCGGGATTCCAGCCTCCGACTCCGCTTTTACATAATCTGCGATATTCACCGCATGGTCGGAGATCCGCTCCAGATTGCTGATGATATCCAAAAAGATTACGCCGCTCTCCGGGTCACATTTTCCTTTGGAAAGTCTGCGGATATGTTTTTCCCGCATCTCCCCTTCCAGCTGATCCACGCTCTGTTCCAGCACACGGACTGCATTTGCAGACTTAACAGAACCTGTTTCCCTCGATTCTACCGCAATCTGCAAGGACTGCATTGTCTGGGCGGAAATCAGTTCCAGATCCGCTTTTCCCTTTTTGGAAAAACTGCCGGAATTTTTCGATAGCGTCTCCGCCAGCTCTGCGATGTTTTCCGCATGATCGCCCGCCCGTTCGATGTCGCTGACCGTATAAAACAGGTTTTTCACCTGCTCCTGCTGCCCCTCTGTCAAGGAAAGATTATCTACCTCTACCAAAAACTCCGTCAGGATTTTTTCCATACTGTTGATATCTTTTTCCCGCTCGTATACCTTCTGCGCCTTCTGCGGATTTTCTTCTGACACGGCCGCAAGCGCAAGCTCCAGGTTCTGGCAGGTCGCATGCCCCATCACAGAAACTTCACGCACTACCGTTGCCAGCGCAAAGAGCGGATTTCCAAGCACTCTGCTGTCTAAGCGTTTCGCCATCTTTTTTGCTTCGCTGCCTTCGAGTTCTCCTGCTGTCTGGTCGCTGCCAGGCACAAGCTTTCCGGAAATCCATACCAGCTTTTCTGCAAATGGAAGCATCACAACCGTACAGGTAATGTTGAATACTGTGTGGAAAATGGAAATATCTACACTGTTCATCGTAGACGCTCCCCATGCCGGGAAAATCAAAAACAGCACGTACATAGCCACTCCAAACAGCACTGCGCCGATGACATTAAACAAAAGATGAATCACCGCCGCGCGCTTGCCGTTTCTGTCAGAACCAACGCCGGACAAAAGCGCTGTCACGCAAGTACCAATATTCTGTCCGAGTGTAATAAACACCGCAGATCTCCAGTTGACGATCCCGTTCATCGCCAGCGTCTGCAAAATACCGACGGAAGCCGAAGAACTCTGGATGATTGCAGTGACAACCGTACCAGTCAGTATCGCCAATACCGGATTTTTACCGAGCACCGTAAAGGCATTGGAAAACACCGGGGAATCCCGATAGGGCTTAATCGCGTCGGACATAAAGGAAAGTCCGATAAACAGGATCGCGAAACCGATCAGGATTTCACCAATTTGCTTCTTTTTCTCTGATTTTGTAAACAGAATAACAAATGCACCGATCCCTAACAGCAAAGGTGCATAAAATTCAGGGTTTAAAACGCTTCCGAACTCACTTAATGATACCAGCCATGCGGTAATCGTTGTTCCGATATTCGCACCCATGATAACGCCGACTGCCTGCGACAGATTCAGCATCCCGGCATTGACAAAGCCGACCACCATAACTGTCGTCGCAGAAGAGCTCTGAATCACTGCCGTGACGAGGGTTCCTACCAGGATTGCCATCAGCCTGTTCTGTGTCAGAAAGCTCATCAGCCGCTGCATCTTTCCGCCCGCAAAATGCTGTAGGCCGTTCGCCATTACATGCATGCCGTATAGAAACATCCCCAGGCCGCCGATAAATGAAAACAGTACCGAAATTCCTTCCAGTTGCATAACTCTCTCCTTTTTGATCTGATCTTCATTTCCAGCTCATTGTAACAGGCGTCCGTAAAATCTGCCCACCGTTTTTGTAAAATTCATGTAAAATTTTTTACATTTCCCGGCAAGATGTGACTTTTACGAGCATGTATTCTATTATCAGAAACAAAAAAGGGACTGTCGCACCGGACAGTCCACAATTCAAATCAGTTTCTACCAATTGCCCGCCGCAAAGCAGCTTTTGCAATCTTTTATTCATGATAATAGAATGTTCGCAGAGCGTGCATTCTATTATTCATGATAATAGAATGTTCGCAAAGCGTGCATTCTATTATTTAATTACAAAGAAATACAGCAGCACCAGGATACCGAGCACGATTCGATACCAGCCAAACACCTTGAAGTCATGTTTTTTGATGTAGCCCATCAGGAAGCGAATCACAAGCACGGATACAATAAAAGCAATTACCATGCCAACCAGCAGAATCACTGCCTCCGCCATTGAAAAAGCAAAGCCGAAGCGGATCACCTTTAACAGGCTCGCCCCCAGCATAACCGGGATCGCCAGAAAGAACGTGAACTCCGCTGCAACGGTTCTGGAAACGCCGATCATCAAGCCTCCCAGAATGGTTGCTCCGGAACGGGAGGTTCCGGGAAAGATTGCCGCAATCAGCTGGAACAGACCGATGATAATCGCATCCTTATAGGTCAGCTGTGCCAGACTGCGGACTCTTGCACGTTTTCCTTTATGACCATTTTCTACAAGGATAAATCCGATACCGAACAGGATCAGCATCACTGCAACCGTAATCGGGTTGTAAAGATATTTTTCAAGGATATCGTCGAACAGCAGACCGACTACTGCCGCCGGAATGCAGGCAACAATGATCTTGAACCACATTTTCATGATGTCCTTTTTCACAATGCCGTTTGTTTTGGACCTTCCGGTAAAATTAAACGGCCAGATCTGTTTCCAGAACAGCAGCACAACCGCTAAAATCGCGCCCAACTGGATGACAACCAGGAACATATCCCAGAATTCCTCTGAAACGTTCATATGAACGAACTCGTTTAACAGAATCATATGACCTGTACTGCTGACGGGCAGCCACTCGGTAATGCCCTCTACGATTCCGAACAGAATCGCCTTTAAAATTTCAATAAATGATAACATTTTCTGCCTCCTTTATTTTTCCAGAAAAGCGATCAGCTCTTCCTTGCGGCGCGCTGCTTCCTGATATCCTTCTTCATAAAGCGCGCGCAGCTTTTTCCTGTTTTTTTCGATGCGTCCCACTTCATTTGGGTGGGATGGCTGAATCAAAAACGCAGTGCCATTTTTTACCTCCGCTTCCAGATAATCCAGCTGCTGGTTATAGGCTGCTGCGCGGTTTGCCATCAGCTCGTATACCTTCGGATATTTCGCATATCTGGCTTTAATCAGTTCCAGATGCTTTGGCTGGACACGACGATAGCCCGCCTCTTTTGTCATCACAACGACATTTTTGCGGCATCCGTCCGTCACGGCATGCAGCAGTGGGATAGAATCCGCAAGTCCGCCGTCTAAGTACAGCTTTCCGTTAATCTCTACCGGCCTTGACACAAGCGGCATCGATGCCGATGCGCGCACTGCATCGATATTCCTGTGCATATTCTTCATCGGAAGATACTCGGCCAGTCCGGTTTCAATGTTGGTTACGACCGCGTATCCTTTACTCGGATTTTTATCAAACGTCTCGTAGTCGAACGGATTTAAGCGCTCCGGGATATCGTGATAGCACATCTGGACATTGAAATAATCGCCGGTCCTTAACAGGCTCGAAAGTCCCCAATAGTTTTTATCCTCAAGATAGTCGGTAAAAACGCTGTACTGTCTGCCTTTTTGTCTGGAAAGATAACTGCACAGGCAGCACGCTCCCGCCGAAACGCCGTAGCATTTGGCAAAGTCGATTCCTGCATCCAGAAAAAAATCCAGCACGCCGGCGGTGTAAACGCCCTTCATCGCGCCGCCCTCCAGCACCAGTCCCGCCTGATACATCATAGATATGCGCCTCCTTGCTGCAAAACTCCTGCTGTCTTATTTGTCGTTTCACTCATTTTATGATATCAGGGCTTTCCATTCAACCATAGATTTCTTTCATCATTTTGCGCAGCACCGGCAGGGAACGCTCCACCTTCTCCGTATCGATGCAATATGCCATGCGGAAATATCCGGGACAGCCGAAGGAATCCGCCGGAACGAGCACCAGATCGTACTGCAGCGCTTTCTGACAAAATGCCGCCGCGTCTGCTTCCGGGGCTTTCGGGAAAATGTAAAAGGTTCCTTCCGGCTTCACAACCTCGAAGCCACAGTCCGTCAGGCATTCGTAGAGCAGGTTGCGGTTCTTTTCATAGACGGAGAAATCGGAGGTCAGGTCGAGCACCTTCGATACCGCCAGCTGCATCAGGGACGTCGGGCAGTTATGGCCGATTCCCCTCGAAATCTGTCCGCACATATTTACGATCTCCGCCGCATACGGACACGCCGGATTGACCGCCAGATAGCCGATTCTCTCGCCCGGCAGCGACAGTGCCTTGGAAAAAGAGTAGCAGCTGATCGTATTGGCATAAAATTTCGATACATACGGCTGCTGTTTGCCGTCAAATACGATTTCCCGATACGGTTCATCCGAAATCAGGAAAATATCATGCCCGTATTGTTCTGCTTTTCTCGTCAGAACCTCTGCCAGCTTCGTCAACGTCTCCGCCGAATAAACTGCGCCGGACGGATTGTTCGGTGTATTCACCAACACTGCCGCAACCCTCGGTCCCAACATTTCTTCAAACGCTTCGAAATTGATCTGGAAGCTCTTCGTGTCAGCCGGAACAACCTTTAAAACGGCTCCGGTCAGATCTACATATGGATGATATTCCGGAAAAAACGGAGCAAAGGTCAGCACTTCATCCCCCGGCACAGTCACTGCACGCAGCGCATGCGCGATTGCCGCCGCTGCTGCGGAAACCGGGAAAATATGCTCCGGTCCGTAGTTCATGTCAAATCTGCAGTTTAAGGACTCCGCAATCGCCGTCTTTACAGACGGGATACCGAGCGTCGGGCTGTAGCCGTGCAGGGTCATCGGATCTTCCTTCTCAATCAGGTCCAGCAGTGCCTGCTTAAACTCTGCCGGTGCCGGTACGGACGGATTTCCCAGGCTGTAATCGAATACATTCTCTGCACCAATTATCTGCGCCCGCTTCGTCGCCTTCTCGGACAACTGCCGGATCACTGACTTTGCATCCAGCATTTTTCGATATTGTTCTGCAATCATAGTATTATCCTTCTTTTCTGCATCTTTGTGAGTTTGAAATCTGTCCATATTCTATCACACTATTTTTGACAGTTCCACTTTTTCTTCCACAGGGCATATGTTATACTGAAAAAAGAATGGATATAAACGTTTTTCAGCTGTCAAAACCACGGTGCAGTTCCTGCTTTCCGGCAAACGCACCTGTAAATAGGAGGATTTTATGGCAACCTATATCGGGCTTGATCTCGGTGGAACCAATATCAAAATTTCTGTTTTCGATGATTTTTTTCATAAGCTCGGGGAAAAACGCACCCCCACCGAGGTTCGTTTCGGCTCGGAGCACGTCCTCAATCGCATTTATGATGCTGTTCTGGCACTTCTCGATGAGCTGCACCTGACCTGTCAGGATATCACCTGCATGGGCATCGGCGTCCCCGGCATCCTCGATATCAAAAACGGTATTTCCCGTTTTTCCCCGAATTTTCCGAAATGGGAGGAGGTTCCGATCGTCGCCTGGATGGAGAGCCATCTTCATATCCCGACCTATATCGATAATGATGCACGTGTCAATCTCTATGGGGAATGGAAATTCGGCGCCGGCAAAAACCGCAATAACGTCCTGATGATCACCCTCGGAACCGGGCTTGGCGGCGCTACGGTCATCGACGGACGCGTGATCTACGGCGCTACCGGTTCCGCAGGCGAAATCGGGCATATCAACATGTTCCGTGAAGGACGGGAATGCCGCTGCGGAAGCTCCGGCTGCCTTGGGCGCTATGTTTCTGCCCTCGGTATTTTGCGCACCTTCCGGGAGAAAGTCCAACTGGGACAGCACAGCATCATCTGTGACTGGGTAGATAATGACCTTGATAAGGTCACTGCAGACATGCTTTCCCGTGCCTACGATGACGGGGATGCTGTTGCTATTGAGACCATGAGAGAAACCGGAGAGCTGCTCGGCTACGGTCTGTGCGCCGTTTTCAGCCTGTACAATCCGGAAATCATCATCGTCGGCGGCGGCATGTCCCGTATGGGCGATCGCCTGCTTCAGTACACCCGTGAAATTCTGGATACCCATGCGCTGCGGATTCCCTATAGCTGCTGCACGATCGTCACTGCGGTTCTCGGAGACGCTGCCGGAATGCTGGGCGCAGCGGTCTATGCGAAGGAGCAGTTTCAGCAGAGCGCAGCGAACAACGGACAAAAGTAAAAAATGAAAGGCAGGTGCGATACACTGCGGCAATCTGCGGTGCAGGCACGCCCTACAACATAAACGAGCCGGTACAGATTAAAACATCTGCACCGGCTCGTAACAGTTTTTAATTTATGACAATAGAATGCTCTCAGAGCGTGCATTCTATTGTTTACAGTTCCCCTGCAATATCCAGTCTCGTCGCAATGCTGGTCAGCAGTACAACGAGCGGCATCATAATTTCACACACCTGAACAAAGAAGCATGCGATATCCTCTGTAATTCCCCCGAAATGATGGAACGCCACATAGCAATAGTACAAAAATGCGAGCAGTGCACCGACCAGACACGGAATCGCTACCTGAATGTCGCACATCAGCATGCCCACTACAGAGACCACGATATAAGCGATCATAAATGCGATCACAATTCCTCTGCTTTTGCCTTTTCCGACATACAGGGAGCATTTGCTTTCCTGCGAATGCGGGAAGCATTCGATCGAAAGACCATAGAGCGCTCTGGAAAGTATGAAGCCATATGCAAGAACCGGCCAGCTGTCCAGCGGCATTTCGCTCCAAAGACCGACGATCAGGAAGAAATAGCAGACACAGATAATAATTGCGAAGTATCCGCTGTGGGAATCCCGCAGAATTTCCAGCTTGACTTCCCTCGGCTGATGGGAACTGAGCGCATCTACTGTCCGGAAGAAACCATCCAGAAACGCGCCGCCCGATAAAAAGATCGGAAGCATCGCACAGATAACCGCGCCCAGCAGATCTTTATCGATCAGATACGGGCTGATCACCTGCCACTGTTTTAGAATGAACCCGATAATCGCGCCGACTAGCGGTACGAAAATCAAAATATACTTCATATTTCTGCGGGTTTTTTTGATCTGCCTGGCAGGAAAAATCGAATACATCGAAAAAGCCAGACGAAAACTTGCCCAAACTTCTTTCATACTATCGTGTACCTCTCAGATTTTCGGATTACTTCAGTACAACGTCATCCGCATGTTCGTTCCAGATCAGGCAAACCCATGTTTTTCCGCGATTTAGCCGGATCGGGTTACCGTCTGCATCCACATACAGCGCCGGATCGGTATCCGAATATCTTGACCAGGTTCCTTCTACCATCTTACCTCCGGTAAATACCTGAACCTTGTAATTGGTCAGATCTGCACCAGGCTCCCAGCCGCCGTGCACATCAAATGCCATATAGCCTTTAGAATCCCGGAACTCGCCGTGACAATACTGGAAAATAACGTTATCGACTGTCAGCTGTTCGCCGGTTGTCTCGTCAATATGCTTGTCACCGTACTGATAACGGTAATATTTTCCGTCTTCATCGTTATATTCAAAATAAGCCTGCACATTGGAATAGCCGTTTCCAACACCGGTCTTTTCACCGCCGGGATACATCAGGACAACGGTATCGTTATCCGGATAGTCTGCCTTTTCGCCCAGAGGTGCAAAGGCAAATTTCTGCTTATGCGTATCGTGATAAGTCAGGCTGTATTCAAATTTCTCTGCCGCTTCTGCCAGTGCCTCACCGGTTGTATACACATTGTGGGGTGCTTTCCGCTTATCCGTCCGCATGAACGCTTTGGAAGCCGGACGGTCAATTCCTGCAACCGCGCCGCTGATGTTGTCCACCAGATCGCTGTTTAACAGATCGCCGACATAAGGGGTAGCCTGTCCGAAATGCGCATAAATCGCATCGAATTCCAGTGCGCTGTATACAAAATAATCGCGGCTGCTTCTGATATAGCCGATCGTATCCAGATTCTGCCAGTTTTCAAACAACGGCATCAGACGGGTCACATCCGCGCCTTCCATCGGCGCTTCATAAATCACGGATGCCTGTCCGATTCCTGCCTGCGGAGTTCCTGCCTTGATATTGTTCAGCATAACTGCCATCGGGCGCTGTTCGCGTTCCTCTTCGGTGCATTCCAGACCGGTCAGGTAGCTGGTCGGAACTGCGTCTTCTGTAACAACGCTTTCCGTCTCCGCTGCTGCATTTTCTGTTCCGGTTGTATCGTTACTTTCCGTCGCTGCAACAGCTGAATCCGTTTCAGGTACAGGGGTTGTTTCTGTCGCTGCAGAGCCACATGCACATAATGCTGCAGATAATCCCAGCGCCAGACAGAACAAACTGGTTTTTTTCATATATCATTCTCCTGAATATTTTTCTTTTTTGAAAAGGTTAAACCAACCTAGTTTAAATATTGTACTCCCGCAGGCGGTAAAAATCCAGCCTTTTTCTGCATTTATTACAATTCTATTACAAATTTACGGTCTAATTCTTCAGCAAATGCAATTTTACCGCAAATTTCACAATCATACTGCCTCCGGGAATTCCGAGCAGTTCTTTTTTCGACATGACGCCAAGCTTTAACGCCGCCGCAAAATACGTCAGTCCGCCGATTGCCACCGAAAGCAGCAGTGCAACCGCATTGCCGAGATATCCTTTCAGCACTGTCAGCGTCAGCCCATAATAAATACCTGCAACCACAAGCCCCATGATCGCAGAGGATACCAGCGGCAGGACAAACGTCTTCTCGATTTCCTGATGATAGCCGGTCGCTTTTTTCACCGCGATGCCATTTAACAGGCACATCATAAAAGAATATACCGTAACGGCGATCGGCAAACTGTAAATACCAAGATCTGTAAAGATCAGGAGGGCTGCCGCCACCACAGTCTGCACCGCCAGCGCAATCACCGCGTTTGTAACCGGCTTCGACGCCTTGCCGACTGCCTGCAGAATCGAATTGCTCAGTGTGGAAAGGGAATAGAACACGATGCTCGCACCAAGCGCCGCCAGAAGGCGTCCGCCCAGACGGATGCTGTCCGTATTCGTATTATATAACAGCCATACGATCGGTCTGGATAGTACCGTCATGCCGACTGCAGACGGAATCGCGATAAACATGATCGTCTTGATTGCCACGCTGATTTTGTGCCGGACGTCTTTTTTCTTCTTTGTCTCAAAGCTTCCTGCAATGCTCGGCAGAATTGCGGAAGCCATCGCAGACGCGATTGCAATCGGAATATTGGAAAGTCCGACCGCTTCCGTATCGTAAATACCGTTAATAATCGTAATATCATCATAAGAAGCGTTGTGTACCGATTGCATCAGATTCAGATACAGGGTCTGGTTGATCAGTGCGCTCGCATTATATGCAAACGTACTCAGCAGAACCGGCGTTACCATAAAAAGAATGATCTTGAAAATCTCGCCGGTTTCCAGCAAATCTCTGGAACGATCCCGCTCTATCCTGCGGCGGATTATTTTCCGGTTCATATGGTAAATCATCAGCATAAACGCCAATGCTATCAGCACGCCGACACCGGTTCCGACTGCACTTCCGACTGCCCCCCACGCAGCACGGGTCAGCTCGTCTTCCCCAGCAAACATCTGCATCAGCCCCCATGCCGCCAGCATGCTGACCGCCGCATTTAAAATCTGCTCCAGAATCTGTGAAACGGACGTCTGCACCATGCTTCGGTTTGCCTGAAAATATCCTCTCAAAACGCCGAGAAGACCGGAAAAGAAAATTGTCGGTGCAAGCGTCCGAAGCACCATCGCCGCCCGTCCCGGAATCAGAAAATCTGCTCCAAAAAACGCAAACAGACTGGCGATTCCGCCCACGACAACAACATAAATAATCGAGCAGTGAAAAATCCGCTGCGCATTTTTGTACTGGTGGGTTGCCAGTCTCTGTGAAATTACTTTGGATACCGCCGACGGAATGCTATAGGAAGAGATCAGCAAAATCATCTGATAATAGCGATACGCCGGCGCATAATAGCCGTTTCCTGTCTCTCCGATAATTCCCGTCAGGGGGCTTCTGTACAATAGGCCGATAATTCGACAGATAATGCCGGCAGCAGCCAAAATGCCGGCCTGTTTTACAAAGGAACTGCCTTCTCCCTTATTTTTTGTTCCCATCCGTTACCTTTCTGCTCAGTCTGTCAGGCAGAAAGAAAGCAGATAATCCAGCCGTCTCTCTACCAGCTCCAGAACAAAAACATCCGGCTTTTGTTCTTCTACCATAGATTGCGTAAAAAATCCGTTCCAATGAGCCATATAGCAGTCTGAAAGGCTGCTCGCCACCGGTCCCGCCATTCCTCCGGCGAAGGAATCCCTCACCATGAACAGCTTTCTCGTATCCGGCGCATCTGAATGATACACCAGAGCCGTCGCATCGTCAATAGAGACTGCCTGCAAATTGTTGCCGTTGTAACCGGTCACGATATAATTTTCTTCCGCAGGCATGTTTTTTTCGTAGTAGCTCTGCAGATTCATCATTCTTGCAAGATCATATCCGGAAAAGGTATCCGGAGTAAAGGTAATGTCCTCCACCTCTGGAAGCTCGTCTCCCAACTCCTTTAACAGCGCTTTCGCCCCAATATAGCCGCCAGCAGCGTTCCAGTGCGTGTCATAGTGCCAGTACAGGGAATATTCCTTCTTATATTTCAGCATTTCCTCTTTCGGATATACAATACGGATATCTGTATTCTTCTTCAGATAAGCGATCAGCTGATCTGTCCGCGTTTCCTCTGCCTTTTTGTAATAGGAAGGAAGATGCTCTTCTCCGTAAATCGTCTCCTTATTCGGTGCAATCATCAGGACAAATTCACTGCCCCGGTTGGAAAGCCACTGCTCCGATGTCGTGAGCTGCGATGCGATCTGTGCAAGCTGTCCTTCTGTAAACAGGTTCGTTCCCTTATAATCATCAATATCCGATTCCATGCTGTAAAACAGCCAGTTGTCCGAACCGATCACAACCTTGTCGTTGATGGATTTTTCACAAAACAGCTTTAAATCTGTCAGGCTGGAAAAGGAAATCAGCTGACTCCGAAACGGAACCGCCGCGTTAAACGCGCTCTCCACCAATCCCGGATAATCTCTGTAATTGTCCTTCGTCAGCTTCGGAATCTCTGTTGAAACCGTATTTTCCGTCGCATCCGTCCGGAAACGATCCTTTGTTACCGCCCACACAGCTCCCGGCATCAAAAGCAAAAGCGCAAAGCAAATCAGCCATGCCGCCGCCATTTTTTTATTCATATGCATTCTCCACTCAGAAATTCAGATAAATTGCAGGGCTGTAGGTTCCGTTGACCAAAAGCAGCATCGACGCTGCGATCAGGAACATGCAGTAAACCAATTCCAATACGCCGCCCTTTAATTTCTCCGCTGCCGGGCAGAACTTTTTGATGCCTGCCTGTATCAGCCCCATGCCAAGGATGCCGATGACCGTCATCACAATGCAGCGGTTTCCGACCAGCTCCCGCAGCGCATAGGTGCTCTGCGTATACTGCCACGGCGTCAACATCCTGCGGATGTACTGCAGCGCCGGCTGCAGATTTGCCACCCGGAAAATCACCCAGCCGAACAACACCACAAGCCCCGTGTATACATAACGCAAAAAGCCGATTTTGTCCAGAATTTTCTTAAATCCGATCCGCTCCACAATGATGAAAAATCCGTGCAGCGCACCCCATGCGATAAACGCTGTCGTCGCGCCATGCCATAATCCGGTCGCAAAAAAGACGATCGCCAGATTCAAATATGTCCGAATCTTTCCTTTCCGGTTTCCGCCAAGCGGTATGTAGAGGTAATCCCGAAACCAGCTGCTCAGGGAAATATGCCATCTGCGCCAGAACTCCTGAATCGAACCGGACAGGTATGGATAATTAAAGTTTTCACAAATATCGAATCCGAACATTTTGCCCAGACCGATGGCCATATCCGTGAAACCGGAAAAATCATAGTAAATCTGAATCGCATACAGAATCGCCGCGCACCACACCATAACGCCCGTAACATTTGTAATGTCCTGCGCATAGATCTTATCTACACTTGCGCCGACAATGTTTGCGACCAGCACCTTTTTACCAAGTCCATAGGCAAAGCGCCGAATTCCCTCCGCCGTCTTTTCCACGGTTTCCTGTCTGTTTGTCAGCTGCGGGGCAAAATCGCGGTACCGCGCGATCGGTCCGACTGAAATTTTCGGGAAAAAGGACAGATACAGCGCCATGTTGAGCGGATTTTTCTCCGCCTCATAATGACCGCGGTATAAATCCATCAGATACGAAATCGCTCCGAACGTAAAAAACGAAATGCCAATCGGAAGCGGGATATTGCGCATCTCATGCTCGCTTCCCGTCAGCCGGTTCACAATCCGCAAAAAGAAGTCAAAATATTTATAATACCCAAGAATCCCCAGGTTTACCAAAATGCCCGCCGCCAGAACGGTTTTCGCCGCCACGCTTTCGTCCCGCTGACATCCAAGCAGCAGTCCGATACCGTAATTTGCCGCAATCGAAACAAGTAAAAGGACAATATAAACCGGTTCGCCCCATGCGTAAAACACAAGGCTTGCCAAAAGCAGCAGGATATTTTTCAGCGCTGTTTTGCGCACGCACAGCCTGTCCAACACAAATACAACCGGCAAAAAAGCCGTCAGAAAAATCATGGAATTGATACTCATTCAAAAACTCCGATCTTATTCGCTGCCCGCAGCACCCTTGGAACAGCAATCTGATAATCAGTCATCCCGCGACGGATACTGTTGTCCTGATATCAGAGGCAAAAGAGTTTTTGATCCTGATATCTTTTTTATTGTAGCATACATTTCCTTAAATAGGTAGGGGAATCTGAGGTTCTCTTTCCTGAAGCATCTGCAAAGTTACAGTTCACACACGCCATTCGCAGAAACGAATCTGCGATACTTTCCGCTGCTTCGCAGTCATTTTTGTTCATTTGAAACTCTCCAGGAATGCTTCGCAGCCCTCCACGATGTCCCGGTACGCGGTTTCGAAATCCCCGGAGTACCACGGATCGTCAATATCACGCGGATGCTTTGAGTAATCCAGCAGCCGATGGATTTTATGCTCCGGGTCTCCGCCAACGATTCGAAGCATATTTTGAATATTATACTGCTCCGCTGCAAGCAGATAATCATAATATTCGTAATCCTGCTTCGTCATCTGGCGTGCCCGCTTCCCGGACGGGTCAATGTCATGCTCCCGCAGCTTCCGCACCGCCGGCGGATAGACCGGATTGCCGATTTCCTCCCGGCTCGTCGCAGCCGATGCGATTTCAAACTGATCCGCTATGCCGCGTTTTGCAACCATGTCCCGAAGGATGAACTCGGACATAGGGGAACGGCAGATATTGCCGTGGCAAATGAAAAGTATTTTTATCATATTCTTATAACTCCGTTTTTGCTTTGTATTTCTTCTCAAATGCCCAATATTGCAGGTTTTTTCGGCATTTTCCTGTTTCTGTGTTTCCGGGGTATCTTCTCAAATCTTCCCGTATTTTCTCGTGCTTTTCCCTGCAATATTGGTAAATCTGTTGGTAAATAAATGCTCTGTACCAACGGGGTGTTTTAGGCTTTTGCTACTCGAAGCAGCTCTGCCTGTGCGTCATCGAACTGCACATGGGTGTAAACATTCAGCGTTACGCTGATGTCCGAATGACCCATGATATACTGCAATGTCTTTGGATTCATTCCGGATTTCGCCATATTAGAACAGAAGGTGTGCCTGCATACATGAGGGGTGATGTGCGGCAGAGGGCTGTCCGGATAAAGCTTCTTGTACTTCTTCATTGCCCAGCGCATCTCGTTTTCGATGTGTAAGGCTACTTTCGGATTTCCGTTCTTGTCCAGCATGATGAATCCGCTGTAACCGTCTACCATAGGCTCTGCCTTGACCGTAGGGCGGCGCTCTAGCATCTTTTTCAAAGAGTTATACACCGTTTCATTCATCGGCAGAAAGCGGCGGCCGCTGCTTGTCTTGGTTTCCTCAACATAGTATTTTCCGCCACGCTCACGAATCAGCTGATGATCCACACGAATTCTACGATTTTTAAAATCCAGATCTTTTCGGGTCAGACCGCAGAACTCGCTGACTCTCATACCGGTTTCCAGAAGTACCACAAACTCATCGTAGTATTTGCAGTAGGTGTTGTCTTTCTCAATGAAATTCATCCAGATTCCCAAGTGTTCCTCGGTGAGTGCAGCTCTCGGCACCGTATCATTGACCACCACATCCGTCAACTTAAAGATTTAAATTGTCATAGGAATTGTCATCTCTGGTAAATGTGCTTCTTTTACTATGTCTTTGATGATTTCAAAATATATTTTCTGAAGTTCATATTCAGAAAGTTTAACCTTTTGTTCCCGATCCTGTTCTTCGCAGTAATCGTCATCCATCGCAGCATTCAACACCTTTATTGCTTCTAAAAGCTCCTCTGTGGGCTCGACATGATTTTCTTTAAAATCATCAATAACTCCATATTCATCATCAGATATATACTGATAATCCATGCACTGATAAGCTAGTTCGAGTACATCTTTTTTTATTTTTGTAGCAGCTCTATCCATGTAAGATATCGGATGCTGATTCCGATAGACATTTTCCGCATACTCCCTAGCTTCTTTAATAAAATCAGGAAAGCTACTCGCTGTTAAAATGTATCGAAGTACTGATTTATACTCATTGGCCATGTATTTTCCAAAATGACCTACGTTCTCTCCAGAAGTAATTCCTTTAATTGCTTTTACACCATCTTCCTCTAGCCCTAAAAACTCACATGCCTTTTCCATCTCAAATGATTCATAATCAGTTTCTCCTGTGAGATATCCCACTGATACGCCAAAAAAGTCGGCCAAATTCAGCATTGTTTCATATGATGGGAAACCTATAGTCTTTCCATTTTCAATCTTATTTCCCACACGCAACCATCTACTGATATTCGCCTGTGTTCCACCACCATATTTTTCCTTGTACTCTTTCAAAAAAGTCTTTTGCGTGTAATTGCCTTCTTTCATCAATTTGCTCAGACGACTACACCAACATTTTGCTCTATCATCTTTTATATTACTCATAGTATATCATACGCCTTTTACCGTCTTTAATTACATCATATATATATCGCATTTGATATTTACATCTATAAGAATAAGCCTTAAAATATGAATTGTCAATACAGAGAAAAACATAGGAGGTATTCCATGAACGAAAATAATTTAACCCAGACCACAAATGAGCATGACACATTACAAAGCATCGTCATATCAGAGGTCCGTCAAAAGATTTCTAATACAGCAAACGATGCAGAAAACACAGCAAAAGAGAAATACATAGCTAAGCAAAAATTAATTGAATCCGCCGACGATATGACTACTCATGAAAAGCTGAATGCTATGGACAAGAATTACGACCGTAGAAATCAAGAGCGTTGGCAAAATGTATTCTATTTTGCTGTAATATCCTTTAGCGTAGTCGGATTAGCAATTGGCAGCCCGGTTGCAGTAAAGAATGTCCGCAGACTTCTTACCGCTGCATAAGTCAAACTGAAAACAGCCCCACCACTGGATTTTATTCCGGTAGTGAGGCTATTTTACTCTTAAAAGGCAATACCGTCTTTGACCATTTGTCGTTGGCTTTCTGTCAAAATAGAATGTTCTACATATCCATAATTATCATGCAACCATTGTACAGTCTCCTTGCGGAATGACTCCACTGGTGACACAATATGCGCTGTTTTAAAGTCCAATTTACCGTTTTGGAAATCGCAGCACATAAATCTGTTATCTCCATCACCAGTAATAAAGAGCTGGTCAATTAAAATCCTCCCTGATGAATTAACCATATTAGGAGCTTCTTCAATGCTGCTAAGGTGGTCTATGAGACTTTCAAATGATAACCAAAGGAGGAATCTGTCATATCCGTCTGTATTTGTTTCTTTAATAACAAAAGTATTCATTGCAGCCCCTCCTTTCAAAATATTATTGTTGTGTACTGATTAAATCAATACATCTCTTAATAATTTCGTCTGCCTCTTCTTTTGTGTTTATGCTTCTTGTATTGTCGAAAGTCTCACTCAAAACATCGCCAAAATGGAATGACGAATTTCTCTGTGACACATAATAATTATAACAATTCTCGATATAGTTATTTTTACTTCTATCTTGAAATACTTCCTGCACTACATATTTATTCGGAAAAACCGTTTTATCATACCCAAAGCAGGTGAAGTTTCTTCCAACAGTTCCGCCAGCCAAAGTAATCAAGTACTTAATATGCCCCTCTAATGCTCTTAACGCTGGAAAGGCATACTGAGAATAGTCTTCACTTTCTACATAATAATTCAGATTGATTACGGCCTGTTTTATCAAACGCTTTATTCCCGGTGGATACGTACTAGGAAGTCCGTTCTCAATAGGACCAAAGACATTGTCCACAACGTCCTTCTTTATGCTCATTCGGTATGCGTTTCCGAGGATTTGTTCTACTTTAGTGTTTTCGTCCAGTTCTACCAATGTGGTAGTGATGACTTGGAACAAATACGAGTTTTTACCTTGTACTAGTAGCTTATGCTGTCCTGATTTAAATAATGACACCGTTACTGTGTCACTATTTAGTCTAAAACGATAAATCGCCTTATCAGTTTTATTATCAACTGTATGGGTAATATTCCCATCCGCATCTTCAATTATTTCTGAAAATGCATCGAAATCATCCTTGTTAAAATACGGAATCGAAAACCAGTGTTCACCCTGAACAGCAACCTTTTTTCTATCATTCAAAGCAGATTTTGCAAGCTGGTCCGCTTTTTCATTGTATATAACATTACTATGTCCCGGAACCTTCATAAACTCAACCTGAATAAAATCTTCAAATTTAGATTTGTATAATGAGACAAACATCTGGCTCACCTTTGCCTTTGCTACCCATTCACCAGTTATCCACTTTGAAAGGCCTTCATAGTCATGATAGATTTTCAGCTTTTCGAATCCATTAGATATCGCCCAATCAAATGCATTAATTACACCAAAAATTTCACCGATAATGTTGTTGCTATCCAGATATTCCTTATTACTTCCATATCCACAAATGCTCTCCTCCGTTCCATCAGGCAAAATGAATGCAACACCATAAGAATATCTGTTCAAGCTCTTATCGTAGCTTCCATCTGTAAATGCAACCAGATACCCCGCTTTATTATCCTCAGCAACCTGTTCAACCCAAACATCTCGATTATCGAGGTAGGCTTCTGCTTCTTCCTTCGTTTTAAATTTCTTGTATTCTGGACCAGAGAATCCTAATGTTGCAGCTTGTGCTTCTGGCCAATTATCAAAAATGCCTGTAATATGTCCTTTTCTTACCGCATAGTACATTCCGGTGCACCTCCTAAATGCAGAATATATTATTATATTGTTTTCATACTTATTTGTCAATCTATCGTAAAAAATAAGTCGATTCAAAACCGACACCCTAGCGACACTGCGACACCCCTAAGTTAAGCAACATTTAATTGTATTAAATACCTAGTCTTACTTTCAAGCAAAATACCGCTTTTAGGTTCGATAATATTCACAATCAATTTTACCAATGATTTCGGTGTAAAAAACACGCCATCATCGGATGCGATGTTTTTCGCAAATTTATTGAGAAAGTACTCGTAGATACGACTGATAATGTCACCGCCCACTTCATCCAATGCACTGTTATTAAAAATACGAAGAAGTTCAGACAGCAGTTCATCAGAGAAATCTGTATAGCTTTTTGGTAATATGCCTGTGAGCTGTTCACTCTGATCTTCAATCAACTGCATCGCATTATTTACAATTTCTCCCAGACTGGTCATAGGTTGTCCATCTTTATTCACTAAACCTGCAGCTGAAATATCATCAGGGAGATTCAGTAAGTAATCATACTGTGCCTCTTTCGGTAAAAAGAGCGCACTTTTAGCCGCAAAATCACTTGCTTCTACCGGCATTACTCCGCCGCCACGAGATGGACGATTTTTCAAAATCTCCGCTTCTACCATCTTAAATCTACTGTATGCATAACGCAGAAAAATCAACCCAAGTACCGGCATACAGTACTGATTGGATGTCAGCTTTGAACCTGCACGCAGCAAGTCAGCCGATTGCCATAATTCTGCTTCTAATTTACGAATGTTTATCATTGCTTTACACTCCTATGTATCAAAATCCCATTCTCTGTCGTATATCGTTCAACCATTCTCCCTTATATTTGAAGAATCTTCCGGCATTCTTATGTTTATCTAATCCGTTTCTGAATATCTTCAACAGATGGCAGTTGCTTTTCCAGATTATCCGGCAGACTACTGGTTATTTTATATTCGCTTACACCAATCGGCTTTGAAATATCCTTGAGCGAATATTCTGCGACCACATTGTTTTTGCTTTTGCACAGAAGCAAACCAATGGACGGATTGTCCTGCTCTTTTTTCAAAATGCCGTCCACGGCTGACAGATAAAAGTTTAGCTGACCAGCATATCCCGGCTTGAAGTCACCGGTTTTCAATTCAATAACTACATAACAGCGAAGATTCAGGTTATAGAACAACAAATCAATGTAAAAATCATCGCCGCCCACATTCAGGTGATACTGATTTCCCAGAAAAGCAAACCCTGTTCCAAGCTCCAGAAGAAGCTTTGTGACATCCCGAACAAGTACCTGCTCAATATCCCGTTCCAGCCGTTTTCCGCTGACTTTTTGATATACCATTTACGTTCATCCATATCAGCGACCTTATCCAGAAGAACTATATTGTGACCCCATGGAGTTTGTACAACAACCTGTTGCACAAATTCTCGGTCTGGATAAGTCTCTGCGAATTTTGCCATATACTTCAAATTACGAACAGAATATCCTTTGCTTTCTGGAAAAGCAATCCGAATATCTGCTGCAAGGTTATCAATAAACTTGTTTCCCCATGATTTATGTTCATTGATTATGCAACCAATATCATAATAGAGAAGCAGCATATCTGCATTCACATGAACTGCCGCACGATATTGTGCCGCAGTAATTTCACTCTTAATATTTTCAATAATGGAAAGATACTCAGCCGTATTCATTAACATACTCATCGCCTCGCTTTCACATAATTCCTATCATTATTTTCTCTATATAAGATGCTCATATACTATTTTTAAATAATTCAGGTAACCACATGAGCACAGATACAACAATATCAGCCATCCAGCAGCACCGACATCAATTCGTTGACCTTCTTGTACACCCTTAGCTTTTTTGCATATATGGAAAGATTTTGCAGATTCTTCTTCTCATCCTTTGCATAAGCATTCAATGCCTTACTAAATATTTCATGATCAAGCCTTGAACGATATTTGAAGCAATCACAAATCGTACGCTCTCGATCATATATGGAGAGCTTAACCCCGGAAAAATCATCCGTTACTCTCCCCAGTTCATATATTTCTGATTGCACATAGTAAGTTTGCAAAGCCAGTGCATCTACATCCAATTTTGTCCGAGACATAGATCTCGGAACAGCAATCGACCATTTCCGAGGTGCAAAGTCACTATAGCCATAATGAAAAAGAGCCGATTCCACACAAATAATTGCCTTTGGGATCAATGTTGCAATAAGCTGTTCTTCAGAAGATGTGTTCCCATCGGCAAGTTGATAGTATCCGTGTCGAATGCGTTCAAGGTATCCGGTGTTACAAAGATTCACAATGTCAACAGCGGGTATGCCAGCTGCAACAAAATCTGATGTTTTTGCAATACCGCCCTTTTCTATAATTACCTGTTTTGAAAGAGTTTTCTTATCCACGTATTCACCAACTTTTTATTAAAAACCACACACACTCAATCCACTTTTGTGCTTATATTTTATTATAACATTCAAATTGAATTAATCAATAATTTCACGCACAATTTTATAACATCTGTGTATGAAATTTTAAATCAAATTCGCTTCTCCGTCAAAGCTGCTTTTGCATGATCAATGATCATGTCAATGCAACGGAAGTGATTTGCTGTTTCAATCACATCATCGGCAAAAACATCAACATAGCCATACCAAATCATTATACTTTTTGCCGACGCAGGAAATACTGCTTCTGGATCGAGTAGGAGGCGGTGACTAACCGCCGTCCTCTCACACCACCGTGCGTACCGTTCGGTACACGGCGGTTTCAATAGTTGACGTGCACAGACTGATAGGCTGTGGCTAAATCATAAAAGCCACTGTTTATCAGTCTTTCTTTTGTCATTGCCATGTTTACTGCAACTGTATGCGTTGCGAACCAATGTCCCCGTCGGGTATTACCCGCTTGCATTGCCAAGTCTTTGGGTACTCCCATCTTGATAAGGTTACGTACCTTCGTCCTTGGTTTCTTCCACTGTTTCCATATACACATACGTATTCTGTGATAGAGCCATCCGTTGATGTCATCTATGTTGTTCTTCATACTTGCAATTCCGTAGTAGTTAAGCCATCCCCTCGCATACACCTTGATTTTCTCAAGGCTTGGCTTGATTGACTGACATCGCTTACGGGAAGATAACT
>OLVX01000266.1_pt1 | contig 54003 bp, 49 predicted proteins | sample 1673271 | NCBI WGS metagenome assembly OLVX01 (sample SAMEA3178939, study PRJEB25190) | human gut metagenome | biome: human gut; feature: human-associated habitat; material: faeces | place: Austria | collected 2013
CGATCTGGATGACCGCCGAATTTATGACCGCATCTTGGAGGTCTGCGTCCCGATCCGCTTCGACGGGGAGAACTTCCGTAAAGGCAATGCCAGCGCGAATATCAAAAAAGCCGCAGAAATGCTGAATGGGTAAGCTGTTGCAGCAGCTTACCCACCCATGAGACAGGAATATTATTCAACCGGCTTTCCTGTTTCTTCTGAAACAAAACGACCTTCAAACCGACAGCCGATAGCCGCCGCTATTTCCTGCAACTCGCTTTCCCTGAAATTGTCACGGCGCATTTTGCCGCTGATATTTTGGGTTGTGCAGCCAAGCTGCCTTGAAAGCTGACTGACAGTTACGCCTTGCTTCTTCATAGCAGCCCGGATAACCTGAGCCATACTCATTGACTTCACCTCCGGGGATTTTCAAAGTAATTATACATGAGAGCAAGCAGAAATGTCAATTCAGGAGTTACCGGAGAATCGCTCCGGAGCTATTGACCCATGATTGGAAATAGCATATAATAGTAACTGCTGAGTTACCATTGAAAGAGCGGCACTTCATTCGGCTGACGAACATAACGTCAAATGGAGTGATTACATGGTAGAAAACGAAAACTACAAGAGCTACACTGCAAACAATGGAACTGAGCTTCGCTTTCCCAAGGAGAGCGTGATTCAGATGACAGCAGAGCAGAGAGACTGCTACCAGAACTTTATCAATGTTCTGGCACAAATCCTGATTAAATATGCTGCCGCAGAAAAGGAAAATCAGAAAATCTGAGCAGAGTATTCCGGGCGATCGATGACCGCCCGGTCCTGCAATAGGAGGAAATCTATGTATAATACGAAAGAGGGCAAATCGTGTGTTATCTATATCCGCGTCAGCAGTGAGCGTCAGGTAAAGGGGTATAGTCTGGACGGGCAGAAACACTATCTGGCTGAATGCGCCGAGCGTCGGGGTATGACCGTTCTTGATACCTACGTTGAAGAAGGCAAAAGTGGCAAGAGTATCGAGGGGCGGACGGAATTCCAGCGGATGCTGGATGACATTCAGAGCGGAAAAGTCCATACGGACTATGTGCTGGTTTTCAAATTATCGCGGTTTGGCAGAAATGCGCGGGATGTGTTGAACTCCCTTGAGTTCATTATGAAATACGGCGTTCACCTGATGTGCGTAGAAGATGGGCTTGATTCCTCAACCTCTATGGGAAAAATGATGATTACCATTCTCGGTGCGGTAGCTGAGTTGGAGCGCGAGAACATCATTGCACAGAGCCTTTTGGGGCGCGAGGAAAAAGCAAAGTCCGGCGGCTGGAACGGCGGCTTTGCACCCTATGGGTATCGTCTGGTAAAGGGCGATGACAAGAGTAAAGGGAAATTGGAGACCGTCCCGGAAGAAAAGACTGTCGTGCAACTGGTTTTTGATATGTTCCTGAATCGCAACATGGGCTACACGGCAATTTCGGGCTATCTCAATCGAAACGGTTATACTCGCCCACCGGCAAAGAATGCCATCCGCCCCAGCTATGGAGAGTGGAGTTCTGACCACATCAAGAGAATGCTTAGCAATCCGGTTTATACGGGGCGCGTGGCATGGGGAAAGCGGCGGACAGAGAAAGTTCCCGGCAAAGATAACGAATATCGACTTGTGAAGCAGGACGAGTATATTTTGAGTGAGGTTATTTCCCATGAGGCGTTTGTTTCCAAAGAGGATTTTGACAAGGTTCAGGAGATCAAAGCCATTCGCGGGAAAAAGGGTAATCATAACATCGGTCAGTATAATGCACATTTGCTTTCCGGTATCGTAAAATGTCCGCAATGCGGCGCACCTATGTACATCGGCATGACCAAGTGGACAAATCAGGACGGCACGGAGCGCCGCACAGAATCATATGTCTGCTCCTATGCGACAAAACACAGGGGGACTTCGGTCTGCCGCAGGAATGGTGTGGTTGCCAGTCAGGTTGAGGACGAGGTGATGGAGTACACCCGGAAGATTGTCCGCAATCCGCAGTTTATCAAGGATTTGCAGGAAAAGGTAATGACCGCCGTGGACATGACCGAGGTCGAGAATGACATTACCGCCTATAAAAACCAGCTATCTGCATTACAGCGCAGCCGCGACAGCTTGGAGCGGGATATTGACCGCATTGCCCCGGATGACAAGTATGCAGAGCGCCGCCGCGCAGATATGACGCGCCGCCTGAATGACCTCTATGACCAGATTTATAAGGCGGAGGATCTGCTGCAAGAGAGCCTGATGAAAAAGGCAACTCTGGAAAGCGAGCAGATGTCTGTACAATCGATGATCGGAATCCTCTCGTCTTTTGACGCAATCTATGATAGAATGAATGCGGCAGAGCGGCGCGACCTTGTGAAATACCTGATTTCCGAGGTTGAGTTGTTTCCGCGTGAGGAACAAAAGACGCAGAAACGCTTTGTAAAGGCGATTGCGTACAAGTTTCCCATTGAGCAAAAGGTGCTCACGCAATTTGATGAATGCGGGGCATCTGTCGAGGCCGTCTGCCTGCTCACCAAAGAGTGAATTGCAGCGCTGACCGTTCCGGAAAACTGCTGCGGCGGGATGAATGAAGCGCTTTGATCGACGAGTTGCGGCATTTGAATCAGTTCCCCCTTGCAGACGCCGAAAAAAAGCGTATAATACAATCGTTCAAGAAAAAACAGGGGAGCTCGTGCAGGCGGGCTGAGAGGAAGTGCTCCAACTTCGACCCTTTCACCTGATGCGGGTAATGCCGCCGTAGGAAGTTGACCTCATGGCTTTTTACAGGAGACGCCCGTTGTGGGTGCCTCCTGTTTTTTATTCAGAAAGGAGAAACAGATATGTTTCAGGAAATGCTCGAAAACGTGAGAGGCAAGTGCCCCCTCATCCACAACATCACGAACTATGTCACGGTGAACGACTGCGCCAACATCGTGCTGGCCTGCGGCGCGTCGCCCATCATGTCGGACGACCAGAGCGAGGTCGAGGAAATCACGACGATCTGCGGTGGATTGAACATCAACATCGGTACGCTCAACAAGCGCACGATCGAGTCGATGTTCCTTGCGGGCAAGCGCGCGAACGCGCTGAATCACCCCGCCGTGCTCGACCCCGTGGGCGCGGGTGCTTCGAAGCTTCGCACCGAGACGGCGCAGAAGCTCCTCGAAGAGGTCAAGTTCACTGTCATCCGCGGTAACATCTCCGAGGTCAAGACCCTTGCCTCCGGCAGCGGCACGACCAAGGGCGTGGACGCTGACGTCGCGGACAAGGTGAGCGAGGAGAATCTTGACAGCGCGGTCGCGTTCGCCAAGGCCTTTGCCGAAAAGACGGGCGCGGTCATCGCCATCACCGGCGCGATCGACATTGTGGCGGACGGCAAAAAGGCCTACTGCATCCGAAACGGCCACCCCATGATGTCCTCCATCACGGGCACGGGCTGCCAGCTCTCCGCCATGACGGCGGCGTATGTGACGGCGAACCCCGAGCATCCGCTGGAGGCTGCCGCGGCGGCGGTCTGCGCCATGGGTCTTGCCGGCGAGATCGCGCACGCGCGCCTTTCCGCGCAGGACGGCAACTCCACCTATCGCAATTACATCATCGACGCCATCTACAACATGACGCCCGAACAGCTGGAGGAAGGCGCAAAGTATGAAGTGCGATAAGAAGACGATGCTGCTCTACGCCGTCACAGACCGCGCGTGGGTCGGCAGACAGAGCTTATACGAGCAGGTCGAATGCGCGCTCAAGGGCGGCGCGACCTGTGTGCAGGTGCGCGAAAAGAAGCTCGGCGACGAGGATTTCCTCGAAGAGGCGAAGCAGATCGCGGCGCTGTGCAAGCGCTACGGCGTGCCGCTGTTCATCAACGACAATGTGGACGTCGCTATCGCCTGCGGTGCCGAGGGCGTGCACGTCGGGCAGGAGGACATGGCCGCGGCGAAGGTGCGCGAAAAGGTCGGCGACAACATGATGGTCGGTGTCTCTGTCCACTCCGTCGAAGAGGCGAAGCAGGCCGTGCGCGATGGGGCAGACTGCCTCGGCGTGGGCGCGATGTTCTCGACCTCGACAAAGACGGACGTCGACGTGCTTCCGAAGGAAACGCTCAAGGCCATCTGTGACGCGGTCGATATTCCGGTCGTGGCCATCGGCGGGCTCAACAAGAGCAACATCCTCGAGCTTTCGGGCACGGGCGTTGACGGTGTGGCGCTGGTCAGCGCCATCTTCTCGGCGGAGGACATCGAAAGCGAATGCCGCGAGCTGCGCGCGCTGTCGGAAAAAATGGTGAACGCATGAAGCTCAAGTGCGTGATCTTTGACTTTGACGGCACGCTGTTCGACTCCATGTACCTCTGGGACACGGTGGCGGAGAGCTATGTGCGCTCGCGCGGCAAAGTGCCCAAGCCCACCGTGCGCGAGGAGGTGCGCGCGCTGAGCCTCTTGCAGGCGGCGGAGCACCTGAAAAAAGAGTATGACCTTGCGGAGACGCCCGAGGAGATCATGGCGGGCATCGACCGCATCATCGAGCATTTTTACCGCGACGAGGTGCAGCCAAAGCCGGGCGTTGTCCCGTTTTTGAAAGAGCTGCGCGCAAAGGGCGTCGACGTCTGCATCGCGACGGCGACAGACCGCTACCTCATCGAAGCGGCGCTGCGGCGCTGCGGCATTGAGAACCTCTTCGACGCGATCTTCACATGCAGCGAGGTCGGGCACGGCAAGGACGAGCCCGTCATCTTCCGCCGTGCGATGGAGCATTTTGGCGCGCAGCGCGGCAGCACCGTGGTCTTCGAGGACGCCATCCACGCCATCGAGACTGCGAAAAAAGACGGCTTTACCGTCGCGGCGGTCTTCGACGAGAGCGAAAAGCGCCATGACGAGGTCAGAGCGCTGGCGGACTGCTATATCACGAGTTTTGAGCAATTGGAGCAATTCTGGGCAATGACCGCGGCGGACTAAAGCCGCGGCTTTGGGCGGCAGACCGGGGGCACCACTCTCTGTCGCATAACAAAAGAGATGCATTTTGAATCGAAAGGACGAAAAACGATGAAAACAGCATTATCCATCGCGGGAAGCGATTCCTGCGGAGGCGCCGGTATTCAGGCAGACATCAAAACGATGACGATGAACGGTGTTTATGCCATGACCGCGATCACCGCGCTCACGGCACAGAACACGACCGGCGTGAGGGCAATTCAGGAGGCAACGCCTGCATTCTTAAAAGAGCAGCTGGACGCGGTATTTGAAGATATCTTCCCCGACGCGGTCAAGATCGGTATGGTTTCGTCCTCCGACCTGATCCGCGTGATCGCGGAGCGGCTGCGCCACTACGGGGCAAAGAACATCGTGGTCGACCCCGTGATGGTCGCGACGAGCGGCTCGAGCCTGATGAAGACCGACGCGGTGCAGACGCTCATCGACGAGCTTCTGCCGCTCTCGACCGTCATCACGCCGAACATTCCCGAGGGTGAGATCCTCTCCAGTGAGAAGATCGAGAGCAAGGACGACATGGAGCGCGCCGCCAAGCGCATCGGCGACACCTACGGCTGCGCCGTGCTCTTAAAGGGCGGTCACCGCGTGAACGACGCCAACGACCTGCTCTACGCAGGCGGCGAGATGCAGTGGTTCGAGGGCAAGCGCATCGACAATCCCAACACGCACGGCACGGGCTGCACGCTCTCGAGCGCCATCGCGTCGAATCTCGCCAAGGGCTACTCGCTCAGCGAGTCCGTCGCGCGGGCGAAGGAGTACATCTCCGGCGCGCTGTCGGCAATGCTGGACCTCGGCAAGGGGGCGGGGCCCATGCAGCACAATTTTGACCTGCGGGGCGAGTTTGCAAAGGAAAATACCAAGTGAAAACATCTGAAAGACTGCTGAACGCCAGCAAAACGATCTGGGACGCCTACAACGAGCACCCCTTTGTGCTCGGCATCCAGAACGGCACGCTGGAGCGTGATAAGTTCCGCTACTACATCATGCAGGACTTCCTGTATCTCAAGGACTATGCCAAGACCTACGCCGTGGGCGTCGCCAAGGCGAAAAGCGTCGAGACGGCGAACCTCTTCGCCAAGTACATCAACGTGATGAACGGCGAGCTGGACGTGCACAAGGGTTACATGGGTAAGTTTGCAGTGACGCAGGAGGAGATCGACGCGATGAAGCCCTCGCTCGATAACCTGTCCTATACGTCCTACATGGTGCGCGTCGCCTATGATGAGAGCGAGGTCGAGGTTTTGGCGGCGGTGCTCTCGTGCGCTTACAGCTACGAGGTCATCGCCAAGAAGATCGTTGCGAACCGCCCCGAGTCGGTCGACGACCCGTTCTACGGCGACTGGATCTGCGGCTACGCCTCAGACGGGTACGCCGCGGGCAACGTCATGCTGATCGAAACGCTCGACCGCTTGTCCGCGCACTATACGGAAGAGCAGCTCCGGCATTTGGACGACATTTTCATCGCCTGCTCGCGCTACGAGATGGCCTTCTGGCAGATGGCGTGGGAGATAAGACTGTGAGCGAGAAAAAACGCTGCGTGATCGTCGGCGGCGCGGACATCGGCGACTATACGCGCGTGAAGCAGTACTTGAGGGAAGATGATGCCGTCGTCTTCTGCGACAGCGGCCTCAAGCACATGGAGGCGCTGGGGGTGAAGCCCGCGCTGATCGTCGGCGACTTTGACTCGCACTGCAATCCGCACCTCGATGTAGAGACCATCGTGCTCCCGTGTGAAAAGGACGACACCGACACGGTGTTTGCCGTCAAGACGATGGTGCAGCGCGGGTATGACGACTTTTTGCTCATCGGCGTCATCGGCGCGCGGCTCGACCACACGCTCGGAAACGTGTCGATCCTGCTCTACCTCGATTCGCTCGGCAAAAAGGCGGAGATCGTGGACGACTATTCGGAGATGCAGATCGTCTCGAAGGACGAAGTCTCCATCGAGGATAAGTACCCGTTTTTCTCGCTGCTCAATATCACGGGCTGTGCGAGGGGGATTACGATCCGCGATGCGAAGTACCCGCTCGACGGCGCGGAGATCACGTGCGAATACCAGTACGGCGTGAGCAACGAGGTCCTGCCCGGAAAGACCGCGAAAATCTCCGTGCGGGATGGAAAGCTCCTGCTTATCAAAATTTGCAGACAGTAAGTGAAACGAAAAAAGCAGCAGACCGACGGCCTGCTGCTTTTTGCTGCGTTTGGATCGTTATTTCGCGCTGGGAGAGGCGACAAGAAACAGCATGTCGCTGCCACCCTCGCTTTCAGGGAACGCGCCGTACATCGTGAAGTTGTACATCAGGCGCTCGGCGGGATAGATGCCGTAGCCGTCCTGATTGTGGTCGGTGGTGTCGTAGGAGTCGGCGACGAGGAAGACGTCGTCGTTCTCATTTTCCGTGCCCATCGTATCGTAGCCGATGATGGTCTGCCAGTGGCCGCCCCAGTCGTTCCAGCAGATCATAACGGGCTTGCCTTCGCTCAGCCAGCCCTGAATATCGTCGAGCCAGATGCCGTCGGGATAGTCGTTGGAGGATATTATATCAAACGCCTACGCCGTTGAAAATGTCAATGGCCTGGTTGAGTGTGGTGCCGGGATAGCCCTCAAGCTCCGTGCCGTCGAGCGAGTGGCGCAGCGACGCGAGGGACTCTTCGTTCCAGTCGCCGAGCGCATCGTACCAGTCGAGTACCATCAGCGCCGCCGTCACGCCGCAGGACCATTCGCTGGTCTGCTGCATGGTCCTGAAGTGGGTCAGCACGGTCAGCGTGTCCGTGGACTCCATGTTGTAGACGTCGGGGTGGGCGAAGTAGGGCGAGTTTTCATGGTCGCCGCTGCGTTCCACGGAGTCCGCGCCGTCCTCAGGGAACAGGTCGACAGCGTAGGGGATCTTCATTTCGTCGGTAAAGTTTTCGGCAGTCTCCGCTGCCTTGCTGTTCTCGGCGTTATCAGCCGGTGTGTCATTGTTGGCGCAGCCGGACAGAAGGCCCAGCACAAGCGCGAGGGTGAGCGCCAGAGTGACAGTTTTTTTCATTGCAAATCTCCTTTTTTGTTTCGGGGCGGAGCCCCTTTTTCCGATTTTCCGCAAAGACCGCGGAATGGTTGCATTATACGGAAAATATATGCCTTGCACAATGCACAATTATTCCGTAATTTGGGGATACGCAGGGCGGATAATCGTACGATATGTGAATTTTTACCGCGTTTTGGCCCTGCGCGGGATATGTAAAATTTTTGTGCGTCGCGTTTTGTGCTTTGCAAATGTCAAACTTTGTGATACACTAAAAAATGTCCCAAAGAGGACAAATGAAGAGATTTTTGTCGGGCCGGATTATCGGCCTTTTATTTTGACAGAAGGTATTTTTGATTTTATGATAGATCAGTATTTCTTGGTTTTAACGACGATCGACCTCTTCGTGCTGACGTTCATGTGCATCCTCACAAAGCTGAGCGAAACGCTCAACAGCAAGCAGAAGCGCGGCTTTTTCCTCGCCTTTGCGCTCATCGGCGTGATCTCGATCCTCGAGGTCATCACGATTCTGGTTGACGGTGCGCCGGTGCATCTGCGCTGTCTGAATATTTTGTCGAACTACCTCGGTTTCGGCCTGTCGCCCGCGGTGTCGGCGTGCCTTGTGTACGCGCTGGATAAGAAGACGGTCATCAGCCGCAAATTCAAAGCGGCGGTGGGCTGCGAGGTCGTATATCTGCTCCTCCTCACCGCGCTGCTCCCAAGCGGGATGGTGTTTTCCGTCAGCGAGGATAATGTCTATGCGCGCGGACCGTATTTTGCGTTCTATATCGTGATGTATCTCGCCGCGCTCGCCTACCTTGCCGTGTCCACGATCGTTACGGCGTGGGAGTTTCAGAATCGCAGCCGCGTACTGCTCTATCCGCTCATCGTCTTTCTGGCGGCGGAGACGATCATCCAGATCGCGCTGCCGCAGCTGCACGTGACATGGCTGTGCGTCACGCTGCTTTCGGTGCTGTATTTCATCTATTGCAGCGAGATGTGGAACCAGCTCGACGCGCTCACGGGCCTTTTGAATCAGAACAGCTATCTCAATCGCACGGCGGAGATGCGCCGCAGCGGCGAGGTGCTCGTCGTCTTCGACGTGGACGACTTCAAGCAGGTCAACGACCGATATGGCCACGTGAAAGGCGATATCTGCCTTGCCGAGATCGCCGCGTGCATCAAGAAGGCCTATGCGCGCCACGGTTACTGCTACCGCATGGGCGGCGATGAATTCTGCGTGCTGCTGCGCGACGGCGACAGGGAACACGCCTGTGCACGGGACTTTGTGCGTCGGCTGGACGAGCGGCGCAAGGAACTCGACTTCCTGCCGACGGTGTCGTTCGGCTCGGCAGAGATTTCGAGCGAGAACGTCGTCACGGTCAAGGACCGCGCCGACCACAACATGTACCGCTACAAAAAAGAGCACAAAGCCCACCGTATGTCAGGGGACGCGGGCGAGGAGTAATCGAGAGGAGGCCGGCCCATGGGACAGACGGAATGGAGCACGCTGGTCGAAAGCATCTGCGCAGAGCGCGGACTGTCCGTCGTACTTTCGTGGGACATGCCGCAGGGATACGAGACGGCCAACGGCACGTTTGATCCGGTGGCAAAAACGCTTTTTCTCAATCCGGCCGTGCTGCAAAGTGCGCCGGAGTACGAGGCGATGTTCTATCTTGTCCACGAGCTGCGGCACGCGGAGCAGTACCAGCATCCTGAGCGCTTCGACGCGATGATCCGCGTAAGCCTTCCCTACGTGGTGCTCTATGATGGAACGTGCTTCCGCCTGCGCGGCGAAACCTGGCAGGAGTGCCGCTTGGACGGCGGAGAAGAGAGGTTTCGCGACGCTTATCTGGGCTTTCCTTACGAGGTGGACGCCAATGAATTCGCGGCGCAGCGGGTGAAAGCCTTTTGCGGCGATTCGCCCGCGCTGCGACAGCTGCGGGACTGTTGGCGGCCGAAAAGGATTTGGTCGAACGAAGACTACCGGCGGCTTTTTCGCGAGATCGACGAGAGAATAGAAAACAGTGCGCGTTGAGCAAGGCAAGCGCTCAGCGGCGCGCGGAGCATACAGGAGGAGACAGCAATGAAAAATTTGAAGGTACTGATGCTCAACGGCAGCCCGCACGCAAACGGCAACACCGCCGTCGCACTGCGCGAGATGGAGGAGATCTTCAAGGCAAGCGGCGTGGAGGTCGAGACCGTGCTCATCGGCAATCAGGCCGTGCGCGGCTGCACGGCCTGCGGAGCCTGCGGCAAGCTCGGCAAGTGCGTTTTTGACGACGTGGTCAACGAGCTCAAGCCGAAGTTTGAGGAGGCGGACGGCCTCGTCGTGGCGAGCCCCGTCTATTACGCGTCCGCGAACGCGACGCTTGTCGCGTGCCTCGACCGTCTTTTCTATATCTCGTCGTTCGATAAGACGATGAAGGTCGGCGCGAGCGTCGTCTGCGCGCGCCGCGGCGGCTGCTCGGCGACGTTCGATGAGCTCAACAAGTATTTCACCATCTCCGGCATGCCGGTCGCGTCCAGCCAGTACTGGAACAGCATCCACGGCCGCGCACCGGGCGAGGCGGAGCAGGACGGAGAGGGCCGGCAGACGATGCGCACGCTCGCGCGCAACATGACGTTTTTGATGAAGAGTATCGCGCTCGGCAAGGAGCAGTTCGGCCTGCCTGAAAAGGAAGAGCGGATCGCCACGCACTTCATCCGCTGAGGGAAAGTGCATGGAGCTGTTCGTCAAGCACTTTTCCGAGCTCACGGCGCAAGAGCTCTATGAAATTTACAAGCTGCGCGTGTCGGTCTTCGTCGTGGAGCCGAAATGCTGCTATCAGGAGGTCGACGACGCGGACAAGGACGCCTATCACGTCTGGCTGTGGGACAAGGACGGCATCGAGGCCTATGCGCGCGTTCTGCCGCGCGGCGCAACGTTCCAGGAGGTCTCCATCGGCCGCGTGATCGCCGTGAAACGGCGCTGCGGTCTGGGGAAGCAAATTGTCGCCGCGGCCATCGACACGGCGAAAGAGAAGCTGCACGCTGACAGAATCACGATCGAAGCGCAGACCTATGTGAAGAAGATGTACGAGGACTTCGGCTTCTACCAGACGTCGGAAGAATTCTTAGAAGACGGCATCCCGCACGTGCAGATGCAGCTCGACCTGACGAAATAAGAAAATCGCCCTTCCATTTGGAAGGGCGATTTTTCGCTGCGTTTTACTTGCGGGAGAAGGGCGCGACGGCGCGCTCCTTCGCTTCGCGGTGCGCGATGGGAGCCATCGTGCGGTGCGGCTTCGGCGTGCGCAGGTTGCGGCGGTTGATGAACTTGGGTGCGACCTGCGGGAACAGCGCGAGGGAGAGCACGTCCTCCTCGCTCTTGGCGAGGTCCTTGTACTCCTCGCGGTACTTGGGAAGCTCGGGCTCCAGAAGGTCGGCGGGGCGGCAGGTGATGACGTCCTCGGGCTTGATGCCCGCCTTGGCGCGGACCTCTTCGTTGACGGTTCCGGGCAGCTTGCCGTATTCGCCGCGCAGCATGGCCTTGGACTCCTTGGGGACCATCTTGTAGCGCTCGCCGGTGATGATGTTCAGCACGGCCTGCGTGCCGACGATCTGGCTGGACGGCGTGACCAGCGGGGGATAGCCGAAGTCCTCGCGCACGCGCGGAATCTCAGCGAGCACGTCGTAATACTTGTCCTCCTTGCCCGCCTGCTTGAGCTGGGAGATGAGGTTAGAGAGCATACCGCCGGGGACCTGATAGAGGAGCGTGTTCGTGTCGACATTCAGCACCTTCGGGTCGAGCGCGCCGCTCGCCTTGAGCTCATCCGCGACCTTGCGGAAGTGGACGGCAGCCTCGCTCATCTTGTTCAGGTCGAGGCCCGTGTCGCGCGGCGTGCCCTTGAGCGTGGCGACGAGGGACTCCGTCGCGGGCTGGGACGTGCCGTTGGCGAGCGGGGAGAGCGCGGTGTCGACAATGTCGACGCCCGCCATCGCGGCCATCAGGTTGACCATGTCGCCCGTGCCGCTGGTGTTGTGCGTGTGCAGGTGGATGGGAATGCTGACGGTCTCCTTGAGGCGCTTGACAAGGGAGTAGGCATCCATCGGCAGCAGCAGGTTCGCCATGTCCTTGATGCAGAGAGCGTCCGCGCCCATCTGCTCGAGCTCCTTAGCGAGCTTCACGAAATAATCCTCATTGTGGATGGGGGAGATGGTGTAGGAGAGAGTGGCCTCGACCTGACCGCCGTATTTCTTCGTGGACTTGATGGCCTGCTCTAAGTTACGCACATCGTTGAGCGCGTCGAAGATGCGGATGATGTCGATGCCGTTATCAATGGACTTGCCGCAGAACTCGTCGACGACGTCGTCAGCATAGTGCTTGTATCCTAAGATGTTCTGGCCGCGGAAGAGCATCTGGAGCTTCGTGTGCGGCAGGTGGGCGCGCAGCTGGCGCAGCCGCTCCCACGGATCCTCATCCAGAAAACGCAGGCAGGCGTCGAACGTGGCGCCGCCCCAGCACTCGAGAGAGTAGTAGCCGATCGAGTCGAGGATTTCGCAGGCGGGGAGCATCTGTCCGAGCGTCATGCGCGTGGCAGCCTGCGACTGGTGCGCGTCGCGCAGAATGGTGTCCGTGATGAGAAGGGGCTTGTTCGATAAGAATTCCATAGCGGTATGAGGATCCTTTCTTATAATGTAATTTTCAGTTTAGCACAGCAGCGTGGGAATGGCAAGGAAACTTTTGTCAATGATTTCACATTTTTATCGAATGATTCAGAAATAATGATACATTGAATGAAAAATGTCTGAATGCGAGTCAAAGAATGCTTGACGGCCCTGCGGGGGATATGATATACTGCTCCTTACTTTGAGGGAGTAGATGGCGTCAGCTGCTTTAGATGGCGTGGCAAGTCAACAGACTGACCGCTTTGCGGTCTGGCTTGTCTTAAACAACGAGACTCAAGTATGGCTTCGCTGTACCTGTGTCTCTTTTCTTATGCTCAGGTGCGGTACCGCGCCTGATTTTTTGTTGTTTGGAGGATCTTACCATGACATTTTTCGAGCTGTTCCTCATCGGCATCGGGCTTTCGATGGACGCCTTCGCCGTGTCGATCTGCAAGGGCCTTTCCATGCAGAAGATCGACAAAAAGTATACGCTCTGCATCGGCCTCTTTTTCGGCGGCTTCCAGGCGCTGATGCCGCTGACGGGCTACCTTCTCGGCAGCCGGTTTTCAGGGTATATCGAGCGCTTCGACCACTGGATCGCCTTCGTCCTGCTCGCGCTGATCGGCTTTAACATGATCAAGGAGAGCCGCGAAGAGGAGGAAGAAGAGGAAAAGTCCTACGCGGGCGTCAACTTCAAGGAGCTGCTCATCCTCGCCGTCGCCACGAGCATCGACGCGCTGGCCGTCGGCGTGACATTTGCTTTTTTACAGGTGAATATTGTGCCTGCCATCACGATCATCGGCTGCACGACGTTTGTGATCTCGATTGCGGGTGTGTACGTCGGCAATGTGTTCGGCTCGCGCTACAAGAGCCGCGCCGAGCTCACCGGCGGCGTCATTCTCATTTTGATCGGGCTCAAGATTTTGCTCGAGCATTTGGGTGTGATCGCGTTTTAATAAAACGTGAAATTATCTCCTGCGCCGCGCGGGAGTGCGCAAAAGGGGGGCTGTTCTCTTTCCGAGGAAAGAGAACAGCCCCCCTTACACCCCCCAAGAGAAAGGGACGAGGGGCCTTCCCCCTCGACCCCGCTCATTGCCGGTTTGTAGCTTGAAGAGCTGCAATGCTTGCCGAATCGGGTGCGGTGTACATGGCTTCGCCATGAATCCCTGCGATTCGGCACCACTATTAACCGCGCCTTACTACCGTGAGGCGCGTGTGACGGTAGCACGCCGACAGACTGCATGCGGGCGCGGTGTTGCTGTGCTCGCCGCGTAACAAAAAACGACCGCGGTGGCGGTCGTTTTTATGTCTGGGGAAGATTGTTCAGTGCGTAGTCGATGCACTGGTTGATAAATTCGCTTCTGCTCATGTTGAACTTCGCGGCAAACGCGTCAATCTGCGCCAGCTTATCGGGGGCAATCCGGATCGTGATGGGTTCCTTGGTATATTGCTTCGGGATGAAATCAGCCATGGTAATCACCTCTTGCAATATAGTATGCTGTGGTGTATGCTAAATATAGATTCTAAATTAGCATACTTTATAGCGTGCGAAAGGAGAACACAATGGACTATCAGAAGATGTATACCACCTTATTCAACGCGATCACCGACGCACTTTCCCAAATCGAAACACAAAATTACGGCGACGCCAAAGAAACACTTATCTCTGCCCAGCAAAAAGCAGAAGAAATCTATATCACAGCACAAAACTAAAAAAGCACCCTCCAAAAGCGGCGAGCGCAGCAATGCCGCGCCTGCACGCAGTCTGCCGCCATGCTGCCGTCACTCGCGCCTCACGATAGTAAGGCGCGGTTGCGTGTAGTCACGACTCGCAGAAGATTCATGGCGAAGCCATGTACACCGCACTTACATTGCGCAGCGTGTGCAGCTCTTCAAGATCGAGACAGGCAATGTAACCTTTCTCTTGGGGGTTCAAGGGGGATATTCTCTTTCGAGAAAGAGAATCCCCCCCTTGATTCGAGGCAGCGCCACCGGCGCTGCCATCCCCACTGCGCTGTGCGCAGAAAGCAAAAAAAGAGGGCCGTGCTTTCGCACAGCCCCCTTCTTATGCAGGTTTAGCAGCCGCAGCCGTTATTGCAGCCACAGCCGTTATTGCAGCCACAGCCACCGCCGCAGCCGCCGCAGGCGAAGATCAGGATGATGAGGATCAGGATCCACAGGCAGCAGCCGCCGCCAAAACCACAGTTATTATTGCACATAAAACGAACCCCCTATGAAGATTGAAACCGCCCGCGCGGCGGTCTCAATCCATAGTATGGTGGGAACGCAAAAAGGTGTCAGCCGATGCGCGCAGAATTTACCATCGCGCGGGAAGCGCGGTAGGCCGCGTCGGAGAAGACACCACGCGCGATGAGCGTGTCGCTCAGCTTGCTGCCGCCGCTGACGTTCGTTTCGAGTGCGTAGTAAGAGAGGTATACGACGTCGGCGCGCAGGAATGCGGAGGCGCGTAAAGCGCTCACCTCGCCCGCGGTCAGGACGCCCGCAAAGTACGCGCGCTCGGGTGCGTTGGAGATATCGGCCTGTGCGGTGGAGCTGTAGCGCAGTGCGCGCAGCAGAAATTCTGTGTACATCTCCGCCGATGCACTCATCGTCGTGCCGAATGTCGTTGGGCCGACGCCGTTGGTGTAGCCTTTGGAGTAGGCGTAGGCCGCGTAGGGCAGCGCCCAGTCGGGCACGTCGGTAAAGGGCTGGTAGGCCGTGCAGGTCAGCGCCTCGCTCTCCTCGCCGAGAAGACGAATGAGCATAATGAGCGCCTCCATGCGCGTGGGGGCCTTTTCGAGGTCAAAGCCCTCGCCGTAGCCCGTGTCCGACCCGCGGAAGAGCGTGAGCGTTTTGAGCGAGGCGGCCATGGCCGGATAGTCGACCGAGGAAGAGCTTGCGATGGAATAGAAGCCGCAGTAATTCACGACCGCGGTCTTGCCGGTGACGGTGAAAAGCGCCGTCGTGTCCTCGGCGACGAGATAGCGGTGATTTTCCGCGAGCGCCGCGCCGCTTTTGACCTCGCTGCCGGTCGTCACGTCGACGACCGCGCCGGAGGAAAACTGCACATTGACGCTGCCCGCCAGCACGATGACCTGAAGACCGGTCGTGCTGGAGAGAATGTCGCCCTGCTTGAGGCGCGACTCGGTGAAGACGTCGGCGCGCTGCGCGCCCACGTTGGCCTCTGCCGCGGCGATGGTCGAGCGGAGCGCGGCCTCAGCCTTTGCATACGCCGCCTGATCGGCCTTGTCGAGGGCGGCGTCGATGGACGAATTCGCCTTGGTGGTGAAGGTCGTTTGCAGATAGTTGAGCGAGATCAGCGGGTCGCTGCTGTCTCCCCCTGCGGCCGTGGCCGCGGTGGCGAGCACCGTCACTGCGAGGAGCGATGCGAGCAGGGCAATGGGCCTTTTCACGGTTTGGCTCCTTCCTCCTCCGCCTCGGCGGAGGTCTTGGAGATACGGTAGCTCAGCGTGAGCAGACTGTCGGCAAAGTGGACGTCCTCGGTGAAGACCTCGCTGCCGACGTGCAGCTCTGTGTTGGTGAAATTCCAGATCCCGCGCACGCCGAGCGCAACGAGCTGCTCGGCGACCTCCTGCGCGATGTGCTTGGGCACAGTCAGTACCGCAACATCGGGATGGCACGCGGCAAAATAGTCGCCGATCTCGTCGAACGAGCGGATAAGCACGTTGTTGACGCGCGTGCCGATGAGCGTGGGGGAGACGTCGAACGCGGTGTCGAGCAGAAAACCGGTCTGCATGAAGTCAAAGTTGCGCAGCAGCGCGTGGCCCAGGTGGCCGGCGCCGACGACGACGAGGCGGTGCTGCTCGTCCACGCCGAGAATATGACCGATCTCGGTGCGCAGCTCCAAAATGTTGTAGCCGTAGCCCTGCTGGCCGAATTCGCCAAAGCAGCTCAGGTCCTGGCGGATCTGCGAGGCGGTGATGCCCATGCGCTCGCCGAGCGAGCTCGACGAGATGCGCACGATGCCCTTGGAGTGCAGATCGTCGAGATAGCGGTAGTAACGGGGAAGACGCCGGACGACAGCGTCGGAAATTTTGCGTTTTTTCATAAGAAACGATCCTTTGTTTTAGGATACTGCAATTATACGAGCGAGAGAAGAAGTTGTCAATTTTTTTAACGATCTTTGACGAAAATTTTAGCTTTACAGAAGTGGAAAAAGTTGCTATACTTACTTTGTTAACCCCTGCGTCCCAATTCAATATGTGCCCGTAGCTCAGTTGGATAGAGCGTCAGACTCCGACTCTGAAGGCCGCTGGTTCGAATCCAGTCGGGCATACCAAAATGTGTTGATGAAAGATGCAGCACAGAAAACACCGCACGAAAGTGCGGTGTTTTCATATATTTATCATCTTTTTCGCCGCAAAAAGTTTTAAAAACAGTTTTTTTAAAAAGCAGTTTTTCCCGCGACAGGCGACATTTTCGAGATGCAGCCGGTTGATTTTATGAACTGATGCGACTCGAACGCCGAAGCATGGGTGCTTCACTCTTGCTGCTACCTGGCGCATCTCACTTCTCTCTCACATTTGGGCAAAGAAAAACCAGAGGAAGCGAATGCACGCCTCTGGCGTGCGTCCGCTTCCTCTGGCACCGCGGCCCCGCTGGGCTGCGTGGTCTTATTATTCGTCTGCCAACATTGCGCTCCCTTGGCATTGTTCGTAGCTTTGGCAGGGTATCAGACCCTTTCACCAACGAACAATGCCGTACTCAGGAAAGGAAGGTGAAGAATCGCAAGAGTCCCTATCTTGAAGTGATCAGCAGCTTACAATGGCACTTTATAAATTCAGGGAATATTTTAAAAATCAATTCAGCGCTGGATGCGGCCGGAACCATCGCCGTCGGCCAACTTTTCCACCTCGGCCGCTGTAACCATGTTATAATCGCCCTCGACGGTATGCTTGAGCGCGGAGGCCGCCACGGCAAATTCCACAGCCCGCTGATTGCCCTTACCGGTGAGCAGAGCGTAAATCAGACCGCCGCCGAAGCTGTCGCCGCCACCCACGCGGTCAACGATATGCAAGTCATATTTTTTGGAGAAATGGTATTCATTGCCGACAGCGTCAAACAGCATGGCGCTCCAACCGTTGTCGGATGCCGAGCGGGACTCGCGCAGCGTGATAGCAACCTTTTCAAAGCCAAACCGATCAGCAAGCTGTCTTGCAACGGACTTGTAGCCCTCGCGGTTGATCTCGCCGGCATAGATATCGGTCGCCTCCGCCTCAATGCCGAACACATCCTTGGCATCCTCCTCGTTGGAAATGCATACGTCCACGTACTGACACAGATCAGTCATGGCCTCGCGTGCCTGCTGACGGCTCCACAGCTTGCCGCGGTAGTTGAGATCACAGCTAATCTTGAGCCCGTGTGCCTTCGCCGCCTTGCAGGCGTCACGGCAGGCATCCACCATGTTGGGGCCAAGCGCAGGCGTGATACCGGTAAAGTGGAACCAGTCCGCGCCTTCAAAAATCACATCCCAGTCGAAGTCGGAGGGAGTGGACTCCTGAATGGCAGAATGCGCCCGGTCATAAATGCAAACGGAACCGCGCTGAGACGCGCCTTTCTCATTATAGTAGATACCGATACGGTCGCCTCCACGCACGATCATAGAGGTATCCACGCCGTAGCGGCGCAGAGAGTTGACCGCAGCCTGTCCGATGGCATGCGCGGGCAGCTTGGTGACGTAGACGGCGTCAAGGCCGTAGTTAGCCAGCGAAACAGCTACGTTAGCTTCCCCGCCACCGAAAGAAAACTCCAAGTGGTCCGCCTGAACAAAGCGCTCGTAATTGTATGGCTGGAGACGAACCATCAATTCTCCAAAGGTTACTACTTTCGGCATACTCTTTCCTCCTATCGATTCAGAAGGTGAATGGCAAACCCGCCAAAGTCACCCTTGATGTAAACGAATTTTGGCTCGCCCTTGTCATTATACTGAAGCGTATCCTCATCGAATACAACGCCCGCACGGCCAAGATGATACATCGCGCGCTTCACGCTGTTCGTTCGGAAGCCGATGTGTCCCTTTACCCCCGGACCGGGCTTATTCATGTACTCAACCGCGCTTCCTGCGAACCACGATTTGCTCGTCTGGCGCACATCCAGTCCCAGCAGTACGCTGACTGCACGGGCCAGCGACTCCGCTTCTTCAGCACTTCCGCAGTTTACGCCGACGTGCGCAAGCTCAATGCCCAGCATGGTTTTGACCGCCTCCCGGCACAGTCGGATGATCTCGTCCCACCGCTCGTTTTCGATCATGTCCTTTTTGACCATCCACGTTCCGCCGCAGGCGAGGATCTGGTCAAAAGAGAGGTAATCCATCAGATTTTTGGCATTTATGCCTCCAGTCGGCATCCACTTTAATGTGCGGTAAGGACCTGCCAGTGCTTTGAGCTTGGCAATACCGCCGTTTTGCTCGGCAGGGAAAAACTTCACCGCATCCAAGCCCATGCTCATTGCCTGCTCCATCTCACCGCCGGTGGCGGTGCCGGGAAGCATCAAAGCCCCCTTGGAGAGGCCGTATTTGACCATATCCGGATTGAAGCCAGGGCTGACGATGAATTTTGCTCCCGCTGCCAGCGCACAGTCCAGCTGCTCGCTGGTCGTAACCGTACCAGCACCGACCAGCATCTCCGGAACCTCTTTGCAGATAGCACGGATCGACGCCTCTGCCGCTTGGGTCCGAAACGTAATTTCGGCGGCAGGCAGACCACCTTTTACCAATGCCTTGGCCAAAGGGACAGCCTTGTCTGGGTCGTCAATAGCAATCACAGGAATGATTCCAATTTTATATATTTGTTCTAAAATCTGATTCATACTTAAAAACACCTTTTTAGGTTTTCAAAAATAAAGTCCTATTGTAAATTGCAATACACTAATCATGGGGCAGCTCTTAGCAGTCTGTTCTTCTGATATCGGGTCGGAGCATCGAGTCCAATTGATTCCAAAAGAGGAAACCTGTACCAAGATACCCGGAAGAGGGCGTTTCATAACCGCAGAAATTTGAAAATACTTAGCATTATAGGCTGCTTCATTACCGTTTTGTGGAAATGCAGCAATCAGTTACGACCATTCAACCGCGCAATATCTGACCGCCATACAGCTTTCCACCTTGATAAAAAGGGCCTGAGGAAATCTTCCTCAGGCCCCAAAACAGGCGCTTACAGCTTATCCTCACGCATAAAATGAGCATTGGTCCCATCAATGGAGAAGAACTCATCTGCTGCACGCCGACCGATGTCATCTGGGTACTTAGATATCTCATTTAAGTACTCTTTTTCATCTACATAGGTAAACGCGCCGTCTCGCATTATGACCTTGCCGTCCACTGCAACCAGCGAAACCTCGGATCCCCTGGCACTGTAAACCAGATTAGGTACCATGTTGCGCATTGGGTAGGTATACACCGGCAACATGGAGGGACAACTGAGATCAATAGCAATATAGTCCGCGCGTTTTCCAGGCTCAAGAGAGCCTACGGTATCGCCCAAGCCAATCGCTTGGGCACCCTCAATGGTGGCCATACGCAGGGCTTTCCAGGCGGGCATAACTTCCGGATTCTGATACTTGATCTTGTTGAAGAGGCAAACATTTTTCATCTCATTGATGATGTTATGGCAGTTGTTGCCCGGAGCCTGATCGGAACCCAAGGCCACCACACCGCCCGCCTGCTGGAAAACAACACTTGGGCAGACAATGCCATCAATGATGCCGATCGAACCCGGATTAACGATCATTGAGGCACCTCGTTTGGCAATAAGGGCAGCTTCCTCATCTGTACAGTCAGTAAGATGGACTGCAATAAGAGATTCATCCAGATAGCCCAACTCATCCAGAAAAGCTGTAGGACGCTTGCCGTAGCGCTGGACGATCTGATAGGTCTCTCGATCTCCTTGCTGCACATGCATATGGATTTTGGTACCCCGCTCCTTGACCGCCTTTTGGATACGCAACAGCATCTCCGGGCTGACAAAGTCAGCGCCTTGCGGGCCAAACAGGATCTTAATCCGTCCCCCTGCCTTGTTGTTCCATTTATTATACAGATCAATGTTTCGATTCAGGCTCTCCTCTCCCATGGCATCATCAAACTCATAGAGTTCGCCCGGTTGATAAACCCGTCGTTTAGCCGCTCGAATCGTCTGTGCAATATTCCCTCGGGCGCCCACCTTATCGATGAAAGCACACACATTTTCCATTTTGGAATCATAGTCGCCCAGTGTGGTAGTGCCTGCCCGGACGGCCTCCAGAATGGCCACTCGGCTGCCCGCATCCCGTTCCTCGTCATTGACCGCGTTGTCAAAGGGCTGGAGGCCGAACATCATCCAACTGTTGGTGTCTTGGGCCAATCCGCGCATAATATTGCATGCAGTATGCATATGGCCGTCGATAAAACCAGGCAGCACCATATGATGATCCAAGGTGATCATTTCCTCAGCTGTATATTCCGCTAAAATCTCAGGCCGGTTGCCCACCTTCATGATTTTGCCTCCGTCTACAGCCATAGCGGCATCACTATGATAGCCCACGCCGGCTCCCTCCATCGTATAGAAATGCGGGGCCACCACAATGGTATCAATCTTTTTCATAAATGTCTCCTATTCCAACGGCAAAGCAGTTAGTGTACCTTCTCAGGGTAACGCCGTTTGGTAAGCTGAGTCAGAGTAATCAGGCTCACTGTCAGAATAGCAGCAGTAACCGCAATACTCAAGACATACTGTCCGGTCAGTCCGCCAAAAAGGAATCCCACGAAAGCCGAAATACCAACCGTAATTCCGTAGGGCAGCTGCGTCATAACATGGACGATATGGTTGCAGGAAGCACCGGTAGAAGAGAGCACAGTCGTATCGGAGATAGGGGAGCACTGGTCGCCGAACAGGCCACCGCCAATCACGGCGCCAACAACAAACGGAATGGAAATATCAAAGGCGATGGCCATCGGGAAAGCAATGGGCATCATAATAGACCACACGCCCCAAGAGGAACCGGTCGAAAACGAAATGAGTGCGCCAAACAGGAATACCAAAGCCGGAACCATGCCGGGAGTCAGGTAATTCTCCACAATATGGATCAGAAACTCGCTGGTCCCCATACCCTTGACGATAGAGCCCAAGGACCATGCGCACACCAGAATAAAGGGAACCGAGATCAGTTCGGCCATACCGTTGACAAAGGTATCGAACGCCTTGGTCACGCTGAAGAGCTTGGTGCTTACACCCATGATGCCCGCACCCAGCGCGCCACCCATAAAGGCGATGCAAATAGCAAGTGTAATGTTGGCACTGCGGAAGCATCCCACCAACCCGTTGTTAACCAGATCGCCGGACCAGAAAATGGTGGCAAAGAGAGAACCAAACAGGCAAACAATAGGGATAATAAAGTTCCACATAGTAAGCTTATAATCTGCGGGCAGCTCATTTTTCACCTCTGGAACCAAGGGCTGAACCCCGTCGTCCAGCAGCTTTCCGGTCTCTCTGGCCCGCTTTTCTTCCTTGTACATAGGGCCAAAGTTCAAGCCGAAAGCAGCAACGATCAAAACAGAAATCATGGCAAATACGCCATACAGATTGAACGGAAGCATATTCAACCAGATGCCCCATTCGTTGCCCTCAACGCCGCTTGCCAACAGCTCTGCGGCAATCAGTCCCGTGATAAAGGGACCATAGCTGCTAATGGGAGAAAGCGCAGCTAAATTGCATCCCATGGAATCCAGGATATAAGCCAATTTTGCTCGAGAGATGCGCACCATGTCAGTAACGGGCCGCATGATAGTACCAAGCATGAGGCAGGGCTCCGTATAGCTGAAAATGAAGGCGCTCAGGCAAGTAACGATCTGCCCCTTCTTAGCAGTATTGATAACCTTTGTCACCTTGGTAGCAAAGGCCTCTGCAGCACCAGTGTTACGGAGCATGGCGATCATACCGCCGGAGAGTGTAACCAAAATAATCAAAGATGCATTTCCGCTGAGAGAGGGGATCATATAGTCCGAGATAATTTTGACAAAACCAACCAAAGGGTTAAAGCCGTTCATCATTGTGGACCCCAACCAAACCGCGATGAATAAAGAGAAAATCGTCTGTTTGGTCCACAGGGCCAATCCGATTGCCACGATGGGGGGAATGAGACACAACACTCCATATGTAGTATCCATATAACAAGCCTCCTGTTATAAATTATCTATGGTTTTTTTCATGGAATCTCTGCTTCCGCAACTACAGGCCCTATCCGAATCTGCAAATCACACCTCCTCACTTTCTCGGTCCAGGGATGCGCAAAACGTAAGGCTTGCAAAATCAAGACACGGCATATCAGCTTTGAACGAGACTGATCATACTATATACCGTATTTTTTCATGAACAGACCAAACGTTTTGCGCACTCCGGTTTCCAGCCTCCCACCGCTCCCAACATCTTCGGTTTTGGCAGCGCGAGTAACTACGGATCACACTTGGTTAATTTCGGTTTTCGTAACCGGATGCGTACATATTTGCAGGGATGAATTTTCCCTGGCCGTAGCGGCCCACAAACTTGGCGTTCTCCACTACAACCTGGCCTCGCAGCAGAACCGTCTCCACCCGACCAGACTGACGACGGCCCTCATAGAGGTTGTAGTCCACGCCGTTAGGGTTATCTGCCAGATGAACTGTCCCCTCATAATTGGGATCGAAAATGACAACATCTGCGTCAGAACCTACCGCCAGCGTTCCCTTTCTCGGATAGATACCGTTGATTTTTGCCGGCTGAGTGGCAATAACATCTACAAATTTCTGGCGGGTCAGCTTTCCCGTGCATACACCTTCGGTCCACACCATATGCAGTCGATCGCCGGCGCCGGGGGAACCGTTTGGAATCTGAGTAAAATCATTCCTGCCGGCCTGCTTGAGCTCTGCCACATCTATACCGCAGTGGTCGGATGAGACCGCCGTCAGCAGTCCGTCGGATAATGCCTGCCAAAGAGCCTCGCAGTCCTCACGATCCCGCAAAGCGGGGGAGCAAACGAACTTAGCCGCTTCATTGAAATCCGGATTATCCAGAACTTCCTTAGTGGTGGTCAGATAGTGAGTGCAAGTCTCGCCGGAAACCCGCTGGCCAGTTCCCTTGGCCTTTTGTAATTCGGCAATGGCCTCCCGACAGGTCATATGAGCAATATAAAGAGGCGTATCGGTCTGACCAGCCAGATAAATAGCCCGGCGCACCGCCTCCGCCTCAGTAAAAGGCGGACGGGAAACATAATGGTAATGCGGCGTCAGTTGGCCCTTCTTTACACACTCGCTGCGGAGGAAATTCAGGATCTCTCCATTCTCTGCGTGCACAAATACCGTAGCGCCAACCTGTCGGCTCTTCTCCAGAATACGGAAGAAAGTACCGTCATCTACATGAAGCGGAGAGCCGTTGTAGGCCATAAAAATCTTGATGCTGGAAATGCCTCTCCGAGGAAATTCTTCGATCTCATCAAAGATACTGTCCATAATATATGTTACCATGGAATGCAGTGCAAAATCAACACAAGACTTATCCTTCGCCCGCACATTGATTCGATAATCAATGGAATCCAGCAGTCCGCGATCCGGATCCTGCGGAGCAAAGTCCACAATGGTGGTCGTGCCGCCTACAATAGCAGAGTCGGTCGTCTCATATCCGGCGGTGTCACGGTTGCCGACATTACACAGGGCGGAAAAGTGAGTGTGCTGGTCTACGCCTCCCGGAAACACATATTTACCTTTGGCGTCTATCACACGATCTGCAGCTTCGTCCAAATGTGTCCCCATTGCGCGGATCACATCGCCCTCCACCAGGATATCCCCCACATACTCTTGTTCTGCGGTTACGATTGTGCCTCCTTTAATCAAGGTACGCATACTGTCATCTCCTAAAATATCAATTCTTGTTTGGTAAACATGGGAAAGCCTACGATATTCTTCTGCTCTGGGAAGCCCCAAGTAGACACCTTGCTGGTACGCAGCCCCATATCTACCATGGCTTCCGCAAATTTAACTGCTGGCATTACCCCATCCAACACGGGAACGCCCAGCTGGGCGGACAGGTCCTCAACAAAGTCCACGAAACCAGCGCACCCCAGCAAAATACATTCGGCGCCGTCCTGCTGCACGGCTAACTTTCCCTGATAGGCTAACGCTTCCAATCCCTTCTTGGGGTCCCTGCCAAATTCCAGCACGCTCAAACCTGTGGATCGGATAGAACGGCAAAACTTTTCCGCTCCATAGTTGGACACCACATCCTCTGTGACCTTGCGAGACCGATCCAGCACCGATACGATAGAAAAGTACGGCGCTATAAATTTGGCAGCAGCAATGGCCGACTCACAGATACCCAGCACAGGCTTGGAGGTGACCTCTCTGGCTGCCTGAAGCCCAGGGTCACCAAAGCAGGCGATGATAAATGCATCGGCGCCTTCCTCGCGGTCTCCCCGTATCACTTCTTTCAGGACCCCCGGAACAGCCAAATACTCATCCACATAGCATTCGATGCTGTCCGGCCCGGATGCCGGAGTAACCGCCCAAACCTGAGTGTCGCTGCGTGCCACTCGACGTGCTAAATTTTCTATACTTTCAGTCATGGATTGCGTCGTATTGGGATTGATGATTTTGATCTTCACAATTTTCCCTCCTCTTGGTCCAAAGCCTGAACCATCTCCATCAGCAGCTCAGCTCCCTGGTACAAGTCCTCAGGAGCGCTGTATTCTCGGATAGAGTGGCTAATCCCGTCTTTGCTGGGAATGAACAGAAGCATGGAGGGGACCGCTTTCCCCCAATTCATCAGATCGTGTCCTGCACCGCTGAACATTCTGCGAAAACGGATACCGCGGTTGCGGCACAGTGTCTCGCTCAGCTTTATCAGCTTAGAACTGCACTGGGTAGGCGACTGGCGAATATATTCTTCGCCTACCAGCTCCGGGTGCTCTTTCAGCACGGAGTCAATGACCTGATCCATGGGCTCCATCGTTGGGTTGCGCAGTTCCACAATAAACTCCACCTTGCCCGGAATCACATTGACCGCTCCTGGGAACACCTGAAGGGTTCCTACAGTGCAGACCATATCCGGCGAAGCGGCCTCAGTCCGTTCCATAAGCTGGGTAATGATCCGGCAGGCTTTCACCAGCGCGTCATCCCGCAGATGCATGGGTGTGCTGCCTGCATGATTGGCACAGCCGGAAACCGTCATGCGATAGCGCACGATGCCCACAATACCATCAACTACGCCTATTTGCATCCTTTCGGCTTCTAATACCCCGCCCTGCTCAATATGTAACTCCAAGTAACACTGATATTGGGTCAGATCTCTTCGGCAGGCGCCGACCTGCTCCATTGTAAGTCCGTGGAGGGCCAGATTTGGCCGCATAGCTTCATCAATCTCTCCGCCGGTAAATGCCTTACTTCCAAAAGTTCCGCCAATGACATTGCCCTCCTCCTCGGTAAATGCAATCACCTGGATGGGATGCCGATTTTGATATCCCAACTCCTTAAGGCGCTGCACACACTCGATTCCGGACAACACACCATAGGTTCCGTCGTAAATCCCGCCCCCCGGCACCGTATCGATGTGGGATCCAATGCAAATGATCTCTCCCTGACCGGGAAGCGTACCGATCAGATTCCCTACAGGATCGACGGATGTCTGAAGTCCTGCCTGTTCCATGCACTGTTGAACATAGATTCGTCCTTCGTCATAGGCAGGGGTATACGGCAATCGTGTGGTTCCTTCTTTCGGCACAAAACCGATTTGCCCAAGTCGGGTCAAATGATCATATAAGCGGGTACCGTTGATCATACTCATGCGGGGTCCCCCTCAGTCTTATGGGATCTGACAAACTCCTCCAGCTCCTGCAGCCCCTGCTCCAGGCACTGCATGGATGTCGCATAGGACAGACGGATATATCCCTCGCCAAATTCGCCAAAGGCCGTACCGGGTACCACTACCACCTGTCGTTCTTCCAGCAGCTTCATGGCAAATTCTTCACAAGGCATACCCAGTTGACTGATGTCAATAAATGCGTAGAAAGTCCCAGCCGGAGCATGGCAGGACAAACCAGGGATCTCAGATATCCGCCTCATCACATAGTCACGGCGCAGGCGATACTGCTCCACCATATACTTCAAGTGGTCTTGTGGACCTTCCAAAGCTTCAATAGCCGCGACCTGGCAGGGAGTGGCCGCACAAGCACTGACATTTTCCTGCAGCTTGACCATATTCCGGATCACATTTTCCGGTCCGGCAGCATAACCGATACGCCAACCGGTCATCGCATAGGTTTTGGAAAGGCTATCAATAACCAGGGTCCGTTCTTTCATTCCAGGCAGAGAAGCAAAGCTTGTATAAGTCCTTCCATCAAAGAGGATGTGCTTATACACCTCATCAGCCAAGATCACCAAGTCCTGCTTCTGGGCCAATTCGGCCAGTTGGAGCAGCGTTTCAGTGCTGGCTACAGCTCCTGTGGGGTTGCATGGGCTGTTTAGAATAATGGCCTTTGTCTTATCGGTAACAGCTTCGGCAATAGCGGATACATCCAAATCAAATCCCCGTTGTGCGTTGGTTTTCACCGACACCGGCACGCCGCCGCACATCCGAATCTGTTGGACATAATTAGTCCAGCAGGGTTCGTTGACGATAACCTCATCCCCAGGATTCAGCAGTACTTTCAGCGCCAAAAACAAGGCTCCCATGGCTCCAGGCGTCACCACAATTTGGCTTGCAGGATCGTAAGAGAGTCCCTCTGTGCGATGGAGATACGCTGCAATCGCCTGGCGCAGAGCCAGCAGCCCTGCATTTTCTGAATACTTGGTCTTTCCTTCCCGAATGGCCCTGCACCCAGCCTCCACTACGTTCGGCGAGGCAGTAAAATCCGGCTCTCCCAGTGTAAAACTAATGACATGATCGTACTCCAGCGCCTTATTGAACATTTTTCGAATCTTGGAGGGTTGGATCTGCTGAGTGTTATCTGAAATTTGAATCATATAGGTAACTCCTTTCTACTCTGATTCTTCCGTTCCCTTAATTTGAGAACAGTCATCAATATTCCAAATGCCAAGGAAAGCACCGCTGCAAATACGATACGATATTCTTGCGGAAGAAGAAATCCCACGGTATTGACGGGGATCCAAAAGAGAGGAATCGTTTTAAACAGAGTAAAATCGATCAATTCTCCCCAATCTACAGAGTCCACCGCTTGGCGTGGAGTGATATGCTGTCCCGCCAAAAAGCGGATTTCAGCATAATTTCCACATACTCGCATCAGAGCGGAATGAATAGGAGCAAAAAACAGATTATTGGTAACGCTGGTAAAAAAGGCCTGTGCCAGAGCATTTCCATATCCCGGAAGAAGACCTGCTGCCATGGCTTGCCGGGTACCTTGGCTGAACACGGTAAAGGCCAGCGTGACAAGGACGCCTCCTATTCCCCAACTCAGGCTTTTGAACCAAGTCGCCCGGTTGATCTGCCAAGTTCCCTCCAACATACGTCCGGAGAGCAACTCACCCGCCGTAGCATAGACAGCGAATTGCGCAAAACCTGCCAGATAAGGATACGCTATATTGACCTTGGCAAAGCCTCCTGTGACGCAAAAGAGTACCGTAAACACAGCCAACAACCCATAAGCAGCTGCCCACCAAATATCGCTTCGTTTCATATGCATCCCCTAACTTTTGTACCCCAAATATAGCAAAATGGAACCGGCGTTAAAATTCAGCGCCAGTTCCATTTTATGTAGTCTGTATATTATTTGGACAAGCCTTCTGTGTCCCGATGTAAGACCAACGAATCTTTATATACTACCAAAGGATAATGCAGTTTAGCCAATGCAGGCGGTACATTTTTCCCGAGTTTTATTTATAGCGCATCAAAATCGATCTTGTTGGTTGATACAGGAAGACTCTGGATCATCTGTATCCGGTTACGCACATTCATTTTGGTATATATGCTGTGGAAATGTTTTTTTACCGTATGGATACTGATATTCATTTTTTGAGCGATATCTTCATTGGACAGCCCGTGTACGGCCAAATCTAACATTTCCCCTTCTCGACTGGTCAAGCCGTACTGGCTGCACAACTTTTCATGATATCCTTTTGCGTAAAAATAGCGGGTGTCTCCCTTTTTTGCTTCATATACTAAACGGTATGCAAAGTGCTTGTGCAACTGCTCCAATACAAACATATCCCGTTCGCTAAACGGAGGCTTATCAGCTTGCCGGTACAATTTCAATAAGCCGACCGGTTCTTCTCGAAAGGAGATGGAAAGGCCGACGGAATATGCCAAGCGATTGGGCAGATAGAAGTTCCGGTAGATTCCGCTGCTATTCACCTGTTCATCCGAAGATGCCATAGATTCCCGAAAAGCACCGCCTTTACAGGTATACAGCGCCCAGCGAAAAGCATCTGAATTCAGGCTTTCCTGCATCCAGACATCGACAGCCTGCTGAGGCAGATGAAAAGCCGCTGGGGCCTGAAACTGATAGGATCCATTCTCCGCAGTAGAGATTCGGGCAAAAATTGCGCTATCATACGAAATCAAAAAAGGAAGCCATCGGTTCAGAATTTCATGCTGCATTTCCTCTACTGTATAGATAAATGAAATATTGTATGCGATCTCATTGAGGCGTATCCATTCGTTTTCATTTAAAAATGCCATATCAATATCTCCCTTAACATTTGTATCCAGCCATAAGCAAAGCTCAAAAAGATAACAGTATCAATGAATTCCGACTACAATCGCAATTAAAGCGTTCCCATCGTAGAAAGCATTCTAACTCGGTCACGGGTGTAGATGCTCGAAATGCAGATGTGCCACATTATCTCTGACATAACATTCTCCCCACCCTTTCTTTGTCCGATCAGGTCTTGGCGTTCACATAAATACACCCGATCCTATTGATAAGCTTCTCGCGTTATGCTACCATTATTATATCAGGCAGAAGGCTGAAAAGCAATTCCAAACAGAAAACTGAAAAGCAAAGTAATAGGGCTGCATCTCCACGATCACGATGTCGGGACATTAAAAATCTCAATTTTGAAACCATTCTTGACAGCAGGCATTTTCTTCACCTTTTCAGAGGCGAACGAAGCATGAACCTCCGTGCGCAATCTACCTCTGCGCGGGCGGTATCATCGCGTTTTCGCCGCTGCTCATCCGCCTGCTTGCAGCGGAGAACTATCGTGTGATTGTATCCATACCGCCGATAAGATTTCAAATTTCATATTGCTGAATGCTCCTTGTATCTCTTTTACTATGTCCTTTGCAGTTGTGAAATAGATGTTTTTTACAAGTGTAGGGTCATCATACAACTGCCTTCTTACTAGTGTAGCTGCGATTCCAGAAGTGGCGAAGCCATATATCTGATTGTCTATTATGTGTTGCCTTCTCTTCTGTTCTTCTGGAAATGTCTGTACCATTAGTTGGCTTTCCATTAGCCGTTTGTAAATCTCTGCAAGAAATCTACCACTCTTGACTGCTGGGTCAAAAACTTTGCCTCTTTGTTAAATACACTAGCAGGGAGTAAATCAACCATGTCTTTTACTATGTTTTGTGGCGTGATAACTTCCGAGTTGGAATATTTTGAAATGCCTGTTATGGCTTGGAACCTGTCAAATAAATCTTCCATAGGAACACCATCCTCAAAATCTCATTTTCTTCTGAATATCAGTAAGCTTGGTTTTAAGACAGCAGGCAAAGGAAAGAGGATACCCTAAAAATTAGGTATCCTCTCGGAAATTGGGTATCTGGGGCACGCTTTTGGTGAAATCGACGGAGTTTTTACCATCAACACAAAAGGTAAAAGGGGCGCCGCGCTTTCCTCATTGACAATTCGACGGGGAATGCTATAATCTACTATGTCTGGAAAAATGTAAAATTGAATCGCAGAGGTGCCGCCGCGAGGCGGAGAATAGAGAATCCGGTGCGAATCCGGAACGATGCAGTCACTGTGTACGGGAACGGCCTGCGTAGCCACTGGGAAACTGGGAAGGGCAGCGCCGCGATGAACGAAGTCAGGAGACCTGCCTCTGCGGGGAATCTCAAGCCCGCTGCACACAGGCTGATATTTCTGCGAGTTTACCCGCGGCGCGATTTTTTCGCGGCGCGGTGTTGCTGGTTGGAATCGTGAGAGCGGCTGTGGGTCACCATGGCCGCTTTTATATTTCTTTCAGAACGATTTTTGAAGAAGAAGGTAAAGAGAAACATGAAAAAAGCACTTGCAATCCTGCTCACAGCCGTAATGCTGCTGGGCGTGCTGACCGCCTGCGGCAGCAAGAAGGACGACGCTGCCGACGACACGCAGAACACGGAGGACGCCGACAAGGCCGCGGCCGACAATGTCGCCGCGCTCATTGACGCGATCTATGTTCAGGAGCGCACCGATGAGACCGACGCGCAGTGCGAGGCCGTCAAGGCTGCCTGGGACGCGCTGACCGACGAGCAGAAGGCCATGGTCGAGGGTGAGGAAGCGAGCCCTGAGTACTTCGGCCTTGACACGGGCGATGCGTCCAAGGACGATCCCCGCAACCAGGACGAGATCGGCGAGAACGAGCTTCTGGTCGTTTCCTTCGGCACGTCCTACAACGACAGCCGCGTCAACGACATCAAGAGCATTGAGGACGCCCTGCAGGAGGCCTATCCTGACTGGTCCGTCCGCCGCGCCTTCACGGCTCAGATCATCATCAACCACATTCAGGCCCGCGACGGCGAGAAGATCGACAACATGACCCAGGCGCTCGACCGCGCTGTGGCCAACGGCGTCAAGAACCTCGTCGTGCAGCCGACGCACCTGATGCACGGCGCGGAGTATGACGAAATGTGTGCTACCATCGACGAGTATCGCGACCGGTTCGAATCTGTCTCCATCGCAGAGCCCCTGCTCGGCGAGGTCGGCAGCGACGCGACCGTCATCAACGCCGACAAGGAAGTTGTCGCCAAGGCCATCACCGCCGCCGCGGTCGAGGCAAGCGGCTTTGACTCTCTCGAGGCTGCCAAGGAAGCTGGCGCCGCGTTCGTCTTCATGGGCCACGGCACCGCACACGTCGCCAAGGTCAGCTACAGCCAGATGAGCGCTCAGATGCAGAACCTTGGCTATGAGAACGTCTTCATCGGCACGGTCGAGGGCGAGCCGGAGGAGACCTCCTGCGAGTCCGTCATCGAGGCCGTCAAGGCCGCGGGCTACACCAACGTCATCCTGCGCCCGCTGATGGTCGTTGCGGGTGACCACGCCAACAACGACATGGCCGGCAGCGACGACGATTCCTGGAAGACTATGTTCGAGGCTGCCGACTTCACCGTCGACTGCCAGATCGCGGGCCTCGGCGAGATTGCCGATGTGCAGGCGCTGTACATCGCCCACACCCAGGCCGCCATTGACGCCCTGAACGCGTAAATAGACCCAAAGGGCTCCGAAGCGATTGTGCACCGCTTCGGAGCCTTTTCCAGATGGAGGTACTTCCCAATGAAAAGAACACTGACACTGATACTGACCGTGGTGATGCTCTGCACGCTGCTTTTCGGCTGCGGGCAGAAGAGCGAGGACGGCGATCCGCAGGACACGAACACCGAGCCCGCGCTTGCCGACGGCGTTTACACCGCGGACTTCAATACCGACAGCAGCATGTTCCACGTGAACGAGGCATGCGAGGGCAAGGGTACGCTGACGGTCGAAAACGGCCAGATGACGATCCACATCAGCCTGCCGTCCAAGAGCATTCTGAACCTCTTCTGCGGCACGGCGGAGGACGCGCGGAAGGACGGCGCGGCGCTCTTGCAGCCCACGACCGACACCGTCACCTATTCCGACGGCCTGAGCGAGGAGGTCAATGGCTTTGATATCCCCGTGCCCGCGCTGGACGAGGAGTTCGACGTCGCCATCATCGGCACGAAGGGCAAGTGGTACGACCACAAGGTCTCCGTGACGAACGCCGTTTTGAAGGAAGACGACGCCGCCGCGCCCGCCGAGACGCTGGCCGACGGCACCTACACGATCGCCGTGACGCTCGAGGGCGGCAGCGGCAAGGCGAACATCCAGTCGCCCTGTACGCTGACGGTCGCGGACGGCAAAATGACCGCCACCATCGTCTGGAGCAGCAGCCACTATGACTATATGCTCGTGGACGGCGAGCGCTGCGACGTGCTCTCGACCGAAAACGGCTCGACGTTTGAGATCCCCGTCGCCGCGCTGGATACGCCGCTTGCCGTGGTCGGCGACACCACCGCCATGAGCACGCCGCACGAGATCGACTACACGCTGACGTTCGACGCCTCAAGCGCCGAGGTGAACGGATGAGACGCCTGCCGCGCGCGCTTCTCACGCTGCTGGCCGTGCTGACGATCTGCGCCTGCGGGGACAAAGCGCAGGACGGTTCGAACGGCGAAGACGCGGTGGTCGCGTGGGATGCTCTGTCGTTTGACAAGACCATGCCGCTTGACTATGCCACGCAGTTTTCCGTTTCCTACGCGGGTGACGAGTACAAGCGCATTACCATCGGGCAGGATCAGGAATTCCTGCTCGTGGCGGAGGGAGCGGCCGTGCCCAGCGGCGTGCCGGAGGGCGTGACAGTTTTGCAGCAGCCGCTTGATGAAATTTATCTGGTCGCCAGCGCGGCGATGGACAGCTTTGCCGAGCTGGACGCGGTCGACAGCATCCGCTTCAGTGGACGCAAGGAGTCGGACTGGTATATCGAGCAGGCGAAGGAGGCCATGAGCGCGGGTGACATGCTTTACGCGGGCAAATACTCCGAGCCCGATTACGAGCTTATCTTGTCGCAGGGCTGCGATCTGGTGCTTGAAAACACGATGATCTACCACTCGCCCGAGGTCATCGAGCAGTTTGAAACGCTGGGCATCCCCGTGCTCGTGGAAATGTCCAGCTACGAAAGCGAGCCGTTTGGCCGCATGGAGTGGGTCAAGCTCTACGGTGCGCTCATCGGCAAGGAGAACGAGGCCGCGGCGCTGTTTGAGGAGAAAATGGACAGCGTTTCGGGCATTCTGGGCGCTGCGCCCACGGGAAAGACCGTCACATTCTTCTATGTGACGAGCAACGGCGCGGTCAATGTGCGAAAGTCGACGGACTATGTTGCTAAATCCATCGCCATGGCGGGCGGGGAATACGTCTCCTTCGACAACACGGAAGAGGAGAACGCCCAGTCCACCGTCACCATCCAGATGGAGGCATTTTACAGCGGCGCGCACGACGCGGATGTGCTCATCTATAACAGCATCATCGACGGCGGCATCATGACGATCGACGAGCTTTTATCGCTCGAACCGCTGCTCGGCGACTTTAAGGCCGTGCAAAACGGGAACGTCTGGTGCCTGACGAAGGACTTTTATCAGGAATCGCTCGAATTGAGCGACCTCGTCGTGGATCTCCACACCGTTTTGAGCGGGGCGGATACGCCGCTCCGGTTTTTGACAAAGCTGCAATAATTTTTGACTGGAAAGTTGAAACAGACAGGAGGGACGGGCATGGAGCAGAAGCGGAGAACACGGACGTGGTGCGGCTTTTTGCTGCTGCTCGTCCTTTTGGCTGTTTTTTTGATCTGGAATTTATTCGCGGGCAGCGTGCAGCTCTCCGCGTCTCAGATAGGACAAATTCTGCTCGGCGGCGGGGAAGACCTGACGCAACAGCGGATCATCATGCAGATCAGATTGCCGCGCATGGCGTCGGCGCTCATTTTAGGCGGTGCGCTGTCCGTGTCGGGGTATCTTCTGCAAACGTTTTTCCACAATCCCATCGCGGGGCCGTTCGTGCTGGGCATTTCGTCGGGCGCGAAGCTCGCGGTGTCGATCGCGATGATCGTTTTCCTCAGCCGCGGCGTCAGATCATCGTCAGCGCTGCTGATCAGCGCGGCGTTCATCGGCGCGATGCTCTCGATGGGCCTCATCCTGCTCATTTCGCAGCGGGTCAATCAGATGAGCCTTCTCGTCGTCTGCGGCGTGATGATCGGCTACATCTGCTCGGCGCTGACGGATTTTCTCGTCACGTTCGCGGACGATTCAAACATCGTGAACCTGCACAACTGGTCGAACGGCTCGTTTTCCGGCATGAAGTGGGAAAACGTGACGACGATGGCCTGGGCGTGCGGGATCGCGCTGATTTTGACATTTTTCCTCTCCAAGCCGATCCGCACCTATCAGCTCGGCGAGGTCTACGCGCGCAACATGGGCGTGCCGATCAAGGCGTTCCGCGCGGCGCTCATCCTGCTCTCCAGCGTGTTATCCGCCTGCGTGACGGCCTTCGCCGGCCCCATCTCGTTTGTCGGCATCGCACTGCCGCACCTGATGAAGGCACTTTTCAAGACGGCGGAGCCGCTTTTGCTGATCCCGGCGAGCTTCCTCGGCGGGGGCATCTTCTGCCTTGCGTGTGATCTCATCGCGCGCACGGCCTTTGCGCCCACGGAAGTCAGCATCAGCTCGGTCACGGCGGTGTTCGGCGCGCCGGTCGTCATCTACATGATGGTGCGCAGAAAGGCGGGGCGGGAATGAGCGGCTATTTGGAGACAAAGAATTTATCCGTCGGCTACCACGGCAAGCCCCTCATCGAGGATGTGTCCCTCTGCGTGCAGAGGGGAAAGATCGTTACGCTGATCGGGCCGAACGGCTCGGGCAAGTCGACGATCCTGAAAACCGTCATCGGTCAGCTGCCGGAGCTTTCCGGCACAGTGTATCTGGATGGCGAGACGATGCGCTCGCGCAGCCGCAACGATGTCGCGCGGCGCATGGCGATCTTGATGACCGCGCGCGTCGAACCGGAGCTCATGACCTGCCGCGATGTGGTGAGCTCGGGCCGCTATCCCTACACGGGAAGGCTCGGCGTCCTGCGGGACGAAGATAAGAAGATCGTCGAGCAGTCGCTTTCTCAGGTGGACGCGCTCGCGTTCGCCGACGCGCCGTTTTCCGCCGTCAGCGACGGCCAGCGGCAGCGCATTCTGCTCGCAAGGGCCCTGTGCCAGCAGCCGCAGCTTATCGTGCTCGACGAGCCGACGAGCTTTTTGGACATCCGATACAAACTGGAACTGCTCTCCGTCCTCAAGCACATGGTGCGCGAAAACGACCTCGCCGTGCTGCTCTCGCTCCACGAGCTCGATCTGGCGCGGCGCATTTCGGACACAGTCATCTGCGTCGCGGGCGACCGCATCGACCGCATCGGCACGCCGGAGGAGATCTTCACGAGCGACTACATCGCGCAGCTCTATCACTTGGAGCGCGGGAAGTACGACGAGTGCTTCAGCACATTGGAATTTGTACCGTAGCGCATGCAAGTAAAAACGCTTTATAGAGATTGCAGAAGGAGGGGAGACCATGCAGAAGGCAGCGCCGAGATTGCTCATTGCCGGAACGAACAGCGGCTGCGGCAAGACGACGGTGACCTGCGCGATCTTGCAGGCGCTTGTCGACGGCGGCGTTTCTGTCGCCGCGGCGAAGTGCGGTCCCGATTACATTGACCCCATGTTCCACCGCGAGATCATCGGCGCGAAGAGCAGCAATTTGGACCCCTTCTTTTTTGACGACGACACGCTGCGCTTCCTCCTCGCGCAAAACGGCGCAGGGAAGGACGTGACGGTCATCGAGGGCGTGATGGGCTATTACGACGGCATCGGCCTTGATTCCTCGCGCGCGAGCACCTTTGAGGTCGCGCAGCGGACGGAAAGTCTCGTTGTACTCGTGCTGAACGCGAAGGGCGCGGGATTGTCAGTGCTGGCTGTGCTCGACGGTTTTCTGCACTTTGCGACGGAAAACCGCATCCGCGGTGTCATCCTGAACGGCTGCACGGCGATGAGCTATCCGACGCTCGCGCGGGCGATCGAAGAACGCTTCAGCGTGCGCGCCTGCGGCTTCCTGCCGCAAATGCCCGACTGCTCGCTCGAGAGCCGTCACCTCGGCCTCATCACCGCGGCAGAGGTGAATGATCTGAAAGAAAAGATGCAGCGTCTCGCCGCCAAGGCGCGGGAGACGATCGATTTGAACGCGCTGCTGCAAATCGCGAAGAGTGCGCCGCCGCTCGCATTCACGCCGCCGGACATTTCGGATGCGGGCAAGCATGTGCGCATCGGCGTCGCGCGCGACAGGGCATTTTGCTTTTACTATGAAGACAGTCTGGAACTCCTGCGCCGCTTAGGGGCGGAGCTTGTGCCGTTCAGTCCGCTGTCGGATGAACGCTTACCGGAAGACCTGCACGGCCTGTACCTCGGCGGCGGCTATCCCGAGCTCTACGCGGAGCGGTTGGAGGCAAACGCCGCCATACGCGCTTCTATCCGCGCGGCGGTGGAAAGGGGACTGCCCTGCGTCGCCGAGTGCGGCGGCTTTATGTACCTGACGCAGTCCATCGCGGGACATGCGATGGCGGGCGTTTTATCGGGCAGCTGCTTCGACGCGGGGAAGCTGACGCGCTTTGGCTACGCGACATTGACGGCGCAGCGGGATTCGATGCTGTTTGCCGCGGGCGAGCAGATCCCCGCGCACGAGTTCCACCGCTGGGATGCGGAAAATCCGGGCGAGGACTTCCTCGCGGAAAAGCCGAGCGGAAGAAGCTGGCGCTGCGCGTATGCGGGCGAAACGCTCTACGCGGGCTATCCGCATTTCCACTTTTACGCAAACCTGAGCGCCGCGGTGCGCTTTGTTGAAGCCTGCCGAAAGGAGAAACACCGCTATGAGTGAGCCGATGAAGCCGATGGAAATTGAACAGCGCAGCTTCGAGATCATCACGGAGCTGCTGGGAAACCGCGTGCTCGACCCCGAAAACGAGCTTGTCATCAAGCGTGTCATCCACACGACGGCAGATTTTGACTATGCCGACAATCTGACGTTTTCCGACCACGCGGTGCAGAAGGGCATCGCCGCGCTGAAAGGCGGCTGCGACATTGTCACCGACACGCAGATGGCGAAAGCTGGCATCAACAAGACGATCCTCGCAAGCCTCGGCGGCGAGGTGCATTGCTTCATGTCCGACCCCGACGTTGCGCAGGAGGCAAAGTCGCGCGGCGTGACGCGGGCGTTCGTCTCGATGGAGAAGGCGGCGGCGCTTGAAAAGCCCTGCATCTTCGCCATCGGCAACGCACCGACGGCGCTGCTGTCGTTAGAGCAGCTGATGGAAGAGGGAAAAGCCGCCCCCGCGCTCATCATCGGTGTGCCGGTGGGCTTTGTGAATGTGGAGATAAGCAAGGAGCGCATCATCGAAAAGGCGCGCGCGCCGTACATCGTCGCGCGTGGACGCAAGGGCGGCAGCAACGTGGCCGCGGCCATCTGCAACGCCCTGCTCTATCAGATCAGGCGGTAAAAAGATGGAAGAATATCTCATAAAGGACGGTAAGCGCCTGCGCCTTGGCTATACGACCGGCTCGTGCGCCGCGGCAGCGGCTAAGGCCGCGGCGTGGATGCTGCTGACGGGCAGGAGAAAGGAGTCCATCCGCCTGCAAACGCCCAAGGGCATCGAGCTGAACCTCAAAGTGCTGGACATTCAGATGCTCGCGGACGAGGCGCGCTGCGCCATTCAAAAGGACAGCGGCGACGACCCCGACGTGACGCGCGGTACGCTCATTTTTGCCGCGGTGAAAAGATCAGATCAGTCCGGCGTGACCATCGACGGCGGCGAGGGCGTCGGCCGCGTGACGAAGCCGGGACTTGACCAGCCCGTGGGCGCGGCGGCTATCAACTCCGTGCCGCGAAAAATGATCGAAGAGAACGTGCGCGAGGTCTGCATGCTCGTCGGATACGACGGCGGCATTGACGTGACGATCTCCGCGCCGGAGGGCGAGGCGCTCGCGAAAAAGACTTTTAACCCGCGCCTCGGCATTGAGGGCGGCATCTCCATTCTGGGCACGACCGGCATCGTCGAGCCGATGAGCGAGCAGGCATTGCTTGACACCATCCGCGTGGAACTGCGGCAGCGGCGCGAGAACGGCGCGGACTACATCCTCCTTGCACCCGGCAACTACGGCGCAGACTACATCCGCGATTTTATCGGGCTTGACCCGAAGACGGCGGTGCTGACGTCGAACTTCATCGGCGACAGCCTGGAATTCTGCAAGGAATTCGGTTTTCACGGCGCGCTGCTCATCGGGCACATTGGTAAGTTCGTCAAGCTCGCGGGCGGCATGTGGAACACGCACTCGAAATTCGGCGACTGCCGCATGGAGATCATCGCCTCGCACAGCGCGGCGCTGGGCCTGCGCGCAGAACGCACGGAGGAAATTCTGCACTGCGCCACCTGCGACGACGCGCTGCGCATCCTGGACGAAGAGGGGCTGAAGGATGCCTTCCTCGTGCGTCTGGGACAGCGCATCGGCACGATGCTCGGCTATAAGAGCGGCGAACTCCAGAGCGGCGCAATCTTATTTTCGAAAGAATACGGTTTCCTCTGCGAAACGGAAGGCGCGGAGGAACTGCTCGAACAGATCAGGGAGGGCTGAACGTGGTACATTTTGTTGGCGCCGGAAGCGGCGCGCCTGATCTCATCACGCTGCGGGGCGCAAGGCTCCTTGGCGAAGCAGATGTGGTGATCTACGCGGGTTCGCTGGTGAATCCCGAGCTGCTTACACTTACGAAACCGGGCTGCGAGCTTCACGACAGCGCGAAGCTGACGCTTGAAGAGGTCATCGCCCTCATCGAGCGGGCGGAGCGCGAGGGCAAGACCACCGTGCGATTGCACACGGGCGACCCGAGCATTTACGGCGCGGTGCGCGAGCAGTTCGACGCGCTCACAGAGCGAGGCATCGACTTTGATGTCTGTCCCGGCGTCAGCTCGTTCTGCGGCGCGGCGGCGGCGCTGCGGGCGGAATACACGCTGCCGAACGTGAGCCAGACGGTCATCATCACGCGCACGGCGGGCCGCACGCCGGTACCCGAGCGTGAGTCCATCCGCAGCTTGGCCGCGCATCAGGCGACGATGGTGCTGTTCTTGAGCACCTCACTCACAGAAAAGCTGCAAGGCGAGCTCCTTGCGGGCGGCTATGGAGAGACAACGCCCGCGGCTGTCGTTTACAAGGCGACATGGCCGGAGGAGAAGATCTTCCGCTGCACGGTGGGCACGCTGCATAAGACAGTGACGGAAAACGGCATGAAAAAGACGGCGTTGATCGTGGTGGGCAGCTGCCTTGGCGGCGAGTATCTGCGCTCGCTGCTCTACCACCCCGACTTTACGACGGAATACCGCAAGGGGAAGGCATGAAGATCGCAATTTTTGCCTACAGCCACGGCGGCTGCGCGGCAGCGCGGCGCGTTCGCGCGGTGCTGGCGGAGGCGGAAACCGTCTGCTACGCGGTACCGCGATTGGAAGAAGCGGGCTTCCTGCCGCTTGCGAAGGGCATCTACCGCGAGCGCTTTTCGTCGATGGATGCGCTCATCTTCATCGGCGCGTGCGGTATCGCCGTGCGTGAGACCGCGCCGTATCTTGTGAGCAAAAAGACCGATCCCGCGGTGCTCTGCATCGACGAGAAAATGCAGTTTGTCATTCCGCTGCTCTCCGGTCATATCGGCGGGGCGAACGATCTGGCGCGCCGCCTTGCCGCGGCGCTCGGCGCATCGGCGGTCATCACGACGGCAACGGACGTGAACGGTAAATTTGCTGTCGACGCCTGGGCGGCGAAAAACGGCTGCGCCATTTCGAGTATGCTGCTTGCAAAAAAGGTCGCGGCGGAGATTTTAGAGCGCAATGTACCGCTTGTGAGCGATTTTCCGATCAAGGGTGCATTGCCCGACGGAATTGTGGAAAAAACGCAGGGTGCGCTGGGAATTGTGATCGGATACTGCACGAAAGAACCGTTTGCCGAAACGCTGCGCCTCACGCCGAGAGTATTGCGTGTCGGCATCGGCTGCCGCAGGGGAACTGCACAGAAAACCATTGAAGCCGCCGTTGCGGCGGTGATTTCTGCGCATCAGCTGGATCCAAGCGCGGTCAAGGGCGTCTATTCCATTGACTTAAAGCAGCAGGAGGCGGGGCTGCTTGCCGCCTGCGCGAAGCACAACTGGCCGACGGTATTTTACACGGCAGAGGAATTGCGCAGCGTACCGGGCGAATTTACGGATTCCCCCTTCGTGCAGGAGATGACGGGTGTCGGCAACGTCTGCGAGCGCGCGGCGATGCGCGGCGCGGAGAAATTATTGGTGAAAAAGACTGCGGTGGACGGCGTGACCGTCGCCGTGGCGGCGGAGCATTGGGAGGTTACCTTTGGGTAAAGTGATCGTGGTGGGCATCGGCCCCGGCAGCTATGAGGATATGACGATCCGCGCCGACCGCGCGCTGCAATCGTGCGACGCCATCGTCGGCTACGGAGTTTATGTTGACCTTGTGAAGGAGCGCTATCCGGACAAGGCGTTTTATGAAACGCCCATGACGCAGGAGGCAAAGCGCTGCGCGCTCGCGCTTGATCTGGCGCGCGCGGGCAAGACCGCGGCCATGGTCTGCTCGGGTGACAGCGGCATTTACGGCATGGCGGCGCTCGTGTACGAGCTGCGCGGCGAGAGCGAAGAGCCTGAGATCGAGGTCGTCCCCGGCCTGACGGCGGCATGCAGCGCCGCGGCGCTTTTGGGCGCGCCGCTGACGCACGACTTTGCCGTCATCAGCCTGAGCGACCGCCTGACGCCGTGGGAGACCATCGAAAAGCGCCTGACGCACGCGGCAAAGGCCGACCTGACCATCGCCCTTTACAATCCCGCGAGCCGTTCGCGGCCCGCACATTTGAAGCGTGCGTGTGATATCCTGCTGCGCGACCTGCCGGACAGCCGCCTCTGCGGCATCGCGCGCAACATCGGCCGCGCGGGGGAAAGCTGGCGCACCTTGACGCTCGGGGAGCTCAGAGAGGCAGAGGTCGATATGTTCTGCACGGTGATCGTCGGCAACGTATCAACGAAGGAAATTGCGGGGCGGCTCATCACGCCGCGAGGGTACAAAAATGTGTAAGATCTGCATTTTCGCAGGTACGACGGAAGCGCGGCGGCTCGTGGAGCTTTTGAGTACGCAGCGGCATGTTGCCGTCACAGCCTGCGTAGCAACGGAATACGGTGAAACGCTCCTGCCCGAAGGGGGCAACGTGACGGTGCGCTCGGGGCGTATCCCGGTGGACGGGATCATTCAAATGCTCTCCGACACGAAATTTGATTTGGTGATCGACGCGACGCACCCCTACGCGGCATCGATCACCGAGAGCGCTGCGCGCGCCTGCACGGAGACGGGCACGGAATATCTGCGCCTTCTGCGCGAGGAGTCTGACAAGGTATCTGACTTTACTTGCGTGTTGAATGCGGAAGCAGCAGCGCTGTTCCTGTCGAAGACGGACGGAAATATCCTGCTGACGACCGGCAGCAAGGACCTGAAAGCATATAGCAAGGTAAAAGACTTTACAGATAGAGCCTATGTGCGCGTGCTGCCGCTGGACGCGTCGCTCGCGCTCTGTCGCGAGGCGGGCGTGCAGCCGTCGCACATTTTAGCGATGCAGGGGCCGTTTTCCGAGGAGATGGACACGGCCATGCTGCGCGCCGTGTCGGCTAAGTGGCTCGTGACGAAGGACGGCGGCGAGGCGGGCGGCTTTGCCGCCAAGGTCGCCGCGGCGCGAAAGGCCGGGGCAAATGTGCTCGTGATCGGACGGCCAAAGCAGCGGGAGGGGAAGTCCTTTTCGCAGGTGTTGGACAGCTTGGAGTGCCGCTTTGGTTTCCGATTCGCGCAGAGTGTGAAGATCGTCGGTATCGGGCCGGGCAGCAGGGATGCGATGACGCAGGAGGCGCGCCGCGCGATCGAAGAGGCGGACTGCCTCATCGGCGCGAGACGCATGCTGGATGCCGCCGCGCGCGGCGGGCAGAAGACTTATGCCGCCATCGCACCACAGGAGATCGCGGACTTCATTCACGCGCACTGTGAATACCGGCAAAGCGCGGTCGTGATGTCGGGCGACACGGGCTTTTTCAGCGGCACGAGGAAGCTGCTGCCGCTGCTTTCTGACTGCGAGGTCAGCGTGCTGCCGGGCCTGAGCTCGCTTTCCTACCTCTGTGCAAAGCTGCAAATGTCCTATGAGGACGTTCATGTCGTCAGCCTGCATGGCCGCGCGCACGACATCACGGCAGACGTGCGCGCGCACGCGCGCGTTTTCGCGCTCGTCGGCGGCGAGAATGGCGTGAACGGCCTGTGCCGAACGCTGGCGGAAAACGGCCTCGGCACCGTGACGGTGAGCGTCGGCGAACAGCTGAGCTACGAGGATGAGACCATTACCACCGGCATGGCGGAGGAGCTGCAAAGTAAGGCCTTTGCGCCCTTGAGCGCCGTGCTGATCGAAAACGACCATCCCGATGCCATCGTGACGCACGGACTGCCGGACGAGGCGTTTTCGCGAGGCGCGGGCGAGGGTGGCGTTGTGCCGATGACCAAGAGCGAGGTGCGCGCCGTCGCGCTCTCGAAGCTCCGCCTGACCGAGCGCGCCGTCTGCTATGATATCGGCGCGGGAACGGGTTCGGTCGCCATCGAGATGGCGCTTCAGGCGAAGCACGGTCATGTCTACGCCGTTGAGCGCAGAGACGACGCGGTCGAGCTGTTGAAAAAGAATCAAGCGGCGTTCCATGTGGAGAACCTGACGGTCGTTTCCGGCACTGCGCCGGAGGCGTGCCGCGATCTGCCTGCACCGACGCACGTCTTTATTGGCGGCAGCGCGGGCAACCTGCGTGATATTCTGTCGATGCTGCTTGCCAAAAATCCGCACGTCCGCATCGTAGCGACGGCCGTCTCGCTTGAGAGCATCGCCGAGCTGACGGCGTGCATGAAGGATTTTGCCTTTACCGAGGCGGAGGCCGTCTCCGTCCAGATCGCCCGCAGCAAAAAGGCAGGGCCGTATCACCTGATGACGGGGCAGAACCCCGTGTATATCTTCACGATGCAGTCGGAGGAGAAACCATGATTTGCCTCGTTTTGCCGCTTCTCATCGGCTTTGGCATCGACTGCGTTCTGGGCGATCCGCACAGCCTGCCGCATCCGGTCGTGCTGATCGGGAAGACGATCAGCGCGCTGGAGTGCGTCCTGCGGAGGATTTTCGCCAAAACGCCGCGCGGCGAGCGCGCGGCGGGCGCGGTGCTGTGGGGGATCGTCGCATTTCTCGCGGCGGCGGTGCCCGCGCTGCTTCTGTGTTTGTGCGGCAGAGTGAGCCCATGGCTGCGCCTCGCGGTCGAGAGCGTCATGTGCTGGCAGATCTTGGCGGCAAAGTCGCTGCGGGATGAGAGCATGAAGGTGTATCACGAACTCGAGCACGGCAGCATCGAATCCGCGCGCCGCGCCGTTTCGATGATCGTGGGACGCGACACGGCGGCGCTCGACGATGCGGGCGTGACGCGCGCCGCGGTCGAGACCGTGGCGGAAAACACGTCAGACGGCGTGGTCGCGCCGCTTTTGTACCTTGCCATCGGCGGCGCGCCGCTGGGCTTTTTCTACAAGGCTGTGAATACGATGGACTCGATGCTCGGCTACGTCGAGCCGCCGTATAAGGACATCGGCCTTATGCCTGCGAAGGCGGATGATATTGCGAACTATCTGCCTGCGCGCATCTCTGCATTGCTGATGCTCGCGGCGGGCGGACTTCTGCGCATGGACGTGAAAAACGGCTGGAAGATATTCCGCCGCGACCGCTACAAGCACGCGAGCCCGAACTCCGCGCAGACGGAGTCGGTCTGCGCGGGCCTTTTGGATGTGCGCCTCGCGGGCGACGCGTGGTACCACGGCGTGCTGCATAAAAAGGAGTACATCGGCGACGCACTGCGGCAGATCGAGCATGAGGATATCCCGCGCGCCTGCCGGCTGATGTACGGCACGACGCTTCTGGCGCTGCTGCTTGGCTGCGCGGTCCGGCTGCTGATTTTTTCGCTGTGAGGGAAGAGAATGCTTTATCAAACGGAAAACCGCCACGGCGGAGATATCTACGGCGGCATTGCGCTCGACTTTTCGGCGAATGTGAGCCCGCTCGGCACGCCGAGAAGCGTGACCGACGCGATCGAACGCGCGCTGCCCGAGCTCTACCGCTACCCAGACCCCTACTGCCGGACACTCGTACAGACGATCTCGGAATATGAGGGGGTGCCGAAGAACTTTGTCCTCTGCGGCAATGGCGCGTCCGAGCTGATCTATGCCTATTGCGGGGCCGTGCGGCCCAAGCGCGCGATGGAGCTCGCACCGACGTTTTCGGAGTATTCGCTTGCCTTGCGGCGGACAGGCTGCGAGGTCGTGCGCTTTGCGCTCAAGCAAGAGGAAAACTTTGACTTGGGGGAGAACTTTTTGCCGATCCTTGCGCGCGAAAAGATCGACGCGCTGTTCCTCTGCAACCCGAACAACCCGACGGGACGGCTCATTGCGGACGATTTGCTGGAAGAAATTCTGCGCATCTGCCGCGAGAAAAATATCGCGCTTTTTGTCGACGAGTGCTTTTTGAGCCTGTCGGACGGCGGCGTTGATCTGACGCCGTCCCTATCTGACTTCCCGCAGCTTTTTATCCTCAAGGCCTTTACGAAGAGCTTTGGCATGGCGGGGCTGCGGCTGGGATATGGCCTGAGCGCGGACGAGGCATTGCTGCGGAAAATGTCGGCGGCGGTGCCGCCGTGGAATGTCTCGACGCTTGCACAGGCGGCGGGCGTCGCCGCGCTGGGCGATGCGGAGTTTCTGGAGAAAAACCGAACCATCATCCGCGCGGAGCGCCCGTGGCTCGAGGAAAAACTGAGGAAATTCGGCTTTTGGGTGTGCCCATCGCAGGTGAATTACATCTTATTCCGTGGCGATGTGGGCTTGACGGAACAGCTGCGAGCGCGCGGCGTCGCGATCCGCGACTGCGCAAATTTCGAGGGCCTGACATCCGGCTGGTATCGCGTCGCGGTCCGGCAGTACGAGGAAAACGAACAGCTTATCGCGGCAATCAGAAGCGTGGGAAAGGAGTGAGCGCATGGCAAAAACTATCATGATCCAGGGGACGATGTCCAACGCGGGCAAGAGTCTGCTGGCCGCGGGGCTCTGCCGCGTTTTGAAGCAGGACGGCTATCGCGTTGCCCCGTTCAAGAGCCAGAATATGGCGCTCAACTCGTTCATCACGAAAGATGGCGGCGAGATGGGGCGCGCGCAGGTGGTGCAGGCTGAGGCCGCGGGCATCGAGCCGGATGTGCGCATGAATCCGATTTTACTGAAGCCGACGACGGACGTCGGCAGTCAGGTCATCGTGAACGGACGCGTACAGGGTAATATGCCCGCGATGGAATACTATCGCAGAAAGCGCGACTTTATCCCCGCGGTGATGGAGGCCTATGAGAGCTTGGCACGCGAGTACGACATCATCGTCATCGAGGGCGCGGGCAGCCCCGCGGAAATCAATTTGCAGGAAAACGACATCGTCAACATGGGTCTTGCCCGCATGGTGGATGCGCCGGTGCTGCTGGTGGGCGACATCGACCGCGGCGGCGTGTTCGCCCAGCTCTACGGCACGGTCGCGCTGCAAAGTGAAGAGGACAGAAGGCGCATCAAGGGCGTTGTTGTCAACAAATTCCGCGGTGACCGCGCCATTCTGGAACCGGGGCTCAAAACGCTTGAGGAGCTCTGCGGCGTACCCGTGGCGGGCGTTGTGCCATACCTCCATGTCGACATCGACGACGAGGATAGCTTGAGCGAACGCTTCGGGCGGGATAAGGAGCCGCGGCTCATCGACATTGCGGTCATCCGCCTGCCGCGCATTTCGAACTTTACGGATTTTTCGCCGTTTGAGCGCTACGAGAATGTCTCGCTCCGCTATGTGGAGCGGGCGCGGGACCTGCGCGCGCCGGATATGATCGTGATTCCCGGTACGAAGAGTACGATCGCCGACCTCCAATGGCTCCGCCAGAGCGGGCTGGAGGCGTCGATCCAAAAGGCTGCGAGCGGCGGCACGCTGGTTTTCGGCGTCTGCGGCGGCTATCAGATGCTGGGGCGGCACATTTCCGACCCCGAACAGGTCGAGGCCGCGGGCGTGACGGAGATCGACGGAATGGGCCTTCTGCCGCTCGAAACAGTATTTCAGGGCGAAAAGGTGCAGACGCAGACAAACGGCGTCTTCTCCGGCGTCGCGGGACTGTTCTCTGAGCTGAACGGCAAGCGCTACGCGGGCTACGAGATCCACATGGGCCGCAGCGAAGAAGCGCGCGGCGCGCTCTTCAGCATGGGCAATGTCTACGGCAGCTATGTCCACGGTATTTTCGATGAACAAGAGGTCGCCGACACGATCTTAAAAGCGCTGTGCACGAAAAAGGGCGTTTCCTTTGAATCGCTCGGCACCTTTGACGCGAGGGCCTACAAGGAGCGGCAGTATGATCTGCTGGCAGACGCGGTGCGCGCGGGGCTCGATATGCCGCTCATCTACCGCATATTGAATCAGGAGGTGTGAGCATGCAGGGACTGATTCATCTGTACTTCGGCGACGGCAAGGGCAAGACGACCGCGGCGGTCGGACTGAGCGTCCGCGCGGCGGGCGCTGGAAAGCGCGTGCTGTTTGCGCAGTTTTTGAAGGACGGCAGCTCGTCGGAACTGAACGTCCTGCGCGCGCTGCAAAATGTCGAGGTCGCGTGCTGCACGCAGAACTTCGGCTTTTTCAAGGCGATGGACGGGCAGACGAAAGCGGCGGCGCAAAAGGCATATTCCGCGCTGCTGGAAGACGTGATGCGAAAGAGCGCGGACGGCGTCGATCTGTTCGTGCTCGACGAGGCGGTCGCCGCCTGCAACCACGGCTTGATCGAAGAGGCAACGCTGATCGACTTTCTGCGCCGCAGGCCGGAAACGCTCGAAGTGGTGCTGACGGGGCGAAACCCGTCGCAGCATTTGCTGGACGCCGCCGACTATGTGACGGAGATGCGCAAGCGCAAGCACCCGTTTGAACGGGGGATCGCCGCGCGGCGCGGCGTCGAATTTTAAGGAGGGGAGAGCCATGCAGAAGGAATTGGACGCGCTTGTGCGCGAAGTTTTGCCGCTCGATCGCAGTGCGATGACGGCGGCGGAAGAGTATCAGGCGCGGCTCGCTAAGCCCCCCGGCAGCCTCGGGCGGCTCGAAGAGATCTCCATCCAGCTTGCGGGGATCACAGGGCGGGTGCACAATGCGCTCAATAAAAAGCAGCTGCTCGTCTTCGCTGCGGACAACGGCGTGGTGGCCGAGGGCGTTTCCAGCGCGCCGCAGTCCGTGACGAAGCAGCAGACCATTAACCTGATGCGGGGCAAGACGGGAGCTGCGGTGCTGGCAAAGCACTTTGGCTGCGGCTTGACCGTGTGCGATGTCGGCGTGAATGCCGATATTTACGAGAGCACCGTTTTGAACCGCAAGATCGCCTACGGCACGCAAAATATCTGCACCGGCCCCGCGATGACGCGGGAGCAAACCTTACAGGCCATCCTGACCGGCGCAGAGATCGCGAGGACGGTCGACGCGGACGTGATCGGTGTCGGCGAAATGGGCATCGGCAACACGACGACCTCTTCGGCGGTGCTGGCCGTGCTACTGGGAGCGGACGTCGAGGCCGTGACGGGCCGCGGCGGCGGTATCACGGAGGAGAGCTTTCGCAAAAAGAAAGCGGTCATCCGCACCGCCATTGAGGTAAATCGGCCGGACAGGGACGACGTTGTCGGCGTCCTTTCCAAGGTCGGCGGCTTTGACCTCGCGGCGATGTGCGGCGCATTTTTGGGCGCGGCGGCGGCACGCCGGCCGGCGGTCATCGACGGCCTCATTTCCGCCGCGGCGGCGCTGTGCGCCGTCAGGCTGTGCCCGAATGTGCGCGGCTACCTGGTGCCGAGCCACGCCTCGTTTGAGATCGGCTACCGCCTCGCGATGGAGGCGATGGACCTGCGCCCGCTGTTTGACCTCGGCATGCGATTGGGCGAGGGGAGCGGCTGTCCGCTCGCCTTTCAGGTGCTCGACGCTGCGTGCGCTGTCATCAACGACATGGCGACCTTTGACGAGGCGGGCATCAACGACGACTATCTGGACGAAATTCGCCGGGGCGACCAGTTCACGCCCTGAGAGAAGGGAACGCGCATGGGAACGCTGATCATGATCTCCGGTGCAAACGGCAGCGGCAAGAGCCGTTATGCCGAGCGCATCGTCGCGCGCACGGCAGGCGAGCGCTATTACATCGCCACGATGCGCCCCTGCTCGGAGGAAAATTTGCAGCGCATCGAAAAGCACCGCGAGCAGCGAAAGGACCTGCAATTTACGACGCTCGAATGCCCATATCAGGTCGGCGCGGCGGCGGTCGAAAGGGACGGCGTCGTGCTGCTTGAGGATGTGTCGAATCTGCTGGCAAACGCGATGTTCGAGCGCGGCGGGGATGAAGCAAGCGTGTACGCGGACATCGAAGCGCTGTGCTCGCGCTGTCGTCTGCTCGTCGCGGTGACGATCACAGGCCTGCGCGCCGACGGCTACGACGGCGAGACGGCGGCTTACATCCGCGCGCTGAACGGCCTGAATCAAAGACTGTACGACCGAGCCGCGGCGGCGGTCGCAATGAAAGACGGCGCGCCGTTTGCCGAAAAGGGAGACCTCGATGAGATTATTTGAATCGCTTTTGATCGCGCTGTCGACGTACAGCGCGGTGCCCGTTCCGCAGCTTGATTGGAACGAAAAAAATATGCGCTACGCGATCTGCTTTTTCCCCGCGGTGGGTGTTCTCTGCGGCGCGGCGCTCTGGCTGTGGGCTGTACTTGCGCAGGCGACGGGCATGAGCGGCGTGCTGTTCGCGGCAATCGCGGCGTGCCTGCCGATTTTAGTGACAGGCGGCATCCACATGGACGGTTATCTCGACACGGTGGACGCACTCTCGTCGCACCAGACGTGCGAGAAAAAGCTCGCGATCATGAAGGATGCCAACTGCGGCGCGTTCGCGGTTATTTACGGCGGCGTGTACCTGCTCGCCTACGCGGGCTTTGCCTACGAGGTGTTCGCCGCGGGGCATATTTTGCTGATTTGTCCGCTGTTCGTGCTCTCTCGTGCGCTGTCGGGCCTGTGCGCGGTGAATCTGCCGAATGCGCGAAAGTCCGGCATGCTCTGCGCCTTCACAAGCGGCGTCCAGCGCCGCAGGGCGACAGTCGCGCTCACGCTCGTCGGCCTCGCCGCCGCGGCGGGGATGGTCTGGATGTCTCCCGCAGTCGGCGGGATGGCGGCGGCGTTTGCGGTGCTTTCCGCGCTCAAGTATCGCAGATTCGCGCTGGCACAGTTTGGCGGCGTGACAGGGGACACGTCGGGCTTCTTTTTGCAGCTCTGCGAGCTCTGCGGCCTGATCGGCGTCTGGATCGGAGGGCTGCTGTGATCGACATTTTCTTCATCCGCCACGGCGCGACAGAGGGCAACCTCCGCCGCCGCTACATCGGACGCACGGACGAGCCGCTGTGCGAGGCGGGCATCGCACAGGTCAAAGCGCTGCAAAAGCGGGGACTTTCAGTCGATCGGCTTTTTGTCAGCCCCATGCTGCGCACGCGGCAGACGGCGGACATTCTTTTTCCGAAGATGCCCTATACCGTCGTGGACGGCTTGATTGAGACGGATTTTGGCCGCTTTGAGGGGAAGTCCGCCGACGAGCTTTCGGGCGACCCCGCCTATCAGGCGTGGGTCGATGCGATGTGCCTGACGCCCATCCCCGAGGGTGAGAGCGTAACGGACTTCAAAACGCGTTGCTGCGAGGCGTTTGCGGAGACGATCAAAAATGTGCCGGACGGCTCGCGCGTGGGATTTGTCGTCCACGGCGGCGTCATCATGGCGATCATGGAGGCCTATGCGCGTCCGAAGAAGGACTTTTATGCCTACCACATCGGAAACGGCGAATGGCTGCAAGGCGTGTATGACGGAGAAACAATTCAGATCAAATAGTGAACACCGCCCGCATTCCGGATATCTTTCCGGAACGCGGACGGTGTCTTTATATGGTATCGGTGTGGTTACACCGTCGGCGCGGCGCAGGCCACGTCGTACTCGCTCCACTGGAGGCGGATGGAGCAGCGTGCGCCGCCCGCGGAAAGGAACGAATTGATCTCACACATCGACCAGAGCTTCGTGACGGGATCCTGCTGGCGGATGCGCATGTCGTGCGTCTCCTGCGAGTTTGTGTACACGGTGCCGTCGATCGCAATGCTTGCGGAAATGCTGCTGCCGTTGAGCGTCTGTGTCTCGATCGTGCTGCCGTCGTAGATGGTCGTTCTGCGCAGGTCGACCAAAACGGGCGCGGCGGTGTTCTTCGGCACGATGCTGATGCGCAGCGCGCTGATAGGTCAAAATCAGATCCTTGAGCGGAATATTCAGCGTGCTGTCTGCCGCGGAGAGGTCGACATGGTACTCGGTGAACGGCGCGAATAGATTAGGCGTCGTCAACTCCTGCTCGCTGGTTTGGAAGTGCAGCTTGTAGCTCAGTGGGGTGTCCTCTGCGACGGTGATGACCGGCGTTTCGCCGGTGTCGCCTTTCTTGCCTTGGATGCCCTGTTCGCCTTTTCCTCCACGCTCGCCTCGGGGACCAATGGGTCCCTGCGGGCCGGGATCGCCCTTTGAGCCGATGGGACCGCGGTCGGCCCCTGGATCGTGACATAGCTATACGGATCGGACGGGCAGCAGCCGTTCCCGCGGCAGGACCCCGTGTAGTAATTCATAGACGTTTCCCCCTGACATGATATCGGTGCTTTATCCTATGCATCGGACGAAGAAACAGCGCACAGCAGGGAAGAAAAAGGCGGCAGACATACATCTGCCGCCCGCCGCTTTTATGAAAGACGGTTTTCATTGACGAAACCTCAACTTTGTATTATGTTATACATGGGAATCATATTGTCAGGCATAAAAGGAGAAAATTATGAACGATACGCCCGGATATGTGAAAAATTTGAAAAAAGAGTCTGTGGTGCAGAGTGTCATCAACTGCCTGACAGACGCCATGCGCAATAAAGAGCTCAAGCCCGGCGACCGCATCCCACCCGAGCCGGAGCTGGCCGCGTCGATGGGCGTTGCCCGCAGTTCCGTACGTGAGGCCATCAAAATCCTCTCCTACCTCGGCGTGCTGGAGAGCAAGCGTTCAGAGGGGACCTTTGTTTGCAGCGGCTTCCAGGAGAGCATGATCGATCCGATGATCTACGGCATCATCCTGAATCAGGATTCCTTCGACAATCTGATGGAGCTGCGTGAGATGGTCGAGACCGGCATCATGCGCCTTGCCAGCCAGAAGTATGACGAGGAGGATGGCCATGCGCTCGAGGCGATGCTCGAACAGATGAAAGAGATCGTCCACAGCGGTGACAACGAGGTCGACCGCTTCTTCGCCGTGGACAACGAGTTCCACGACCTGATCTCGCAGATGGGCAAAAATCCGCTGGCCGACAAGATCAGCCGCGTCGTGCGCACGCTGACGCACGCCGTCCGCTACGAGACCGTCAGCACGATGATCACGAGCGGCAGGGGCGACGAGCTCGTCGCCGCGCACAGCAAGCTCCTTGAGATCCTCAGGGGACACGAGGGAGAGGACGTGGAGGAGATCGTCCGCGGCACCTACTTCGGCGATATCATCCACGGCGAAGAGAAGTAACTGAAAATGCAAGGCCCGCCGTCGCATCTGCGACGGCGGGCTTTTTTGGACGGAAAATCGATAGTCTAGCTGATGGAATTTGTGCGATTTGCTGAAATTGCCCTTTTCTTTTGTTTGAACCTGCGCGATACTGTCATCAAGAAAATGACGGAGGCTCATCCGGCAATGACGAATCGAGAGAAGGGAAGGCGATGTCCAATGAAAACGGTCCCGTACAGTCCGCTGCCAAGGCGCTGCGGCTGCTCGACCTGCTGATGGAGGCGCACCAGCCGCTCACGCTGGCCGCGCTGAGCGAGCAGACCGGCTGGCCGAAGAGCACGATCCACGGCCTTTTGAGCACGATGCGCGAGAGCGCGGTCGTGGACCAGCAGAGCGACGGGCGCTACTGCCTCGGCGTGCAGCTTTTTGAGTACGGCTGCGCCGTGGGCGCAAGCTGGAACGTTTCAGACCTGGCAAAGCCACATTTGCAGCATTTGGCAAGCGTGACAGGGCAGTCGGTGTTCCTCTCGATGTTGAATCGCTCAGAGGTCATCACCATCGAACAGGTGCAGTCCCGCGCGGGACTGCGCGTCGTGTCGGAGGTCGGGACGCGTCTGCCGCTGCACTGCACCTCGCAGGGCAAGGTGTTTCTATCCGCGATGGCCGGCTACGAGGCGAAGCGCGTCCTGCCGCGCCGCACATTGGAGCCCTATACGCCCAAGACCCTCGTCACGTGGGAGGAACTCTTCCGTGTGATGCAGGCCGCGCGTGAAAACGGCTATGCCGTGGAGGAGGGCGAGTACCGCTTCGGCCTGTGCTCGCCCTCCGCGCCCGTGCGCGACAGCTCCGGCGCGGTGCGCTACGCCGTCGGCGTTGTCGGCATGTTCGATAGTGTGCGTTCGCCGGATTTCCAGCGCGATATTGACTTGACCTGCGCCGCGGCGGCGCAGATCTCAACGGCGCTCGGCTATCGGGCGTAAGCAGAGGAATTTTGTGCCGCGGAGGGCGGCAATATCAGAATGGAACAGGGGAGGAGACGCAATGGCAATCAAACGCAAATTCCCGCCCCGCGTGGCGACGGTCTATTGCAGCGGCGGCTGCCGCGCAAAAAAGGATGAGGACGGCGGAAAGATCGTCCAGCGCGGCACGCACGACGAGCTCATCCAGGAGGACGGCATCTACGCCGACTTCGTCGGCGGCAAGAAGGAGACCGCCGGCTGGAAGCTATAAAAAGGAAAAAGAGCGCGGAGAGGTTTGACCTCTCCGCGCTCTTTTGGTATGAGGACTCTTACGGCGGCGCACCGGTGCGAAAATGGAGAGGATGTTTCTGCAAAGCTGCGCGTTCGCTGTCTTGACAATTATCATGCGCAGCATTACAATAAAACTCATAAAAAGCCGCCTTTCGCGGCATTTTTACGGGTCAGCAGTTAGATATAGTTAACTGATGAAATTGCAACATTTGGTTAGAGGAAGCTAACTGCCTTGGGGAACTACCATCGCGTCGGACGGGGGAGAGGACATGCACATTTTGGAACACGGACAAGGGCAGGAAAAGACGCTGCTGTTTCTGCCCTGCACGGCGGAACCCGTCTGGGCGTTTGAAAAGACGGTCGCGCGGCTTGCACAGTCGTGGCATGTCTTTCAGGTCGTTTACGATGGGCACGAGCCGTCTTATCCTGGTGACTTTACCTCAGTTGAGCAGACGGTCGATGAGATCACGGACTATCTTCGCGCGCAGGGTGTGACTTGCCTCGACGCGGCCTACGGCTGCTCGCTCGGCGGCGCATGTTTGACGCGGCTGCTGGCGCTTGGCGAGCTGCCAGTCAAGCGCGCCATCATCGACGGCGGCATCACGCCGTACCAGCTGCCGTATCTCA
>OLVX01000276.1_pt1 | contig 52567 bp, 45 predicted proteins | sample 1673271 | NCBI WGS metagenome assembly OLVX01 (sample SAMEA3178939, study PRJEB25190) | human gut metagenome | biome: human gut; feature: human-associated habitat; material: faeces | place: Austria | collected 2013
CCGGAGTGTCTTGTGCCACCTTCTCAGCGTTGTTCTTGTCCAAACGCAGATCGGTGGAACGGTTGTCGATCTTTTCCCAGGTGAGGCCGTTGCCGGTGCCGCTGGCAGGCGTCTTGGCGGCGGCCCAGGTGGGCGTGACCAGACTCAGGCTCAGAACCAGAGCCAGCAGCACGGACAATGCCCGCTTCATGGGCTTTGCGTGTTTCATAAGCTCACTCTCTCTTTCCCCGGCGTCAGCCGGTTAGAATTGACCATACGGTGTGCCGGAAGCGGCTGCCCTGCTGCATACCGAGCAAGTATGGTTTTGCCAATCATAGCACGATTTGGAAGAGATTGCAATTCTTGAGAAATATATTTTGACGAAATTTTTATTGAAATTATTCTCTTGTGCGGGTGCATTTTTACCGAATTTAACAGTTTTTTCAAAAATGGAATACCGAATCGGTTCGCCGAATGACTTACTGCACGAAGAGGAATGTGCGTGACAGGAGGACAAAGATGAGAAATGTCCGGGAAATGGGCTATATAAAGGGTTAGTGAGGGCTAACCAAGGACGTATGGAGGCGGGGGCGTCTGCCGGAGACGGACAGGGGTAGTAAAAGCTCCAGCCGACTTGGCAGAAATGCCGGTGATGTTCTTTCCGCTTGCCGGGCTATAACTGTGATGTGTATTTTCAAAATGCTGACACATTCTTTCTGATACGCATTACTCTGCAAAACGAAATAACAGGCTAAAACATGGCAATGATGATTAGTCAAAGCCGATAGAACATTTTGATTTTTCTCATTAGGGGGTGCAAGAGCAGCTTGAGGAAAGAAGTTCTCCGAATAAAGAAAAATCCAGACCGGCCGGGCTTTTGCACTCCCTTGTCTGGATTTTTCCCATACCACGGCGTTTTTTTAATAGGAAAATAAAAAAATACGGTAGCCCATTGTATCATGGAGTACCGCACTTCGTGGCGGAGATGGAGAGATTCGAACTCTCGCGTCGGTTTGAGCCGACCTACCGCATTTCGAGGCGAAAAAATGAGGGTAAAAGGCTCCATAACTTCACATAAAGCTATGTATCGCTATGCCTGAAAACCGCATAGAATAAGGGTTTTTATGTAAGTCGTTATAAGCTCACAAGACTCATTATTTCGCCCCGCCGTCGAGTTTGATAACATTTTTACAACACGAATAACACCGCGATTTTGAGAATATCAGTCATACACCGTTTGATTTATTGTGCGGGACAAAAAATGCGATTTCTCTCTTTCGCCTTGATTTATCGCGGATATTTTGGAAACAGATTTTATATGCGCCATTTTTCTGCTGCGCTGTAACAACATTTTGATAACACGAATAACAAAAAAAGAGCCGGTACATACAAGGTCGATTATCCTCGTATGTACCGGCTAAATTATATTGGTAGAATATGTACCGCCGCAAAAGTGCTGCGGCGGCAGGAGAATGAAAGATGGCATATCATCTTGCCTCGTGGTCTTTTGCCTTTAAGTTCTTTTGCGCAATACGGAGAGCTTCATTCGGAAACATCTCGTTGTGGTAGGCTTCGAGTACCGTTCGCTTTCTGTCCAGACGCACATCGACATACCGAGCTGTAACATCAGCCATATTAGTAGATATGCCAAGCGACATTCCGATACCTTTAAGGGTGTGCCCGAGGATTTCTCCGACTGTGAAAAAATCCCCGGTCAGCTCGTGCATATTTGTCGCCGCAGAATGACGGAGATCGTGAAACCGAATATGCGGCATATCGTTGTGCCGAAGGAACTGCGCAAAGTTATTTGTGACACGCTCGGCGCTCATAGGCGCTCCGTTTGCTTTGGCTATCACAAGACGGTTATCATAATATGGTTGCCCGGACAATTCCGAAAGCTCCTTTTGCTTTTGTTGAAGTGATAGCTGCTTTTGAAAAAAGGATAGTGTTACCTCTGTTATTGGAAGTGTCCTGCCTTGCGATTTTGTTGGAGCCATTTCCGTAATGACCGTTGTTTTTGGTGGGACTTTGAAGGGCAATTGTTCTGTTATTGAAAATTGCCTGTTTTTCAGGTCAACATTATCCCAGCGCAAACCGAGAACTTCGTTTCGGCGCAAGCCGTAAAGACCGCTAAGGACAAAAATCATTTGCCATTCGTTGCCGGAGCCGAGTGCCATAAGATGCTGCATCTGCTCAACGGTATATGGGTCGGGCGTCTTTGCCTCTTTTCCGAACTTCGTCAGAATATCCCTTGCCGGATTTCCCTCAATATATCGGTATTTCCGGGCGGCCTCAAACGCAACGCTGAGAATACGCTGCGCATAGCGGCAAGTGCTGACCGACAGTCCCTTTTCGCTGAGTTGTTTGAGCATATTGTCTATCATTGCCGGAGTGACCTTTTTCAGAGGAACATTCCCGATATAAGGGACAATATGGTTTTTGATGTGGCTTTTATAGCTGCTGAATGTGCTGGGGCGTAGATTTGCCTTTCCATGAACTTCTACCCAAGATTCAAGATATTCCTGCACGGTTTGTTTTGCGTCAGCCGCCTTGATCGGTTCATAGCCGGGATTGGTCAGCTTTGTACGCATTTCCGCTTCATGGTCGATTGCCTCGCTCTTTGTAAGAAAACCGCGCTTTCCATATGTCTTATATCCCTCTGCGGTTTTATACCGAATAAAAACATCATATACCGTACCGGCTCTGGAGGTGCTGCCTCCATCCGATGTTCGTTTGTTTTTGACTTGTCTTGCTGTTACCGACACGCTTTATCCCTCCTATATATTACATTGCGTTGGTTTGATGCAATTTCTGCTGTACCACTCCCATATTGCCTGATCTGCCAGCAGACAACGGTTTCCGTTTTGGATGAACTCAATCTCTCTGTTGTTTATCAGTTCGCGGAGTTTATTGATGCCGATGCCGCTGTACTTACTCATCTGCTCAACCGTTTTAAGCATGGGGATGATCTCAGGCTCATGAATGGTTTGCTTTCCTCTTGCCATTCACAATCCTCCTTTATCTATCTACCACGATATAATGTATCCCTGCCGCACATTGCAGTAGGTGCAGGTGTCCTTGATCGTCTGCGCCTTATCTGCGCGCTTGATATAATGACCGGGCGTGTTGAAGAAATCGGACGCGCATTTCCCGCAAAGGCAAAGCTCGATGCCGTCGCTCCAGTCGATTTTCCTGTCTATGCCCACGCTGATACCAAGCGCTCTGTCAATGCGGCTCATCGTTGCTTCGTCCAGTCTGCCGATATAGCTTTCAAGACGGGATTTGTCGATGGTGCGTATCTGCTCCAGCAGCGCAATCGAATCCTTTTCCAGCCCGATTTCGCTCGGCAGGCGAACATGGACGGGCAGTCTTGCTTTCATCGTTTTGCTCGTGACGGCGGCGATAATAACCGTGGGGCTGTGCTGATTGCCGGTATCGTTCTGAATGACGATGACCGGCCTGCGCCCGCCCTGCTCCGAGCCGATATACGGGGATAGGTCTGCATAGAACATCTCGCCCCGCTTGCACGGCGCGCTCATCGGCAGCCCCCCACAAAGCGTTTGCCGATCTGCTTGCAGTACCAGTCGTAGGAATACTGATACCCTTCGTTGTCGTAAACGATAACGCCCAGCTCGTTGAGCCTGTCCACCAGCTCAAAGGCAAGGTCGTGGTTTTGAGAGATGTGCTTGATACTGAACACGAACACGGCGGAGATTTTGCCGCTTTCGGCGGCTTTGAGCATACGGAAGATTTCCTTTTTCCCGTGTTCCGTTTTTATCGAAAAGTGCAGCGTGCTTCTTCCGGCAAGATAATAACCCTCGCTTTGCAGCTCGCTCGTCAATGCTGAAATCTGACGCTCCGCCAGACTGTACCCGGAATTTCCTGTTGTGCGCGCAAGAATCCACGCGCCTTTTGTTTTGTTGATCATGGTGTGTGATCTCCCTTCATATTTGGTATGTAGGAGCGCCGCGAAAGTCGTAGCTCGGATAAGCGCAAAGGCTTCCTGTTCTTTCTCTCGCGGCGTTCCTATCATAAAAGCGTTGATATTTGTCCTCAACACCCCTCAACGCTGAAGGGACGCATTTTGCGGCTGACAGCTATCAGCTCCACGGGACTTCCACCCCCGGTGCGGTTCTCGCCCGGATGCCCCCATTGGTTGCGACGGCTCACATCGTCGGAGCAAACTCCGCTTGCTCGTTTCCGCCTAAAGGCGAAAAGCTCGCTTGCTTTGTTGCTCCTCCTCTCCCCAAAAAGTCTTACGACTTTTCGGGGACCCCTACGACGCTTCAACGCTCGACCTGTGGCTGGACATGAGTATCTTTGACCCTGCCGCCCGTCATCGCCCTAACGGGTGCTGCCCGTTATTCTCAAGCGCCTGGTTGTCGCTCGCTCCCTTGTGGGAGGTCTTGGCGCAGGGCTTGTCCGGCTCGAAGCGGCAGGAAAGTACAAAATGCGTGACTTATTCAGTTGTGGTTGAAGGGAGAGAAGTCTTGTCGCTTTCGCGGCTTTTCATTGCCCTTCACCTAATGTCCGAAAAAGGGCGTTTTGTCGGGGTGTTTTTAGGCGGTTTCAAAAAATTTTTTTATTTTCTTTTCCGCCGCGTGAATAGTTTCATCAACAGAGCTGGGGTGTACGCCTTCCTCGATGGCAATATCCCGTACAGTCATGCCGCATTTGCGGTATTTCAGAAAACGCCGCTTCTGCGTTTCAGTCAGGCAAGCGTCCAAAATCCGCATGGCGTTTTCATAGGTGTAGGGATTATCCGTTGGCTCCAGTTTCTCCAGCACCTCGTCCTCGGTGCTTTCCTCACCGGCAAGCACACCATCCGCAAGTTCATCCAGCGAAACGGTATGCCTGCTCTCGTAGGTATCGCGCCGGGCGGTGGCAAGGTAATCAGCATCCGAAATTCGCTTCCAGTATTCATAATCCGCCTCCGTCAGCGATGGATCGCTTGCCAGAAACGCTTCCTTTGTAAGCTCATAGACTCCGTCTGCGCCGGAGTAAACAATGGATGCGCTGTATTTGTTGAGCGCATAATCTGAACGGTTGTAATTTTTAGCCATTCTCGTAATCTCCTAAAATTTTTGATTTTTGATTGGCGAATCAAAAATCGGAGATCACGGATACCTCGCTATGGCGCTTTGCCAGCGGTCGTAAAACATAAAAAGTCCTTTCCAAGCGTTAAGCCGGGAAAGGACTCTCTAACATCGTATGAAGGCGCAAACGGGCAGCAAAAAAGCACCGCATGACAGCAAGACAGAGTGATCCTCTGTTCTCGCCTTCATACGGTGCTTGGGAAGTCACGGTAAAACCGGCTCCGCTTACGCGTTATAAAGTGTGTTCTTTATTCAGTTGCAGTCTTTCGGCGCTCCCTCGCCAGACGGTATCGCTTATACACGGCGTATCCGCGCTTTCTGCGGAAGTAGGCAAGGCTGACCACCATGTTCGCCTTGCATTTCTGGCATTTGACGCGCAAATGCCCGGTCGCGTCCGAGAATACGCCGTCAATCGGGTAATCGCAGTAAGGGCAGTTCAGCTCGCGCTCGGTCAGCCCGGCGCACTCCTCAAAGGAAACCAGCAGCTTTTTCCGTTTTTCCTCCGGCAGCGGCTTGACGGTAAACTTCGGCGGGATATTCGGCTTCACGGGATGCCACCGCCTTTCGCAAGATGCCCGGAGATGTATTCGGTGACATCATGCTGCTCCAGCAGCTTGTACTTTCGCAGTTGAATCAGCAGCGCGGAGTGGGACACGCCCAGCATTTGCGCTACCCGGACGAGCGCCGCCTTTGTTTTGGGCAGCAGGATACTCTCGCCGTAAATGGGAATGGGTTTGCCCCTGTGGTATTTTTGCAGCGCGGCGTCTATCATAAAGCGGGGCATAAGAATGGCTGCTGCCATCGCGTTTGCCTGTGCTTCATTCAGCGTCATGCGCTCTTTCAGCTCATCCAGGCTGTACCGCTTTTCGCAGTCATACGGCGTATCGAAGCAGGCCGTTTGCTGGGACGGGTCAGCCAGATAGATGATTTTGTGTCCGACCTCATGTGCCAGCGAAAAGCGCCGGTGCGTTTCCTCTCCCGGACGCAGAAGAAAATCGTCCAGCACGATCGTGTCCTTCGGAAAGACCACGCCGGTCGCCTTTGCGTCCCGGTAAACCTTTAGGGGGTAAATCCCATCGGACAGAAAGGCGATCTTGTCCCGTTCCTCCTCTGCGATGGAGTCGTACACGACCGTCAGCTTCAAATGCGCCGCGATGCTGTCTATATCCACCATTTCAGGCGGGGAGCCGCCGCTGAACTGTCGGACAAGCCCTTCCGCTATCTCGGCTATCTCTTTATTTGAAATATACACCTGCATATATAAATCTCCTCTCGCGCCCGTCACAGAGCCTTGATGACATGCTGCGCCACGCCCTGAATCCGGCAGTCCTTTGTGAGAATGTCGGTCATCTCTTTGTTTTCCGGGTGCAGACGCACGCAGCGCCTTTTCCTGTCCGTATAATACCGTTTGAGCGTGGTATCGCTGCCTACCAGGGCAACGACAATATCTCCCTCGTTGGCGGTATTCTGCTTTTTCACGACCACCATATCGCCCGGCTCGATTCCGGCCTCGACCATAGAGTAGCCGTGTGCGCGGAGAATGAAGAAATCTCCCTTGCCGAACAGCGCCACCGGCAGCGTGACATATTCCTCGAAGTTTTCCTCCGCATACTCCGGCTCGCCGCAGGCGACGCTTCCCAAAATGCCCGCCCGTGTGATGTCGCCGCTGAATTTGCGGATCTGCGGCGTGACGATCCGCCGTCTGCCGTATTCCAGCATATTCCTTTCATCCATTTCCACGAGATAGCGGTGGACGGTGCTTTTGGCGATCCCCAGCGCCTCTCCGATCTCGGCGGTGTAGGGGGAACGCAGGTTCTCTATATAAAAATCGTCCACACATTCGATGATCTCATCCATCAGCTCTTTGTCTTTATAGCGCATGGTATCCACTCCTGTCTATCTGAAACGGTAAGTTTCGGTATGACTGTATTATACACGATTCCATACATCCATTGCAAGAGGGCAAACCCTGTGGTGGCTGAAAAATCTGCCAGCGCAAGGCAAAAAAGTTTGTAAAGGCGCATAAAATAAGACTTTTTTCCCGGCAAAACGATTTTGAAAAACAGCAAGGATGGTCGGCGGGAATTCCTTGCGCGCAAGCCCATCCGTACCTCGCCGCCGAAAAAAGAAACTGCTCCCGACATGACGGAAGCAGAGATTATAAAAGACTTAACAGAAACGGAGGTGCAAAGCAATGAGCCGTCTTGATTTTCTTTACCGTACCGAGCTGCCGCACAGAGCCGTTGCAGTATATATCTACCTTGCCGACCGAACGAATGAGAACAACGAGTGTTGGCCTGCCATCCCGACCATAGCGGCAGACCTCAAGTATTCGCCCTCCACCGTCCGCCGCGGAATCCGTGACCTCAAAAAAGCGGGACTCCTCGAAACCGAGCAGCGTTACCGCAAGAAAGGCGGCAAAAGCAGTCTGCTGTTCCGGCTGAAAGCGGAGTAAAAAAGCAAATTCCTCCGCCAAGGGGGAAGTCTGCCTGCTCGGTGACAGGTGCCACCTGTCATGGTGGAAGGAGAAAGTGAACTACCCACTGTAAGAGATACTACAGCAGAAAGAAAAAGACACAGAGGATTCAGTTTGAAAAAGCCAGAGATAACAAAGACATTTTTATTAGTACGGTTTTGATCATTGAGGTCAGCCGCTGTTTTATTTCTGCTGTAAGGACTTTTTTTATGAGATTATATTGAAATTTGATTTTCTTCGATTTTTCTCGAACAGTTCTTGAAATCGACACAATTCTATGCTATACTATATTTAACTGATTAGTTACTTACCAAAAAGGAAGCGGTGTATATGAGAGCGACAGAGGAACAGCACAACGCGCGCAAGCGGGAAATGATGGAAAAATGCTTTGAATGCTATGCCGAAAACGGGCTGACGGGTACGGGAATCAAGGCTTTGGCGGCAGCGTGCGGCTGCACAACGGGAAATCTTTATTCGTATTTCAGCAGTGTAGATGAGCTGATCATCGAATCAACGGCATACTGCATGGAAAAGGTCGAGGACGACTTTATGGAGATGGCGCCCACCGACCCGAAGGATGTTGACCGGTTTGTGAAAGAGATTCCCTACTGGACAGCCAAAAAGCACGGCAAAAAATACCGCCTGATGTATCAGATCTATACGCACCCGAAGTATATCGAGCACGGCAAGAAATTTTTTGAGGGCGTCAACGAGCGCTATACCGAGTATGCCAAGCGACTGGAGCCGAAAATAGGTATTCCGTACACGGTCATCACGCCGCTGATCTTTATCTTCGTCCGCGCCTGTGTACACTACGCCATGTTCGAGGACGAATATTATCTTCAAACCCAGATGGAGGTCTTAAAGCAGGGCGTCGCTCTGTTTGCAGATAAATACCGCTCGCAATACTTGAACGGAGGTAACGAGAAATGAAGAAACGAATACTCAGCATCCTGCTCCTATGCTGCATGGTGCTGACGCTGCTGCCGACAACAGCGTTTGCAGCGGAGACCGGCGCGATGGATAATATTCCCGCAAAATTTGATGTGGAGATCGATCTGTGCAACAGAACGAGCGACATCAACATCAAGGACAGCAAGACATACTATATCTATTCGTCCTCAAGCGATCCGGACTTTGTCTGGACAAAGAAGATCCAGATCAACGGAAAGAAGGCGGCACCGCACATCTTCCTGGATAACGTAAATATTCAGGTGAAGAAGGACGCCAAGACACCAGCCATCGAGCTGCATGGAAAGGCGTCGGCGTATCTGTACTTTATCAACCGGGACAGTAAGCTGACGGGGGCCACCGGACGGGCGGCCATTCAGAAAAACCGCAGCGAGGGGCAGCTGTGCGTGCAGGTGATGAAGGGCACCACGGTGACGTGTCAGGGCGGCTATAAAGCGGCGGGCATAGGAGGAAGCTGGGCGACCCGCAATATCGCAGAAAGTCTGTTCAACCTGGATATGTACGGTCACGGCGCAAATATGCACTTCGGCTCTCAGACGAACCCATCGCTCTGGAGCGGCACCATCATCGCCAAGGGCGGCGATGGAGGAGCCGGCATTGGCGGCGGCAGAAACGGCAGCGGCGAGAAGCTGTATTTCTACTCAGGTAAAATCGAGGCGAAGGGCGGCGAAGCGGGCTCCGGCATCGGCGGCAGCTTCAAGGGCCGCGGCCGCGATATCTACATCTACGGCGGCGATATTTCCGCCACCGGCGGCGATGGAGGAGCCGGTATCGGCGGGGGCTGCTGGACATCGGAGCAGGACATGGATGGCGACACCGCAGCCTATAATATCAACATTTACGGCGGCAAGGTCTACGCCTGCGGCAGCTACAACGGCGCGGGCATCGGCGGCGGTCAGTTCGTCCCGGCGCGCGATATCACCATCACCGGCGGCGAGGTGAACGCGCACGGCGCATACGGCGCGGCCATCGGCGGCGGACGCTGGTGTCACGGTCAGAATATCACCGTGACGGACGCGAAGCTGAAGCTTACAACAGGCTATAATCAATTTGGCTCGAACGCGGCAGCTATGGGCTACGGCGATCTTGTATACTCAAGCAAGGTATACAGCACAGTGCTAAGATATATAGGAGATTTTGTCAGAAACCCCCTGCCCGAAGACTACAAGTCCATCAAAATAGGCTCATACAATGGAAAGCTGATAAAGCTGAAGGTTGAGGCGCAAGCCATCAACCGCAACGATGATTTTACTTTCTTCTGGAATCTGTATGATATTCTGATTCCCAACGAGAACGGGCGCATCGACGTGCAGCTGCTGACGCTGCCGTACGTGAAGAACTACGGCTGGGCGATCAACGCAATGGAACTGGAGCTGATCGACGACCCCTGCAACGGGAATCACGACTTCGGCTGGGTCGACCGGCAGTCCTGCCACGTCTGGGCATGCCGGAATATGAAATGTCAGGCGCGTGACCCGGTGGCACCGGAGTCCGCAAGTAACGGCAAGCACGCATCCAGCGGCTGGAACACGGAAAAGCACCAGCTGCTCTGCGATGTGTGCGGCCATGTGATGGAAACGGACACGAAGGCGCCGGTGCTGGAGGTGCTGAAGGACGGCGAGATCTATACCGCCGAGGATGTCCGCGATGAAAAAACGCTCGAGGGAAAGCCGGGCGCGTACACCTTCACCGTCAGCGACCCGGCGGCATCGGGAGAGGCGTCCTCCGGCATCAAGTCGGTGACTATCAACGGTGTGGAGCAGACAGTTGGCTCTACCTATTCTCTCCCCGCGCCGGACGGCGGCAACAATGACGCGGGAGCGGAATATACCGTCGTGGCGACAGACAACGCGGGCAACCGGACCACGGCAACGGTGACGGTCTACCGGCGGCACCGGGTGCAGGTGATAAGTCCGGATAGAAGCAAGACGTATGTGGATAAGCTGCTGGCGCACAATGAGTATCTGATCCTCACGATGAAGCTGCCGGAGGATGCGGCGGTAAAGCTGACCGATGAGACGGATGGGACGGAGATCCCATACAACAAAGACAAGGAGCAATTCGCGGTAGGCCTGATCGACAGGAGCCGGACACTTTTGCTGGAGTATTCCACGGTGTATCCGCAGGTGGAGCTCGAGTTGGGGCAGAGCCAGCGCTTTACGGGATACAGCGCGGATACGGACGAAACGTACTATCTCAAGGCTGTACGCAAGGATACGGACAATAACCGCTATTCGGTGGCCGTAAGGATCGACACAACAAACGCCACAGAACCCGGCTGCTACTTCAGTTCGCCGAATCGCTACACACAGGAGCAGCTGGCGGAGATGGATAAGCAAGGCGAAATTCCCTGGATCGAATACAAGCACCCGGACCCGGAACCGGGGGTCATCATCATCTACAGGCCTGAGGCCCATATAGACGCCGCGGAGTATGACGCAAACGGCAGCTGGTATGTCTACGCCAAAGCCCAAAACGTCAAGGGAACGGCCTATGTCTCTACACCGAACCTGATCGCCGATGTGGAGGCTCCGAAAGCCATTGATCTTTCTACCGGTGAGGAACTGAAGAGCAGTGGGAGATATTACGGCGATCTGCGGTTCAGGGTAGAGGAGGAGTCCCCTTTCACGGTGTGGTACCGCAAACCCCAGGTGTCTGCGGATTATACCGTTTTGCTGCCGGATGAGGATGGCTATTATACGATCCCCGCAGATTACGAGAGCGGCAAGGACCACAACATTCTCATCGAAGACGCCTGTGGGAACAAGAGCCAGTACCTTTGGCTCCGTGCTACGTGGAACTATCTGATGGATGTGGGGCAGGAGGGTCGTTATTGGGATGAGCCAACTGTGCTGCCGCTGCGTATTTCCAAAACGCAGAAGCTGGAAGAGGAACTCTCCAAGATCAAGATCGGGGTCAAGTCGGCTCATAGCGGCGGGAACTGGATGCTTGTCGATGTGGATTGGACGATTCCGGAGACCTATGATCCGCAGTCCCCGCGGGAGCAGACCTTCACGGTCAACGGAACGGTGATCCTGGCGGGCACAAAAGACAACGAAAAGAATCTTTCGCAGCTGGATGTTGTCCCGTGTCCGGGAGAGGAGTGGAAGAAGAACATCTCGGTGCAGGTGACCGTGGAGGGCGACCCGCAGTATAAGGTGACGGTGCAGGATTGCGAAAACGGCAGCGTCACGGTGGTGAATGCCACAGAAACCGCCGAGGACGGTACGCCGCTGTTTTACAAGGATGAGCCTGTCATGCTCTCCATCGCCCCCGATGAAGGCTATATGCTCAGCGCGCTGTCCATCAACGGTACCCCCGCCACCGTTGCGGTTGGGGAGGATACCTATACCTTCACCCAGCCGGAGGGAGATGTTACCATCACCGCAGCGTTTGAAATGCGCAACGAGCATACCGTCACTTTTGACGCTAACGGCGGCTCCGAGCCTGAGGAGCTGCCCGAGGAGGTCACCACCGCAATGCCCGCTAAGAAGATATTGCACGGCAGCGAGTATTCTCTGCCGGAGTGCGAGTTTATTGCGCCCGAAGGAAAGCAGTTCAAGGCATGGGAGATCGGCGGCACGGAGTATCCGGTGAACGCCCCTGTGACCGTCACCGCTGATATCACAGTCAAGGCGCTGTGGAAGGACGCGCCTCCCGCCCCTGCCGAGTATACCGTCAGATTCAATGCCAACGGTGGCGGCGGCACAATGGCAGATGTCACCGGCGTTTCCGGCAGCTACACCCTGCCCTCCTGCGGTTTTACTGAACCGGAAGGCAAGCAATTCAAGGGCTGGTCAACCAGTGCCGACGGTTCGGTTATTTCCGGCACGACCTATGAAGTAAGCTCGGATACTACCTTCTATGCAATCTGGGAGAGTAAAGAGTATTCCATCATCGTAACGGACGGCAAAGCGACAATCGGTGCAGGAAGCGAAATCAGTAAAGCGGCGCAAGGCACAACCATTACTCTGACCGCAAATGCGGCTCCTGACGGTAAGGTGTTTGATAAGTGGGTAGTAGAAAGCGGCAACACTACTCTTGAAGATGCGAACAGTGAAACCACTACTTTCATAATGCCTGACAGTGAAGTCAGCGTGAAAGCGACCTACACAATTCCCCATACCCATACCTACGATCAGGAAATTCAGAAGCCGGAAACCCTCAAGTCGGCTGCCGACTGCACCAACGATGCAGTATATTTCAAGAGCTGCTCCTGCGGAGAGATCAGCACAACAGAAACCTTTACAGCAGCAGGTACACAGCTCGGGCACGCATGGGCAAGCGATTGGAGCAAGGACACAGACAATCATTGGAAAGAATGCTCTCGCTGTCACGAAAAGAAGGACGAGGCGGCTCACGATTACGGCAGCGATAACATCTGCGACACCTGCGGATATGACAAGACCGTACCGCATACGCACAATCTGACCCTCGTTCCCGCAAAGGCTCCTACTTGCACGGAGAAAGGCAACACAGCATATTACACCTGCGACGGCTGTGACAAGTGGTTTGAGGATGCAACCGGTGCATCCGAAATTACCGACAAGACAAGCGTAATCCTTGCGGCAACAGGTCATAGCGCTTCCGACTGGAAGTCCGATAATACCGATCACTGGAAAGAGTGCACCGTTGTCGGCTGCGGCTTGATCATCGAGGGCAGCAAGGCGGCGCATACCGCCGGCGAATGGATTATCGACACCCCGGCAACAGCTACCACAAGCGGCTCAAAGCATAAGGAATGCACCGTCTGCGGTTATACGATGGCAACCGAAACCATCCCGGCAACCGGCGGCGGTGAGCATACTCACAGCTACGGCAGTGAGTGGAAGAACGATGCCGACAACCACTGGCATGAGTGCTCTTGCGGAGATAAGGCCGATAAGGCGGCGCACGACTTCAAGTGGGTGGTAGATAAGGAAGCAACTGCAACCAAAAAGGGTTCCAAGCATGAAGAATGCAAGGTTTGCGGCTACAAGAAGGCGGCAGTTGAGATTCCGGCTACCGGAACACCGACTGAGCCGGGCAAGCCGACTGGTCCGGATTCTCCGCAGACCGGTGACAACAGCAATATGATCCTCTGGATCGCACTGCTGTTTATCAGCGGCGGCGCAGTGATCGGCATCACCGCTTACAGCAAAAAGAAGAAAGAAAACGCTGAATAAATCAGCTGCGAACCTTTGAGCAAAGGGCGGTGACGGACATTGCCGTCATCGCCCTTTCGCTTGGACTGGAGAAGAACCACATGATGCAGGATTATCAATCGAACCGCCCCGTCAGGCAGCAACCGCCGGGACGATTCCCGAACGAGTCAGATCGAACGGTAGAGAGAATCAGAAAAAGGAAGAAAAAACAGACGCAGCGCCGTATGGTGCTTTGCGGTGCGATCGTCGCACTGGCGGTAATCATCGTTGGCATTATACTGCTGGCAAAAGGCTGCTCCGGCGGCACGGACGCACTTGCAGGCACATGGGAGTTCGACGGAACGACCACCTATTCCTTTGACGGCAGCGGAAGCGGCGCAATGGAGCTGCCCTCCATATCCTACGATTTCACCTATACCATCGACGGCAATAAGCTCATGATCGATTACGCCAACGAGTCGGTGCGGGATTCCGAATATGAATTTACCGTTGACGGAAATACCCTTACCTTGATCGGTGGCGAGGGCACGGTCGGCGGGACATACGAGCTGAAAAGAAGCTCAAAGAAATAAGGGCTTCCGCAAAAAACAACAGGAGTGACGCTATGGCAGAATCCAAGAGCAGACTGTTATACATATTGAAATACCTTTGGCAAAACACGGACGAGGAGCATTTTGCCAGCACCGCCGACATTGTAAGCGGTCTTGCCGAAAAAGACATAGACATTGACCGACACACGCTTCCCGCAGACATTGAGGCGCTTCAACGCGCCGGTTTTGACATCGAATGTCAAAAGAGCAGCCGGAATCTGTATTATCTGTCATCACGAACATTTGAACTGCCGGAGCTTAAGCTGCTGGTGGACGCGGTGGAATCCTCCAGATTCATTCCGGCAAAGCGGAGCCGGGAGCTGGTAGAAAAGCTGTGCAGCCTGACAAGCGTTCATCTGGCAAAGGAGTTGAACAGGCATCTGTTTGTGGAGGGGCGGATCAAATCGGACAACCGTGCGCTTTACTACACGATAGATACGATCCATAAGGCGATTAACTGTAAAAGGCAGATACGCTTTCGGTACTACGAATACACCGTGCAGAAGAAAAAAGTATTTAAGCATAATGGCTGCTATTACGAGTTCAGCCCGTATGCCCTGCTTTGGTGCAGCGATAATTACTACGTTCTCGGTCACTCTGAGCGGCACGGAAAAATCACAAAGTTCCGCGTTGACCGTATGGAATGCCCGACCGTTTTGGAAAAGAGCGCGACGCGCAAGCCGGACGGCTTTGATCCGATTGCCTATCTGATCGGCATCTTCTCCATGTACGATGGCGAAACGAAGGAGGTCAGGCTGAAATGCGACAACAGCCTGATGAAAACGGTGATCGACCGCTTCGGACGGTCTGTATGCACCGCCCCCTGCGGAGACGGAACCTTTATCGCCACAGTCGAGATTTCTGTCAGCCGTACCTTTTTCGGCTGGGTGTTCGGCTTCGGCGGGAAAATGAAAATCGCCGCGCCGGATGACGTCAGAGAGGACTACATGAAGATGCTGCGAGCGGCAATGCAATAGATTGCTTTATGTATGTAACCAGCCGCCTTTACGGGCGGCTGGTTTTGTCAATACGCTGGTGTTGCGAAGCCCAGCACCTCATAATACCCAAGCGGGTAATCTCTTTGGCGAACGCTATCGCCGGAGTTGCCCTCAATGGTATAAACCCTGCCATTCTCGACCTTTTCCACAATGCCGGTATGGTCGGAAAGCCCGTCCTGTCCGTTTTCATCATCCCAGTCGAAAAAGATAATATCACCGGGGCGCGGCTCGTAAGAGTTGTCCTGCCATGATCCGCGCTCCTTAAACCATGCGACGCCGTTTACGCAGCCTGCGTATTTGGGGATGATTCCGGCCTCTATATACCCGCACTCGTTGGCACACCACGAAACGAAACAGGCGCACCATTCCACACGGGAGTTAAAGCCGTACCAGCTCCAATAAGGCTGACCGCCCACATTGCCGACCTGCGAGAGCGCCACGGCGACGATCTGCCCGTCCGAGCCGGTAATGCCGTACAGCACCGCCGTCCAGAGCGAATTGTTTTCATCAGCCAGTAGCTCTGCAAGCTGTTTTCTCTGATCGGCGCTGAAGCCATACTGCTCTGCCATTTCATCGGCGGTCTTGTGGCTGACCGTGATATAGAGATAGGTCTGCGTGACGGTGGTTTCGGTTTCCACGATATTGCCGTGGCCGTCATCGGTTTCGGTTATCACCGTTTCGGTTTTACTTTCGGTGCGGGAGCCGATGATGTTCATCGCCCAGAATATCTCTTTGAGCAGCGCCTTTTTTCCATCGTCCATAGAAGCTACTTCCTGCGGATCGTCCGGGTCGGTGGTGGTCTTGACCGCATAAACGGCAAGCACCTCCTTCCAGACGGCGCGGGAGCCGGACATTTCCAGAACATCATAGCTGACGGAGGCTTTTATGCTTTCGAGCTGACCGTCATAATCGGTATTGATTTCACGCACAACCTCGGTCATGGGCTGGCCGCCCGTGTCCTCGCTGGAAAAGAAGATACCGAAGCAGGAGCCGACAATGAGCGCGATCAGGCAGATGACCACGATAACGACCACCGCCACCCAGCCGCCTGCCGCGATAGCCGCAACCAGCGCCTTTGTCGCGGCAATAATTGCCTTGACCGCTGCGATAGTAGCCTTTACAACCGCCTTTGCCGTTACAACTGCCGCTTTCGCGGCGGCTCTCGCTGCCTGTGCTGCCGCCTTTGCAGCCTTCGCCGTTGCCTGTGCGGTTTTCTGTGCCGCCTTTGCTGCCTGCTGCGTGGTCTTGATGGTGGTTTTTGCCGTCTTTTGCGCGGTCTTAATGGATTTCTGTGCCGTCTTTATCGTGCCTTTCGCGCCCTTGGCCGTTGCTTTCCCCGTGGAGCGCGCCGTTTGCTTGACGGTGCGCTCTGTTTGCCGTGCGGTCTTAACGGTCTGCTTTCCGGCCTGCTGCGTGCTGCGCACCGTCCGGTTCGTCTGTCCCCGTGCAGAGCGAGAGGCTTGGCTTGCCGTTTGCCTTGCGGCAGACGGCGGTTTATCGGCGGCTTTTGTTGCTTTTTTGATCTCACGATGCTGCCGGTAGGCTTCCTTGCCCTTGTTCACCGCTTTCTTTGTGCCGGAGGAAACGGCGCGTCCGGTGTCCTCCGCGACATCCTGCGCCGCGTATTGAATCTTGTCCTCCGCATATTCGGTCGGGCTTACCTGACCGTCATCGGAAAGATTCTGCACTGTATCCTTGGTGCGGATAAAAGCGTCCTTCATGCGCTCACCGGCAACTGCGGCTTTGTCCAATACCTTGATGTCCTTGACCGTTTCCCGTGTTTTTATCTTGCTCATGGCGACCTCCTTTCCCCGTGATGAGCCGCGTCATTATTCGCTTATGAGCTTGGCGACAACGACAAAGCGCCCGTTGGTATGGGTGTATTCGCAGGTGGAGAGCGTAAGCAGCCTGTCGCCGTATTCGGCGGTATAGCCGGTGTCGTAGGCGCTTCTTGCCATACACTCAGAAATGAACTCGTCGAACTTTTCTTCGTTCATATCGGTGTATTCGTTGTAGCGGAAGGTTTCATTGTTGGTGTCAAATGAAAACGCCGCAATGACCCGGTACTCCCCAAAACCGAACAGCGTGTCAAAGCGAATGACGGGGTGCTCGTCAAAATATGCCTTGTTCGCATAGTTGACGAGAGAGCTGAACATGGTTTTGTTTTTCATGTGATGTCCGTAAATGACGATATTGTTGCTTTGATCCACCGCGCAGGCTTCGTCCACATAGGGAACGCCGTAGTCGCTGTAAGTCTTTTCAAAGCTGTGTTTCAGGTAATAATCCGGGCTGTTTACCGTCTGCATGACGGGATAATCCAGATTCGTTCCGTCTATGGCGATCCAGCCGACAAAATCATTGTTGAGCGCATACAGCTCGGCGTACTTGGCATAGGCCGCCTCCGCTTCGTTTTTCGGTTCCTCCGGCAGCTCCGTACCGGGAGCCGGGGTCTGCTCCGGCGCTTGCGGGGTATCTGCGACAAGCTGCGCAAGCGCATCAAAATCCTCCGCGCTCCGCCTTTGGTCGTCCCATTGCCAGTAAGCTGTCATGCCGGTAAAGGCGGCGCACGCTGCAAACAGGACGATCAGCGCAATACTGATGATTTTCTTTTTCTTCATAGTCCATCCTCCGTAATAAAAGTAAGAGGACAGGCCGTTAAGCCTGTCCTCCGGTCGTAAACACGCCCTCGCCGGGGCGGGTGGTCATAAGCTGATAGAGCTTGGTGTCCTTTGGGAATCGGTTGACAAACGGCACGAGCGCCGAGCCGTACTTGATAAGCCCGCAGCCTGCGTCTGCGTTTGTGATATAGCTCATCTGCTCGTTTGAGATGTTCAGCAGCTTTGCCAGCTTGTCGCGGTCGGACGCCGCCTGATTGAGCATCACGATAAACTCGGAATTGGAGAGCATGGTGGACGCTTCAACCGAATCCAGCAAATACTCCACATTCTGCGTGATCGCGGTGGGATAGGCGTTGCGCTTTCTGAACTGACGCCAGGCGCTGTTAAAAAACTGCGCCGAGAACTCGTTGGAGAACACCACATGAAATTCGTCGATAAACACATGGGTGCGCTTGCCGAGCCGCCAGTTCAGCGTGACGCGGTTGAGCATAGTGTCGGTGATCACCAAAAGGCCGGAGGGCTTGAGCTGCGCGCCCAGACCGTGAATATCGAATACCACGATGCGCTTGTCAAGGTCAACCGTGCTTGCGTGACCGAAGATGTCAAGGGAGCCGGTGGTATAAAGCTCCAGCGACAGCGCGATCTCCTTTGCCTTTTCCTCCGGCTGCTCCATGAGCTTGTCGCGCAGCGTGCAGAGGGTGGGTATCGTGCCGGTTTCCTTTGCCTCGCGGTAGACCGCCGCCGTGCAGCGGTCGATGATGGACTTCTGCTGGGGGCCGACTCCATCGCCGTCGATCTGCTCGATGAGAGACATGATAAACTGGCTCTTTACGACGATCGGGTTGTTCTCGCCGTAGCCGTCCACCATATACATCGCGTTGAGCTTGTCCTTGCCGCCTGCGGCAACGCGGATAACCGAGCCGATGTCGCTGCCCATCGCCTCCACAAGCGGCGCATACTCTCCTTCGGGGTCGCAGATGAGAATATCGTCATCGGTATTCAGCATAAGGAAGGTAATGGTTTCCTTTGCGGAAAACGATTTGCCGGAGCCGGGAACGCCCAGCAAAAACGCCGACTGATTGAGCAGGTTTTCCTTGTTGCACATGATAAGGTTATGGGATATGGCGTTTTCCCCGAAATAGATGCCGCCGCGATCCATGATCTCCTGCACCTTAAAGGGCATAAACACAGCAAGGCTTTCGGTGGTAAGCGTTCGGAAAGCGTTGATCCTTCTCACGCCGATGGGCAGCGCGGTGTTCAGCCCGTCAAGCTGCTGAAATTTCAGCGTTGCCATCTGACACATATGCTTGCGCGCGGCGGAAAGGATAGCGTCCGTATCCGCGTCAAGCTGCTCCTTGCTGTCCGAAGTGATAACCATTGTAATGACCGCAAACATCATGCGCTGGTCGCGGGTGGTCAGATCGTCCAAAAACTCCTTGCTCTCCTTGCGTTGAAGCTCCATGTCATACGGCACGACAGCGGAAAAGTTGTTGCTCTGATTTTGGCGGCGCTGCCAGTTCGTGATGTTCGTCTCCACGCCGAGCAGACGGTTTTCCACCTCGCGCACCGCCTCGTCGGTGGGGATCGGGATGATGTCGATAGAGAGCATCATGTTTCGGTTGAGGTCTGTCAGCTCGGACACCATGCTGTCCTTGATATACGAAGCGTAGTCTTTGAGAAAAAGCACGCGCCCGTATTTCTCGCCCAGCTTGAAATAGTCGCTGTTCTTTTCTATGCTGTCCGGGCAGATATAGTCGCGGAAGTCGTGTCCCTTTTTCATCATGTCCCGCGCGTCAAAGTGAAAGTCCACTTCTTCACCGGCGCGGTAGAAGTCGTGCAGAACGCGCAGCCGTTCCGTTGCGTTCATGGCTGCGCATTTGGAGCCGAGCGCGGCGAAGTGGGAGATGAGGTCTGCACCGATACGGGCGAAATAGGCGCGGGCTTCCTCAATATCCTTTTTGGCTGCGGAAACGGTGATATACTTCTCCTGCATAATGCCATTCGCGCCGGTCGCCTTATCCAGCAGCATTTGGTTGTATTCCTTGCGGTACTCGTCCAGTCTGTCCCCGCGCAGGGGCATAAGAATGGAATCCTCAAAATCCGCCTTGTTCATCCTGCGGTTGTTGATAGTGATTTTTGTGATAGCTCCGCTGTCAAGGCTGTTCAAGAGTTCGGAGTAGGTCAAAAACATACTCTCCTTATCCTCGCGCGACGCCACCTGATAGTTGATGTCCGAAAAGCGGAAGGTCTGAGAAAACTTATTCCCGACCTTGAATATCCCGTCCGGCCAGATACAGCTTATGGGAATCACATCCTGCACCTTGCGGGGAACACGGTACTTTTCCTTGTCCTGCTTGATGCTGATTTTCAGCGTTTTAATCATTGGCTTTCATTTCCTCCTTTGCGTGGTTTTCGATGGTATCCTTGAGTGCTTCGTAGTAAAGATTGACCGGCTCGAATTTTATCTCCTTCGGCTCGATAAATTCCGAGCGCAGCCACGCCCATATAAATTGCTCCGCCGTCATGCCGTGGTAAGTGATAAAACCCAGCGCGGCAAAGGGCGCAGCGCCTAAAATACACATCCACGACACCGTTTCGGTTCCCACATACGGCTTCAGAATGAAATACAGCCCCACGGCGACGCCCAGCGCCAGGGCAGAAAAAATGAACTGCCTAAGCGACAGTCCGAAAAACATGGATTCGGTGTAATTCCGAATCTCTCTATTGATTTTTACCTCCAACGATCATCACCTCATCTTTCCGGCGCATCTTTTTTCGGCGCTTTCGGCTGGAGCTTGACCGGGCTTTCGCCGCTTTCGGGGCGAAGAAACTCCATACGAGAGGCGGCATAGATAGCATTGTCGTTGAGCTGCCGCTGCCATGCGCCCTGCGACGGCGACCATTTGAAACCGTTGCCTTTTAATGCGCTTCTTTTCTGCTCGTCAGGCTTCTCGTCAAAGAGAATTTGCAGCCTGTTTTCCTCGCTGTTCGCCACAACCTCGCCGCCGTCAAATGTCCAGCCGACAAAGCCGACCTCCTGATTGACGGTCAGCTTTTCAATGCGCTGCTTCAAGCGGCGGATCTCCGCGCTGTTGTTTGTCAGCGCATAGGACGGGAACGGCTGCTTATCCCACGAATACGCCTGTCTTACCGATTCGTCCAACCGTGCGGCACGCGCGGCCTCCATTCCCGGAAAGCCCTCGCAAGTTCCGTTCTTGCGGTAATAGGCGTTGACCTCCTTCATATACTTCTGCGATTTCTCGCACATCTCCAGTTTGTCTTGCAGCTTTTGGATCGCATTCGGATCGTCGCTGCTGATGACTCGGTTATCCATAATCTCATTCCTTTCTGTTTTTGGACACAAAAAAACCGCCATCCTTGCAGATGACGGTTCTTTCAGCAGTTTATTCGGTTTTCTTTTATCGCAGCAGCCATCCGTAATCCCGGCGGCAATCTACGACATAATCTACATACACGGTATTGTCGCGCACTTGGTAAATCATCAGATACCGCTTTTCAAAAATGAGATAGCGGTATTTGTTTGCCGGGAGATACTCTGCGGTCAGCCACGGACAGCGAAACGGCATTTGATCCAGAGAGCTTGCCGCTTCTTCAAGCGAAGCGACCAAACGCTCCGCCGCATCCGGGCTTACCTGTGCCAAAAAAGCGGCGTGAGATACCAGCATTTGCGTCGCGCGTTTGGATACAATAACTGTATAACGCTCAATCGGTTTCTCCATGTGCCGCCTCCTTTATGGCGCTGCGCATCATAGAAGCAACCTCGCCTACGGAATAGCCCGCTTCTCCGCGAAGGCGATCCTCCTCCACGGCTAAAAGTTCTTCACGGAGCTTCAGCATTTTCTCTCTGCGGTCAAACGCCGTAATATCCATGACGACCAAATCGCCCTCGCCGTTTTTGGTCAGAAAGACAGGCTCTCCGCTTTTCTTGCAAAAGTCAGCGATCTCGTTGTAGTTTTGCCGGATGGCGGCAGACGGTCGAATATTCATAACAACACCTCCAAAACCAATGGTAGTAATATTCTACCCATATTATACACGATTTATGCTATCGTGTCAATAGGTGCGCGAAATATTATAGCCCCATCATCTCCCTCACAATGCGGTCAGCCATTTTCACGCTGCCGACAAGCACGAGCATATTGAATATCAGCTCCCCGATATAGCTCCACACCATAGAGGCAGCCGCTGCGTTTGGATCAACAACGGGCGGTGAGCTTGCAAATACTGAGAAGATGATGCAGGCCAGCACGATGATCGCGCCCTCAAGACATACTGCGGCATAGCTTTTGAGAAAGCTCTTGCCGATGTTTTGGCTTGGCTCTCCGGCAAAGGATGACAGCGGGATCGGCGCGATGGCGGTATACAGTAGGGTAAGCGCCCAGCGCCTTGCCGCATTGCTGCGGTAGGTTTCCAAACGCTTCCCTCCAAACCGGACGTACACCTCTCGATGTATCCGGCTTTCCAGATATCAGTCTAACTTTCCATTGTGCAGCTTTACATGACAGGAATGGCACAGCGCCATTGTCTTGCGTTTGCGCGCAATCATTTGGCGTTCCCATTCTGCCTTACCACTTAAATCTTTCAGTTTTCGGACATGATGGATTTCAATATCCTCTGTTTCAGCTCCGCAGAACTCGCAGATATGGCCTTGCAGCCGGTCTGTCAGCCGGGTATAGCGGCGATTCTCGTTAGCCCTGCCAATGATGTCCGGGTTTTCCGTTACAACGACTTTGTCGTTATGACGCATGCCCTGATTGTAAAACACCACGGATTTTGTCCCGTTTTTTGTTGGATACGATACGGTAAAATCCCCGTTGTGGCAGTATTTGCGAATAATTTTCCGCATGCTCGTCCGATATTTTCCGGCGAAGGTCTTGTACATGCTGAACTTCATCACATAGAGGAAGGCGTTCAACACCGTTGCATTGTTTGCCAGCCGATAATAGTTGTACATGCCCCGTACTTCTGCATTGTACTGGTTCAGAATCTCAATATCATCCAGACGTATCAACCCCGGACGCCGTACCGGTTCCCATACCTCTTTGTTCCCATGGGTTTTGTCATAGCTGATTTTCAGCGCGCCATAGGAGAGAAGGCGGTTCAGCCATTTCTCTTTGGGCACATACAGCTTGACTTTTCCTACATAGGTTCGGCGTGTAAAACCCGTCTTTGTCCGGGTACTGTTTTGTTCCCGGCTGACTGTAATCAGATATCCGAGGAAGTGGGCAAAGTCACTTCCGTGGGTAATGAGCGTTTTTTCCGGGGACATCTCCAAGTGAAGATGTTCCTTGATGAACGCTCCCACATCGGATTTGACCTGCCTCGCATCCTCTTTACTCCCAATTACACCAATCAGGAAATCATCAGCGTAACGGACATAAACAACCCGTCTGTATTCCGTATCCATGGGGTCGCTGTAAGGGATAGAGCGCAGTTGGCTATTAAGTCCCTGTATCTGCGCCATGACCTCACGGCGTTTTTCCTCGCTGATTTTTGCTTCATTGCGTTTCAGCCATTCCTGTTTTCCGCGCCGGACATCCAACGGCTTTTTGTAGGCCGGGTTGATTTTCCGTTTTGTACCGCAGTTAAAGGATTTGGAATACTCCGCCATGAACACATCCAGTTCATTGAGGTAGATATTCGCCAGAATTGGGCTAATCAGTGACCCTTGCGGGGTGCCGGAATAGGTGTTGTAGTACACCCAATTTTCCATATATCCTGCTTTCAGGAATTTCCAAATCAGGCCGATAAAATGCTCATCCGCTATGCGCCTGCGCAGTATCTGTACCAGCACATGATGGTCAACGTTGTCAAAACATCCTTTGATATCACCCTCAACAAACCATTTGACCCCCGTGTAGTTCCGCTTGATATATTGCAGAGCCGTATGACAGCTCCGCTTTGGGCGGAATCCATGGGAAGTAACGTGAAAGGTGGGTTCATAGATGCTTTCCAGTATCATGCGCACCACCTCCTGCACCAGCTTGTCGTCAAAAGACGGGATACCAAGAGGACGTGTTTTGCCGTTTGCTTTTGGGATATACGTTCTTCTGGCAGGTTTTGGCTGATAACTGAAATCCCTCAGTTTTTGAATGAGGGCTTCAATTCGCTTCATACTCATGCCATCGATTGTTTTCCCATCGCTTCCGGCTGTCATGTTGCCGGGTTTTGCTTGGATACGCTCATACGCCAGCAGATAAAATGCCGGATTGTACAGGTTCCGATAGAGCCTTTGATAGTGGTAATCTTTGCTTGCTGCTTTTGATGTTAGACTTTCCAAAACGTTCTTTGGATTTCTCATAGTGCCTCACGCACCTTTCCATTGATAGTTTGGTTGATATCCTGCCGCCCTTCGCCATGTGCAAGGCTTTCCCTTGCTCGGACTACTACGGCGGCTCCGTTGCCATACCGGATTTTCAGGCTCTGAAAGCCATAGCCTATAGGGGCGTTCCGGGTTAGGCAATCCCCGGTTAGGCAGTTTGGGACAGCGTGTTGTGATGTCGGAATGGGTTTTCGTCCGTTATCCGCTTACTGCGGTTGGCTGTCGTGGGTATTTCGCAATCGGCGTGTACCTGTCACCGATTGCCACGGCATGCGGCGAATACAACTATCCTGCGCCGCCGGCTCAAGTATGCCGCCTTGGACTGCCCTTCAAGCAATCCAGCTTTATTCCTCATTCACAACGTTTCACCTTGCCGTTCAGTAGTGGTTCGATAGTTTCCCAACTTACGACGTTACCGATATGCTACACTCCCCATTGGATTTCCCCGCCGGATAAATCGGTTGGTGATAGGGTAATTTGCACCTCCCTTCGGAATACCTTTTCCTACTGCCGCGCTACTGGCAGAATCCCAAATTTCCCGCGAGCTGCTTTGGCTTACGCCGCAGCCCTTCCGGGCGCACTATACAGCTTAAAAAATCTGCCGTAAACGCTCAATATCATCAGGAACGACAGCACCCAGATGAACAGGCCGCCGATGAGCGTGACCGCCCATAGCGGGATACTCTCAAAGAAGCCGCAGTCCTCAACCGCCGTGACGATCTCTGACGGCAGAACGGTCGCCTGCGGCGTACCGAAGCCCGCCGCGTTCATAATGGATGAGATAACGCCCTGGACGATTGAAAGCAAAGCTAACATCAGCTCCATGCCGTAAGTGATAACGCCTTTTGCAAGCGCAAATCGGATAAAGAGCTTGAGCGCGTGTTCCGGTTTTTTCACTTCGGCAAAGCTGCCGCAGGTTTTGACCACGCCCACGACAAAAAACAATACCAGCAGAGCGTACCCGATAGCCTGCAACGCGCCGTGGATATTAACGACAACATTCCAGATAGAGCCGCCCTTGAAGGTTTCCGGCGACTGCGTAATCAGCATCCATATTTCGGACAGCTTGGCGTTCCAAGTTTCCAGCGCGTTTTCAAGGTTTTGGACAATCCAGTTGTCTGACAAGGTTAAGCCCTCCTTTCCGCAGAATAACGGACGGATGCAGCAGCGCATCCGTCCGTTTTCTGCTTGTCAGTTCAACCGGCAATCAGAGTAAGGATTTCTTTTGCAAAAGTGATGATGACGCCGCCTGCAAGGGTCAGAAAGCCGTTGGCGCGCTGGGACGGGTCGTGAGATTTCAGAGAAAGACCGATCTGCACGATGCCGAAGCCGAGCAAAATCATACCGATGGCACGAATCAACCCGAAAATGAAGTCGGAGAGGTTATTGACTACGGTGATCGGGTCGCCTGCCGCAAACGCGGTGGTGGCGCAGCCCATCACAAACGCCACAGTCAAAATGGCGGCGCAGTAGAAGCGGAAGCCCTTTTTCACCTTGCCGGTCATGGGCAGCTTTTCGGTGGTTTTCTTGTTCTTGTTCATTGCTCATTTCCTCCTGTTGTTTGAAGTTTTTTGAAATAATCCTCCATTTCCTCATCGGAAAGAAGTTCGTAGTTATCCGCGCTTGCGTCCACCTCATAATCAACCGCCTGTGCAAGCAGGTCGGGGTCAAATATGATAGACGCAATGCTGCGGGTGTCCTCGCCGTGACGGTACGGCTTTGCCTTGCCGTCCGTGGTAAGGGCTACATTGGGATGGCGCAGGATGTCATACTTGAGATCCTGCACGGGTCGCTCGCCGCGAATAAAAAGAAGCGCGTACTTGTTGTCCAGCATACGCACTTCATCGGGGGTCAGCAGCTCGCGTCCGGCAAGCTGCCAGTTGGTGGAGTAGCTGCCGTTATGACCGCGCGACTGCCCGTAGGTGTTGGTGTCGATGGTTTCCTTGCCCAGCAGCTTCGACACATACTCGTGCGTGCTTTGCTCGTTGCCGCCGAGATAGAGGAACTCATCGCAGTTACCCACGATGGATTCCCATTGCTTTTCAAACAGGGCTTTGAGCTGGGCAAGGTTCTGAATGATAATGCTCACGGAAATCTCTCTTGAACGCATGGTGGAGAGCAGCTTGTCGAACTCGTCCGGGAGCGCAACATTGGCGAACTCATCCATGACAAAGTGGACATGGACGGGCAACCTGCCGCCGTGAACGATGTCGGCCTGGTAATAGAGCTGCTGGAAAAGCTGGGTGTAGAGCATACCTATAATAAAGTTGAAGCTCGAATCGTTGTCCGGGATAACCGCAAACACCGCCGTTTTCTGCTCCCCGATACGCCACAAATCCATTTCGTCCGTCTGCGTGATACCCGCAAGAGAGGTCAGGTTGAACTTTTCCAAACGGGACACAAGGGTGATCTGAATGGATTTGAGCGTCTTGCCGCTGCCGGAGTGGTAGGCGCGGTAGTATTTCAGCGCGATATGCTCCGGGTTACGCATTTCCAGCCGTTCAAACAGCTCGTCCAGCGGCGACATATATTCGTCGTTGTCCTCCCGTACCTCTCCGGCGCGTATCATCTCCATGACCATCGGGAAGTTTTGCTCGTCCTCCGGCGCTTCGTAATGCAAATAGAACACCAACGCCAGGAGCAGCATCGTCGCCGCCTGATCCCAAAACGGGTCTTGGCTTTGACTGCCCTTCGGCGTGGTGTTCTTAAACAGGTTTGTCACAAGGCGCTGAATGTCGTTGTCATCCCGCAGATAGACAAAAGGGTTGTAGCAATGGCTCTTGTCCATATTGATAAGGTCGATCACCTTGATGTCGTAGCCCTTTGCCTTTAGCAGATTGCCGGTGTCGCGCAGGATTTCGCCTTTTGGATCTAACACGACAAAGCTGGTGTTGGCGTTCATGACATTCACTTTGCCGAAAAATCTTGTTTTTCCCGATCCCGATCCACCGCAGCACAAAATATTAAGATTGCGTCGGTGCTTTCTGCCGTCCAGCCCGATGGCGACATTCTGCGTGAGAATTTTGTTTTGCGTTTTCTCCCTGTCTGCGTATTTCTTGTTGACCGTACCCGGCACGCCCCATTTTGCCGAGCCGTGTTCCTCCCGCCGACGATAGTTTCGTATCGTTGACAAATAGATACCGATTCCCATACCGTAGGCAAGAATGAAAATGAGGACAGTTTTTAAGCTGTCCTCACACCATTCTATATGAAACGGATTATTGAACACCGTTCCGAGGTTTTCAATGAGATTCGGCAGTCTGTCAGCCGGACTCTGGTCGCCGCCGAAAGCCGGTGCTATGAGCAGCGCCAGCCATACAACGGGAATAATACCGCAGGCATACAGGATAAGGTTCTGCTTGGACAGCTTATCTTGCCTCACGGTCTGCCTTTCGTTTTTCCTTTTTTGTCGGGGCGTCGATGACCTTTAAGATGAGTTCGTCCACATCCTCCGTGGGCTTTTCCTCGCGGATCAGCTCGTTTCGGAAGGTCGTAAGGCCGTTTACCATCAGGCGGTGGTCGAAATCGTCCACCGTGATGACCTTCTTTTCATCGCACATAAAAAGACCTCCTTTTCCTTATCTCGCGCCATCATCGCGGCTGGGGGCTTTGCGCTGCTCCAGCACAGGAGCCATATCCCGCGAAATCTCGTTTGCCACATCGCGGATTTTTCCAAGCTCGGCGCGAATACCCTGCGCGTCCATCTCCTTGAAGGCTTCGGGCAGACGGTCAAAACGGAAGGTATCCACCGCGATGCTGTTGCGCTTGCACAGCATATAGGAAACGCAGTAGGCGGTAAAGGCGCAGTCTGCGCGGTTGTATTCGCCCCTATCCATGTGCGCGTGGGCCAGCTCCTGAGAAAGCGCGCGGAAGATGTCGGGCGCGTCCATGCCCTGACGGATGAGGATGACCTTATCCTGCGGCTGGTAAGCGGCGTACACATTCTCCGGCAGATTTTCGCTGATGGAGATTTTGCAGGGCGCGTTGTTGATGAGCGCCTTGAGCAGCAAGCGCGGATCGTGAGAAACGGCGGGCGCTGCCTGCTGGCGTGAATTGGTCTGTGAGATGTCAAAGACCTTTTTGGCGTTATACCACACGCCCACGCTGCCGTCCTCGCGGGTGTACTCGTCGCCCGGCTCCAAGATGGTAATGCCGGTCGCGCCCTTTTTCACATAGACATTGTTATCCTTCCAACCGTTATAATCGGCAAGACGGGTCGCTTCCGGCATCTGTATGGTGATAAGCAGCGCGTTTCCGACCGAGTAACGGTCAAATCGGCTCTGCACATCCAGATAGCCTTGAAACACGCCGCCGTCCTTTGCCGCGTCCTCGGCGGCCCGGTCGATGAGCGCATAGGCGTCGGCGCGCTCCTGTTGCTTTCGCGCCGCCCATTCGTCCTTGTTAAAGGGAACGAAGTCCTTGTTGTTCGCCGTTTCGCCTGTTTTCTGATCCACAAAAATATCGTCAAAGTTGTTCATGCCTTATCTCTCCTTTGTCTTTTTGGTTTTCTTGCTCCGGGGCTGTTTGTGCTGCGCGGTTTTCTGCTGTGTGGTTTTGCTCTGACCGCCGCGCTCATCCCGCGTCTGAGCCGCCTTCTGCTTCTGCTCCGACCGGATGCTGCGTAGCTCCTCACGGACGGAGGGACGCTCCGGCGAAGCGTCAGTACCCCTTGCGGCCTTGTCTTTGGGCATTGAGGTAGGCTCGGACTGACGGGACTTCGCATTCCGGGCCTCGGTGGGGTTTTGCGTCTGCGCCTGCTCCGCCGTGGGCGACGGCTTTTTCATCAGCTCGTCCACAAAATCCTCGCTCCTGTCCGGCGCGGTGCGCTCCGGTTCGGGAATATCCTCCGCGCCTTTGGTTTTGGTTTTCGTGATCTCGGTTTTGACCGACGCCATATCCACAGTCGCCAGCTTAAAGCGTTCAAAGATGTGGTTGATTTTCGCCGCATCTTCGGCTTTCGCCATGATCTCGGTCATGCCGTCCAGCGGATTCTTGTCCTTCAAAACGCAGTAGAGGATACCGTATTGCTTGGCGGCCTCGCAGAACTTTTGCAAATCCTTGTCCTGCACGGCGAATACGCGCAGCTCCTTTCCGCTTCTCAGCATAGAGGACAGCCGCATTTTCCCTTTGGTGCGCTTTTGGTCTTTGAGAATTGCATAGAGCATAACGGCGACCTGCTTTGCGGCAGCGCCGGACAGCTTGGCGGCGACCTCAACGCCGTTTAGCGTCATTCTCACGACCTGATCCGCTGCTTCTCCTGATGTGTTCATCTGTTTCCAACTCCTTTCCTTCGATTTTGTTTTGCTCCTGCCCCAGCGCGGCGAGATTTTCCTTTATCCGCCCGGAGCGTATGGCGATATTCTCACATAGCGACACCTCCTTTCGCAGCGTTTTCAGCTCGCCGGATATTTGGGCGATACGCGCCCTGATGTCGGCGGCGGCAGGCTCATCGCCATTTCGAACGGCTTGCTTTAGTTGATTGCGCAGCATTGTTCGCTCGGCAGACAGGACGGGGATTTGCCCGTTTTTCTCATCGCGGTAGGCGTTCAGTTCCTCCGCCGTGGTGATTCCCGTTCTGCCGAGAAGCCGCGCTTCGGCTGTTAGCCTGTCCAACCGGATAACATCCTCCCGTAAAAAGGAGGACACCCGCTTCACGGAAGTCGGGTGCTTGACGATAATGTGCAGCTCATAGCAGTACCGCAGATACAGCGCGTAGATACCCTTCGCTTTCGGGTATTTCTCAGGTCTGTACCGCAGCCTTTTTCTGGCTTCGGCGGTGGCGTCCGGGAAGGGGTATTGCTTCTGCACATTCTGCAAGATGCGCTGCGTGATCTGCTCCGGTGAATAGCCGTCGCCCAGCGTGGAGAGCCGGATGTTCTTGTCGGCAAACGGCGCTCGGATGCTCGGCCTGTCACGCAGCTCGCCGTTCTTCTTATACAGATACAGCTCGTAGCCCATTTCCCGCAGCGTTTTCCAAAAGCCTTTTTCGGTTGTGTTGGCAAGGATGGCGCGGTCAATATCCGCCTTTACCATGCCGGGATAGGTGGGCTTGCCGTTTTTCTCCGCCTGCCACATAGCGTAATGCTTGCCGCGCCCTCCGGGATTCTCGATAACGGACAGCTTTGCCTCCCGGCATAGCCGGTCGGACACCTCGCGCATACGGCGGTAATCCTCGTGGGAGTTGTAGAACTTGTAGCCGTCTGCAAAGGAAACGGAGTTGATGACAAAATGGTTGTGATAATGCCCGGTGTTGCAATGGGTGGCAACCACCACTTCAAATCGGTCGCCCCACAGCTCCTTTGCCAGCGCCACGCCGATTTGGTGCGCCGTCGCCGCGTCCACCTCGTCTGCCTTGAACGATTGATAGCCGTGATAGCAGAGCCGTCCGTCCGTTTTCTTCCAAAGGCGCTTGGTTTCCATAAACTGCGATACCGCGTCCTCCTCCTTGCAGTTCAGACAGGACACATACTCGCGCTTCTCGGTTTTCATCTCATCGGCGGCATATTCCACCACGCCGTCGATGGCGTGCAGGGCCGCCTGTTCGGGACGCGCCGCCTCGGTGGTCTTTTCCGGGTTACGGGCATAGTTTATTACCTTATCCACGCGCCCCTTGATGGGCCAGATAGAAGTGACCGCCATCAGCTTCCCGTGGTCGTGTAAGCGTCCACGATCATCCTTTCCACGGCGCGGTTATCCTCCAAAGCCTTGCGGAGCTGCGGCACATCCAGCAGCCCCTTCGTGTGGGCGATTTTGAGGATTTGGTCGATGTTGATCCCCACGCGGCGCACCTCGTAAATAAGCTTTGGAATATCCGCACCCAGCGCTTCCTTGATTTCTGCGCCGCTTACCGCCGAGCGCACAAATCCGCCCAAAGACAAGTGAGCCTTCCGCGCCTTTTTCGTCAGCGCGGAAAGCTCATCCTTCGTGAAGCATACCTCCAGTCGGCAATTTCGTTTTCTCAATTCACATCATCCTTTCAGCGGGGTTTCAGGGGCGCAAAGCCCTTGACAAGCTGAATCCGTCCGGACGGATTCGTTGCTTGTTAAGACAATGCCGCGCATTTCTCCCGCGTATATTCCAGCATATTGTCGAGCGTCCTTTGAACATCCTCAATGGAAAGGCGCGCTTCGTTGACGGCGATTTGAATGTCGGAAATGAGTTCCGAAAGACGCTCGTTTGGATTCTCAATCTCGTTTACTTCAATAGAAACTTCGTCAATATCGTCATTATTAAAGTCGAGCATATCCGAGCTGAAATAGAGATCGCCTGCCAGCTTTTTCGCAGCCTTTTCGGATTCGGCGGATAGCGTTACCGTCTTACACGAGGTTGCCGTCAGCGTAACTTCGTAGTTTTTCATTGTGTGTTTTCTCCTTCTTGATTTGATAGATTGTTGTGTTCGTCAGCGGGATAAATCGTCTTTTTTCATCATCCCGATTTTCATTTTGAGCCGGTCGTTTACATCCTTTCCGTACCTGGGCGGCTCATCGAACACCTGATACCGCCCGTTCAGGCCGGAGATAATGCCCGCAGCAGCGCCGCGCCCGATCTCATCGTTGTCGAGGTGCAGCCGCAGCGTTTTAACGCCCGGATGGTCTTTCAAATACTGCTCCAGCGCAATCGGAACAACATCCGTTCGCTTGGTTTTATACACACCGGCAAGGGAGAGAAGATGGTTTTGCCGCCAGTCGCGCCCTTCAAGCAGCTCCAGCGTTGCAAAGCTCAAAAGGTCGATCGCCGATTCAAACAGATGGACGGTATCGCTCTCGCCGGGGATAGCAAAGGAATAGTGCTTATCGCTGCCGGACAGATCGCCCTTGTAGTCGCCCATCGTACCGCGCACATTCCCATAGCGCATCTTGCCCTGCGGGTCGTAGCCGATAAAGACGGCGTTATGATAATCGCGGCTTTCAAACAGCAGCTTGTTTTTCAGACAGTAGTCGATGATAACCGGGTGAATGCCGCGCCCTTTGAGATACCGTATCACGCGGTCGGCAGTATCGTTCAAAACCGGCAGCAGCAGCTCGCGCGGCTTTTCGTCCTTCTGCCTGTGAAAAACGGGCGGTTTTACCGCCGCCCGTCCGAGAATCGTTTCCACCGCCTCAATAAAAGGAATGTCCTTGACCTTAATGAGATAATCCAGCGCCGTTTTGCCGCCGACGCCGCGTGAAAACCAGTGCCATTTCCCGTTGCTGATTTTCAGCGAATCGTGTTCGCGGGTGCAGTAGGTGCTTCGCGCAACTCGTTTGAGGTTTTGCGGCTCATAGTTTTGCAGATAGGTCAGTAAATCCATTTCCTTTGCAAGCGCAATGTCCTCCGGGGATACATAGCTCAAAAACACCGCCTACCTTTCTGCCTGTGATTTCAGAAAGTCCTCACGGATTACCTTGTTGGCGCGACATTCAAGCGTGTCGCGCACCTCGTTCATATAGCCGGTTTCACGCTTTTCAAAGTCCTTGAATACATCGCCAAGGGGACTGGGGGATTTGAGCAGCGCCCGGCATTGCTTGTCCGACAGGTCGTTTACCTCCAGCGTCATCAAAATATCCTCCCGAACGGTGTATTCGTAGGTGTGGTTGAGGATTTCTTCGGGCGGCTGAGAGAGCAGCCAGCCGCGATATTTCTCCTGTTCCTCAAACATCTTTTCATAGAGCCTTGTGTTCAATTCTTCGTTTGTCATTGTATTAACCTCCGTTCTGAAATAGAAAAAGCCGGGGGATTTTCAATCAAGAAAACCTCCCGGCTGCATAGCAGGCAGCGCAGAAATATCCGCGCCGCCGTTATCTTGCCGTTATCTTACTGATTCATATTGTTTCCTGCGCCTGCGCTCTTGTCCCGTAATTCGGGCGGATCGTCCTGCCGTGGCGGAGTATCTCGTCCAGCGTTACCGGCTCATAATTCCAGTACATACAGCCGACATTGTAAATCTCGTTTCGGACGCCCTGACGGTTCAGCGCATCCGCAAAGTCCACCTCCCAATCTGCTTCGTCCGTGAAATGGGAGTGGCCGTGCAGATGGATCGCCTGATACCGATGCCCGTTATACATGGGAATGAAATAGTGAGAAAGGATGCAGCGCCGGGTCGTGCCGTCCTCCAGGGTAACGGCAATATCGTCGTAGTCCTTGATTCCAGCAAGCGCGTCCTTTGCTCTTGCGTTGTGCAGAAAACGGTCATGGTTGCCCTTGATGAGAATGATTTGCCCGTTGAGACTGCGAATAAGCGCCGGTGCGTCATCGTTTCTGCTTTTCCATATCATATCGCCAAGCACATATACCAAATCGCCGCGACCGACCTTCGCATTCCAGCGCCGAATCAGCTCGGAATCCATTTCCTCAACTGTGGCAAAGGGGCGGCTGTCAAATCGCAGGACATTTTCGTGTCCGAAATGCAGGTCGCTTGTGAAAAAAATCTTGCTCACATAAAATTTCTCCTCTCTGTCTTTTTATCGCTTCATCACTTTTTGGAGCAAATCCGCAATATCCTCCGTAGGCTTGCCGTCATGCAGGCATTTGTTGTGAAAGAACATCAAGCCCTCGCGCAGAAGTCTGACCTCCGCCGCCGTCAGCTCTATGACGCGCTTTTCTTCCTTTTTGCGAAACAGCATCGTATTCGCCTCCCTCCGCCTACATTGTACGGAGGATATGCGGAAAAAGCAAATGTGCAAATCGTTTTTTTACCGTTCGCGGTCGCTTCGCTCTACCGGCGCGTCCTTCTCGCCCTCGTCAGGACATTCATCGGCAATCTCGTTATCGCGCTTATCCATGTTGAGCAGGATATTGAGTTCGTCCAGCCGCTTCATTTTTTCAGCCAGCTCCGCCTCCTGCGGAAAGGGCTTCTGCACCTCAATCTTGGCGTTTTCCATCTGCGTTTTCGTGTTTTCAAGCTGCTCGGCGCAGGCGGCGAGCCTGTCCGGGAACGCTTCAAGCGCGTTGTCGAGCCTCTGGATGTTGCCGAAGATGTCCGTGCCGAGCGCGACGGTATGCCGCAGCTCTCCGATGAACGCCACCTTAAACTCGCGGCTGAAGCTGTCAAAGGACAGCTCCATCGCAAAGCCCCGATACTGGCCAAGCGGCACAGCTTCGGGGCTTGTCATGGCTTTGCAGGCGGCAAGGAGCGCCGCGCCCGCATCTTTCTTTTCAGCATAGTGCTTGCCTTGAATGACCATGGGCGAAAAGCCGTCAGCGTTTGGCTGCGTGTTTTCGGTGAGCCTTACGCGGTCTGCCTCGTAGCCCCTTATGCGCTCCTCCAGAGAGCGCAGCTTCTGCGGCAGCTCCTTGATAAGCTGATCCTCCAGCGCATACCGCTGACTGAGGTGGTTGGCTTTGAGCAGCTTCAGGCGCGACACATCAATATCTAAATCCATCTTTTCCTTGATGTGCGGGTTGCCGGTCGCCAGCGCCTTGATTTCCGCATAGGACAACGCCTGCTCGTCCACATCCTCCGCAGAGCGCACCGGGCTTTTCGAGGTCATAATCTGCCCGATAAACTTCTGCTTGGATTCGACAAGCTGATACAGATAAGCGTCGAAGGTGTTTTCCGTGACATAGGAGTAAATTTCCACCTCCGGGTTTTCGTTGCCCTGCCGGACGATACGCCCCTCGCGCTGCTGCAAATCTGCCGGACGCCACGGGCAGTCGAGATGGTGCAGGGCGATGAGCTTCTGCTGCACATTGGTTCCGGCTCCCATCTTTTGCGTGGAGCCGAGCAGCACGCGGATCTGACCGGAGCGCACCTTGCCGAACAGCTCCTTTTTCTTTGCCTCCGTTTCAGCCGAGTGGATATATGCGATCTCCTCCGCAGGGATGCCACGGGCTATGAGCTTGTCGCGTACATCATCGTAGACATTGAATTTGCCGTCCCCGTGCGGGGTGGAGAGGTCGCAGAAAACCATCTGCGTGGAACGCGCCTCCTTCGTGCGCTCCCATATCTCAAAGACATTCTCGGCGCAGGCGGCGGTCTTGCCGGTTTCGTTGTCGGGCAGCATTTCGTTCATCAGCCGTTGGTCGAGCGCCAGCTTTCTGCCGTCGTTGGTGATCTTGAGCATATTATCTTCCTTGGCATCAACCATACCGTTTCGTACCCTCTCGGCTCTCTCCGCAAGCTCGGCTACCATCTGCTTTTGGATTTCAGATGGCTTCACCGAGATATTGTGAAAGACCGCTGTCGGCACTGGCAGGTCGAGCATATCCGCTGTTTTGATGTCTGCGATTTCCTTAAACATCGCCATCAGCTCCGGTAAATTGTAGAAGCGGGCAAAGCGTGTTTTGGCTCGGTATCCCGTTCCTTCGGGTGTAAGTTCTACTGCCGTAATGGTTTCTCCGAAGGTTGATGCCCAGGCATCGAAGTGCTGCAAGTTGTTCTGAACAAGAGTGTTGTACTGCAAGTACCGCTGAATGGTGTAAAGCTCGACCATCGAATTGGAGATCGGCGTTCCTGTCGCAAACACTGTCCCACGCCCTCCGGTCAATTCGTCCAAATACCGACACTTCATAAAAAGATCGCTGGATTTCTGTGCTTCGGTCTGTGCGATACCTCCGACATTCCTCATTTTGGTATAGAGGAAAAGGTTCTTGTAGTAGTGGCTCTCATCAATGAAAAGCCTGTCCACACCAAGTTCCTCAAAGGTCACAACATCGTCCTTTTTGGACTGATCGTTGAGCTTATCGAGCTTCTGCTTAACAGATTTCTTTGTGCGCTCCAGTTGTTTTACGGAGAAGTTATCTCCACGGTTCTTTTTCAGTTCCGCAATGCCCTCCGTAACTTCATCAAGCTGCTGTTCGAGGATCGCCCGCTGCCGTTCAATGGACATCGGTATTTTCTCGAACTGCGAATGCCCGATAATGATGGCATCGTAATCGCCGGTGGCAATTCTGCCGCAGAACTTTTTGCGGTTCTTGGTTTCAAAGTCTTTCTTCGTTGCCACCAAAATGTTGGCAGAGGGGTAGAGCTGTAAGAACTCCGATGCCCACTGCTCGGTGAGGTGGTTGGGTACGACAAACAGGGATTTACTGCACAATCCGAGCCGTTTGGACTCCATCGCCGCCGAAACCATCTCGAAGGTTTTCCCTGCGCCCACGGCGTGTGCAAGCAGCGTATTCCCGCCGTATAGGATGTGTGCCACCGCATTTCTTTGGTGTTCCCGAAGCTCGATTTCCGGGTTCATACCACTGAAAACGATGTGGCTTCCATCGTACTCACGGGGACGCAGGCTGTTGAATTTATCGTTGTAAAGGCGGCAGAGCCGTTCTCTGCGCTCAGGGTCAGACCAAACCCAATCCTGAAAACCCTGCTTGATTAGTTCCTGCTTTGCCTGTGCGATTGCCGTTTCCTTCTTGTTCAGAATGGCTTTCTTTTTGCCGTCTGCGTCCTCTACATAGTCGAAGATGCGGACATCCTTTAGATTCAGCGTTTCCTCGATGATCTTGTAGGCGTTGATGCGCCCCGTACCGTAGGTGCTGTATGCCTTCACATTGCTGCGGTCATAGGACTTGCCCTCAATATTCCACTCACCGGTATAGGCAGAGAAATGCACCTTGATGTTCCACTGTGCGTACCTCGGTGTACCCAAGAACTCAAACATAAACTGTTCGACAATTTCGGTCGGTAGCCAAGTAGCACCAAGCCGAACGGCGATCTCGCTGGCGGTCAGGTCTTTGGGCTGCACCCGTTCCAGTGCTTCCACATTGACGGTGTAATCTTCGGGGTAAAGCTCCGCTGACTTTCGGGCGAGTGCCAGCTTTTCACGGACATTGCCGGAGAGGTATTCGTCTGCCATCAGGTACTTTGCCTGCGTGGAATTGCCGTACCCGTACATCGGGTTCAGAAAGATAACGCCCTTCAAGTCCGCAAAGATTTCTTCCTCGGTCTTGCCGGTCAGCTCGCACATATAATCCATATCCACACGGGCTTTTTCGCCCATAGAAACGGCAAGTGCTTCGCTGGAGGTATCTACGGAAGTGACCGGGGTGTGTGGCTTGATGGTTCGCTTGTAGAATATATCCGCCTTGCGTTCAAGCTGCCCTTCATCGCCCAAGACCTCAAGAGCAGAGAGCAGAGAAAAGGAGCTGTCCTGTGAAAAGGCGGAGATGTTGGCACGGCTGTTGATAAGTCCGTACTGCTTGGAAAAGGTATCATAAAGAGCGTTTAATCGCTCCTGCTCCGCTTTAATTTCCGAGTCGGGGTAATCCTCCGTCTGCAATTCAATCAGCTTTCTAACCGAATCACGGATGCGGATCATACCCTTTATGCGGTTCTCTGCGGTAGCGGATACCTCCACCGGAGCCATACGGCTGTTTTCTCGGAAGTAGATTTTATCGTCCAGCACCGTATAGGAGAAGTTGCGAACGGTGGGATCTGCGGGAATGGAATTGTCCTCCTCTGCAAGCTCATCCTCCACCTCATATGCGGTCAGCTCACCGTGAATATTGGAGACGGCTTCGCCGAGTTGCTCGGCAAGGTCTGCCCCCTCGTAAGGGACGCAGGTGGCTTCGGGACCGAAACGCCCCGACACCATTTTCATCTCTCCGAGTATCATTTCGGGATGCTCAACAAAGTACCTGTTCATCAGGATACCGTTTTCATCCGTGCCGAGCTGTACCCAATCCGGCTCTATATCCACAATGCGGTCACGCTTTTGCAGAATAAGAATGTCCGAAACGACTTCCGTCCCGGCATTTCCCTTAAAGGTGTTGTTCGGCAAACGGATAGCACCAAGCAGGTCGGCTCGCTGAGCAATATACTTGCGGACAGAGGAGTTTTCCTTATCCATCGTTCCCTTGCTCGTGATGAGCGCCATTACGCCGCCCGGACGGAGCTTGTCCAAGGACTTGGCGAAGAAGTAGTCGTGAATGAGGAACTTGTGCTTGTCGTAACGCTTGTCAGGAACCTTGAAATCCCCGAAGGGTACATTCCCCACAACGGCATCAAAGAAGCTGTCGGGGAGGTTGGTTTCCTCAAAGCCCTGTGCGGCGATAGAGGACTTTTGATATAACTGCTGTGCAATACCGGCAGAAACCGTATCCAGCTCCACACCGTAGATCTTGCTTTCCTTCATTTCTTCGGGAAGCATACCGATAAAATGCCCGATGCCGCAGGACGGTTCCAAGATATTGCCCTCACGGAATCCAAGCTGTTTCATCACCTTATACACGGCATTGATAACCGTTGGCGGCGTGTAGAAAGCGGTCAGAGTGCTTTCTCTTGCGGAGGCGTATTCCTCCGGCGTCAGGATGCTTTTCAGCATCCCGAACTCTGTCTGCCAAGAACCTGCTCGCTCATCATAGGCTTCGGGAATACCGCCCCAGCCCACATATTTAGAGAGGATGATCTGCTCGTCCGGTGTGGCGAAGCGGTTTTCTTCCTGACACCTTTTCAGAACGGTGATCGCCGCATAGTTGCGGTGGAAGCGTTCTTTCTTGTTGACCTCCTCGACCTCGTGAGAAGCAAGGTCAAAGGTATGCCGGTCTGCCATTGGGATTTCAGGGTGAATATCAAAGGTCTGCACCCGGCTTTTCTTCGGATGCTCCCAAACAGGGGTAAGGGGTGCTTCCACCTGTGCAAGTTCTTCCTCGGAGAGATAAACAAGATCATCAAAGGACAGTGCTTGCAATCCTTTTTCGGTCAGTTCTTCAAGGGACGAATACTGCACACTGCGGACGACCTTGCCGTCTGCAAGAGTTTCGATGCGGAAATCCACAAGATTGACCCTTGCCTGTATTTCGTGCCTGTCGTCCTCTGTGGTAGTGTAGGCAATACCTACATTGGTAAGGTCAGTGTAATCCGCACCGTCCTCACGCTGATACTCCTCACGGCAAAAATCATCAATGAGATGCTTCGCCTTGTCCAGAGCATTTTCCGGCAGATACGGGCTGTCGATGATCTCAAAGCCCTTGGGCGGTGGGTCAAGCTGTGCGATAAAACCGTGCGGAATCGTGTTGCCGTCCTTGTCCTTATACAGAACAATACTCATCGGCACACCGTAGTAGTTTTCCTCCTTGATGTCTTTCTCGAAACTATAAGGGCTGGTGTACTCGATGCTTTCACCGACCTTGCCGTCCGTGCCGAGATAGTCGATCCTGCCGATAGGTTTGGACTCGATGGGTGCTTCCTTCGTGGTGGAAACCACGGTGCGGGTAATGCGTTTACCGTCCTCCAAAGCGTTGACCGCTACATCGTACCCTCTGTCGGTCAGCATTGTAAGGTGGGTTTCCAAGCGGTGCTGCGGAAATCCTACCATTGGGACACGGGTGTTGTGATCGACGGCACGAGTAGTCTGTGTCAGCTCAAGAGCAGTCCCGACGACCTCTGCATCATCAGCATAGGCTTCAAAGAAATCACCCACCTGATACAGCAAAAGGCTACTCGGATTGTCTGCTTTGGTTTTAAGATACGCCAGATAGAACTCCGGCAAAGCAGCATCCTTTGGCTTTTCTCTTTCTGCCGCCTGTCTGATACGCTCCACAACGCTCTGCGGCAAGTCCTGCACATAGAAGGTGATCTCACCTTCGGGGGAGATATGAGCAATGTTCTGATAGTCCCCATTGACCTCCACAGCACGGTTCCAAACGGTCAGTCCGTTGCCGAGATAGCCCATCCCGATGTCATACTCAACCGCCTTTTCTTCGGGCTGTTTAATAGCGACCTTCAAATGGTCATTCAGCGGGTTCTCCTGCACCTTGCTGTCGAACTCAGTTCTCGTCATTTCCTTGTTGAAAAGCGGAAACTGCGTATCATAGAGCATCACACGCTCGTCATCAAAGGACAGGATTTCATATTCGTTTGCGCCGAGATAGACGGTGCTGCCGAGGTGGTACTCATATCGCTCATTTTTCGGCTCTGCCTTTTCGGAAGGTGCGGTAGACAAGATTTCTCTGTTCCTGCGTTCCTCGGCAAGCTCTGCTCGGCGTTCTTCCTGCCTTTGCAACCATTCAGGATACTGTGCCTTTTCCTTGGGGTTCAGGTAACGGTCGAGTTTTATCAGCTCGCCAATACGCTTCTCCACCTGACTCCATTTCAGGTCGATATGAGGTTTATCGCTTCCGATGCCTTTAGAAATACGGATACCCTTACCGTCGTGCTGTTCATCAATACCGGCTCCGACGATTACGGGATAAGCACCGCCCCAGCCGTATTCGTTTTTCAGAAAGTCGGCATTTTCCTTTACAGACAGGCTCTTTTGGAACTGCTCATAGATTCGCATTTTTCCCTCAGAGATGCCGCTTCCACGGGTGAGAACAGCGTCGATGATCTCCTGAGAGAAAGTAAAAGCAGAGGGCTTTCGTTCCTCTGCTCCTGCTGTCATCAAGCTCAACTGCCCGTCAATGGACGGCAGCGGCTTAATCGTGTCCTGCAACTCCCCAAGTAACCGCATCGCTTCAAAATGCTGGGCAATTACGCCCCAATCATAGAAGCTCTGCGCTGTACGGGAGAGATAGCTGCCCTCCCAAAGCTGCAACACATTCTGATAGGTCTTGTAGCCCACACGCCGTCCATCGCTCAGAATGACCTCGGTGTAGTCGTTGTTGAAAATTCGCTTGATATAAGAAATACGGGCGTTCTCATCAGCGGTAGCTTCAAAGAATGCCCGTATCTCGTCCTTGCTTGCCTTTAGGTGCGGCGTGGTGCCGAGGATTTCACGAATCGTATCGTCGCCGCCAAAGAACGGCAGGCTTTTATCCTCGTGACTTCGGTCGTAATAGTCTAAGCGAAGATTACCTCCGCCATCACGATCTCCTGAACCCGGCTCCGGATACTGTTCATCTTCCGAACCCAGCTCATCATATCCGTCGCTTTCAGATTCTCCGTCACGCCCTCCGACGCTGCCATCTGCTCCGTCAGCATCTGTTCCATCTCGTTCGCTCTGCGCTCCGTGTCGTTCAGATGCTCGTTCAGGGCGCAGCTCGTAAGCAGGTTGTAGTAGCGTACCTTGTGATGCTCCTTCAGGAACTTCTTCCGCATCCGGGCGTACCTGCCCATCGACAGCTCCGGCTGCTCCGGCATTGTCAGATCGGGGAGCAGATAATCCCCCTGCCTCGTGTAAGTGATCTCGTTCATCATCAGGACTCCTTTCGGTTTTTTCTTTGCCTACATTGTAATCGGCTTTGGTTTTCTCTGCAATTATGCGATTTTGACGGTCGAGGGCAAGAATGGTGCGGGAAATCTCCGCAAGTCCCATCTCCGCAATATCGCTGGTGGCATAGCCGAGGGCGTTCAGCGTGGCAGGGGTCGTAAAATTCACCACATCCCGAAGATCATCTGGTTCAAAGTATTCTCCGGCTTCAATGCCCAGGCGGGTCATCGTCATATAGGCGACGCTGTTTCGCACCGCTGTTTTGAAAATGTGGGTGATTTCTTCTTCGGATACGCCGTCCAGGAAGCTGTCTTTCACGCTGTAAATCAGATCGGGGAGATAGTCGGGGATGTTGTCCTCTACGGCGTTTCTTGCCGCCGACTCGATGGCAACGGCAAGGGTTTCCTTGTCGTTCAACTCTCCGAAGGTGCTTTCCAGCGTGTCGATCACTTCTGCCGTGTATTCGTCACGCATTTGCCAAATGGGAACTCTGCGGGAAAAGCGGCTGGGATGCGTGTCGGAAATATCGAAGTAGTGGACAAGCCGCTGGCGGCGTTGGTCGGCATCCTCAAAAACGGCAATGCCGTGCGCCCCACGGTTGACCCATCGCCCAAACTTTTGGTTCCAGTCGTCGATCTGAAGAACGGCGGTGGCGTCCGGTCGCTGTGCGTGAACCAAAAGTTGCTCATCAAAACGCAGACGGTAGTTGTAGCAGGCAGAGCGCAGAAATGCCTCCCAGCTTTCGGGGTTTGCAACGACCGTTTTGCAGGTTCGCTTATACAGCTCAGAAATGAAGTCATATTTTCGTGCCATCGGCGGACACCTCCTTATCGTTCATAGTCTTTGGGCTTGATGGCTTTGCCGTTCTCATCATAGCTCTTGGGCTTGGCGGCAATGGAGTCCCACCGGATCATAGAACCGGCGAGCATTGCCTGCTCCTGCGCCTTGCTTACACCCAGCTTTTCATTGAACTTGTCTTTGATTGCTTCGTTCTCCGCACGGTTCCCGTCGTTAAAACTTGTAGCGGTGTAGCCCTTTTGCCAGCGGGCGATTTGAATGACCTCGCCGGTTGACGGGAGTATGGAATAGCACATCGGAGGCAAGGGCGGCTCCATTGGAGCGTAGGTACAGCCGCCTTGCTCCATACGCTCGGCAAACTCGCAAATGTGAAAGAGATTGCGTCCGACCTCTGTGTGATAGTTGTCAATATAGCGGCAGGGATAGCTTTCCGTCTTACCGTCACGATCAGTCACGACGATGCGCTCACCGTCCGGGATACGGAACAGCTCTTTATAGTGGCTGTCAATAAAGCGAATATCCCGGTTGGCTTCTTCGATGTGCTTGTCCAGCCATTCCTTTACATAGCAGAGGCAGTAGAAGTTATAGTCGCCCCTCGTTGGATTACAGCGAAGCACGAACGCATATTTCTCGGTATCTGCTCGGAAGCCGAACTCAGTGGTATAAGCACCCTGCATTTCGCTTTCCTTGTTCTCACGCCCATAACGCACCATCTGAGAACGGCTTTGAAGCAGTCCGTACTCCTCGGAGCGCAGGGCGTTGATTACATCGTCCAAGTCCCGCTTGAACTCATCGCTTTTCCATTGCGGTCGGGTATCAAACCAAGTGGTATAAAACTGATCGCCGCTTGAGCCGAAGTCCCCACGCAGATAACCGATATTGCCTGTCTGCCCTTGAAGCTGCGAGCTTTGAGCGTAGGTGTATTTGCGTTCGGGAACGGTCAGCGGTCGCAGTGTGAAATCTGTCATTATCTTGCGCCCCTTTCTTGCGGTGTTCGTTGTTTTGGGATGTCAAAGCCGTAAACGGCGGCGATCTCATCCCCAAGTCGCCGGGTCAGCCGGGTAATATCGGCTCGTGTGGCTTTGCCGTGATAGATTTTATCTCTCAGGTTCTCCATCTGTGTTTCGGAAACACCGTCTTTGAACACACGGTAGAGATAGTGATTTGTGCCGTCGTGGTGAGTTGCATCGGCACGAAGATCGCCGTACTTATCTACATACCATTCGGTATAGTCGGTGTCGGCATACAGGCAATCTCGGATGTTGCCGGAGGGGATGTCCTTGTAGCCCATCACTCTGCCGTTCCATCTGCCGATGTTGCCAATGACAATGATTGGCTGGGAAAGCTGAACATTCAGGTTGACTCGCTCATCGGAGAGGTAGTCGTAATTGGTTTCCTCCATCCACTCATAGAGTGCCTGCTCATCATTCGGGTCGTCGTCCAGTTCATTAGCTTCAAGGAACTCCTTGTAATCCTCTCGCCAGTCGTCCACATCAAGGTTTTGGTTGCTCCAAATGATGTGGCGGTCATTCGGTCGTGTCGCTTGGCTCATCTGTTCCACCTCCCAAGTATGAGAAAAGGCGATTCTTTGCGACCTGCTCCTGAAGCTCGGTGATGACCGTCATATCCGGAACGGTCACATCGGGGATTTTCAGAATCGTCGGCAAGGTCAGCGCCTTCAAATCCTTTTCGGTTTTACAGCCTGCGTCAAAGAGTTTTGCCAGCACCTTCATCTTCTGCTGCAAGCCCTGCTCGCCTGCGGTTTTCTTTGTTGCCATAAAAATCTGCCTCCTTATCGCTCGTGGTCTTTTCCTTGAATTGTGCGGCTAAAAGCAGCTGCTTTTTCTTTTGCCCAATCAGGCATACGCTCCGGCTTTATTTCACCCAGCACATCCATACGCTCAAAACGGGTATTCTTGCCGTCATAGAGGTTTTTGCAAAATACGGCGCTGCCACGGGCATTTGCTGAAGCTCCAAAGCCACCGGTCACATAATAGAGTTGCCGGTCAGCTCGTTGGTACTCCGGCTTGAGAACAGCCGGATTGATGGCAATGATTTTGCCGTTGATGTCGTTCTTGTAGTGGTCGGGGATACAGTCTACCTGAGTGATAACCGTAACGGGAATATCCAGTTTTTCAACCTCTGCCCGAAACTGCTCGGCATCTTTCTTGATGCGCTCTGCAAAGAACAGTGCCGCATCAATATAGTCGTCACCAACGGCGCACTCGCTAAACTTCTCAAATATGTCGTTTCGCTCTCCGTAGCAGCAGAGGAAGCGTTCTCCGTTGGCACTCTGCTCATTCTCAGCAAGGATGATTTCACGGGAGCCGATGTTCACGGCGCAGAGGACGGTGTAATCACCGACCTTTCTCTTTTCATTTTCCATAGAAATCACCGTCCTTAGTTCATAACATAGTTGGAATAAAGATGCTGCATCCTCTTTCGTGCTTTTCGGCATTCGGGAGAACAAGCCAATTCTGGGTGTTCAGACTGGATTTTTGCTCTCGTCCTACGGACACTTTCAAAATGGGGTAGTTCGAGTTCCTTGTAGTTCTTCATCACGACCTCAAAAGGCATTTTTCCAACCGAGTTTTCATTGCTGTAAAAGCTGTTACACACGAGAAGATACAACATCATATCGTCGCTTCGTGCGTCAACATTGGTTTTGAGAATGGAAATAACCCTATCCTCAATCTTTTTGAGATGGTTCATTGCGTACCTCCTTGTGATATAGAAAAGGGGCGGAGTTTTTGCTCCGCCCCTTGGATAATCAGCTCACTTCTTGTTTTTCGATCTAATCTGCAAGAAGATAAAGCCGCCGATGATAAAGGCTACCAGTACGATAGCCACGATGGTTTTAGGTTCCATTAGTTACGATCCTCCTTCTTCTTTTTCTTGAAGCCGATAACGCCGCACACCGCAATGCCCACTGCGGACAGTCCTGCAAGGGCATAGAGCAGCGGCAGATTGGTTGTGTCGCCGGTCTTGGGCGTATCACGCAGAAGATTGTGCATCTCCACAATGGTAGTGGAGCCGATCTTGACCGTTGCCTTCTTATCAGCAGGGATGACATACATCGAAGAAGCCGAGTTGCTCACCTCGGAAATGGTGTAGTCCCCGATGCGAAGCCCGTCAATGAAGATCTCACCCTTGTCGTTGGTTTCAAGGATAATGTCATAGCCATTTGCTCCGGTAATTCGGAAAGCGAAGCCCTTGACCTTGCCGTCAGAGGAGGTTTTAACAATCTTCAGGTTGCCACGCATCGCATCATTGATGAAGCCGACGCCTGCCTTGTTCTCCACCTCGTAGGTCTTGCCGTTGGTGTCGATCATCACTTCATACACGCCGGTATCAAGGACAAACCCCTCCGGCGCTTTGGTTTCCTTGACGAAGTAGCGACCGTAGAACAAGTCGTTCATACTGTATTCGCCCTTTTCCTTTTCGGTCAGTGTGCCGAGCAGTTCATCACCGCTGTCCAGCTTGCCGTTTGCGTTACTGTCCTTGTAGACCTCAAAGGTCGCTCCGGTCAGCTTATTGTCAGGATATTCGGAATCCACCTTGGTCAGATGGATGTTTCCACGGACATATTTGTTGACGATCTTGATCTCCACGACCTGACCGTCTGCGCCGATGGTCACGGGATAGATGGTATCGTCCAGCACGAAGCCGGCGGGCTGTTCGATTTCACGGACATACCAAGTGCCGTAAGGGATGCTCTCAAAAGAAAAACTACCATCTTCAGCAGAAGTGGTAATCATCAGAGCGTTTTCCTTTGTAAACTCGCCGTCATCCGTGCGGAACAATCCGATCAGCGCACCGCCGAGGGAATCGCCGTTTTCATCGACCTTCTTACCGGAAACAGAACCGTAGATCAGCTTGTTTTCAACAGCATTCCCATCATTGACAGCGATTTTCACCACCGCTGTATCCTGACCGGCATACCCAAAGGTAACGGGATACTTGGTATCGGACAGCATATAGTGGCTGTCGGTAGCAAGTTCCTGCACATAGTAGCTTCCAAAAGGAAGGTCAGTCTTGATTTTCGCCGTTCCGTCCTCATTCAGAGAGATGATCTCAACAAGACCATTTGCGGGAATGGAAGTGCCGCTGGCAGATACGATTTCCTCGGCGGCAAACAGCCCAAAGGAAATGTTCTTCATTTCACCGTTATTGCCAATGCCGAAGCGCTCATTCTGCTCGATGGACTTCACAAGGCTGATTTCCACCTTCTGACGCTCGTTCTCGAACGAAGTCGCCGTTTCCGTTACGGCAACATTCTGACCGGCGTAGACAAGCTCGACACAGTGGGGTTCCGGGTTGAGCACCATTCCGTGGGGCGCAGTAATCTCACGAACCTCGTATTTGCCGAGGTAGAGTTCACGGCTCACCGCTGTGCCGGTTTCATCGGTTGTAACGGTGTCTACGACCTCGCCCTTCTGATTTCGGACAGTGCCGTCCTGCGTGATAATATCCTCTGCGGCGATGATCTCATAGACCGCACCGGGAAGTCCACGCTTTTCATACTGCGGCTGATAGATGGTGGGCAGTTCGTTTCCGCTTTCATCAACGCCGCCGATGACGGAAACGCCGAAGAACACCTCGCCGCTTTTTTCCACGGTGATGGTGCCTTTCTGTGCCATATTGGGCTTATCCACTTTTACTACCGTAACCCCGCTTTCTTCTGTGGAATTATCCTCCGTGACATCGAAGTACACGGGTGTTTCGTCGAGGACATAGCCGTAGGGAGCCTGTACCTCGACAATAGAGTACCCTTTTCCAAAGGGCAGCTTTTCCGGCGTGACAAGAGAACCTTCTGCATTGGTGTAGAACACATCAATGGTGGTGGGCGTCGGGTAAGTGAAGGTCATTGTTACGGGGTTGCCGTCCGGGTCATAAATCTTGAAGCCTGCACCTGCATAAGGGATGGTCTTGCCGGTTTCTGCGTCCTGCTTCACGATTTTGATGAAGCTGGTAAAGGGTGCATTGTTGATAAGGTAGCGATAAGTCGCCCCGTTTTGAGAGATGAACACATCAAAGTCGGGCATCAGTTTACTGCCTTCCCAGCCGGAAACCTGATGGACGGTGTAGATGCCGTAAGGCATATCCTTGGTCTGTGCAAAGCCGTTTTCGTCACAGGTGAGATAATCACGCTCGGAAGCCTTTGCGCTATCATAGGAGCCTGCGGCTTTCAGATACACGGCAAACTCAGCACCATTTTCGGGTGTTTCGATCTGCGTTTCGCCGTTATCGGTGTGCTTAATAATGGCGATATTGCCCTTTGCGACCTGTTCGGTCACATCATTTGCCGTTTGATTATGCTCCACGGTATAAAGCTGCGGCTCTGCACCGACCTTATGGACGGTGGTATCAAGCAGATAGCCCTCGGAGGGTGTGATCTCTCGCACCGTCCAGTCGTTATCGCAGATATACTCCTTGGTAACGAACTGCCCGTTTTTGTCGGTGGTGTAGGTATCAACAAGGGTTTCGCCCTTATAGATGCCGTAAACAGCACCGGCAAGAGAAGCATCACCCTGCGCCGTGCCGGTTTCGGCATCGCTCTTGGTAACGGTCACGGAAAACTTCTTCAAAATATTGAGGAAACTACGGTTCGTGACCTCGTTCCAGCGGATAGGCGCAGACTGCGCTTCGGGAACAACATAGCGAACGGCAGTGTCCACTTCCTCCACGGTATAAGGTGTGGAACCGGAAATGAGGACATCTTCAAAGGTCGCCACGCCGTTTTCATCGGTCACGGCATACTCGTCTACGGCAATGCCGGAGAGTGAAGTGCCGTAAAGGTGAAAGGTCACGCCCTCGTTGAGATTATCCTCCGAGGACTTCACGATCTGCAAATCTCCACGCTTGAGCTTGTTGTTGAAGGTCACAGTGGAAACCTGACCGGAACCGACCGTCACACGGCGGGACTCCTGCGGCTCATACTTGTCGTAGTCCATTTCGGTCACGGTGTAGACACCGGGCATCAGGTTATCGATCTGAATCTCGCCCTTGGCGTTGGTCTTGACGGTCTGATTGACGCCATTGCCGGTAACGGTGAAAGTAAGGTTGTCTACCTTTCCGTCCTCAGAGGTCTTGATGATCTTAGCAGAACCGTAGGATACCTTAAGATTGAGAAATGCCTGCACGGGGTCATTGACCTCTTGGGCGTAGCTGATGACATCCTGAATACCGCTTCCGGGAGCGTATCTTCCATCCGTCCAAGTAATAATTCCTCGGCGGGTTGCACCGGACTTGCTTGCAGTAATTCTCACGCTGTCAGAGGGTGCGGTAGCCGCCGTAATGACGAGCTTGTTTCCGCTGACGCTGAAAGAAATGCCATCCTCATTCGCAGAAAAGCTATAATTGGAAAGGACATTGTTGCTGTCAGTCAGAGTTGCGGTGTAGTTCGTGCCGTTCCAAGCAAGCTCGACATTCTGCGCCTTGCCGGGAGTTTTCGCCATAAAGCTGGGAAGAGCAGAGTGACGCTGTACGCTTGCTTCAATGCTGTTGTAGTAGCTGATGAACTGGCTATACAGAGGGTGCGCTGTGCTGACAACACTCTTGACGGCATCATAGCTGCCGGGACTGATATGATTGAAGTCCTCATCTCGCTCACCGACCACGGTTTCCCAAATAAGAACCTGCGTCGCCATCGCCTGTGCCAGTGTTTCGGCATCGCTTGCGTTCTGAGAACGCCAAGAGGTACTGATCGGTCCCGTGTAGCCGTACTGCATAATACGACCGATGAACAGTTTCATATCGTAGGGAGAAATAGTGCTGTTGAAATCCGAGGGGAGGTTATCCCAAAAGGTTTCATCCTTGCTGGTGTATCTGTCGCCAGTGTCCTGCGGCGTACCCGGCTCAATGCAGTAGCAGATATTTCCGTCATACGAGTGCATTGCTCGAATGGTAGTGTACTTGGACTCACCGGAATACCAACCGTTCATATAGTGAAGATTGGAGTGTCCCCAAGTACCGCTGTAGTCGAGATTTGCATCTCCGCTTCTCGGAAAAGAAATGAGATAGACTTCCGCTTGCTCTCCTGCGGCAAAGGCGGTAGTCGTGCCAAGTCCGATAAATGCGGACAGGCACATCACGAGAGAAAGCAGTCCTGCAATTCCTCGCTTGAAAAAATGTGTTTTCATTGTGTTGATTACCTCCTTGAAAACGAAAAACGCACCGTACAATGACGATGCGTTTCAGGGTGAAATGTGTTTTGTTGTTATGCGTAGCCGATATAGATTTCATAAGAGCCGCTTCCGGTCTGCTCATACCAAATCCACACATCGGTGATGTCGCCGTCCTTGGCATATCGGTCGAGATAGCCACGAATATCCCGTTCGGTGTATTTGCATTTTACACCTGCGGCGATGGGGTTATCCCAGCAATACACGGCTCCGCTGTCGAGCATAAGTCCGATGCTTTCGGCGTAGCTCTTGGCAAAGCTGATCCAATAGTCAATGTCAAAGACCGGCTCAGTAGGTTCTTCTTTCGGCGGCTCCGGTGGCGTTGATTTCTCATTTGCCGGAGGTGTGGGCAGTTCTTTTTCTGTCGGGGCAGTGGTTTCCGGTTGGCGTTCGGACTCGTCGGTTTTCTTTTCGGGTTCGCTTGGCTGTGGCAGCACTGCTGTGCGGTGATCAGTCTGTTCGGGAACCGCTGTTGTTTGGGTGGCACTTTCCGATACGCTTGCCGGGTTCTCTGCGGCACGGCTATCCGTTTGCGATTCTGTGCTTTGGGGACGGTCAACCTCCGTTTTCTTTTCTTCCTGAGCCGTTTCTGCTTCACTGGGGACGATGTTACTGTCCGAAGAAGAAATAGGGTCAGGCGTTTCTGCAATATGCGAGGCATTGTTGCATCCCGTAGTCAGACACAGAAGCACAGCGAGTAAAAGAACTGCGATTTTTGGTTTCATACGCTTCACTCCCTTCGACAACATTTTACCCGATGAGAACCGTTCAGACAAAGATGCGTTTTGAAGCGCAACTTTTTATCATATCGCCGGTGGGCGCAATTCCAAACTGTGCGATCTCCGAGCCTCTCTTAGATAGACTTATTTAGAGAGATAGAGATAAAGTTAGGAGATGGATTATTTATTCTCGGATAGTCTGGAAGTTCTGGGGATGGAGTGTGAGGAAGGGGACAGCGGAAAACATACTCCGTGTGCCTATCGGCTGTCACGCTCTGCCCGCTGGCGCAGGAAACGACTGTAATGCTCCAATGCTTTGACCACATAATCCTCCGTTTGGCTGACGGGGATATTCTTCGGGATCAGACTTCGCACCTTATCACCACGCAGAACGATCTTCTCACGCTGGTTGGGTTTCTCCTCGCTCATAATAGCGGAAACAACCTCCGGCGTGAGCTTTCCATCTGTGAAGAACTTCCGCATACGAATGGTCTGATCGTGGGAAGGGGTGCATTGATTCAGGTCGATTTCATCAACCACCGCCCGCTGGCTATCCTCGTCCAAATAGGAAAGCTCCACCGCAGGACGCATTTTAATTTTCCCCTCGTCCACAAGGTCGAGAAGTTCCGGCACAAGGTTTGTCAGGCGGATATAGCGGCGAACTTGGTCTTGGCTTTCACCAACTTGCTCACCCAAAAGTTCACGGGATGTCTTGCCCTCATAATTCTGTGCCACTGGCACAGAATTTTCTTTGCTCGGTCTGCCAGCTTGTCGCTTCATAGCCTCAAGCCTCATTTTATAGGCAAACGCCTTTTCTGAGGGAAGTATCTGCGACCGTTGATAATTGCTCTCCACCATAAGGACGGTGGCGGCGTCACGGTCAAGGTCTACGACCTCGCAACGGAGGTTTTCAAACCCGGCAAGCTCACAAGCTCGTTTTCGCCTGTGACCGGAAATCAGCTCATATCTGCCGTCCTCTTTTTGACGCACGGTAGCCGGAGTAATGACTCCTCGCTCCTTGACACTCTCCACAAGCTGTATCATATCCTCGTCGTCCCGTACCTTAAATGGGTGGTCGGGAAAATCGTCGATCAGCTCAAGGGGAATATCTCGGATTTTACTGAGCTTGGCATCGTCCCGAAGCTCCTGTGTAGAAAACAGGTCATCGAGCGTCGGCAGAGTGAAGTCGCTCTTTCTTCCTGCCATCGGCAGACACCTCCTTTGCGAACTCAGCATAAGCCTTTGCAACAGGACTGCTCGGCTCATACTTGTAGATGCTTACGCCCTTGGAAGCAACCTCTGCGGCTTTCACTGCCATAGGAATGGAGGAACGGTATATCTTAATAACGCTTCCAAAGTTCTTTCGCAGTGCGTCGGCAGTGCTTTTTGCGAGGTTGGTGCGGTTATCTACGATATTCAATAGGATACCGTCGATTCGCAGGCTCGGATTGATGTACTGCCTGACCTTTCCAATGGTCTGCATCAGTTGGGTCATTCCCTTTGCCGGAAGATATTGCGCCTGCACGGGAATGATTACGCTATCTGCCGCCGCCAAAGCATTCAGAGTGACCATACCGAGCGAAGGCATACAGTCAATCAGTACATAGTCATAATTGTCTTTGACCTTGCTCAGATAGCTTCTCAGAATGGTTTCACGGCTCATTGCGGTCACAAGCATCATTTCCATAGCAGACAGCTCGATGTTGGCAGGGAGCAGATCGACATTTTCCTCGTGATGCAGAATGCCGCTTCGTGGGTCTGTATGATCTTCACGGATAACCCCGGATAGCTTATCGGTAATGGTCGTCGTAAGACTGTCATTATCTCGCCACCCAAGGCAAGTTGTGAGGTCGCCCTGCGGGTCGGCATCTACAAGGAGTACCTTCTTGCCGAGTCGTGCAAGCCCGACACCCAAATTGACCGTTGTGGTCGTTTTGCCTGTGCCGCCTTTCTGATTGCAGATAGCAATGGTTTTACAGTTTGGCATTTCGCTTTTCCTCCTTCTTATTAGATTTGGATCGCTTGATCCACCAAAACACAGGAAGCGGAGTCCTGTGCTTTGGTGGTCGCATTTAACTCGATCTCATCCCCCAAATGCGTAAAAGGAAATCAACAGGCGTTCGGCTGCTGACCGAACTCATAGGAATCTCACCTCTGCCGGGTACTCCGCCAGCCCCATAGGGAAGTATCATTGTCCCTGAATCGTTTCATCGCCTTATCCGTAGCAAGCGGATATTTCAGAATGGTTCGGAATCGCTACCAACCTTGCTTTCCGTGATAACCCTTGTGGGCAGGAAGTTCGTGGCGCACCTTCATCCGGCTGGGGCTTTCACCCCCGATCAGGAATGTACCTGTTGAATGTCTATTCGATTTTCAAGGTTCGTGAGGTTTTTGCCCTCACTAACCAACTGGGAAATTTTTTTCGATTTGTACGAAGTTTTTTTGAGATTTTTCAAAAAATTTTTTTCGACCACCTTTCAGGGATAAAAAAAGCCCCTATCACATCTCAGAGATGTAATAGGGGCAGAAATAGGAAAAGCCCGCTGACCGAAATCAGCGGGCTTAAATCATATGAAATTATCGT